>Ga0111539_10002858_pt1 | contig 22935 bp, 21 predicted proteins | sample RhiMethybrSRZTD1_FD_79667 | JGI IMG/M metagenome (GOLD analysis project Ga0111539, IMG submission 79667) | Populus rhizosphere microbial communities from Tennessee, USA - Rhizosphere MetaG P. TD hybrid SRZTD1 (version 2) (version 2) | ecosystem: Host-associated > Plants > Roots > Rhizosphere >...
AGGACACGGGCCTTCTGCGGGTTCAGGCCGATCGACGCCACGAAGCCGAGCTTGTTGTCGTCGAGCTCGACGTTCCGCTCGACCCGGCCGGTCGTGACCCGTGATGCGCGGACGCAGACGATGCCCTTCTTGGCCTGCGCGGCGAGGGCCGCCACCGCCGAGGCCGTCATGTTCCCGTTACCCACGCCGGCGATCACCAGGCCCTTGGCGCCTGACGCCACCGCGGCGTCGATGAGGGCGCCGTCCATGTTCTCGTAGGCCATGATGATGTCCACGCGAGGCAGCGCCGTGACCTTCTCGACGCTGAACTCGGAATCGACCGTATGCCGGCCCACGGGCCCCCGGTAGAACTCGGCATCGCCGTACGCGACGGTCCCGATCAAGCCCCACACCGGCGACATGAACGTCTGCACGGCCGTCGTGTTCGTCTTGGTCAGCGACGACGCCCCGTGGATCCAGTCGTTGATGACCACGAGCACACCGCGTCCCGCCGCTTCCTTGTTCGCCGCGACGGCCACGGCGTTGTAGAAGTTGAGCGGCCCGTCCGCCGAGAGGGCGGTGGACGGACGCATCGCCGCGGTCAGGACGACAGGTTTTTTCGACTTGACGACGAGGTTCAGGAAATACGCCGTCTCCTCGATCGTGTCCGTTCCGTGGGTAATGACGATGCCCGCGACGTCCGACATGGCCGCGAGCGCATTGACGCGGCCGGCGAGCTTGAGCCAGACCTCGTCGTTCATGTCCTGCGAGCCGATGTTCGAAATCTGCTCGCCGCGCAGCGTCGCGAGCTTGCGGGCCTGCGGCACGGCCGCGAGGAGCTGCTCGACACCGACCTGCCCGGATTTATAGCCGGCCTGAACGTCGCTCCCGGCGGCGCCGGCAATCGTGCCGCCCGTGGCGAGCACGACGACGGAGGGAGGCGCCGTCTGATTCGCGAGGCCGCCGGCGTCAGGTGCGAACGGGTCCGGCGGCGTGGCCGCCTGGAATGACGGTGACATGCTGATCGAAACGAGTAACGCTATCAGTGCGCTGCGAGCTGAAGTGGCGGACATGAGGACACCTCCGGGTGCGATCCTTGGGGCCGGCCGTCAGCGGGCGACGAGCGCCAGCCATGGCAGACCAACGATGACGAACACGAACAGGTTGAACGCCGTACTGATCGCGCCGAGCTTGTAGAGCTCTCCTTGCGTGAGATAGCCGCTGCCGGCAAACAGCAGGTTGGCGCTCGAACCCTGCGGCGTGATGCCGGAAAAGAAGTTCGTCGCGAAGAGCAACAGGAACGCGAGCGGCACGGCCGGGACGCCGAGCTTCACACCGACATCGAGAAACACGCCGAACAACGCCAGGAGGTGCGCCGTCTGGCTCACGAACAGGTAGTGCAGCAGCACGTACGCGACGAGCAGCAGCAGGCCGGCCCAGATCCCCGACAAGGCGCCCATCGCGCCGGCCAGGCGCTCGCCGAGAAACGCCATGAAGCCGAGCTCATTGAGCTGGCTGCTCAGCGTGAAGAGCACGGCGAACCAGATGTAGGTCGCGAGCACGTCGCCCTCTTTGGCGATGTCGTCGAGCGTCAGCACACCGGTGACGAGCATGACGCCCAGACCCATGAAGGCCACCGCCGTCGAGTCGATTTTCAATGACGCCGCCACTGCCCAGACCGCCACCATGCCCGCGAACACTGCGGCGACGATTTTCTCGTTACGACGGAGCGGCCCGAGCGACTTCAGCGCGGCACGCGCCGCGGCGGGCGCCGCCGGCGTCGCGGTGACTTCCGGCGCCATCAGCTTGTAGAGCACGAACGGCAGCAGAATCATCGCAGCCAGCGTCGGCACCGACGACGCGATGAGCCACGAGCCGAACGTGATCTCGACGCCGAACGGTCTGGCGATTTCGGCGCCGAGCGGATTGGCGGCCATGGCGGTGAACCAGAGGGCCGACGAGAGCGACAGACTGGCAATGCCCGAGAACATCAGCAGCCCGCCGAGCCGCCGGCGCGCCGGATCGTCCGGCCGGGCCCCGGCCGCCTCCGCCAGCGAGAACGCCAGCGGATAGATCACGCCCGAGCGTGCCGTGTTGCTCGGAAACGCCGGGGCGATCACGCCGTCGACGACGAAGACGCTGTAAACGAGACCAAGCGTGGACCGGCCGAAGACGCTGACGACGGCATGGCCGATGCGCTGGCCCAGCCCGCACAGCACGACCGCGCGCGCCACCAGAAACGCGACGACGATGAGCAGGATGGTGCTGTTCGCAAATCCCGAATAGGCCTCGTCCGGCGCCAGGGTACCGGTGAGGACGGCGGCCGCGAGGGCAAGAATCGACGACGTCAGGATCGGCAGCGCACCGGCGACCACCGCAAAAATCGCCGCGACGAAAATGGCGAAGAGCTGCCATGCGGGGGCCGTCAGCCCTTCGGGCACCGGCCACCACCAGAGGCCGAGCGCGACCGCGAGCGTCGCCAGCCGCGCGATCCGGGGCGCGGAACGCGTGGGTTCGGCACTCACGACCGTTCGCCCGTTGCGGACCAGCTGCCGGCCAGGACGAACACGCTGCGAATCATGCCGGACGCGCCTGACCGGTCATCGCGATCGGATCGAGCACGTCGGCGATCTGGCGCTCGGACAGGAGCTGCCGCTCGCGGACGATCTCCAGGATCCCGCGGCCGGTCCGCATCGCCTCGGCCGCCAGCTCCGTCGCCTTCTCATAACCGATGACCGGGTTGAGCGCAGTCACGGTCCCGATGCTGTATTCGACGTAGTGACGGCAGACATCGGCGTTGGCGGTGATGCCTTCGACACAATGCGTTCGCAGCGTGTCGGCGGCATTGATGAACATCGTCTGCGCCTCGAAGATGCACGCGGCGATGACCGGCTCGAAGACGTTGAGCTGCAGCTGTCCGCCCTCGGCGGCCAGCGAGACGGTCAGATCGCTTCCGATCACCCGAAAGCAGACCATGTTGACGACTTCGGGAATGACCGGATTGACTTTTCCCGGCATGATCGACGAGCCCGGCTGCCTGGCCGGCAGGTTGATCTCTCTGAATCCGCAGCGTGGCCCGGACGAGAGGAGCCGGAGATCGTTGCAGACCTTCGAGAGTTTGATCGCCAGGCTCTTCATGCAGGCCGAATAGAGCACGAAGGCCTGCGTGTCCTGCGTCGCCTCGATCAGGTCCTCGGCCAGCCGGATTGGAAAGCCGGTGATCCGCGCCAGGTGCTCCGTGCACTTCTCTGCGTAGCCCGCCGGCGCGTTCAACCCGGTGCCGATCGCCGTCGCGCCCATGTTGGTTTCACAGAGCACGCGCTGCACCGCCTCGAGCGCGCGCACCTCGCCGGCCAGCGTGCCGCCGAAGGCCTTGAACTCCTGGCCGAGCGTCATCGGCACCGCGTCCTGGAGCTGCGTCCGCCCCATCTTGACGATCGCGGAGAACTCTCGACCCTTCGCCTGAAAGGCGGCGATCAGCGCGTTGATGGCGGCAACGAGCCGCACGTTCCCGAGCGCCATGGCCACGTGCAGCGCGGTCGGATAGGCGTCGTTCGTGGACTGCGAGGCATTGACGTGATCGTGAGGGTCACAGAACTTGTACTCGCCTTTGCGGTGCCCCATCAGCTCCAGCGCCCGGTTGGCGATGACCTCGTTGGCGGCCATGTTCGTGGAGGTGCCGGCGCCTCCCTGAAACACGTCGAGCGGGAACTGGTCGTGGAGCTTGCCGGCCATCAATTCCGTACAGGCCGCCTCCATCCCGTCGAGAATCTCCCGGCTGAAGACGCCGCAGTCGAAGTTCGCGCGCGCGGCCGCGAGCTTGACCATGGCGAGGCCGCGAATCAGGTCGGGATAGAGGTGAAGCGGCACGCCGGAGATCTTGAAGTTGTCGAGCGCGCGCGCGGTCTGGACGCCGTAGTAGGCGTCGATCGGCACGGCCTTTTCGCCCAGCAGATCGTGTTCGATCCGGGAGAGTGGTTCGGACATGGCAAGACCTCCTCGAGGTCTTAGGGCATGTCCTGTGCCAGCGATTGGCCGGGGGCCCGTCAGGATAAGTGTTGAGAAGACAGACGGTTAGCACCGCCCGGCCGCGGGAGGGCCGCGGCGGCCCGCGGGACGCCTCCGAAATGCCGGACGTCCTCCGGGCGCGACCCTCAGTAACTCCAGCCGAGCGAGAACACGACGCCGAAGTCGTTGGTCTCGGCCGTCGGATTGGGCGGCCGGCTGTCGAACGAGTTGTAGACGTTCAGTGAGACGAAGAAGTCCTTCCAGAGCTCGCGTTTGACCGAGGCGTCGAACTGGACCCGCTGCCGGCCGAAGTCGCTGAGGCTCGGGTAGTACTGCAGCTTGATGTCGAGCGTCGTCTTCGGCCGATCGTACGTGAAGTACGCCGTCCGGAACATCAGGATGCCTTCGACGTTCTGCGTCGATTCCACGTCCACGCCATCTTCGTTGTTGACGGCGACGCCGGCTCCGAGCACCAGTTGGGCCCGATTGCTGTTGACCAGACGCGGGCCCACCGTGAAGCCGGCTTGCGACCGCAGCTCGATGCCCAGGCTTTCGTTGCTCTCGAACCGGCCGGCGCCGGAGACGTACCACCGTAGCCAGCGGTATTTGAAGTACGAGAGCTCCAGCGTCCCGCGGTCGTCGCCGCTCGAGCCGTCGTTCTTTTCGGTCTGCGTGAGCGACGCGGTCAGACGACTTTCTGAGGCGGGTCTGCGAAATACGGTGTCCGAATTCAGATTGAGCTGCGCGACGCCACTCGATCTCGTATAGCTGAACCCGGCATCGATGGAGCCATCGAGTCTGTTCCAGAAGCTCTTTCCGATTGGAGTGATCATCGTCACCTCCATCATCGGGAACGAGGCGACCTCGCCGGGCGCGATGATGGAGATCGAGCGATCCGCCGTGCGGCCCAGCGTGCCGAGAAACCGCCTGCCGTCGGAGGTGACCACTTCCACCAGCCGGTTGGCGATCAGACTGGTGAGCTTGTCCCACTCGAGGTACAGCGTGCCGGCGTCATCGGTCTTGAACTCGAGGCGGCCCCGCTCGAGCCGAATGATCTCACCGGTGATCCGATCGCCGTTGCCGAGCGTCACGACGTCGGTGCGTCCCTGAGCGCGGGCCGGACGCGGCAGAAGCACGGCGACGACGATCGCGATCGCCAGAGCGAGCGTCGCCCGCGGAGGTAGCAGGGTGCCGGCCATGAGTGACTGGGAGCACAGGACCTGGCGGACCGGAGCGCCCGCCAGGCCCTGAGTCCCGGCACGAGCTATTTCGGGCGGTAGTCGTACGGGTTGCCGCCAAGACTGTTCGAAATGGCGGCAATCGCCCGCTGCGCACGCACGCTGTTGCCCGCGTCGTCGAGCGGCGGCGACACGACGGCGATCCCGAACTTGCCGGGCGAGACGGCGATGATTCCGCCGCCGACGCCGCTCTTGGCCGGAAGGCCCGTCAGATACAGCCACTTGCCCGAATCGTCGTACAGCCCCGCGGTCGCCATCACCGCGAGCACGCCGTGGACCTTCGCCGGGTCGATGACCTGCTTGCCGGTGACTGGATTCTTGCCCGCGAAGGCCAGCGTGGCCGCCATCGTCCCGAGGTCCTTCGCGTTCACGCCGATCGAGCACTGACGCGTGTAGAGATCGACGGCCTGCTGCCAGTTGCTCTTGATGTAGCCGTAGGCGAGCATCAGCGCGCCGATCGCCTGATTGCGCTGGTTGGTATCCGACTCGGACTTGTAGACATCCTGCAACACCGTCAATTGACGTCCGGCGGCATCGTTGTGGAAGTCGATGATCTTCTTCCACACCGCCTCGGACGTGGCGCCGGAGACCATGCTGGTCGCCGAGATCGCGCCTGGATTGACGAGCGGATTCATTTCGGGGGCGCCGGTTCCGACGACGGTCCTGACGCCCTCGATGGCGATGATCGAATTGAAGCGCGCGCCGGTCGCGTCCACGCCGATGCGCTTCGAGACCGAATCCAGTCCCTGCTCCTGGATGACCTGCGCCATCGTGAAGACCTTCGAGATCGACTGGATCGACACTTCGGTCTTGATGTCGCCGGCGGTGTAGACCTTGCCGTCGGCGGTCACGAGGGCGATGCCGAAGAGGTTCGGATCGACCTTGGCCAGCGCCGGGATGTAGTCGGCGTTCTTGCCTTCCTTGAGATTCTTGAACTGCGCGTAAGCGGCGTCCACCGCCTTCTGCACCTCGGCCGGCGCCGGCGCCTGCGCGGCGAGTAACGGGACGGTGGCGATCACCGCCCCGAGGGCGAGCAACAATCCGCCCAGACTGAAACTTCGAGTCCTGGTCTTCATGACTTAGCCTCCGAGCTTGTACGAGAAGTTGTATTTGAACGAGAACTGCAGCTTGACGCCGTCGCTGCTGAATCCGTCCGAGAAGTTCTCACGCCGGCCCCACTGGAATTCCACGCCGAGCATGACGTTGGGCACCGGGGTGTACAGCACGTTGCCGAGTGCGTACTGGCCGGTCTTGAACGCGGAGGGCGCCTGACCGTCGGTGTTGTCGTTGTCCTGCCGCGAGTAGCCGGCGGAGCTCGTGAACTTGCTGTTCCACGTGTGATCGACGAACAACACGAGGCCGGTGATGGGAATCGGTTCGCCGACGAGCGGCCTCAGCCGGTCCGATCGGTTGGTCCGGATGCCGACATCGACAGGCGAGTCGTTCATGGAGTTCTGGATGCCCTCGCCGAACACGAACTGGACTCGGATGACGTCCTTGCTGCCGGCGTTCAGATTCGAACTGAGGTTGAGGCCCCAGCCGGTGGCCGACCCGGAGAGGTCGAAGTCGTCGTCCTGGACGTCGTCCCACTTGATGGACCTGAGGATGCCGGCGGCGCGGAAATAGCCCCATTTCTGCGTGAGCTTGTACGCGCCGCTGAAGTCCGGCACCGGGAACCGCGGCCGGATCCCGTCAAGTTCGACGCGATCGGCGTAGACGCCCTGATCGCCGCTGGCCCCTGTCCGCTCCAGCGCAAAAACGACCGACTGCTTCTCGTCGATTAGATGCGTGTAGCGGACCTGGACGTTGCGGAAGAACACCATCCCCGTCGGCCCCCAGTACTCGAGGGAGTTGGGGAACACGTCCGGATCCATGAACGGGCTCCAGGTCTGGCCGGCGCCGAACTTCCCGATTTCGCCGTAGGCATGGCGGAGGCGGAACGTCGTTTGTCCTTCGTCCACGCCGGTGCCGAAGAGCTCGAACTCGAAGGTCGTTTTCAGAACGCCCAGATCGGTCGGGGAGGTCGTTCGGACGCCGAAGCGGCTTTGCCGCACGCCGGCGAAGGTGTTGTTGTCGCAGCAGAACTGATCCTCGACCGAAGGCAGCTTCGTGACGCGCAAGGTGTCGAACCAGTTCGGGTGGATCTGTTTGAAGTTGTGGCCCATGTCGAGCATCGCAAAGCCGTAGACCTCGAGGCTCGGCGGCGCCTGCGTGACCGCCACGGTCGTCTTCTGCGTCTGCGCCGGCGCGGGTGCCGCGGCGTCCTGGGCGGCGGCGGGGACGGCGCCTCCGACCAACAGCGTGAGCGGCACCAGCCAGAGGGACCGGGTTAGTCGTCGCGTCTTTCGTCGCATGTGCATTCTCCTTGTCCGGTGAGCAGAATCATTCGGCCCGAACTTCTTCGTCGTCGGCATCCACCGGCTGCGGTGCTTGATCTTGATCTCGTGGCTGAGTTGGCGCGACGAGCGCCGGCAGGGGGATGAGGGTCTGAGCCCAAACGTCCAGCATTGCCGCCTTGCTACAGCACACCGTGTGCCATTGCCGGCCGCGCACCGCGTTCACACGTCAAGTCGTTGCCAGCCAACGACTCGCGAGTATTCGCGTCGAGGCGTGGTGACGTGTGGCCGCGCTCCGCAATCCCGGAGGCCCTCCGGAACCACGGAATCCCGTGGGCGCGTTCAGCAATGACGAACGCTGCAATCTCCACCGGTGCAAGGACTTAGATCGCGATCGACGCCTCGCATCCGTTGGCATGTTCTCTGCTCAAGTGGAGCGACGAAAGGAAGGGAATCATGCGGCACAAGATACGGTTGGTGTGGATCGTCGCGGGGGCGCTCACGGTCAGCGCCTCCAGCGCAGACGCGCAGGAGAAGCGCGTCAACGTCTCGTTTGGAGCGGGCTACACAGCCCCGAACGCCGAAGTCCGTAATCACCTTGGCGACGGCTTCAACATCAACTTCGGCGTTCAGGTCAACGCGACACCGACCCTCGGCATCGAAGGCCTCTACAGCTTCAACGGGCTGGGACAGAAGCAGAAATCAATTCCGGTCAGCATCAATCCACCCGACGCCGGGATCCCCACCGACTTCTTCGGCGACATGAACATGCAGTACGGGACCGCCGCGCTCGTGCTTCAGAAGCCCGATGGCCAGGTGCGACCGTACGGCCTCGCCGGGATGGGCGTCTATTACCGTCCGGTCAAGATCACCACGCCCGGTGTCGGCTACATTCCCGGCTACTGCGACCCGTGGTGGTACTACTGCGTCCCCGGCGGGTTCGTGCCGGTCGAGAACATCCTCGCCAAGCGCAGCTCGACCGATTTCGGCATGGTCTTCGGCGGCGGCGTGAACTTCAACGCGTTCTACACCGAGGTTCGCTATCACTACATCTGGGGGCCGGAGGTCGAAGTGCCAACAGGAGGAGGGACGGCGCCGGACCTGCGCAAGGCCAACGGCCAGTTCCTCGCGATCACGTTCGGCCTGCGCTTCTGACAGACCTCCAGCGCAGGCGCGCGGCCGCGACACGCGTCGCGTCACACGCGAACGCCGCTCGTCCGGAGGCACGGACGCGCGGCGTCTCGATTTGCGGGTAGTCCGCTGGAATAAGCATGGTGCGCGATCCTGAACCCAAACCAGGCTGGCTGACGACGCCGATCGCCGCCGCGAGAGAGCGCTGGCGCCAGGGAGAGCGCTACGTCAGGCGCCAGGTGGTGTGGAACAACGTCTATCGCGCCAGCAGCTATCTCAAATCGTCGCTCTGGATCGTCCCGCTGCTCGCCATCTTGATCGTGCTCGCCCTGGCCCCGGTCCTCCGGTGGCTGGACGGCGCGATCGGCTGGCGGCTCTTCGGACTGACGACCTCCGGCGCGCAGTCGCTCTACCAGTCGGTGATCACGCTCACGCTGTCGTTCGTGGTCTTCACGTTCGGATCGCTCCTCGTGGCGATTCAGATCGCCAGCGGTCAGCTGACCCCGCGCATCATCGCCACCACGCTGCTTCGCGATCCGGTCGTCAAGTACAGCGTCGGGCTCTTCGTCTTCACGCTGGTGTTCGCGGTGATGGCGCTCAACCGGCTTGAGAAAACGGCGGAGGGGATCGTCCCGCTCCTGACGGCCTCGCTCGGGATCGCCTGCATGGCGTCATTCCTGTTTCTCATCGACTACGCGGCCCGGTTGCTGCGGCCGGTCAGCATCCTCGCGCGCGTCGGCAACGGCGGGCTCGAGGTCATCAAGTCGGTCTACCCGCTCCCGACCAGTGACGAGCCCGATGTCTCCAGCGTGCTGCCCATACTCGGCAAACCCGGGCGCGTGGTCCGCCACCTCGGCACATCCGCAATCGTGCTGGCGGTCGATCTCGACACGCTGGTGCGCGAGGCGCAACGGACTGGCGGGATCATCGAGTTCGTGCCCGAAGTCGGCGACTTCGTCGCGACCGATGAACCGCTCTTCCTGCTCTACGGCGGCGCCACCGAGAGCGACGACGTCAGGCTGTCGACGACGGTGGCGTTCGGCGTAGAGCGGACGATGGAGCAGGATCCGCTGTTCTCCTTCCGGATCATGGTGGACATCGGCCTGAAAGCGCTGTCGCCCGCGATCAACGACCCGACGACGGCGGTGCTGGCGCTCGATCAGATCCACCGGCTGCTGCGCGTCGTCGGGCGACGTCAGTTGCGCGGCGAGGTCATCCTTGACAGGACGGGACACCCGCGCGTCATCTATCGCACGCCGAACTGGGAGGACTTCGTCAACGTCTCGTGCCACGAAATCCGCATGTGCGGCGCCAGCAGCGTCCAGATTGCACGCCGGATGCGCGCGATGCTCGACGATCTGGTGCGCTCTCTTCCGCCGCACCGCCGCCCGGCCCTCGAGCAGGAGGCCCGGCGCCTGACCGAGACGATTGGGCCGCTCTATCGTCAGCCGGAGGATCTCGCGCTCGCGAGCGTGCCCGATGCGCAGGGCCTCGGCGGCTCGTCTGGTGGGCGCGGCCCTTACGGCAGGCGTACGCAATGACGGCCGACCAGGCGCTGGCCCGGCTCGCCGTCGGCAACGAGCGATTCGTCCGCGGCGAGGCGCGATTCCCGACGGTACAGAAGGAGATCCTGGCGGAACTGGCGAAGGGCCAGCGCCCGTACGCGACGATCATCGGCTGCAGCGACTCGCGCGTGCCGCCCGAGCTCGTGTTCGACGCCGGCTTCGGCGAGCTGTTCATCGTCCGGATCGCCGGAAACATCATTTCTCCGGAAATCATGGGCACGCTCCAGTACGCCGCCGTGCACCTGCACACGCAGCTGTTCGTCGTGCTCGGGCACGAGGGATGCGGGGCGGTGCAGGCGGCGCTCTCGGTCAGATGGCAGGGCGCACTCGAGCGCGCGCGCATCGTGGGGCTGCTGAACAACATCCTGCCGGGCCTGCCGAAACCGGACCCGGCGCTCTCACCCGAGGACCAGGTGAACGCCGCCGTGGAGGCGAACGTCCGGTGGTCGATGCGTCAGTTGATCGACACGCCCGAGGGTCAGGCCCGGATGGCCGAGGGCGTCGTGAAGCTGGTCGGCGCCGTCTACGAACTGACAACGGGCCGCGTCAGGTTCCTGGACTGAGGGGGGTCAGACCGGGTCAGACCCCATGTCGAGACTGCCATGTCGAGACGACCAGCTCGACGGTCTGACCTGATTCGAGCGGGCCGTGCACCCGATCGAATCCGATCCGCTGGAGCGCGGCGCGGACCTCGCCATAGGCGTCGGCGACCTTGAACACCACGCCGCGGTCGAGGCAGGCCTTGTGCAGATCGGTCAGGAGCTCGGCGCCGGCGAGATCGACCTTCGGTACCGCGCCGAGGTAGAAGACGACGAGACCGATCGGATCCGGGCGGGCGCGGAGCAGGTCGAACAACCGATCGCGGACGAAGGCGACGTTGAAGTACACGAGCGACGCCTCGCAGCGGATCACGAGGACATCGCGGATCGGTGCGTGTTCCGAGTGCTGGGACCGATCCGCGAAATGCGTCGTCCCCGGCATGCGGATGAGCTCGACCACGCGCGGGTTGGCCGCCTGGCGGATCAGCAGGACGATCGAGATCGCGGCGCCGAGCAGCACGCCGTTGACGGGTCCGGATCCGAGCACGCCCAGGAGGGCCGTGATCGCCACGAAGAACTCCGTGCGGCTGAAGCGCCAGATGTGCTGGAGCGCGGCGACGTCGAAGAGGCTCATGACCGCGGCGAGCACGACGGCCGCGAGCACCGGTTGCGGCAGATTTCGCAGCAGCCCTGAGGCGAAGAGCACGACGCCGAGCGTGAAGATCGCCGCAATCAGCCCGGAGATCGGCGTGCGCGCGCCGGCGCTTTCATTCACCAGCGACTGCGACATGCCGCCGCTCACCGGGAAGCCCCGGCCAAGGCCGGCGACGAGATTGCCGGCGCCAATGGCGAGGATCTCCTGATTCGCGTCGAACCGATATCCGTGCTTCCGCGCGAACATGCGGCCGATGGCCGAGGTTTCGACGGCGGCCAGGACGAAGCTGGCCAGGGCCAGCGGAACGAGCGCATTGAGATCGCTCCGGCTGACCGCAGGGAGACCCATCGCCGGCAGGCCACGGGGTACGTCCCCCAGCAGAGCGACGCCGTACGCCGCGAGATTCAGGAACTGCGCCGCGAGGATGCCGCCCACCACGACGAAGAAGGCGACCGGACGATGTTTGAGCCACAGTTTGCCGGCGACGAGCAGGGCGAACGCGGCCGCCCCCAATAGTAGCGATGCGCCGTGCGTCTCGCCCAGGTGTCCGAAGAAGTGTCCCGCGTTCTCCCAGAAGTCACCGTGGGCGCCCTTGAAGCCGAACAGCTTCGGGAGCTGCGAGCTCGCCAGAAACAGCGCGAGACCGGCCTTGAACCCGACCAGGACCGTCTCGGAGAAGAAGCCGACGGCATTGCCCGCGCGGACGAGCCAGGCCGCCAGCGCGATGGTGGCGAGCATGATTGCCGCCCAGGCCGCGAGCGCCGCGTGCCGCACCGGATCGCCGCCGCTCAGCGCCCCGACCGACGTGGCGACGAGGAGCGACAGCGCCGACGTCACCGTCACGACGGTGTGTTTCGAACTGCAGAACAGCCAGAAGACGAGACCTGAAAACAGACAGGCGTAGAGGCCGGCCTCGGGGGCCAGGCCGGCAAGCGAGGCGTCGCCGAGTCCCGCCGGCAGGAGATACGCGGCGAGCGTGAGCCCGGCGACCAGATCCGGGCGGAGTTGCGGTACGTTGTAGGCTCGCAGCCACTGCAGCGCGGGCAACGCCGACGCGAGCCGGGCGATCACACCCTGCGCCGGCGCTTCACCTGGAGCTGAGCCAGCGAGCGGACGAGCGACGCGTTGACTGACGCGACCTCTTCGTCGGAAATCTTCTCCTGGAGCCGTGCCTCGGCGCGCGCCCGTGCTTCCTCGACCTTGGCTTCGTCGATCCGATCCGACGGGATGGCCATGTCGGTCACGATCGAGACGCGCGCCGGATCGATCTCGACGAGGCCTTCCCCCAGCGCGAAGAAGGTCTCCTCGTTGTTCCGGTTCACGATCATCTCGCCGGGCACGATCTGCGTGATCAGCCGGACGTGCTGCGGATAGACGCCGATTTGCCCGGTGATGACCGGCAGCGTGACCATGGTGACGTCTTCGGAGAAGACCGTCGCCTGCGGGGTGATGATCTCGAGTCGCATCGTCTCGGCCATGTCGGTCCCCGCTTCAGCCCTTCTGGATCTCTTCGATCCCGCCCTTCATGTAGAAACTCCCTTCCGGGATGGCGTCGTGCTTGCCGTCGAGGATCTCCTTGAAACCGCGCACGGTGTCGGCGACGGCGACCTGCCTCCCCTCCCGGCCGGTGAAGACCTGCGCCGAGCTGAACGGCTGGCTGAGAAAGCGCTGAATCTTGCGCGCCCGGTACACCGTCGTCTTGTCCTCGGGCGACAGTTCATCCATGCCGAGGATGGCGATGATGTCCTGCAGGTCCTTGAAGCGCTGCAGCACTCCCTGCACGCGCCGCGCGACGCTGTAGTGCTCCTCGCCGACGATCTCGGGCGCGAGCGCGCGCGAGGTCGAGGCCAGCGGATCGACGGCGGGATAGATGCCGAGCTCGGCGATCGAGCGCTCGAGCACGATCGTCGCGTCGAGGTGGGCGAAGGTGGTCGCCGGCGCCGGGTCGGTCAGGTCGTCGGCCGGCACGTAGACGGCCTGGAACGACGTGATCGATCCTTTCTTCGTCGAGGTGATCCGTTCCTGCAGCCCGCCCATCTCGGCCGCGAGCGTCGGCTGGTAGCCGACAGCGCTCGCCGTCCGCCCGAGCAGCGCCGACACTTCCGATCCGGCCTGCGAGAACCGGAAGATGTTGTCGATGAAGAGCAGGACGTCCTGCCCTTTTTCGTCGCGGAAGTACTCGGTGATGGCCAGGCCGGAGAGCGCCACGCGCAGCCGCGCCCCGGGCGGCTCGTTCATCTGGCCGTAGACCAGCGCGATCTTGGATTCGCCGAGGTTCTCCTGGTTGATGACCCCGGCCTGCGACATCTCGTGATAGAGGTCGTTGCCCTCGCGCGTGCGCTCGCCGACGCCGGCGAACACCGAGACGCCGCCGTGGAGCTTGGCGATGTTGTTGATGAGCTCCATGATGACGACCGTCTTGCCGACGCCGGCGCCGCCGAACGCGCCGACCTTGCCGCCCTTCAGAAACGGACAGATGAGATCGATGACCTTGATGCCGGTGGACAGCACCTGCGGTGACACGGATTGGTCCGCGAGCGGCGGCGGCGGCCGGTGGATCGGATAGAACTTGTCCGCCTTGACCGGCCCGCGCTCGTCCACCGGGTTCCCGGTGACGTCGAAGACCCGGCCCATCACGCCCTCGCCGACCGGCATCGAGATCGGGCCGCCCTTGTCGGTCACCTTGAGCCCGCGCTTGAGTCCCTCGGTGCCCGACATCGAGATCGCCCGGATCCAGCGGTCGCCGAGATGCTGCTGCACCTCGAGCGTGAGCGTGACCGGCTGGCGCTCGACGGTGTAGTCCACGGTCAGCGCGTTGTAGATGGCGGGCAGGGCGTCGGGGAATTCGACGTCCACCACCGGACCCGCGATTTGCACGACTTTGCCGATGTTCATGTGCGCACCTGATGACGAAATGCCAGGCCGGCCGGGGTCATCCCGCCTGGCCGCCCGCGATTTCCAGTAGTTCTTTGGTGATGTTGCCCTGGCGCAGTTTGTTGTACTCGAGCTTCAGTGCCTTGATCAGATCGTCCGCGCTGTCGGTCGCGTTCTTCATCGAGACCATGCGGGCGCTCTGCTCGCTCGCCTTCGCGTTGAGCAGAATGTAGAACATGTAGACGTTGAGATACTGTCCGATGAGATAGCTCAGCACTGACGCCGCGCTGGGTTCGAACACGGTCTCGGCGGTGTCGGCCGCCAGGGCTTCCTCGGATTCCGCTCCGACGACTTTCAACGACTTGATCGCGCCTACAGGCAAGTACTCGATGGTGACGGCTTCCTGGGTCAGCGTGTTGACGAAGCGTGTGGCCACGACGAGCACCTGGTCCACCTCGCCCGCGAGGAAGAGATCACGCGCGACCGACGCGATCGCGCGCGCTTCCGCGTAGGTCGGTGAGTCGCCGTAGGCGAACTCGGCTACGAGCTTCCGCTTGCTCCGCGCCACGAACTGCGCGGCCTTGCGGCCGGCGGTGATGTACGACGTCGAGTCGGCATCGAACTGCGATGCCAGGCGAAGGACGTTCGTGTTGAGCGCGCCGCATAACCCTTTGTCGGCCGCCACCAGAATGACCGCGCGCCGCCGGACCGGGCGCACTTCGAGCAGCGGATGCTGGAAGTCGGCGGCGCGCGTGATCGCCGTGCGCTGCATGCGATACAACCGGCGCGCAAACGGCCCGGAGGCGAGCGCCGCGTTCTGCGCCTTGCGCATCTTCGACGCCGCCACCATCTGCATTGCTTTCGTAATCTGCGACGTCCCGCCGATGGACCGGATGCGCCTCCGAAGATCGCGTGGGCTGGCCATGACTTACTTCTTCCAGGTCTGCTTGAACTGATCGGCCGCGGCTTTGAGCTCGGCGGTGAGCTCCGGGCTCACCGCCTTCTCGCGGGCAATCGTCTGCAGCACGGCGCCTTTTCGTGTCGTCAGGAAGTCCGTCCATCCGGCCTGGAACTCCTTGATGCGCTCCACCGGCACGTCGTCCACGTAGCCGTTCTGCACGGCCCAGATCACCGCGATCTGCACGTCGACCGGGATCGGGCTGTACTGCGGCTGCTTGAAGAGCTCGACCACGCGCTTGCCACGGTCGATCTTGGCCTGCGTCGCCGCGTCCAGCTCCGACCCGAACTGGGCGAACGCCGCCAGCTCCCGGAACTGCGCGAGGTCGCCCTTGAGCTGACCGGCGACCTGTTTCATCGCCTTCAACTGCGCGGCCGATCCCACGCGCGAGACCGAGATGCCGACCGAGATCGCCGGCCGGATGCCCTGGTAGAACAGATCGGTCTCCAGGAAGATCTGGCCGTCGGTGATCGAGATGACGTTGGTCGGGATGTAGGCCGAGACATCCCCCGACTGGGTCTCGATGATCGGCAGCGCCGTCAGCGATCCGTTGCCGAACTTTTCACCGACCCGCGCCGCGCGCTCGAGCAGCCGGCTGTGAAGGTAGAAGACATCGCCCGGGTACGCCTCGCGGCCCGACGGGCGTTTCAGCACGAGCGACACCTGCCGGTAGGCCACGGCGTGCTTGGACAGATCGTCGTAGACGATGAGCGCGTCCATGCCGTTGTCCATGAACCACTCGCCAATCGCCGCGCCGGCAAATGGCGCGAGGTACTGACTGGTCGCCGAATCTGCCGCCGGCGAGGCGAGGATGATCGTGTACGGCAGCGCGCCTGCCTTCTCCAGCACGCCGATGAGTCGCGCGATCGTCGACTGCTTCTGGCCAATGGCCACGTAGATGGAGTACAGCGGCCGATAACTCGTGTCGCCGGCCTCCTCGGCCGCCTTGTTGAGCCGGGCCTGGCTGATGATCGTGTCGATGCAGATCGTCGTCTTGCCCGTCGAACGGTCGCCGATGATCAGCTCGCGCTGGCCCCGGCCGATCGGAATCATCGCGTCGATCGGCATGATGCCGGTCTGGACCGGCTGGCTGATCGGACGGCGCCGGATGATCCCGGGCGCCAGCTTCTCGACCGGATATGCGGTGTCGCTCGGGATCGGCCCTTTCCCGTCGAGCGGTTCCCCGAGTGTGTTGACGACGCGGCCGAGAAGACCTTTGCCGACCGGCACCTGCAGCAGCTTGCCGGTCGCGCGGACCTCGCCGCCTTCCTCAAGCTTCGTGTAGTCGCCGAGCACGATCACACCGACCTCGGTCTCGTCGAGGTTCAGGGCCAGGCCGGTGATGCCCTGACCGAAGTCGAGCATCTCGTTCAGCATGACGTCGCCGAGCCCCTCGACCTTGGCGACGCCGTCGCCGATCTCGCGGATCACGCCCACCGACTGCCTGGCGGCCGCCGCCTTGGCGCCTGCGATCTGGGCTTCGAGTTCGTGTACCAAATCAGCCATATCGTCCTTGTCGGGCGGGCTGAAGCCCGCCCCTCCTTCTGCTTACAGGCGCGCGCCCTCTGCTTACAGGCGCGCTTCCTGCTTACAACCGCGCGTCGAGCGCGGCCAGCCTGGCTCGCACGCTCGCGTCGTAGACGTCGCTGCCGACCCGGATCCGCATGCCGCCGATGAGCCGTGGATTGAGCTCGAACGACGTCTCGATCCCGGGCCCGTAGGTTTTCGCGAGGCTGGTCTCGACGCCGAGACGCAGGTCGTCATCCAGCGCCGTGGCGCTCTCGACGACCGCGCGGTGCTGGTCGCGATCGAGCCGCACCAGCCGCAACACGTCCCCGAGGATCGCGAGCGTGCCGCGCCGGCCCGAGCCGCCAATCCGCTTCGCGACCAGCGCGACGCGATCCGCGTCGAGCCGTCCGTTGACGAGACAGAGGCGGAACAGCCGCCGCGACGCCTTTCTCGTTTTCCTGTTCGCCTTCATCGTCTGCTCCGGTTCATGCGCGGTTATTGCGCCAGTTGCCGCGCCGTCTCTTCGGAGAGGCGGCGCTGATCGTCGGCGGTCAGGACCTTGCCGGCGACCGACGCAGTGGTCTGGAGCACCAGACGGCCGACCTCGCGCTTGAGCTCGGTCAGCATCGCGGCGCGTTCGCGCTCGGTGGTCTCGCGGGCGCGCACGACGATCTGCTCGGCGGCGGCGATCGCCTTCTGCGTCTCGGCGGCCTCCACACGCGCCGCGGCGGCGCGGGCATCCTCGATGAGCTGCTTGCCCTCATCGCCGGCGCGCGTGAGGATGGTCTTACGCTCGACCTCGATCCGGTCGAGCTCCGCCTTGATCTTCTCGGCGTTGGCCAGGCCGCTGGCGATCTGCTGGCGCCGGGCCTCGAGGATCCGGAGAATCGGCTTGTAGGCGAGGGCGTACAGCACCGCGCACACGATCGCGAAACTGATCGTCTGGGCGGCCAGGTGCGTCCAGTCCACGCCGAACGCGCGGGCGACCTCGCCCACCGGTCCGCCACTTTCCGCGGTTGCCTGCACTGCTAGAGCCAGCATGATCGCGAACTCGTTTCATCCGGGCGCGGCGCCACGTGCCCGCGGCGCCCGAAAAGCTCTGACTACTGCACGAGGAAGAGCGCGTAGAAAACGATCGCCTCAGCGAAGGCGATGGCCAGGATCGACTGGACCATGATCTTCGTGGACGCGCCGGGATTTCGCCCGACGGCGGTCGAGGCGCCCATGCCGATCAACCCGACTCCGATGGCGGCGCCCAAGGCGGCGAGGCCGACGTGCAAACTTCCGGTCATCTGCGTGTCCTTTCTCACGTGGGGCTTCGCCCCACACCCCGGCTCGGTCGCTTGCGCGGACCCTAATGCCCACGCGCCGCTCCCTCGCGAGGCGCGCCGTGCGCGCCTCTGGCGCCGTGTGATGCGCCACTCTTCATCCCTGCACGGTCGCGACTGCTGGTTCCTCGTGGTGGCAGATCAGGAGCGTGAAGACCGCGGTCAACAACATGAAGACCATCGCCTGCACGAGCCCGACCAGCAGCTCCATGAAATAGAACGGAATCGGCAGCAACCACCCCAGGCCCGGCACCATGGTCGCCATCGTTTCCAGCATGTTCTCGCCGGCGAACACGTTGCCGTAGAGGCGGAAGCTCAGCGACACCGGGCGGAAGAGGATCGAGACGATCTCGAGCAGGCCGGCCGCGAAGAAGACCACGATCATGAGCACCTTGAGCAGCCCGGTCGTTTCTCCCTTGGGCGCGAAGAGCTCCTTCGCCACGCCGCGGACGCCGACTTCACTGAGGGCCCAGTAGATCCACACCGCGAAGAAGAGCAGCGCCATGGCCAGCGTCATGTTGAGGTCGGCGTTGGCTCCGCGGAACAGCGGCGTATCGATCGTGAAGCCGTGGTCGGTCTGGTGCCCCCACCCGATCGTGCCGACGCCCGGCAAGAGACCGATCCAGTTGGTCGCGAGGATGAAGATGAAGATCGTCCCGAAGAACCAGAACGTCCGCTCGACCAGGTGCCGGCCGATGATGCTCTCGAGCAGGCCGTAGACGCTCTCGACCAGCCATTCGAGAAAGTTCTGCGCGCCGCCCGGCACCTGCGTCATCTTCCGGGTGGCGAGCTGCGCAAAGACAATCAGACCGATGGCGACAATCCAGGTGACGACCATCGAGTTGGTGATCGGAAACCCGAAGGGCCGCGCAATCTCCAGCGCCATCTGCGGGAGTCCGTGTTCCGCCTGGCCGGCGGACGTCGACGCAGCGAAGCCGAGCGGGTCCATCACGATACCGGCTCGCTATGCAGCACACTGCGTGCCACAACCGCGAGCCGGCGGCCGAGCGCGCCCGGACGCCCCTGCTGAACGGCCGCGCGGTTGCCCGGTGTGGACGGACTCGCGCGGCCGTTGGAGCCCCCCGGCATGCCGGATGTGCTCCGCGATGCCGGAGGCCCGATTCGTGCCTCGATCGGCCGCGCGCCCGGAGGCGACGCGGGATCGCCGTGCCGGTGCGGGTGGCGATATTCGGCCCATCGGCACGGCTACTGCAATTAGGATCAGAGACGACGATCCCTGGAGGACTTCCGATGCGACAGATGACTCTCACCGGTTTACTTTCACTGGCCCTGCTCGTCCCAGCCACCACGCCGGCGCGCGCGCAGGCCGGCGCCGAGACGTTCTCCGCGACGGCCACCGTCAAGACGTCAGGCGGCGCGACAGCGACGGCTCCCGTGACGATCGTCGTCGACCGGAAGATGTCGCAGAGCGAAGCGGACCGCTTTCTGACGGCGTTCAAGACCGGCGGCGCGGCGGCGCTGCGCAAGGCCCTCGCCGGGGTGCCCGCCGTCGGCTCGGTGAAGCTGGGCACCAGCGCGCCGACGCCCGCGCGGCTGGCCATCGAGCGACGCACCGACAAGGGCCGCCTGCTGACGATCGTCACCGACACGCCGATTCTGTTCCTCGGCGCGGGGCTTCCTGGCGCCAAGCCGAAGGAGGGGTACGACTTCGGCCTGCTCGACCTCGAGGTGGACGACGCCGGCAATGGCAAGGGCGTGGTCTCACCGGCCGCGAAGATCACCGTGGAGAAGGACATGTTCGTGGTCTCCGACTACTCGTTGGAGCTCGTCCAGCTCACCGCCGTCAAGAAGGTCAAGTAGGTACGGGCCTCCGGTGCCGCCTCCGGAATGCCGTGGCGCCCTTGGGAAAACTGAAGGCGGGCGGCGGCGGACGACGGACCCGGATCGGCGCGAATTCTTCCTAAGGTATTGGAGCGACGGCACTAATCGGTTTTGCGCGAAACCACGCGCGAGTTGGAACGGTTAGTGCGACGGCCACAGCATGGTTCGGCTCGTCGTCGTGCTTCATGCGACGTCTGCACGTGCGGCGCAAAGCTTGTTGGAGGCACTCCGGTTTCTCCTGCTGAGCACGCGGGTCGATCGCGGCTGCATCGAGTGCGGCGCCTGGATCGAACCCGACGGCACCGTGCGCTACACGGAATTGTGGGCGACCGAGCCGGAGATGCGCCGCCGGATCTGCTCCGATCACTTCACGTCGCTGCTCGGCGTCCTCGAGTCGGCGCGCGACGCCAGCGTGCAGTTCGATTTCGTGACGAGTACCCGCGGCCTCGATTACATCGAGGAAGTCCGCGCCAGGACGACCGACGCCTGATCCCCCGGCGCGCTGACCGGCGGGTGAGGCCTGTGGAGATAAGCGATGAAACGGGCAAAGTACGAGAAAGCGCTGGGGAAGCTGCAGGTGCGGTTGTGCCATCTCCAGCGATGGGTCAAGGAGAAGGGCCTGCGGGTCATCGTGATTCTCGAAGGGCGCGACGGCGCGGGCAAAGGCGGCACGATTCGCGCAATCACCGAACGGCTCAGCCCGCGCATCTTCAGGGTCGTCGCCCTGCCGGCGCCCTCCGACCGCGAGAAGTCACAGATGTATATGCAGCGCTACATCGAGCATTTCCCGGCGGCGGGCCAAGTGGTTATCTTCGATCGGAGCTGGTACAACCGCGCCGGCGTCGAATACGTGATGGGCTTCTGCACGGAAAAACAGCACAAGCGCTTTCTGAAGGTGTGCCCTCAGGTCGAGAAGTTCATCGTCGACGGGGGCATCATACTGATCAAGCTGTGGCTGGAAGTGGGCAACGAGGAGCAGAAGCGGCGCTTCGAGGCCCGGGTCACCGATCCGGTCCGGCAGTGGAAGCTGAGCCCGATGGACCTGCCCTCCCGAAGCCGCTGGTACGAGTATTCCCGCGCTCGCGACATCATGCTCAAGCACACCGACACGAGCTTCGCGCCCTGGTACATCATCCGGTCCGATGACAAACGGCCGGCGCGCCTGAACGTGATCGCGCATCTGCTCTCGACCATTCCTCACAAGAAGCTGCCCGACCCGAAGGTGAAGCTGCCGAAGCGCTCGATGAAGCGCGCCTACAACGACGACGCGTCGATCGCGCGGCGGCGCTTCGTGGCCGAGCGGTACTGAGGCGGCGGCGCTCAGAGCTGTGTCGGCCGCGACGGCCGCTGTGAGGACCGGGGAGTCGGTATGGGAAACGGCAGTCGCAAACAATCGGAGGGTCTCGCGCCCGGTCAGAAGACGCACGCGGACATCCGCACCGGACTCGGCACGGAGGCCATCGCCGAAGCGCTGATGGACACCCTGCACTACGTGCAGGCCAGGCTGCCGCAGCATGCCACGCAGAACGACTGGTACATGGCGCTTGCCTATACGGTCCGCGATCGCCTGCTCGACGGCTACATCAGGACGGTCGAGGCGATCGCGGACCCGCATGCCACGACCAAGGTGGTCGCGTACCTTTCCGCCGAGTTTCTCACCGGACCGCATCTTGGCAACAGCCTGATCAACCTCGGCATCTGGCAGGCGGTCGAAGAGGCACTGGCCGGAGTCGATCAGGATCTGCGCGTCCTGCTGCAACAGGAAGAAGAGCCCGGGCTGGGAAATGGCGGCCTCGGCCGGCTCGCCGCGTGCTACATGGACTCGCTGGCGACACTGAACGTGCCGGCCATCGGCTACGGCATTCGTTACGAATTCGGCATCTTCGATCAGGCCATCCGGGACGGCTGGCAGGTCGAGCTGACCGACAAGTGGCTGCGCTTTGGCAACCCGTGGGAGATCGCCCGGCCGGAGATCTGCTTCGACGTGCCATTGGGCGGACGGACCGAGGCGTCCATCGATGATGCCGGCCGTTATGCCGTTCGCTGGCTGCCCGAGAAGGTGATCAAAGGCGTCGCCTACGACACCCCGGTGCCCGGCTACCGCGTGCTCACGACCAACCTGCTGCGGCTCTGGAAGGCGGAGGCCCCGGAATCGTTCGACTTCGACGCGTTCAACGCGGGTGATTACTACGGCGCGGTAGACCAGAAGGTTGAATCGGAGACGATCTCGAAAGTGCTCTACCCGAATGACGAGCCCGAGGCCGGCAAGCAACTGCGGCTCGCCCAGCAGTACTTTTTCGTCTCGTGTTCGCTCCGGGACATGATCCGGCTCCATCTGCTGCGCGGCCGGCCGCTCAGCGAGCTCCCGTCCGGCTGGGCCGCCCAGTTGAACGACACGCACCCGTCCATCGCCGTCGCCGAGCTGATGCGCCTCCTGATTGACGAGCACCACATGGCGTGGGACGACGCCTGGACGATCACGCAGGGGACGTGCGCGTATACCAATCACACGCTGCTGTCCGAGGCGCTCGAGAAATGGCCCGTCGCCCTGTTCGGCGCGCTGCTGCCGCGCCACCTCGAGATCGTCTACGAGATCAACCGCCGCTTCCTCGCCGAGGTCCGGCGCAGCCACCCTGGTGACGAGCCATTGACGCAGCGGCTCTCGCTCGTCGACGAAACCGGCCCCCGCTACGTCCGCATGGCCCACCTGGCTGCCGTCGGCAGCCATGCCATCAACGGCGTCGCGGCGCTTCATACCGATCTGCTCCAACGAACCGTGCTCGCCGACTACCACCGCGTGGCGCCGGCGAAGTTCGTGAACGTGACCAACGGCGTCACGCCGCGGCGCTGGATCGTGCTGAGCAACCCGAAACTGTCCGCGCTTATTACCAGGCACATCGGGGACGGCTGGATCGCCAGCCTGGAGGAGGAGATCAAGCGCCTGGAACCGCTCTCGACCGACGCCGGGTTCCA
>Ga0111539_10002860_pt1 | contig 22928 bp, 17 predicted proteins | sample RhiMethybrSRZTD1_FD_79667 | JGI IMG/M metagenome (GOLD analysis project Ga0111539, IMG submission 79667) | Populus rhizosphere microbial communities from Tennessee, USA - Rhizosphere MetaG P. TD hybrid SRZTD1 (version 2) (version 2) | ecosystem: Host-associated > Plants > Roots > Rhizosphere >...
GCGACTCGCGCTCGGGATGCTGCCGCTGCCGCGGCGGGACGTGGAACGGTTGCGACAGATCCTGGGAATGCAACGGCGCCTGATCGACATGGGATTGTCGCCGCGCGCACGCCGCGCCTTGATGCATCGCGGTCCGTTCCGCGACGCGCTGACGTGGCTGGAAGTCCATGGCCAGGTGCCGGAAGTCATCGAGCACTGGCGCGGATTCATTGAAGCGGCGGCGACCTACGAGGCTGAGGGGCCGCAGCCGGGCGACGTCCCGCGTCGACGACGACGGCGGCGGCGACGTCCGTTCCGGTCAGTGACACATTAGCCGCGCGTGCGCTCGAACTCCCGCATGAACTCGACGAGCGCCTCCACCCCCTCTTCCGGAAACGCGTTGTAGATGGAGGCTCGCATCCCGCCAACGGATCGGTGCCCTTTCAGCCCGTCGAGGCCTGCCGCCGTCGCTTCCTTCTCGAACATCTTCTCCAGCTCCTCGCTGGGCAGCCGGAACGTGACGTTCATCAACGACCGGCTCTCTTTCTGCGCGGTTCCGCGATAAAAGCCGGTGCGGTCGATTTCTCCGTACAGGCGTGCCGCTTTTCTTTCGTTTGTCGCGGCGACAGCGGGCAACCCCCCTTGCGAGTTCAACCAGGTCATCGTCAGCCCGAGGATGTAGATCCCAAACGTCGGCGGGGTGTTGTACAGAGAGTTGTTCTCCGCCTGCACCTTGTAGTTCATCATCGTCGGCAGCGTGGCCGGTGAACGCGCCAGGAGATCTTCGCGGATCATCACCAGGGTCACACCGGACGGCCCCAGGTTTTTCTGTGCACCCGCGTAGATCAGGCCGAACCGCCGGAAATCCATCGGCCGACTGAAGATGTCGGATGACGCATCGGCAACGAGCGGACGGATGCCGACGTCCGGCAGATCCTTCCATTGCGTGCCCTCGATGGTGTTGTTGGTCGTGATGTGGACATACGACGCCCCGTCCGTCAGTTTGAGTTCACCTGCGCTCGGAATGCGACTGTAGTCGTCGGCCTTCGTCGAGGCCGCGACATTGACCGCACCGACACGCCGGGCTTCTTTCGCGGCCTTGTCCGCCCAGGAACCGGTGTCGATGTAGTCGGCCGTCTGCCCGGCACCGAGCAGATTCATCGGCACCATCGAGAACTGCAGGCTGGCGCCGCCTTGCAGCATAAGCACCTTGTAGCGCTCGTCGAGGCCTGAGAGCTCGCGAACGGCGGCTATGGCACGCGAGAGGATGTCCTCAAACGTCTTTGAGCGGTGGCTGATCTCCATGACGGACATACCGACGCCCGGAAGAGCGACCAGCTCACGCTGTGCCTGCTCGAGCACCGGCAACGGCATGACAGCCGGACCGGCGGAGAAGTTGTAGATGCGGTGAACAGTGCTAGAAGGCATGGCTTAACAGTCCGTCTCTCAGCTTCGGCTCGAACCACGTGGACTTCGGGGGCATGATGCCGCCCTCGTCTGAAATCGCCATCAAGTCGTCAATGCTGACCGGGTACAACGAGAACGCCACAGCGGCTGCGCCCGATGCAACCGCCCGCTCGAGCGCCGGCGTACCTCGAGCGCCACCAACGAAATCGATACGCTTGTCTGTCCGCACATCGCCGATGCCAAGGAGCGGCGCGAGGACGGCTTCCTGCAGCCGGTTCACGTCCAGACGCGCGGTTGCAGACCCGGTTGCCGCGTTACCCAGCTTGATCGTGTACCACCGGCCTTCGATCAGCATCGAGACCTCGCCGCGACGCGCGGGGGCGGCCGGACCAGGCTCGACGCTGAAGTGCTGCCGCAACTGCCCGAGAAAGGCGGGTGCCGAAATGCCGCCGAGATCCTTCACCAGCCGGTTATAGGCCAGGATCTGCACCTGATCGTGCGGGAAGGCGACGCCCAGGAAGGTGTCCCACTCGCCTGCCCCCTTTGTACTGCGTAACTGCGCGCGCGCGCGCGCAGCGCTTGCAGCCCGATGATGGCCGTCGGCGATGTACATGGAAGGCACGCGCGCAAAGGCTTCCCGCAGCGCCTGCTGGTCGGACTGCGGCACCTTCCAGATGGTGTGACGCACGCCATCCGGCGCCTCGAAACCAAACAGCGGTTCGCGTGATGCCGCGCGCTCCACGATCGCACCCACGTCCGCGGCGGAGCGGAAGGCGAGAAAAACGGGACCTGTCTGAGCGCCAATCGCCAGCATATGCCGGGTGCGATCGTCTTCCTTGTCGCGACGCGTCCGCTCGTGTTTCCTGATGACGTTCGCTTCGTATTCATCGAGCGAAAAACAGGCCGCCACGCCGCTCTGTTGATGCTCGCCGCTCTGCAGGCGATACACATATAGGGCGGCCTCATCCTCAACCACGAGCGGCGCTGAAGTGCGCAGGAAGCCGAAGTTCGTGACCGCTTTGTCGTAGACCGTGTCGGCGTATGGATCAGTTCGCGACGGCAGGTCGATCTCGGCGCGGGAGACGTGGAGGAAGCTGAACGGATTACCGTTGGCGAGCGCCCTGGCTTCGTCGACGGTCACGACGTCGTAGGGGACGGCAGCGACCGCGCTCGCGGCGGCCGGTGTGGGGCGAAGTGCGCGAAACGGAAAGAGCCCGGCCACTCTCGAAATTATACGTGTCGGTTATCATGAGGCTCCCCGCTACACAGTGACCAGTCCTGTCACGGCGCCCGCGCATGCTGTATCGCGGGGGATTTCCTTTTCATGACCTTCCTGACGCTCGCCGTCGCGGTTGCGATCACGGCTGTCGTGTCGGCCGTCATAGTCCGCGCGCTCGCAGGCCGGCAGCTGGCGGAAACGCGAGCCGAGCTGGCAACCAAGCTCGCCAGCGTCGAGCAGGACAACAAGTGGCTGCGCGAGGAGACCGAGCGGCAGAAACAGGCGCTCGGCTCAACGCAGGACCTGCTCGACAAGGCCGACGCCCGGCTGCGCGACGCCTTTCAATCGCTCGCCGCCGACGCACTCAAAGACAACCGGGCATCGTTCTTTGACCTGGCCAGGACCTCATTCGAGGGCTACCACCAGCCGATCGCGGAGACGTTGAAAAAGGTGGACGACCGGCTCGGCAAGGTCGAGCACGAACGGGTCGCCGCATATTCGATGCTGCGCGAACAGATCTCCGCGGTCGGCTCGTCTGCCGAACGGCTTTCGCGCGCCCTGCGGACGCCCGCGGTTCGGGGGCGTTGGGGAGAGATGCAGCTCCGGCGCGTCGTCGAGATCGCCGGAATGGTCGAACGATGCGACTTCGACGAGCAGCCGCACCTGCTGACCGACGCCGGCCGCCTCCGCCCGGATGTCATCGTCCATTTGCCCGGCGGCAAACGGATCGTCGTGGACGCGAAGGCTCCTCTCGAGGCGTTCCTCGACGCCCAGGAAACGACCGACGATGACTGCCGTGAGGCGAAATTGGTGGCACATGCCCGCCAGGTGCGCGAGCACATGGACAAGCTGGGAAGCAAAGCCTACTGGGAGGCGCTCGACAACTCACCGGAGATGGTCGTCATGTTTCTGCCGGGCGAGACACTGTTCAGCGCGGCGCTGCAGTACGACCTCGGACTCATCGAACACGGCCTGCAGCAACGGATCCTGCTGGCGAGCCCCATCACGCTGATTGCACTGCTGACGACCGTTGCCCACACGTGGCGACAGGAGGCGCTTGCGGACAATTACCGCGAGGTTGCGGCGCTCGGCCGTGAGCTGTACGAGCGGCTCACCGTACTCACCGGTCATTTTGACGACCTCCGAAAAAAGCTCGATGGTGCCGTGCAGGCGTACAACCGCGTCGCCGGCTCGTTCGAAGCGCGCGTTCTCACCGGCGCCCGCAAACTGCGCGATCTCGACGTCACGACGTCACCCGAGCTGCCGGTCCTGGAGCCGATCGACACGGCGCCACGAGTGCTGAAGCAGATCGGACTGCTGGGGCTTCCGGAAGAGGCCACCGCCGACCCCGAGATCACCTAAGATCGTCGGAGGGAATGACCGGGACGCAACCACTGGCGCCCGAATCCGGGCGCGCGCAGGATTTCATCCGTGAAATCGTCGTCGAGGATCTCAAAGCCGGCCGTCACAGCGGCCTCGTGCACACCCGCTTTCCGCCCGAGCCCAACGGGTACCTCCACATCGGGCACGCCAAGTCGATTGTCTTGAACTTCGGGGTCGCCGCGGAGTTCAGCGGTGTCTGCAATCTTCGTTTCGACGACACCAATCCGACAAAGGAAGACGTCGAGTATGTCGAGTCGATCCAGGAGGACGTGCGCTGGCTCGGCTTCGACTGGGACGATCGGATGTTCTACGCATCCGACTATTTCGAGCAGATGTACGGCTACGCCGAGCAGCTCATCGTCGACGGCAAGGCGTACGTCGACAGCCTGACCGCCGACGAGATTCGAGAGTATCGCGGCACGCTGACCGAGCCGGGACGCAACAGCCCTTACCGCGACCGCTCCGCCGACGAGAGCCTCGACCTGTTCCGCCGGATGCGGAAAGGTGAGTTCGCCGACGGTGCGCATGTACTGCGCGCAAAAATCGACATGGCGTCGCCGAACATCAACATGCGCGATCCGACGCTGTATCGCATCCGTCATGCCACGCACCACCGGACGGGCGAGGCCTGGTGCATCTATCCGACCTACGACTACGCGCATCCAATTTCGGACGCGATCGAAGGCATTACACATTCGCTCTGCACGCTGGAGTTCGAGGACCATCGGCCACTGTACGACTGGGTCGTCGAGCACGTGCGTCACGATGCCGCATTTCGCTCGCGGCCGCGGCAGATCGAGTTTGCGCGGCTGAATCTGAACTACACCGTGATGAGCAAGCGCAAGCTGCTCGCTCTGGTCGAACGCAAGCTCGTCGCCGGCTGGGATGACCCGCGGATGCCGACGCTCGCGGGATTGCGGCGCCGCGGCTTCACTCCTGAGGCCCTGCGCGATTTCTGCGCGCGCATCGGCGTCGCCAAGAAAGAAAACGTGATCGACGTCGCGCTGCTCGAGCACACCGTGCGCGAGGACCTGAATCGCCGCGCGCAGCGGGCGCTGGCGGTGATCCGGCCGCTGCGGGTCGTCATCGAGAACTATCCGGAAGATCGGACGGAGACCGTTGCAGCGGTGAACAACCCGGAGAATCTCGCCGCCGGCAAACGGGAAGTTCCCTTCTCACGCGTGCTGTTCATCGAGCGCGACGATTTCATGGAAGTGCCGGCGAAGAAGTTCCATCGACTCTCGCCTGGCGCCGAGGTCCGGCTGCGCTACGCCTACATTCTCAAATGCGAGCGCGTCGTCAAAGACGCCTCCGGCGCGATTGTCGAATTGCGTGCAACCATCGACCCCGAGTCGCTGTCCGGGGCAACCAGAGACCGTCGAGTCAAGGGAACGATTCACTGGGTCTCGGCGGTTCATGCGGGCGACGCAGAGATCCGTCTGTACGATCGTCTGTTCGCGTCAGAAGATCCGTCGGACGAGGGTCGCGATCCGCTGACGGACCTGAATGCAAATTCGCTCGAAGTTGTGCGCGCTGTCAAAATCGAGCCGGGACTCGCCGACGCCGCCGTCGGAACGCGCTTTCAGTTCGAGCGACAAGGCTACTTCGCAGTCGATCCCGACTCTCGTCCCGGCGCACCCGTCTTCAATCGCACCGTGACGTTGAAAGATACCTGGGCAAAAATCGCCGGGCGAAGTTAAGTTCGCCCATACTTTTCTGCCCACTCGCGGAGCTGGCGGGCCACGGCCATCGCCGGCGGTTCTGTCGACAGTCTGTCGCAAGGCCAGGGCAGGCGCCAGGTCCAGTTGGTCTCGGCGACCGTCGCCGGCTGGTTGATCCGGTCGCGCCACCCAAACACGTCCTGTACGGGCAGAATCAAAAGATTCGCGCCCGACGCGTAGAGCGATTCGAGGACACCCTCTCTGACCGCCGGCGGCAGGTCCGCCCGTTCTTGGGCAGCGGTCAGGTCGTCTGCGGTGAGACGCTGCCGGACGGAGCAAATCGCCAGCGCTGCCTCCTTTTCCTCGACCGTCGCGTTTTCCCACCAGATCGTCATCGGCTCGGTGTCGTGCGTCCCTGATGTCGCCACCGCCGTCGCCGGGTACTCCATCGGATCCTTGAACGGTTGACCGGGCCGGTTCCAGTAGCGCTCCCAACGCAGAACCTTGTAGCCAGGAACCTCGAGGCGGTTGAGCGACTCACGGACAAAGTCTGGGACAACGCCGAGGTCCTCGGCGATGATTTCGGCGCCCGGTTCGCGCAGCACGCGGAGCACTTGCTCGCCGAGCTGCCGCTGCGCCGCCTGGTTGGCCGGGGTGAATTCAGCGGTGCCGTTCGCGTCGCGATAGTAGGTACGGTAGAAACCGACGAGGTGATCGACGCGGTAACCGTCGTAGAGATCGGCGTTGCGTCTGGCGCGGTGCCGCAGCCAGTCGAAATCGCGTGCCTCGAACACGTCCCATCGGTACGCGGGAAGCCCCCAGTCCTGCCCTGTTTCGCTGAACGCGTCTGGCGGCACGCCAACTGAAACGTCGAGTCGAAACTCTTCCTGGCGCGCCCATACATCCGCACTGTCCGCACTGACCATGAACGGCAGATCGCCAAACAGCGCAACCTCGCCGGCGGCATCGCGTGCCTCCCGCCACTGATCAGCGGCCAGCCACTGCAGGTATTGGCGGAACATGATGTCGTCGGCTAGCTCTATACCCGCGGATTCCAGCGCTGCCGGACGGCGATCCCGCAGGTCGTCGGGCCACCGGGTCCACGGCTGCTCCTCGTAACGCGCGTGCAAAGCGCGAAACAGCGCATAGTCGTCCAGCCGCCATGACTGCTCGGCACAGAACGCGCGGAATGCGGCGGCGCGCCGGGTGCCGACCGCCCACTCCGTATCGCGGAAACGGTCGAAGGCGCGGCGCAGGACCTTCTGCTTCAGCTCGCGCACGACCGCGTAATCAATCTGCGGGGCCTGGCGAACGGCGTCCAGCCTGGCCCGTTCCGCCCCGTCCATCGCCGCTTCGCCGCCGATGGCGTCGAAGTCGCTTACCCCGCGCATCGAAATGAACTGCGGGTCGATCGCCATCGCGCTCAGCGCCGAATAGGGAGATCGTTCCTGCGGCGGCATTTCGTTGATGGGAAGCAACTGCAGCAGGCGTTGCCCTGCGCTCGTCAACCATCGGGACATGCTCTCGATGTCACCGATTTCGCCGATGCCCCAGCTGTGAGTGGAGGGGATTGAAAACAGCGGGACCAGTATGCCGGCGCGGCGCGATCCTGGTTGCGTTCGGGTCATAGCCTCAGCCGGCCAGTGCAATGGGGATGCCGCAGAGCCTCTGTATTATCCATCCTCAATTCATGAACCGCAGGCTCCGTTCAAACGCGTCGACAAAAACGGATTCCTCAACCAACAGGCTGACAACGACGAACGCTTCGTGTGGGAAGTCGAAGAAGTAGCCGGGGTGCACCAGAACGCGCTCGGCGTCGAGCAGATCCAGGACCAGTGCCTCCTCGGACCGCGTGGCGGGAACACGCACCGTTGCACACCATCCGCCGTCGACACGCAGGAGCTGACACGCGCCGTAGCTATCCGCGACCGTACGTGCGTGAGTCAGGTTCCTGCGGATGCGCTCGTGGATGGCGGCGCGGACCGGCTGACCCGTCGCCATGAGCGACGGCGCGCCGATCTGCACTGGCGTACTTACCGACAGGAACGTGTCGGCCACGTGTTCGAGTGCCGTTAGCGCCTCTCGCCGCTCGGCAAGTGGGCCTCCGGCGATCAGCCACCCAAGTTTGACCTGCGGAAGACCCAGCGTCTTCGACGCGCCCGCGAGTGTGAACGACAGAACGTCGGCGCGCGTCGCCAGATCCGTCAACGGACTTTCCACGTCCAGCGGATAGTCTGCAAACACTTCGTCGACGATGAGGGCCCACCGCCGGTCGGCGCAAATCGCGACGAGCTGTGCAAATTCATCAGGGGACACATACGAACCGGTCGGATTATTCGGTGACACGATGATTACGGCGCGGGTCGCAGCAGGTGCCGCTCGTATCGAATCGAAATCGATTTCCCACCGCGCGTGGTAGTCGAGCCGGTACGGCGCCAGTCCGACGCTCTCGAGCCGTGTCAGATGTTCGAACAGCGGGTAGCTCGGAACCGGCGCGATGACGATATCGCCGGGGTCGCAGAGCAGTTTGAGCAACCAGCTGTACGACTCGCTCGTACTGGCGGTGAGAACGACGTCGTCGGGATTGACGAGGACGGCGCGGCGCCGGCAGTCGTCGGCAACAGCCTCACGCGCGGCGAGCAGGCCAAATGGATGCGGGTCGTATTGCAGCGCGCGGCCGTCGGCCAGCGCATCGAGTAGTCCGGCCGGATAGGGCAGGTTGACTTTCGTTGGATTCGATTCTGTGAGATCGATGAAGGCAGTTCCTTCGCGTTGGAAGCGCGCGACCGTTTCGCTGATGCGATTCGGCGTGAGGTGCGGCGGGAGCCGCCGCGATAACTTCGCTTCGCGTTGCACGGATTGCCCGTCGCTAGAAGCTCATCGCCTCGCGATGCGCCGGGGTTGCGACCTCCCACCCGAACCGCTCTGCGATCATCCCTTTGAGCGCGTCCATCGGCGCCGGCTCTCCATGCACCAGACACAACCGCCGCGGTGCGGCGGGCAGCGTCTGCAGCCACCGCACGATTTCGTTGCGGTCGGCGTGTGCGGACATCGAGTCGTTCCGTGCGATGCGCGCGTTGACGCCGATCATCTGGCCGTGGATCTTCACCTCGCGCGCGCCGTCAACGAGCAGGCGTCCGCGTGTGCCGGCAGCCTGATAGCCGACGAACAGAACCGTGCTGCGCGGATCCGGAAGCGCTGCCGCCATATGGTGGAGAACGCGCCCTCCGGTCGCCATTCCGCTCGACGAGATGACGATGGCGCTGCGGCGACTGGCGGTCAGCTCTTTCGACTGCTGCGGCGACGCGATCGTTTGAAATCGCGCCGTCGCAAACATCGACACGTCCTTCCGTGTGGATTTCATGTCCGGGTCGAGCTCCGCGACGCGCGCGGTATAGTGCCTGAGCGCCTCGTTCGCCATCGGGCTGTCCACGTAGACGGGAAGAATCGGGATCTTCCGCTCCTGTTCGAGGCGCCGAATCCAATACAGGAGCTCTTCAACCCGGCCGATGGCAAACGCTGGCACGATTAGCTTGCCGCCACGCCGCGCCGTGTCGCCGATCACCTCCGCCAGCGCCGCACCGCCATCGTCTGGCGGATGATCGCGATCACCGTAGGTTGACTCGACGAGAGCGACATCGGCTTGCACCGCGGGAACGGGATCGGGCAGCACTGGACGCGAATAGCGGCCAAGATCGCCGCCAAAGAGGATCGTCGCGCTGCCCTGCAGTCGCATCACCACGAACGCGGACCCGAGCAAATGGCCGGCTGGCAGAAACTCCGCGGACATCCCCGGCGCCACGTCGATGGCGCGTTGATAGCCCATCGGCTGGAGCAACGTGAGGGCGCGGTGTGCTTCGACTTCCGTATACAGGGGAAGCGCCGGATCGTGCTTCGAGTACCCGTGTTTGTTCGCCTGTCGAGCGTCCTCTTCCTGGATACGCGCCGAATCGGGCAGGACGAGGCGACTCAGGTCCATCGTGCCGGCAGTGCAGAAGACCCGCCCTTTGAAACCTTGAGCGACCAGCCGGGGCAGGTAGCCGACGTGATCGAGGTGCGCGTGCGTAAGCACAACCGCGTGCAGCGACGAAGGGGGAACCGGAAACGGTTCCCAGTTCCGCGCCCGCAAATCCTTCAGCCCTTGAAACAAGCCACAATCGACGAGCAGCCGCGAACCGTTGTGTTCCAGCATGTACTTCGAGCCGGTTACGGTGCGCGCCGCGCCCAGGAACGTCAGTTGAGCCACGAAGAAATATTAGTTGAGGCCCGACCCCTTCAACGCGGTCCCTGAACCGTCGCGGTCTGCAGCTTGCAGCCTGGGGCGCCCATGAAGAGCCGAGCGTCAGTCAAAGCGCATCCAATACATCCGATGCTGATTGTCTACCCGTTCGCCTTTCTCACCGGTGCGTTCGGTTTCAGCATCGTCGCCGCCGCAACGAAGAGGCGTCAGCTCAATGATGTCGCGCAGCGGCTCATTCCAACGGGGATTGCCGCAGGCTTGGTTGCGGCAGTGCCTGGTGTCATCGACTACTTGACGGTCGTTCCACCGCAGAGCTCCGGCAAAGAGCGCGCACGCAAGCATGCGCTTCTCAACACGACGGGGCTGGGTCTGTTCACCGCAAGCTGGCTGCTCGGTAAGAACGGACGCCGGCGGACGACGCCGCTGATTCTGCAGGGTCTCGGATCGGCAGTGATGTCGTTTGCGGGGTATCTGGGCGGCACCCTCGTCTTTCGTAATCAGATCGGCGTCGACCATCGCTATGCGCAGGCCGGCAGGTGGCAGGAGGAGACGCGCGAGCATGCGGAGAGTCGCGCCCTGACAGCTTCGGCTGCACCACTGGACGTGAATCAGATGAAGCTCGTGCACGCGGGAGCGGCGCGGCTGGTCGTCGCGCGCACGGAAACGGGCTATGCGGCGTTTCAGGACCGCTGTACGCACAAGGGCGGCCCGCTTTCCGACGGTGTGCTGATTTGCGGTACGGTGCAATGCCCCTGGCACGGATCCCAGTTCGACGTGATCACCGGTGAGGTGAAATGTGGTCCCGCGGAGGAAAAGATAGCGACCTACCCGATTGAAGACCCGCATCGAGTAAAGCACGCGTAGCGCGCTACTTCAGATGTCGACCGCCGTCGATGCGAATGGTTTCCCCGGTCATGAAGTCGCTGTCGACAATCGCGAGGACCGCCTTGGCAATCTCCATTTCGCCACCCCATCGACCCAGCGGCGTGGCGCGCTCGACGCTGGCAAACTCTTCGTCGGACGTGCCTTCCGGCGCGACGATCGGGCCCGGCGCAATCGCATTGACCAAGATCTGATCCGGTGCCAGCTCGAGCGCGAGCGCTTCAGTGAGAGCGACGACGCCGGCCTTGGCAACGTAGTACGGCAGGTAGCCCGCGTATCGCGGCCGTCCGCTCCTGGCTATCCAGTCGGCGAAGTTGATGATCCGCCCGCCGCGCAGCCGCCGCATGTGCGGTACCGCCGCGCGGGCGCATAGCCATGCCGCACGCAGGTCCACGGCAAGCTGCCCCTCCCAGTCCTCCACCGTGAGATCGTCGAACGACTTTGCCACATAGACGGACGCCATGTTGACGAGCACGTCCAGCCGTCCAAGCGTCTGGACGGTATCGTCAACGACGCGATCGCACGCTCCGGGGCTGGCAAGGTCCGCTGCCACGAGGAGGGCTCGCCGCCCGAGCGCACGGACGCCGTCCGCCGTCTCTTCGGCTTCAGCTCGCGATCGTCGAAAAACGACCGCAACGTCAGCGCCTGCGCGGGCGAGTTCGGTCGCAACGACCGCGCCGATGCGGCGACCTCCTGTAATCAGCGCAACGCGGCCGGCGAGCTCCATGCGGCGACTAGTCTAGTGGACGCTCCTTCATTCGGTCCTTTCCCGGTACTCGAAAGAGCTTTCCGGCGCCGTAAGAAACCGGGAGGAGGAAAACCGGATAAACCGTTGATCCAACTGAAATTAGGAGTGGTCTGGTTCGTGCTGCTGACCCGGCACCCGGCCTGTCTGGTCTGCCATCAGGTGGCGCTGGGGGTGTGTGCGTCGCGTCCCCGCCGCGACGCACGCACATTGGTCCTAAACCGCCATGGCGACCAGGACGGCACCGGTCGCTACTAACAACCCCGACAAAACGTCGATCACGTAGTGATAACCCCCGGCAACGGCTCCGACGGAAATTGCCGCAACGAGCGCCCAGGTGACGGCGCCCACAGGCGCGGAAACCGCGGCGACGCTGGCTGCAGCCGCTGCCGCGACGGCAACGTGTCCACTCGGGAATGTAATCAACTGATGGCTGACACGTCCGAGTACGAACGCGTTGACGCCCGCAAGCCGCGTGCGGCTGACCCGCTCCAGGCGCAATCTCGGCGGCCTGCTGACAAGCCAGGGAAGAGTGACATAACACGTATAGCCTGCAAGTAGAACCGAGACCCAGAATCGCTGGATGTCATCTGAGCCTCCATTCGTCCAGACGATGGCAAGCGAAATCGGGATCAGCGGGTAGCAGAGAAGGTAGGCGAGCTCGACGAAGTGGCGCAGTGGCTCGCTGATGTCCGGTAGCACAGATCGCAATCGCTCATCCGAAGCAGCCAGCCAGTCCTCGAACCACCGACTTCTCGGCGAGCCGACCAGGAGCGACGGCATCCAATATCCGGCGAGCAGGTAGACGTGCGGCATCCACGCACGAACGACGGGCGACAGCGTGGGAGACAGCGCTACCAGGAGAACAACACCAGCAGAAACCCCACTCGCCAGGATCCGCCTGCCGGCACGGACGGGTATCGTCCACGCAACGAGTACGAACGCTGCAAAGTAGGCAGCGGCGATCCATTCATGGGCAGCCATCGGCACGACTGAATCGGTAGGTGCATTCTGAAGGGAAACAGGCTCAGCGGCGGGAAACAAAAAAGGGCACCCGAAACGGGTGCCCTTGAAAGTCGACGAGCTGGTCGGTCGCTACGACAGGATGCGAATCACGACGCGGCGGTTCTGCGCACGGCCGTCACGCGTGTTGTTCGGTGCAACCGGCTTCTCCTCGCCGTAGCTGATCACGTTGATCTTGTGGAGCGGCACCTGGTGCTGCTCGTAGAGATAACGCTTCACCGCCTCGGCGCGCTCCATCCCGAGCTGCTCGTTGTACGCCTTGCCGCCGACGTTGTCCGTGTGGCCCTCGATCTCGATGAAGATGCCCTTCGGGTCGGCTTTCGCATTAGTCATCAGTTCGTCAAGGCGCGCTTTCGCCGCATCCGGCAGGTCGACCCTGCCGAACTTGAACTGGCCCTGATCTTCGCTGAGCGTCACTTCGTAGACGAGGCGGCGCGAGGAAGCGACAACCTCGTCGATTCGCTGATTGGCCTGCTGGCCGACCTGAGTGGCGCGGTTGTTTGCTTCGGTCGCCCGCGCAGCCGCCTGGTCCGCAGAAGCCTGGGCGCCTGCGGCGGCCTTGCCCGCAGCTTCCGCCTTCTGATCAACAACTCCGATGCGCTCCGCGTTCTGGCGGGTGCGTTCCTGGGTTTCTTCAACGGTGCCGGTCAGCGTGTCGACCTTCTGATTGACGCCGCCAACCTCGGTGCGAACGAATTTCTTCGTCGCGCACGCCGGCGCCACGGCGACGGTGAGCGCGAGCAACGATGCAGCAACAAGACTCTTACGCATAATCGTGTTTTCTCCTCTAAGGACTTGCCTATTCATTCTTCAGCTGGGACGCGGCCGCCCGGCCATATAGCCGCTGCGCGCGCGAACAATGAGGTCGTTCTTTCGGGCTCTAATCTCGAGCGGGTGCCAGCCCTCCCGTTCACCCGGCTCGAAGCTGATCAAGTACTGGTGACGAATTTCGGAAAAAAGATCGATGATCGCCGCGGCGGAGTGTTCTCCGGTGCTGGCAATACGCATGTCGCCGCCGGTCCAACGCGCCAAATCGGTGAGCGTTCCGGTCTCTGCCAGCTTGCTCTCCGTCTGTAGCGCGCCGAACTCGCCACCTGGATGGTCAATCGGATTCACGACCGTCAGCACGTAGACCGGCACGTCGATTGAGCTGGCGACGGCTGAGACTTCAGCCGGTTTGAGTTGACTGCCGGTGTCGACGCCGTCGGTCATCACCAACACGGCGCGATGGCGATTGGCGCGATCAGCGACGAGGCGGGCCGTCTGCGCTATCGCGTCATATAGCGACGTCTTTCCCCAGGGACGACCCTGCAGCTTCACGCGGCGTAAGCGGGCAAGGTCGCTGGTGAAGTCGACGATCTGCTGCAGTTGCGAGTCGAACGTGAACAGGGCCGCCTCATCCTCACCGTTGCGAAGGGTGGCCATCGCGATGCTCACCGCGTTACGGGCGCGTTCGATGTTGCCGCCTACCGCCATGCTGCCGCTGATGTCGACGACCAGCGCCACGCTGACGGGCGACTCACCCGATTCAAAAGTCCGAATCTCCCGGGGCACGCCGGCGTCGATAATTTCGAAGTCGGATTGCTTGAGATCCTTAATAACCCGGCCCTTCCGGTCGCGCACGACGATCGCGGCAGTCACCAGATCGACGCCGCCTCGGAATGTTGGTTGATCCTGTGGCTCGACCGCCGCCCCCAACGCCGTCGCGTTGTAGACGCCCGCTGCCAGCAGCAAGCTCAGGATGGCCGGAACGGCGCCGTCGATCTTCACGCCGCCACCTATTTCAATGGGCTTGCCACCGGAAGCGTGCGAGTCGAATCAATCATTTAGGCCCAGAACACGCGAACCGACCCCGTTTTGAGGCGATTTATGTGTGTAAAACTTACGCGGTTGGGTCTGACCGATGTAAGTAGTCGGGCCACGCCCACGTCGGATTGCCATCCAGCCAATCCGCCTCCATCGGACGTGTAAGATGAGTCAAGGAAACATCACCACTTGAAACAAGCGACACAAAGTGGCCGGGCCATTCCGGTCGCCTCCCGCGTCCATCGGTTTTCCTACGCCATCAGGAACATCGTGGCAGAGGCGCGCGCCGTCGAGGCTCGCGGCGTCACCGTCAGATATCTCAACATCGGGGATCCGGTGGCTTTCGGGTTCAAGACGCCACCGCATATCGTCGAAGCGGCAGTGGCGGCGATGCGCGACGGTCACAATGGCTATCTCGCCTCGGCGGGAATTGCGCCGGCGCGAGAAGCGGTCGCCGCGGACTATCACCAGCGCGGCATAGACGTTTCTCCAGAGCGGGTGCTGATCACCACCGGCACCTCGGAAGGGATCGACCTGGCGCTGAACGCGCTCGTCAACGAAGGGGACGAAGTCCTGGTGCCGCTGCCGACCTATCCGCTCTACACGGCGGTACTGGCGAAGATCGGTGCGAATCCGCGTTATTACCGGACGGATCCGCGCCGCGACTGGCTGCCCGACCTCGATTCGCTGCACAGCCTGGTGACCGATCGCACTCGCGTGCTCGTTGTCATCGACCCGAATAATCCGACCGGCGCCATGTATCCCGCATCCGTGCGGCGCGCGTTGATTGACTTCGCCGACCGCCACGATCTGACGATTCTTGCCGACGAGGTCTACGGCGATCTCGGTTTCGAAGGCTCGGTTCCCCTCCTCGGCACGCTGGAACCGCATGCGCCGATCGTGTCGTTATCGAGTCTCTCCAAAGCGTATCTCGCGCCAGGATGGCGCGCCGGGTGGCTCGTCGTCGGCGCCACACCGCGCCTGAACGACGCGCTCGCCGCCATGAAGAAGCTCGCCGACGGCCGGTTGTGCAGTCCGGGACCAATGCAGTACGCCGTCGTCGCCGCGCTCACCGGAGACAGGTCGCATCAGACGGTGTTCCGCAAGGCGCTGGCAGAACGCGCGCGCGTAACAACGCAGATGCTCAACGACATCCCCGGCATGTCCTGTGTCGCTCCGCGTGCGGCGTTCTACGCGCTGCCGGCGGTGACGCTGCCGCCAGGCCGCACCGACGAGGATTACGTGCTCGCGCTGCTGCGCGAGACCGGTATCCTCTGCGTCCACGGCTCGGGGTTCGGGATGGCTCCGACGGACGGTTTTTTCCGAATCGTGTTTCTGGCGGACCCTCGTGATCTCGCCGTGATCTATTCGGACATGGCGGCGTTCACGAAGAACTATCTGCGGCGCAGCTGAGTGGCTCGTAGCGACGCACGCGCGCTCATCCGCTACGCGCTTGCGGGGCTCGCCCTCACCGTCATGCTGCTGTGGGCCGCCTACCTGGTCCGCGGCGCCCTCCTGTTGATCTACGTCGCGGCGCTCGTCGCCATCGGCCTGTCCCCGATCGTCACACGGCTGGAACGTCGCCGCCTTGTCGGACGACGCCCGTTGCCGCGCTGGGTCGCGATCCTGGAGGTGTATCTCCTGTTGATCGTCGTTCTGGTGATGGTTGGCATCCTCGTCGTGCCGCCGCTCATCCAGCAGGCACGTGCATTCGTCACGGCGATGCCGGACTTGCTGCATCGCGCGCAGCAGTGGCTGATCGCGCGCGGGGTACTGAGTCCGAGTCAGGAGTTGTCGGTCGGCGAGGCGATCCAGCAGACGACCGTGAGCGGCGGATCGGACGCCGTCACCGCAGTCGTCGGGGCGATCTGGGGATTCGTCGGCGGTGTCTTCGGCCTGCTGACGATTCTGATTCTCGCGTTCTATCTGCTCCTTGACAGCCGCGCGATGTTTCGGAGTTTTCTCGCGCTGTTCCCCAAAGCCGAGCGCGAGCGCGTTGAAGACGCCTCGCATCGCATCTCCGCAAAGGTCAGCGCGTGGCTCGCCGGGCAGTTGATGCTCGGCGCCATCATCGGAACGACAGCGGCCATCGGGTTATGGGCGCTCGGCGTCCCGTACTTTTACGTCCTCGCGCTGATCGCCGGCGTTGGAGAATTGATTCCGGTGGTCGGGCCTATTCTGTCCGCGATTCCCGCGGTCGGCGTTGCGTTGACCGTTTCGCCGGCCACGGCGTTGTTCGTCGGCATCTTCTTCCTCGTTCAGCAGCAAGTCGAAAATCACGTCCTCGTGCCGAAGGTCATGGAACGGCAGGTCGGCGTCAGTGCCGGCATCGTGATCATCGCCCTTCTGCTCGGCGGATCGCTGCTCGGAATCGTCGGCGCGATTCTCGCGGTTCCGACGGCGGCTATCCTGCAGGTCGTCTTTCAGGAACTGCTGCACGACACGGCGAGCGAGTAATGCGCCGCGCGTGGCACGCGCTTGCTGCCTACCTCGGCATCACGTTCGTGGCGACCTGGCCGCTGGCGCTCGGCCTGGCGAAGGACGTGGCGTGGGACATCGGCGACTCCGCGCTCAACATGTGGGTGCTGGCGTGGGATTGCGAGCAACTGCTTGCAATCATGCACGGGAATTTCTCGCGTATCGGGTCGTTTTTCGACGGCAACATCTTCCACCCGGCGCCGCTGACGATCTCGTACGCGGAACATCTGTTCCCGCAGGCCGTTCAAATCCTGCCGATCTACGCCCTAACGAGAAACCCGATCCTCTGCTACAACCTGCTGACGCTTTCAGCGTTCGTACTGTCGGGGCTCGGCATGTATTTGTTCATGCGTGAGCTGACCGGAAATGCAAAGGCGGCGTTCGTCGCGGGACTCCTGTTCGCGTTTGCTCCCTACCGGGTGGCGCAAACCGGCCACCTGCCGGTGATCTCATCGCAGTGGATGCCGTTCGTGCTCTACGGATTCCGGCGGTACTTCGCCGCCCGTCAGGCTGGCGCGGGCGGGTGGCGTCCACTCGCCGGCGCAACCGTCGCCCTCATTGCGCAGAATCTTTCCTGCGGCTACTACCTGCTGTACTTTCCTCCGTTTGCGGCGGCCTATGTCGCGTGGGAACTGCTCCGACTCCAACTGACGCGCCACGGCCGCACTTGGATTCAGCTGATCGTCGCTGCGGTCTGTGTCGCCATCGCGACTGCTCCATTCGTCCTGCCGTACGCGGCGCTGCGGCAGCAGTTCAAGTTCGAGCGAACAGCAACGGAAGTGAATCGGTTTTCGGCGGACGTCTACTCCTACGCGACTGCCGATGAAAAGCAACTACTGTGGGGATCGACGCTCCGGGAATTTCCCAAACCCGAGGGCGGACTCTTCCCCGGAATCGTGGTCACTGTCCTGGTACTTGTCGCCATCGCCGCGTGGCGACCACCGCGTCTGCAGCCGGCGAGGTCACGGCTGCCCGCAAGGTTTTCGTGGCTCGTGCCGACGTTGACGGTCGTGGCTGCCCTTCATATCCTGCTCGCCGGGATCACGCTGCTAAATCGCCGCGTCAACACGCAGATTGCCGGAGTCGATCTGCAGATTACCGACATCGATCAACTACTGCTTCGCGCCGTGATCCTGATGGTGCTGATATTCGCGCTGTCGCCGATGGCGAGAGCACGCGCCCGCGCTTTCCTGTCGGAACGCGGGTTCTTTCTCGCGGCATTGATCGCGGCGGTCTGGCTGTCGTTCGGCCTGACGGTTGAAGTGCGCGGACGGCCTGCGCACCTTTCTTCCGTCTATGCGTTCTTCTTTGACCACGTTCCCGGCTTCGAAGGACTGCGCGTGCCGTCGCGCTACGCGACGATCGCGGCGTTGATGGCCGCCGTCCTCGCTGGCTACGCGGTCGCGGCGCTGAGTGGACGCGCCCGACAGCAGTGGTGGGTTGCGGCGCTCTGCGTGGTGGGTCTGGCCGAGGCCGTGGTCCTGCCGTTTCCCACCAACATGGTGCACGAGGCAATGGGCTACCACCGCCCTGAGCCGCGTTTGTACAGACCTGCTCGCGCCCCCGCCGTGTATCGCGAGTTTGCCGCTATGCAGGGACACCCTGTGCTCGCCGACCTGCCGCTCGGTGAGCCCGAATTCGATCAACGTGCCGTCTACTACTCGACGGTGCACTGGCGTCCGCTGTTGAACGGCTACAGCGGCTTCTATCCACCGCACTATGGAGCGCTCGCCCTGGCGTTAAGCGATGTGCCGAGGTTTCCTGACGAGGCTGTGCGCGCACTCCGCGTTTACGGAGCAACCCACGCCATCGTGCACGAGGGGGCGTTTCTCGAACAACGCGGCGCCGCAACGACGCAAGCGCTCATCGCCCGTGGCGCGCGCGAGGTGTTCCGGGACGGTGCCGAAGTGCTGCTGCAACTGCCGCCACCGTGAGGTCGCCACCGGCTGAGCAAGGCAACGCAGGCTCACTGGCAACGGGCTACTCAAGCCACCCAGCCAACCGAACCAACCCAGCTCTCCAGCCAACCCAGCTACCCAGGTAACCCAGTCAACCCGGCATAGCGGCTAGAATCGGCGCGTGCGTGCCGACCCGCTTCAGTTCCTGTCCGCCGAACTGGCCTCGCTGCGCGAGCAGGGCGTGTACCGCCGGCTGCGCGTGCTCGACGGCGAACAGCGGGCACGGACGGCGGTCGACCATCGTTCTGTGGTCAACCTCTCCTCGAACAACTACCTGGGACTGACAACGCACCCACGGCTTCGCGAACGAGCCACGGAGGCGGTGCGCACACTTGGCGTCGGTACCGGATCCGTACGGACAATCGCTGGCACCATGGAAATTCACATGGAGCTCGAGCGCCGTCTTGCGGTGTTCAAGAAAACCGAAGCAGCGGTCGTCTTTCAGAGCGGGTTCACCGCAAATGCAGGAACGGTGTCGTCAGTGCTGACGCGCGACGACGCGATCATCTCAGACGAGCTCAACCACGCCAGCATCATCGATGGGGCGCGTCTGAGTCGAGCCACAATCAAAATCTTCCCGCATCGCGACGTCGAAGCGGCCCGGCGCGTCGTCGCCGCATTACCCCGCGAGCAACGCAAGCTGCTGATTACCGATGGCGTGTTCAGCATGGACGGAGATCTCGGCGCATTGCCCGGGCTCTGCGAGCTCGCCGACGAATTCGGTTGCATCATGATGGTGGACGACGCACATGCGAGCGGTGTGTTCGGCGCCAACGGCCGCGGCACCATTGACCACTTCGGCCTTCACGGCCGTGTCGACATCCAGGTGGGGACCCTCTCCAAGGCGATTGGCGCGCTCGGCGGCTACGTTGCCGGATCGCGCGCGCTCGTCGAGTTTCTGTATCATCGCGCCCGCCCGTTCCTGTTCTCGACGTCGCACCCGCCGTCCGTGGCGGCAGCCTGCATCGCCGCTCTCGACGTGCTGGAAACGGAGCCGCAGTGGATGCAGCAGCTGTGGGACAATGCGCGGTTTTTCAAGGCTGGTCTGCAGGCGCTCGGATTCGACACCGGCGTCAGCGAGAGCCCGATCACACCGGTCATCGTCGGCGACGCCGGGCTGGCGATGCAGCTGTCGGATCGGTTATTCGAGGAAGGCGTGTTTGCTCAGGGCATCGGCTTCCCGACGGTGCCGCGCGGCCGGGCGCGGGTCAGGACGATCGTGACCGCGACGCACACGCGCGACGAACTGCAATTCGCTCTCGACTGCTTCAAGAAAGTGGGCGCTGAGCTCGGGATCCTCCAGTGAGCGCACCGACCGTTCCGCCGCTGCCGCGCACCCCGGGCGGGCCCCACCGCTTCTTCAAGGCCTATACGCAGGGACTGACGACCGGCGAGCTCGAACGGCTGTTCACGCGCGACACGCCGGAGGCCTATCGCTTTTACTCGAGCACGATTGATCACGCCGAGCTGCTCAAGCTGCCGTGGCACCGTCGGCTGCTCGCGTACGCCCGACTCTCGTTCCTCGCCTTCACGATGAAACTTACGCCGGCGCGACGGGCGATCTACGGCGCGGCGCTGGTGTTCATCGTCATCGGACTGCTCGAACTGTTTCGCAAGGTCGACATTTTCATCCTTCCGTACCCCGCGTTCGCTCCGGGAACGTTGTGGTTGCTGGCGGGATTCCTCCTCGTCAACCTGCTCGTGTTTGTCGAGGTCGCCGACCGCCTGGCGTTGAAAAACGACCTGGAAATCGCCCGCGGCATTCAGCAGGCGATGCTGCCGCGCGCCGCGTTTCACTCCTCCGGCGTCGAGGCGTTCGGAATGACCCGTCCGGCGAACACCGTCGGCGGCGATTTTTATGACATTTTGCCGATGCCTGACGGCCGCGTGCTCGTCGCGCTCGGTGACGTCGCCGGCAAGGGGAGCCCGGCGTCGCTGTTGATGGCGCTGCTGCTCGCCATGCTGCGGACCCTCGTTGACGAGGGCATCGAAGGCGCGGCCCTCGCCGAACGCCTCAACGTCCAGATCGTGAAGCACGCGCGGACGTCGCGTTTCGTGACCGTGTTCTTCGGCGCACTGAATACGGCGACGGGAGAACTCCGTTACGTCAACGCCGGCCAGAATCCGCCGTTGCTCCGGCGCGCGAACGGCTCGTACGAACGCCTGAAAACCGGCGGCATTGCGCTGGGCATGTTCGAGTTCGCGACCTACCAGTGTGGCTCGGTGGTCCTGAACACGGGTGACGTGCTCGTGATGTACAGCGACGGGGTGACCGAGGCCGAAAACAGTGATGCGGTGCCGCTGGACGAATCGGGCCTGCAGGCGATTATCGACGGCCCGGGCTGGGGCTCGGCGAAGGAGTTGGCCTGGGCCACATTCGCGGCGGTCGAGCGGTACAGCCAGCACCGTCGCCTGTTCGACGATCTGACGATCCTCGTGGTCCGCCGCCTTCCACCACTGCCTATGTAGTCATGGTCAGAGCACTTCTGCTCCTCGCCTGCGTCCTCGGACCGGCCGACTCTCTGCTCGCGCAGACGCGCAGTCCTGATCCGGTAGATGCCGTCGTGCGCCGCCTGGAAGGTGTGCTGAATACCAGCGACAGACGCGAGTTTCCATCGCTCTTTGCCGCGTCAGTGGCCGCGGAGACCGTTGAACAGCACGCGCTCGATCTGTTCTACCCCGGATCGATCCGCACAGCGCTCTTCGAGCGCGGTCGCAGTCCGCTCGAAGGCGTGCCACCTGGCGATGGCTTCCGACTGGTTGTCGAGATCTTCGTCGAAACGTCAGGCCGGGCGCGGATCCTCACTGCCGGAATCGACATCCGGCGTCCGACTGGAGGAGACGCCGACTCGTGGCGCATCTCCTCGATCGACTCGATGTCGGCGATCGACGGCCTGTTCAAACTGCGCTTGAACACCACCGCGCCTCTCGCGGCCCGCAATCTCGAGCTCCGCTCGGAGGATGTGACGGTGGCGCTTCCGGACGGCCTGATGTTCCGTGTGGAGTCCGACGAGGGCGTGACCGGGGTCGTCCTTGTCGGGCGAGGCGAACTGCGCTTTTCCCCGGCAGCGGCCAGTGAGCGCGGACAGCTGCGGATTTTCGCCGGCGCCGAATCGCTGATCAGTCCATTCGAAACAGCGTATATCCGGTTCAACCCACGCGAATACGGCGAGCAGACGGCGACGGCGACATTGACAGAAGTCGTCGCTGACGCACGCTTGGCACGGCGCGCCCAGGACGTGTTCCGGCGCCAGTCGCCGCAGTCATTCAGCGTCGACGTCGCGGATATGAGCCGCGAGGCGTGGCATTTGCTGCCGGCCGAGGAGGATTTCATCGCCGACGTCGACACGCGGCGGTTCGACACGCTCACGTATTCACGATCGATGCAGCAGGCAGAAGACGTGTCGCTGTTCCGGCGCTCCGATCGCAAGACAATCACACTCTACCCGTCGGTGGCCAAGCTGGCGGCGCGCGGGCGTTATTACAGTGACGACACCTCGCGCGACTACGACGTGCTCGATTACGCCGTCAATGCGTCGATCGATCCGCAGCGGCAGTTCATCCGTGGACGCGCGCTGTTGTCGATGCGCATCCGCACGACGCACGTCACAACCGTCACGCTGCGGCTGGCCGATTCTCTAGCCGTGTCGGCGATATCGAGCGTGGAGCACGGGCGCCTCCTCCATCTGCGGCTGCAGGGCCAGAACATGATCGCGGTCAACATGCCGAAGCCACTCCAGCAGGACTCCGATCTGACGCTCGTCATCGACTATGCCGGACGCATTGAGTCGCAGTCTCTCGACATCGACACCGTACAGGCCGATGCGCAGCCGGGGAGTGCGTCGACGATCGAATCGAAGTACCTGTTGAGCAACCGTTCCTACTGGTACCCGCAGAATCCGGTGCCAGATTATGCGACCGCCTCGATCCGCGTTACGGTGCCCCCCGACTATCGCTGCGTCGCCAGCGGTGAGCCCGTGCCGGAAGGCGGCACCGTGCTGGTTCCGGACGTTCCCACACAGCCCGGCCGCGCGTTCGCGTTTCGCGCCAACCAGCCTCTTCGTTACCTGGCACTGGTGGTCAGCCGCATGACGAAGGTGGCGGAACGGCGCCTCGAATTTGCCGACGAGACGGCGGGCGAGGCCGA
>Ga0111539_10002862_pt1 | contig 22924 bp, 18 predicted proteins | sample RhiMethybrSRZTD1_FD_79667 | JGI IMG/M metagenome (GOLD analysis project Ga0111539, IMG submission 79667) | Populus rhizosphere microbial communities from Tennessee, USA - Rhizosphere MetaG P. TD hybrid SRZTD1 (version 2) (version 2) | ecosystem: Host-associated > Plants > Roots > Rhizosphere >...
CGTCCTCGGTGGTGTAGAGGGGCTGCACCGGATCGCGCTTGTGGTTGTGGTTCCGGCGCTTGTTCATGAACTCGGCGTCCTTCATCTGGAGATGGGCCGCGTCGAGGAGCATCGGGCGGCAGAGATCGACGGTCGCGCGCGTGGCGTGAATCCTTCCGCCGAACCCGCTCCGGGCCAGGACGGGGAGCGAGCCGGAGTGGTCGATGTGCGCGTGCGAGAGCACGACCGCATCGATGGCGGCGCTGTTGAACGGAAGCGCCCGGTTCCTGGCCTCCGACTCAGCGCGGTGCCCCTGGAACAGGCCGCAGTCCAGGAGGACGGTTCCGCTGCTGCCGGTCAGGAGATGCTTGGAGCCCGTGACGGTTCGGGCCGCGCCCCAGAACGTCACCCGCATGCGGGACTAGTCTCCGGGATAGAGATGGATGCCCGCACTGAGCGTGGCGATGCCTGTGAATTCGGAATTGCTGATGAGCCCTTCGCCGCGCAGCGTGAAATCGAGCGAGAAGCGCGGCCGGATGAACCGCTCGAGGCCCGCCCCGAGCACGAGGTACATGCCCTCGTTCACGCGCGCGCTCCCACGAACCTCGTCGACGACGTCCGGGCTCGCGTAACCGAAGCCGGTCACGAAGTAGGGATTCACCTCGCGCTCCCGGTGGATGTAGAACACGCCCTCCATGCCCACGGTCGTCATCACGACCGTGCTGTCCCCCGCCCCCAGCTCGGTCGAGGGGATGCCCCCCTTGTCGTAGAAACGCTGGCTCTCGAACGAGAAACCGAGCGCGAACGCCGGAGCCAACATGTACCGGAATCGGAACGAGTATCCCGGACCGTCGTCGAAGCCGTCCGCGAGGCGCGAGTTGCCGCGGACGATGCCGTAATCGCCCTGGATCCCGATCGAAATCGTGTTCGGGCGCTGGCGCCTGAGGAGCGGCGCGCGCGGCCTCTCCGCCGGAGCCGGCTGTCGCATGCCGAGCGACACCGCGGACGCGTAGCGGATGGGACCGAGCGCGACCTGTGCGTCGGGGTCGAGTCCGTAGGGGTCCTCTGCGGCGCGCGCACGGCCGGGCGCCGCCAGGAAGGACAGCACGGCCATCATCGCAAGCGCGAGCGCCAAGAGGCCGCGCCCGGATTCAGCCCCAATCCTCGTCATCCAGTCCTCCACGTTCCGGCTTGAGCCCTCAGGCCCGGGGATGAAATCGCGTATGCACCTCGCGCAGATATCCGCGATCGAGGTGGGTATAGATCTGCGTCGTCTCGATAGAACGGTGCCCCAGGATCTCCTGCACCACGCGAAGATCGCAGCCCCCCTCGAGCAGGTGCGTCGCGCACGAGTGGCGCAGCGTGTGCGGGGACACCGGCTGCTCGATCCCCGCCGTCCTCGCGTAGCCCTTGAGAAGCTTCCAGAAACCCATCCGGCTGAATGGCCGCCCCAAGCGCGTCAGGAAGACGGCGCGCTCGCTCCGGTCCCGCACGAACCCGGGACGCGCGCGGTCGAGATAGTCCTCGAGCGCCCGCTTCGCCTGATTCCCGTACGGCACGATCCGCTCGCGCGAGCGCTTCCCCATGCAGCGGACGAGCTGCTCCTCGCCGTCGATCTCCTCGATCCGGAGCTTCACGAGCTCCGTCACGCGGAGGCCGGTCGCGTACGCGACCTCCAGCATCGCCCGATCGCGGATCTGGGCCGGCTCCTGGCCGTGGGGGGCCTTCAGCAGCGCCTCCACCTGCGGCACCGAGAGCACGTCCGGCAAAGGCCGCGAGCGACGCGGCGGGCGAACCTGAAGCGCGGGATTGTCTCCCGCCACCCCGCGCCGGCGCAAGAACTCGTGAAAGGCGCGGAGGGCGGCCAGCTTGCGCGCCACCGTGGACGCGGCCCACTTCGCCCCCCGCATGTACTCCTCGATGTCCCGGGCGCTCGCCGATCCGGGGCCCCGGATCCGTCGCCCGCCCAGGAAACGCCCGTACTGCTCCAGGTCCCGGACGTACGCGCGCACCGTGTGCTCGCTCATGCGGCGCTCGAGTGCCAAGTGCTCGCGAAAGCGCTCGAGGTCGGCCCCGAGCGGGGTCTTTGCAGGCTGGGACGCGCTCTTCGCGGGGCGCGTCATCGGCCGAAGAGCGACCGCCGCGGCTTCGTCCACGTGAGCTCGAGCTGACCTCGCTCGATGGTGAGCAGATGGCGCTTCCAGCGAAGCCCGGACGAGAATCCACCGATCGACTGGTCGGCGTGGATGATCCGGTGGCACGGCACGACGATCGGTACCGGATTGGCGCCGAGCGCGTTCCCGACCGCGCGCTGCGCGCCCGACCCTCCGGCCATCGACGCGAGCTCGGCATAGGAGACGACCGCGCCGTAGGGGATGCGGCGCGCGGCATCCCACACACGACGCTGGAACGGAGTTCCGATCGCGAGGTCGAGATCGATCTCGAGGCGCTGCTCGCGCCCTTCGAGATAGCGCTCGAGCATGCGTCGCGCGGGGTCGGTCCACTTCTTCTTCCGGACCAGCTTCCAGCCGCGCGCGTCCATCTCGGGACGCGTCGGCTTGCCCTCGTCGTCGAGGCGGATCTCGCGGAGACCGGATTCGGTGGCGAGTATCCAGATCTTGCCGAGCGGGGTCTTGACGCTGGCGGCTGCCACGGGCTGGCGCACGCGACGAGGCGCCGCCTTGCGACGTGCGCGTGGCATCGCGGATCGCTTCGTCTGGATCGTTGGGTTCACGCCCCGCCTCCTGCCGTTCCAACCACCTCGAGAATCCTCGCCGCCATCCGCTCCCCGATGCCTGGCACCGCCGCGATGGCGTCGACCGGTTGCTGCTTGATCCGCTCCACGGAGCCGAAGCGCCGCAGAAGCATCGCCTGCCGCTTGGGCCCGAGCCCCGGCACCTTCTCGAGCTCGGTGCGCCGCACGGCGCGGCCGCGGAGCGTTCGGTGGTACACGATGGCAAATCGATGCGCTTCGTCACGGACGCGCATGAGCAGCTTGAGCGCTCGAGATCGTCTCGAGAGCCGGAGCACCGGCGCGCCGCCCGGTCGCACGATCTCTTCGAGCCGCTTCGCGAGCCCCGCGAAGGGGACCGCCTCCAGCGGCGTGCCCTGCACCGCGGCCAGCGCCGCCTGGAGCTGCCCGATGCCGCCGTCGATGAGCACGAGGTCGGCCGCCTCCATGTCCCCTTCGGTCACGCGCCCGGCGTGGCGCCGCACCGCTTCGGCGATGGAGGCGAAGTCATCCTGCCCTTCGACCGTCCGGATGCGATAGTGGCGGTACTCGTTCTTGAACGGGCGCCCATCGATGAAGGTCACCATGGACGCCACGACGTAGGTGCCGAAGAGCTGCGACACGTCGAAGCAGCGGATCCGTCGCGGCAGGCGGTCGATCCCCAGCGCCCGCTGGAGCTCGAGCGCCTCATCGGCCGCGCTTCCTTCGAGCCCCTTCCCTGCGGCTTCCCGCGCGCGCGACACGAGCATCGCGGCGTTTCGATGCGCCGTTCGAAGGAGCGCCCGCTCGGTGCCGTCCCGGGGCTGGCGTACGCGCACCGGGCTCCCGGCCCCGCGCTCGAGATAGCTCACGAGGAGCTCGCACTCGACCGGATCGGTCTCGACCACGAGCGTCTCGGGAATCGCTTCGGTCTGCGTGTAGTAGAGCGTGAGGAACGCGCGGAGCAGCTCCCCTTCGGTCTTTCCGCTCGTGCCCCTGAGCCAGCGCACGTCCTTGGCCACGACCCGGCGCTCGCGCACCTTGAGCACCACGACGCAGCAGCGCTCGCCTTCGCGCGCGAGGCCGAGGACGTCCGCGGAGAGACCCGCGATGTCGACCATCCGCTGTCGCGCGAGGATCTGCTCGAGCTTCTTGATCTGGTCGCGGAGCCGCGCCGCCCGCTCGTACTCGCGCCGCTCGGCCGCGTTCTCCTGGAGCGCGCGCAGGCGGGCCACCACTTCCTCGCGTTTTCCGGAGAGAAAGTCGCAGAACTGATCGACCATGGCGCGGTAGTCCTCCGCGGACTGCGCCGCGATGCAGGGCCCCGTGCAGCGGCCGATGTGGAACTCGAGGCACTCGCGCTTCGCCTGGATGTGCGCGTCGATGTCCGTGCACGTGCGCATCGGGAAGATCGTCTGCGTGAGCCGCAGCAGCGCACGGAGACTCTTCACTTCCGTGTAGGGACCGAAGTAGCGCGCCCCGTCTTTCTCCACCTTGCGCGCGACCGTGAGCCTCGGAAAGGGCTCCTGCCACGACACGCGAAGGTACGGGTAGCGCTTGTCGTCCTTCAGCCGGACGTTGAACGGTGGCTGCCGTTCCCGGACGAGCGTTGCCTCGAGAAGCAGAGCATCGATCTCGGAGTCGACCGCGATGTACTCGATCGCCTGCGTCCGCCGCGTGAGGACCACCTGTCGCGGACCGAGCGCCTCCGGATCCTGGAAGTGGGATCGCACGCGCGCGTCCAGCCGCTTGGCCTTGCCGACGTACAGGAGCTGCCCGTTCCGGTCGCGGAACAGGTAGACCCCGGGTTGAGCCGGGAGAGCGGCGATCGCCTGCTTCAGGTCCGCCTTGGATGCGTCGTCGGGGGGATCAGGGGGGAGAGCGTCGCCGCGGCGTTTCGGGAGTCGCGGTGCCATTCGGGTGAGTATACCACGCCAGCCTCGCTTGACAGGGCGTCGGAAGTCCCTTAGAGTCGCGGACTTCGCACGTTGCAGCTGTTCCCCGTTCCGGAGGAGTCTGAATGCCGCATCACAAGTCGGCGGTCAAGCGTATGCGCACGGCCAAGAAGTCGGCGGTGAAGAACGCTTCCGTCAAATCCGAGATCAAGACGTATCTCAAGAAGATGCAGGAAACCCCTGGGGACAAGGAACTTGCGCGCATGACGGCGTCCCGGTTGGACCGGGCGGTCCGGAAGGGCGTGATCCCCAAGGCGGTCGCCAACCGGCGGAAGTCGCGGCTCGCGAAGATGGCGAATCGCGCCGCGAAGAAGGCTACGAAAGCTTCGTAAGATCGTCCCGGACGCGCCGCGCCACGGCGTCGGCCGCGTCCTGGACGGGCAGCTTGTCGACCGTGCCCGTCCTCCGGTCCCGCAGCTCCACGATCCCCTCCTTCAGTCCCTTCTCCCCTACGGTCACACGGAGCGGAATGCCGAGCAGATCGGCGTCCTTGAACTTCGCCCCCGGCCGCTCGTCGCGATCGTCGTAGAGGATCTCGATCCCCAGGGCCTGAAGCGCTTCGTACATGCGGTCCGCGGTGCCTCGCGTGGTCTCGTCCTTCACGTTCACGGCCACGATGTGGACGTGGTACGGCGCGATCGAGATCGGCCACATCATCCCGTTCTCGTCATGGAGCTGCTCGATAACCGCGGCGACGGTGCGGGTCACGCCGATGCCGTAGGTACCCATGATGATGGTCCGCTCCACGCCTTCCGGGTCGAGGAACGTCGCCTTCATCGGCTCCGAGTAGCGGAGCCCGAGCTTGAAGATGTGCCCCACCTCGATGCCCCGCGTCACGCGCATGACATCGCCGCAGCGCGGGCATCGATCGCCCTGGCGCGCGGTCGAGAGGTCGGCCTGCGAGCCGCCCGTGAGATCGCGACCGAAGCGGACGTTGGTCAGGTGGACGTCGAGCTTGTTCCCGCCCGTAACGTAGTTGCGACCGTTCCCCAGGGAGGCGTCGTAGAGCGTGCGCACCCTGGACTCGAGACCGACCGGCCCCGTGAAGCCGAGCGGGCCCCCGGTGATCTTCTCGATCTCCTGGGCGGTCGCGAGCCGGATCGGCACGCCGCCGAGCGCGCGGGCGAGCTTGGCTTCGTTCAGCTCGCGATCGCCCGGTACGACGGCGAGGATCGGATCCTCGCCTGCGATGATGACGAGCGTCTTGAGCAGACGGTCGGCGGTGACACCGAGGAACTCGGCCACCTCCTCCACGCTCTTCTTCCCCGGCGTGTCCTTGGGGGCGAGCGCCTGGTCGGCTTCCGCGGCATGCTCCGGAACGGCGTACTTGGCGCTCTCCTCGGACGCGGCGTAGCCGCAGGCCGAGGAAAAGACCATCGACTCGCCCGAATCGGCCGTGACCATGAACTCATGGTTCACGTCGCCGCCGATGGCGCCCGAGTCGGCCTCCACGACCACGAACTCGAGGCCGCAGCGGCGGAACACGGCCGTGTAGGCTTCGCGCATGCGCTCGTAGCCGACTTCGAGGGATGCCTCATCCACGTGAAAACTGTAGCCGTCCTTCATCATGAACTCGCGCGCGCGCATGACGCCGAAGCGCGGGCGGATCTCGTCCCGGAACTTGGTCTGGATCTGGTAGAGGTTGAGCGGCAGATCGCGATACGAGCGGACGTGGTTCCGCACGAGATCGGTGATCGCCTCCTCGTGCGTCGGCCCCACGGCGAAGTCGCGCTGGTGGCGGTCCCGCTGCCGGAACAGCTCCGGCCCGTACTTGTCCCAGCGCCCCGATTCCCTCCAGAGCTCCGCCGGCATGAGGATCGGGAGGAGGAGCTCCTGGCACCCCGCGCGGTCCATCTCCTCGCGCACGATGCCCGCGACCTTCTTGGTCACGCGCCATCCGAGCGGCAGGATCGTGTAGATCCCCGCCGCGAGCTTCCGGAGCATGCCGCCCCGGACCATCAGCTTGTGGCTGACGAGCTCCGCATCGGCCGGATCTTCTTTGAGTGTGGGTAGAAACGCCTGCGTGTAACGCATGAGCGCGGGAGTTTAGCAGAGATCTGCGACTGGCGCCTCAGGCTCGTCCATCAGACCCCGCGAAGCATGCTGTCCATGCTGTAGCAGCCGGGGACCTGGCCGTGGATGAATCGCGCGGCCCGTAGCGCGCCGCGAGCGAAGACGCCACGGTCCGTCACGGTGTGCACGATCTCGATCGTCTCCCCGGCGCCGCCGAGGATCACCCGGTGGGTGCCCGGCACCGTGCCCGAGCGGATCGACTGGATCTTGATCTCGTCGCCCCCCTGGCCCACGGCGCCAACGTCGCCGAGCACGCGCGCCAGCGTGATGGCGGTGCCGCTGGGCGCGTCCTTCTTCCCCGCGTGATGGTGCTCCACGATGTCGGCGGTGTAGGTCGTGATGACGTGACGAGGCAAGGCGCGCAGGAGCGTCTCGACCAGCGCATTCCCGAGCGAGAGGTTGGACGCTCGAAAAACGGGAACACGCGCTGCGAGCGTCTCGAGCATGCGCTCGGATTCGGCCGAGAGCCCCGTGGTCCCGCACACGAGCGCCCTGGGCCAGAGGTTGAGCGTCTTCAAGAGCGCCTGCGTGCCCGCCGCGAGGCTGAAATCGATGACGACGAGATCCCCGGGGAGATCCTCGCGCCGCCGGCGGGTGGCGAGCTCTTCCGGCGTGAGCCAGACCGGCCCCGGCGTGGGTCCGACCGTCTGCTCGCGCGGCGACACACAGGCGAGGAGCTTGACGTCCGGGAAGTCGGTCAGACAGTCGCGCACCGCGCGCCCCATGCGCCCGGTGGCGCCATGGAGGAGGATCGGGACTTCGGCCATGCGCGCTACGCGGACTTCCGCGCGGACTCCGCGAGCCCGGCCGCGTCCATCGCGGCTTCCACGGCCTTGGCGGTCTCCGGGCGAATGGACACGAGCGGCAGCCGGATCTCGTCCGCGATCCATCCCAGCCGCGCGAGGGCGTGCTTCACCGGCGCGGGGCTCGTCTCGAGGAAGAGCGCCTTGAATAGAGGCGTGAGGCGGCGATGCACCGCTTCAGCCTCGCCGATCCGGCCTGCATGGAAGTGCCGCTCCAGCTCCACGAGCTCCGCGGGCACGAGGTGTCCCGCGACCGACACGAGTCCGCGCGCCCCCACCGCGAGGAGCGCCAGATACAGCGAATCGTCCCCCGACAGCACGGTGATGTCGCACCGGGCGCGAATGGCGCTCGTCTGATCCACCGAGCCGCTCGCCTCCTTGATCGCGGCGATCCTGGGATTCTCGGCCAGCTTCGCCACCGTGTCCGGCGCGATCGACGACCCCGTGCGCGTCGGAACGTTGTAGAGCACCATGGGGCGGTCGATGGCGGCCGCCACCGCGCGGTAGTGCGCGATGAGGCCTTCCTGCGTGGGTCGGACCGAATACGGCGTGATCACCATCACCGCGTCCGCGCCGAGCTGGATCGCTTCCTTCGAAAACTCGATCGTCTCGTCGGTGTTGGCGGTTCCAGTCCCGGCGATCACCGCGGCCTTCCCGCGCACCGCTTCCACCACGGCGCGGATCAATCGTGTGCGCTCCTCGCGCGTGAGCGAGGTCGCCTCACCCGTGCATCCACAGGGATAGAGCGCGCGCGCGCCTCGCTCCACGAGGCGCTCCGCGAGCTTCGCGGCCGCGTCCGTGTCGACCGCGCCCTTCCGATACGGCGTGACGAGCGCCACGCCGAGTCCTTCGAAGATGGAATCCTTCATCTCACTCCCCTCCCTCGGGCGGCGGTGGCGTTTCCTCCACCGTGCCGAACGCGAACTCGAAGGGACCGTACTCCTCTTCGGGCCTCGTCACGATCGGCTCCTCGCGCGTGATCCAGACCGGCTCTTCGGGACTGTCCGGCGGCGGCAGGCTCGCCACGCGGAGGCGATACGTACCGGCCGAGACGCGGAGCGTGAACGGTCCGGGCCCCGTGCGCTCCACCCGAATCACCAGCGACGAATCCTCGATATCCTGCGCCTCGATCCGGTACTTCGAGGTCGAATCGCGCGACGCGATCCGCCCGTTCAGGACCGCCGGGGCGCGCGGGTCGATCGCTAGAATGTTGATACTATCCGCTCGCGCTCGCTCCCGCGTCAAGCGAACCGGATCGGGATAGAACGCAACGAGATCGGTTCCTGGGTCGATCGAGCCGTTCGTGTTGATGTCGAAGAAGGCGAGAATCCGAAAGCCACGCCCCACCGGCAGCGCCGTGAGCTCGTACACGCCGGCGGTATCGGTCTCGGTGGCGTAGGAAGGCGTGGCGTCCGTCGTATCGGGGCGCTCACCGACCGATTCATCGAACGCAAGGATCGGAATGCCCCGCTTCACGAGTGTGTGCGTGCGGAGCACGCCAGAGATCCGTCCGCTGTCGAGGCTCCCGCCGGTGCTGAACCGGACGGTGATCGGCCGCCCCATCGGAACCCCGCGCTCGTCCCGGGCCTGGCCGCTCACGAGGAGCACGTACGTCGTGCTGTCGGCGAGCGGCTCGTCCCAGGTCACGCGCACGCGCCGTCCGCTCCAGTCGAGTCTCGGGCGGCCGGGCGGCGGGTAGACGCGGATGCCGTCCCGGACGGTCGCGTGATCCATCGGCTCCGAGAAGAGGAGCTCGACCCCGGCGTCGCGCGCGACCTGCACCGTACTGTCCGCGGGGGTCACCGCGATGATCTTCGGGGGGATGGTGTCGAGCGGTCCCCCGGGGGGAAAGACCGATCGCGCGCAGCCCGCCACGGCCCCCGCCGCGAGAACGCAGGCGAGGACGGCGAGGGCGCGGCGGTGGCGCATCAGCGCCCGCGGCGTGGGCGGGCTGCGGCGGGTCGCGCGGGCTTCCTGGCCGCCTTGCGGGTCGCCGCCTTGCGCGAGGCGCCACCCCTCCTCGCGACGGCTGCCTTCGCGGCGGCCGGCTTCGCGCCGGCGCGCTTCCCGGCCGCACCGAGCAGCTCGTACAGCACGGCCTTCTGCAGATGCAGGCGGTTCTCGGCCTGATCGAACACGGCCGACTGCGGCCCCTCCATCGCCTCCTCGGTGATCTCCTCGCCTCGGTGCGCAGGCAGGCAGTGGAGCACTACGGCGCCGCGCCGCGCGCGGCGGATGAGGCCCGCGTTGATCTGGAAGCTGCGGAAGATCGGGAGTCGCTTCTCCCGCTCCGCCTCCTGCCCCATGCTCGCCCAGACGTCGGTGTAGAGCACGTCCGCGCCCGTCGCCGCGACGGCGGGATCGTGATGGATCTCCACCCGGCCGCGTCCCGACGAGTCGATCTGCTGGACCAGATTTTGGTCGGGCTCGTAGCCCTCGGGGCAAGCGATCCGCACCGTGAGCCCGAAGAGTCCCGCAGCCTCGACCCACGAGTTGGCCACGTTGTTCCCGTCCCCGATGTAGGTCACGATGAGCTTGTCGGGATCCAGGCCGCGCTCCACCAGCGTGAAGAGGTCCGCCAAGATCTGGCAGGGATGGAGCCAGTCGGTGAGCCCGTTGATCACGGGTACGGTCGCGTGCCGCGCGAGCCCCACCGCGAGCTGGTGGTCGAAGGTACGGATCATGATGCCATCGACGTAGCCCGAGAGCACCCGTGCCACGTCCTGCACCGGCTCGCGCGATCCGATCCCGATCTCGCGATCGGTGATGAACACGGAGCTCCCGCCGAGCTGGGTCATCGCGACCTCGAAGGAGAGGCGCGTCCGAAGGCTCGGCTTGTGGAAGATCAGGGCGAGGGACTGCTGCGCCAGCTCCTGATGCCGGCGGCCCGCGCGGAGATCGGCCTTGAGGCGCGCGGCGACCGCGAACAGACGGTCGACGTCGGCGCGCGTGAGATCGGCGAACGAGAGAAGGTCCCGCTTCATGCGTCGTCGCTCCGGGTTGTGAAGGAAATGAGTTCCGGCGTCACGCGCGCGGATGCGCCCGCGCGTAGGCCGCCTTCAGGCGGCGCCGGGTCACGTGCGTGTAGATCTGCGTCGTGCCGAGATTGCTGTGGCCGAGCAGCTCCTGGACGGCGCGCAGGTCGGCGCCGCGGTCGAGGAGATGCGTGGCGAAGCTGTGGCGCAGCGCGTGCGCGTGCGTCGGCGCGCTCGGGCCCAGGCGGACGAGGATCGACTCGATGTCCCGCTCCAGCGTGCGCGACGTGACGCCGCGCCCCGAGGGGCCCGCGAGCAGCGCATCACCGGCCTCGGGCGCCTTGCCGCGCGCGGTCCAGAAGCGCTTCAACGCGTTCACGGCGCGGTCGCTGATCGGGACGACCCGCTCCTTGCTCCCCTTCCCGAGCACACGGACGAGCTTGCGGCGCTCGTCCAACCTGCCGCGCGTGAGGCCCGCGAGCTCTCCGACGCGAAGGCCCGCGCCGTACAGGCACTCGGCGGCCGCAAGTCCGCGCAATCCGCGCACGTCGTCGGCGGGAACCGTCCCGGCGAGCTCGTCCAGCAGCGCGTTGAGGGATGTCTCAGGGACCGAGGCAGGCAGTGTGTCGGGAGTCGAGACCCTAGGCATGGCGGTGCGCGCCGCAGTCGTCGAATGGCCCCGCCGCTCCACGTAGCGAAGGAACGACCGCACGGCCGCCACCGAACGCGCCAGGGTCCGCGACGCGATGGGTCGCTTCTTCGCCGTGCGTTCCAAAGAGCGCGCCGCTGCGAACGCGGCGACCAGCTCGGGGGTCAGATCCTTGGGGACGCTCGGTTCGCGTTTGAGGCGGCTCGCGGCAAATTCCGCAAACCGGCGCATCTCCTCGCCGTAGGCGCGCTCCGTGAGCGGCGAGCAGCGACGGTTCTCCTTGAGATAGCTGAGGAACTCAGCGATCCAGCGTTCCACTCAGCGCTTCCGTGCTCTCCGATTCGATCTGGATCTTGCACTTCGGACACTGGAGATACTCGCCCTTCGCCTTGCTCGACTTCTTCACGAGGATCGGCGAGTCGCAGCTCGGGCACTTCTGCTTCACCGGCCGGTCCCAGATGCCGAAATCGCACTCGGGATAGCGGCTGCAGCCAAAGAACGGCTTCCCGCGGCGCGTCCTCCGCTCGACCAGCTCCCCCTGGATGCACTTGGGGCACGGGATCTGGAGCGTGAACGGGCGCGTCCCCTTGCACTCGGGATAGGTCGAGCAGGCGAGGAACTTGCCGAATCGGCCCGTGCGGACGCGCATGGCGCTCCCGCACTGCGGGCAGAGCTGGGTCGGAGCCTCGGCGGGGATCCCCTCTTCCTCGAGCGGCATCGTCGCCTTGCACTCGGGATAGCGGGGGCAGGCGAGAAACGGCCCGCTCCGGCCGAACTTCTTCACCATCTTCGAGCCGCACTTCGGGCACGCCACGTCCGTCTCCTGGACGAGAGAGGCGCGCACCTTCTCCTGCTGCGCCTCGGCTTTGGCGAGATCGCCCTGGAAGGGGTCGTAGAACTCGGTCACGACCTCGACCCAACGATCCTTGCCGGACTCGATCCGATCGAGAGACGACTCGAGCTTGGCCGTGAACTCGACGTCGAAGACGTCGGCGAACATCTGCTCGAGGAGCTTCCAGACCGTCATGCCGAGCTCGGTCGGGACGAGCTTCCCGCGGTCGCGCGTCACGTAATCGCGCGCGAGGATCGTGCCCACGATCGTGGCGTAGGTGCTCGGGCGTCCGATCCCCTTCTCCTCGAGAATTTTCACGAGCGACGCCTCCGTGTAGTTGGGAGGGGGCTCGGTGAAGTGCTGCTCGGGGAGAATGCCCTTGAGCTTCAGCGCGTCGCCCTCGGCCATGGCCGGGAGCTTGCTCGCTCCGCCTTCGGGCGTTTCCTCGATGAGCGTGGTCGCGTACGCGCGGGCGAATCCGTCGAACTTGACCCGGCTGCCCGAGGCGCGAAGGAGATACGGCCCCGCGGTGATCTCGGCGGTGGTCGTCAACACCAGCGCCGGGTTCATCTGCGACGCGACGAAGCGCTGCCAGATGAGCTCGTAGATCTTGTACTGGTCCGGATCGAGGTAGCCCTTGATGGAGGCCGGCGTGCGCGCGACCGACGTCGGGCGGATCGCCTCGTGGGCGTCCTGCGACGTCTCGCGCGAGCGGTACAGCCTCACCTCGGCCGGCAGGTAGGGCTCGCCGTACTGCTCCTGGATGAACGCCCGCACCTCGGCGATCGCGTCGGGCGAGACGCGCGTCGAGTCGGTACGCATGTAGGTGATGAGGCCCGTGGCCCCCTCGCCCACCTCCACGCCTTCGTAGAGCTGCTGGGCGATGACCATGGTCTTCTGGCCGCTGTACCTGTGGCGGCGGAAGGATTCCTGCTGGAGCGTGCTCGTGATGAAGGGCGGGACCGGGTTCCGCTTCTTCTCCTGCGTGCGCACCTGGGTCACCGCGAAGGACTCTTTCGCGAGCGCGTCGGCATCGGCACGGGCCTGCTTCTCGTTCTCGAGGGCGAGCTTCTCGCCCGCCTTCTTCTGCACGCGGGCTCGGAAGAGATCCCCCGCCGGGGTAACGAGATCCGCGTCGATGGTCCAGTACTCCCGCTTGACGAACTTCCGGATCTCGTCCTCGCGCTCGCAGATCAAGCGGAGCGCGACCGACTGCACGCGGCCGGCCGAGAGGCCGTAGCGGATCGTGCGCCAGAGGAACGGGCTCACCTTGTAGCCCACGAGACGGTCGAGGACGCGGCGCGCCTGCTGCGCCTGCACCTTGGCCATGTCGATCGTGCGCGGATGCTCGAGCGCCTCGGTGACACCCCGCTTCGTGATCTCGTAGAACGCGAGGCGGCGGATGTCGTCGGCGTCGTCGCCGAGCGTCTCGGCGAGATGCCACGCGATCGCCTCCCCTTCGCGATCGGGGTCGGGCGCGAGGTAGACGGTGGCCGCGCGGCGCGCGCTGGTCTTGAGGTCCTTGAGGATCTTCCCCTTGCCCTTGATGAGCACGTAGGACGGCTCGAAGCCCTTCTCGACATCGACGCCCAGCTTGCTCTTCGGGAGATCACGGACGTGCCCGTTCGAGGCCTTCACCTCGTATCCGGGACCGAGATACTTGGCGATGGTCCTCGCCTTGGCCGGCGACTCGACGATGACCAGATTCCGGCGACGGCCACCCGCTGGGGGCGTCTCGCGCTTCGCGGACGCCTTCTTGCGCGCGGCGACCTTCTTCTTGGTCGCGCCCTTCACGCCGGCAGGAACCTTCTCGACGGCAGGCGCCGCCTTCGCCGCAAGAGCCGCCTTCTTTCGCGTCGCCGGGCGCGGCTTCGCCTCTGCGGTCGTCTCGACCGCCTCGGCCGCCTCTGCCGGCTTCACCGTCTTCGTCTTGGACTTCACCGCGCTCAATGCGCCCCCGCTGTCGGAGCCGGGTCGAACGTGACCCCGTGCTCGTCATCGAACCACCGGATGAGAACTTCGATCGCCAGCTCGCGAGCCTGCGCCTCGTCGTGCAGCGCCGGCCCCATGTCGCGAGCGCGCGACAGGATCTCCTCGAACTGCTCCGGCGAGACCTTCCCCGCCTCGAGCAGACGGAAGAGATAGGCGTACGCCGGATTCGCGAGCAGGAGCGCGCGCTCGGGACCACTCGGCACGCGGAGGCTCGGCCGCTCCTTGGCGGAGCCGTCGCCAAAGTCCTCGCGCGCATAGGGCTCCATGGCGCGGACGATCATCTCGAACGCCTCGCCGATCACGCTCGCGTCGAATCGGCCGGAGTCGAGCACACGGCTGAGCTCGAGGAGCGCGTCTTCGTCGCCGTCGACGAAAGCCTTCAGGCGCTCGACGATGACCTGCACCATCTCCCGGACGCTTTCATCCATGGTGTGGGCTCCTTTCAGTTAGCGCCGTGGCACTTCTTGTACTTCTTCCCGCTGCCGCACGGGCAGGGATCGTTTCGACCCACCTTCGGCTCCGTGGACACCACGGGAGCCTGCTTCGCGCCGGGAGGCGCGGCGCCCGGTCTGGGCGGCGGTGCCGCACTCCGACCGCCGGGACGCTGAGATGCGCCAGCGTCCTCCTGCGGTTCCGCCATCGTTCCAAACGCGGTCACCTCCGCATGCACTTCCTGCTGACGCGGCGCAGGCTTGGCCTGCGGACGGCCCGGGAGGATGCGGGGCAGCTCGGGTGGCGCGCCGGCGCCGAGAGGTCCCCCCGGAGGGAGACCTCGACCCGGGACCGGCTCGAGCACGAGCGCGGCCCGGAAAAGGTTGCGCACGGTCTCCTCCCGGATCGACCGGGTCAGCTCCTCGAACATCTCGAACGCTTCCTTCTTGTACTCGAGGAGCGGATCGCGCTGACCGTACGCGCGGAGACCAATGCCCTCGCGCATGTGGTCCATCTCGCGGAGATGGTCCATCCAGTGCTCGTCGATGACCTCGAGATAGACCACCCGCTCCAGCTCGCGCAGGATCGGTGCCGACATCTCCTGTTCCTTCTCCTCGTACGCCTTGTGGAAGATCTCCTGGATTTCCTCCTCGACCTCGTCGGGAGAAGGAAGACGGTCACCCCGGTCCGGGAGCGTGACCGGGCGCAGGAGGAGCTGGCTCACGTCGTTCAGGACCCGCTTCAGGTCCTCCTCGTCGTAGCGCTCGCGCGATCCGAGATACGTGTGGACCCGTTCGGAGACCATCTCATCCATCATCTCGAGCATCGTCTCCTTGAGGTCCGCCTCTTCGAGGGCGCGGAGCCGCTGCGCGTAGATGACGGTGCGCTGCTTGTTCATCACGTCGTCGTACTCGAGGAGGTGCTTCCGGATGTCGAAGTTGTGCGCCTCGACCCGCTTCTGCGCGCGCTCGATGGCGCGGGTCACGAGCCCGTGCTCGATGACCTCGCCTTCCTGCACGCCCAGCCGCTCCATGATTCCGGCGATCCGGTCGGAGCCGAAGAGCCGCATCAGATCGTCCTCGAGCGAGAGATAGAACCGGGAGAACCCGGGATCTCCCTGGCGCCCGCTTCGGCCGCGGAGCTGGCGGTCGATGCGCCGGCTCTCGTGCCGCTCGGTGCCGAGGATGTGGAGCCCGCAGGTCATCTCTTCCTTGCACCGCGCCACATTCTTCCAGACGCCGTTGTCGAGCTTGCTCGTCTGCCCCACGTAGCAACCACGGTCGCAGCGTATGACGCCCTTCTCGAGCTTGATGTCCGTTCCACGGCCGGCCATGTTGGTCGCGATCGTGACCGCGCCGCGGCGCCCGGCGTTCGCGACGATCCCGGCTTCCTGCTGGTGGTACTTCGCGTTCAGCACGTTGTGAGGAACGCCTTTCCGCTTGAGCAGGCGGCTCAGGGTCTCCGACGCATCGACCGAGATCGTGCCCACGAGCACGGGAATGCCCTGTGCGTTGAGATTCGCGATCTCGTCGACGAGCGCGTTGTACTTCTCGCGCCGCGTCTTGAAGATCACGTCGTTCGAATCCTCGCGGCGTACCGGCTGGTTCGTCGGGATCACGACGACGTCGCGCTTGTAGGTGTGCCAGAACTCGCTCGCCTCGGTCTCGGCGGTTCCCGTCATGCCCGCGAGCTTGTCGTAGAGGCGGAAATAGTTCTGGATGGTGATGGTGGCGAGCGTCTGCGTCTCGCCCTCGACCTTCACGTTCTCCTTGGCCTCGATGGCCTGGTGGAGCCCGTCCGAGTAGCGGCGGCCCGGCATGAGGCGTCCGGTGAACTCGTCGACGATCAGGATCTTTCCGTCCTGGACGACGTACTCGACGTCCTTCTCGAAGAGCGAGTAGGCCTTCAGGAGCTGGAGGATGTCATGCACCCGCTCGCTCCGGATGGCGTGCTGGCGCTCCAGCTCGCGCTTCCTTTGCACCTTGTCGGCGGGCGAGATCGCCTCGTCCTCGTCGATCGCACCCAGCTCGACCGCGAGGTCGGGCAGGAGGAAGCGATTGGGATCGCGCTGCGAGAGGAGCGTGCGTCCCTGCTCGGAGAGGTCCACCGAGTGGCTCTTCTCGTCGATGGAGTAGAGGAGATCCTCGTCGACTTCCCCGAGGCGCTTGTCGCGGATGAAGTCGAGCTCGACCTTCTGGATGAGCCGCTTCAACCCCGGCTGCTCCGCGACGAGCTTGAGGAAGCGCTTGTTCTTCGGCGCGCCGCGCTTCACTTGGAGCAGCTTGAGCCCGGCCTCGTACTCCTTCTCCGGGTCGCCTAGAAGTGCCTCGGCCTCTTGGAGGATCCGGTTCGTGACCTGGGTCTGGCTCCGCACGACGCGGTCCACGTCCGGCTTCATCTCGTCGTACTGCTGGAGGCTGTGGTCCACGGGGCCCGAGATGATGAGCGGCGTCCGTGCCTCGTCGATGAGAACCGAGTCGACCTCGTCGACGATGGCGTAGTTGTGGCCCCGCTGGACGCGATGGTCGCGGTGCCGCGCCATGTTGTCGCGCAGGTAGTCGAACCCGAATTCATTGTTCGTGCCGTAGGTGATGTCGCAGGCGTAGGCCGCGCGCCGCTGCTCGAAGTTCATCGAGTTCTGGATGCAGCCGACGGTGAGTCCGAGCGTGGTGAAGACCTTGCCCATCCACTCGCTATCGCGCCGCGCCAGATAGTCGTTCACCGTGACCAGGTGGACGCCCTTCCCGGTGAGCGCGTTCAGGTAGATCGGCATGGTCGCGACGAGGGTCTTTCCTTCGCCGGTCGCCATCTCCGCGATCTTCCCCTCGTGGAGCACGATGGCGCCGAGGATCTGGACGTCGAAGGGGATCATGTCCCACGCGACCGGCTGGCCGACCACGTCGAACGTCTGGCCGACGAGCCGACGGCAGACCTCCTTCACCACGGCGTACGCCTCGGGGAGGAGGTCGTCGAGCGTCTCGCCCTCGGCCAGCCGGGCTCGGAACTGGACGGTCTTCCCCGCTAGCTCCTCGTCCGAGAGGTCGCGGAGGCGCTCGTACTCTTCGTTGACGGCATCCACGAGCGGCCACATGCCCTTGATGTCGCGCTCGTGCTTGCTGCCAAGGATTCGGGTCAGGAGGTTCAGCATGGCTTCCTTTGGATGCGGTTCGGGCCCCGTGCGGCCTCTACCCGCGGTGTCCGGGGCCGGTTCCGGTCCCGACTACCCCCCATTATGGCAAAACCCCAGGAGCCGCTGGCCGCCGGGGGTTCGGTACGTGAACGCTACCTTCTAAGCTCTGGTGGCTATGATGGTTAGGTCGCTGGTTGTCCTTCGGCCGTGCCCTCGTCTTTGGCGGGCAGTCTAGGGGCGGCTCCGGGGGGTGTCAAGCCGGAATGCCCTATCTAGAGTAGAAGCATCTCTCGGCCAATCGGTTCTGGGGCCAGGCCGCCGGCCGGGCGGTGCTCACGCCGGCCTTGGACGCGACCCGACCGTGCTCTATGGTACCCGCTCGACCCTGGCCGTCTCCTCGACCATGGAACAACGCGCGCATGTCGAAGTGGACTCGTTTCACGCTCCTCTTGGCGATCGTCGCATCGATCGCATGGCCCACTCACGCGCGCGCGGCCGCCGTCGGTGCCCTCCTGGGCGTGGGGCGTCAAGGCATCTCCGGTGACGCTCCCCCGAACACCTCCTATGGAGCACGCGGTGGCTTGATCGCAGGAGTTCAGGGAGAGATCGCGCTCACCCCGAGCATCGCGGTCAGCGTTCAGCCTAGGTTCACCCAGCGGCGCACGCGCCTCACGTCCGTGGACGACGTCACCGGTCAGAGCGCGCTCGATCTGAATCTCGACTACGTCTCGGTGCCCGTTCTCCTCAAGTTCGGAGGCGCTGGAGGCAGGACGTACTTCGCGGGCGGCGTGGACGTGGCGTTCCTCCATTCGGCCCATCTCACCGGAAACGGGCTCGACGAGGACATCAAGGACCGCTTCAACGGCACGGACGTGGGCGCTCTGTTCGGGTTCGGCGTCGTGTTCCCGGTGGGCACGCCGCGGATCACGACCGAGCTTCGGTACGTGCAGGGTCTCGTCAATCTCTCCGACGATTCCTCGACCACAGCCTCCCTGCCGGATCGCTTCTACTCCGGCGGCCTCGAGCTGATGGCGGGAATCCTGTTCCCGCTCGGGAAGCCCTGATGCGCCGAACGTGGACGGTCTCCTGCGCGGCGGCGTGCTTCCTGGCGCTTCTCTCGACTCCCGCTCGGGCGGATCGACCCTCGCTGAACGGCCACACATTCGTCTCGACCGATCTGGTCCCGGACGCGCAAGTACGCACGTACATCCGGAACGACATCGGCTACACGATGACCCCCGAGTTCGACTATCCGCCGGTCGTGGTCCGAGGCGACACGCTGGCCGTCCTCAACGGCAGCCTCGCGTATGCCCTTCTCGGGATGGAATACCAGAACGCGATCCGCGACTGGATCGCCGTGCGCGCCTCGATCGGACTGCGCACGCGGCTGGGAACGCAGGCCGCGTCGCTCGTCAACGAAGGGGTGAACGTCTCGAGCTCCTTCGAGCTCGGATGGCTCGTCCGCCTTCGCGAGACGCAGAAAACCGCCCTTTCCCTCTCGCTCGACGTGACGAGGCAAACCCTGACGCTCATCGACTTGAGGCAGTTTACCGAGGACGTGATCGACGGAGATCCCGAGCCGCGCCTCATCGACAACGTACCGATGATCCGGACCAAGGCTGGGCTGCGCCTCGCGTGGGCCGTGAGCCGGCCCGTGGGCGTGACGCTCCTCGGAGAAGGCTCGTACGGCGAGGCGCCGCACCGCGGCGAATCCGACTCGTGGGAGTACGGCCTGGGAGCAAGCGTCGACTTCGACGGACATGCCGCCTGGGGCGTCCCCATCGGCTTCGCGCTCGCCTATCGCGAGAGCTCGCTTCCCGTGATCACCGAGGCGGATCACGGAAAGGCGCGCCAGACGCTCCTGCGCATCGCCTACACGGGGAAACCGGACTTCATGGTCGCGCTGGACGTGATGGGCCTGCTCGACCGGAACAACGCCCAGGTCAAGCCGGTGTGGTCCGGGGGCGCCGCGTTCTCGCTGCGGTACTACTTCTAGCTTCTCAGCGCAGCAAGAGCTCCATCGCGAATCCCGCCGAGAGCGGAATGCGGAAGTTGTCATCGAGCGGGATGGGCAATAGCTCGAACACCGTAGCCACCGCCGCTCCGACGAGCCCCACCGGGAATGGCAGGTTCGGTCCGGGCATGATGAGCGTGAGCCCGTAGCAGACGGCGAAGCACGCAAGCGATCCTTCGAGCGTCTTCCCGAACATCCGCACACGCCCGATCGACTTCCCCACGATCGCGGCCACCGTATCCCCGAGGATCAGGAAGCAGAGCGAGAGCACCGCGATGTCTTTCGGGAAGAGATGGATCGTGAGCAGGCAGGCGATCAGGAGGTACGTCGACCCGAGAAGGCTCGCCTCCTCGTGATTTCGTAGCAGCTCTCCGAAGAAGTGCCGGAACACGTGCCGGGTCCTCGGATGATTCAACCGGAACACTTCGATCGCCAGGGACAGGATCACGAGGGCGAGGAGGCCGCGCTCCCAGCCCTTCTGCCATGTGTCGGGCGTGAAAAAGTAGGCGAGCGGGATCGCGATCGAGGAGAGGTGAATCGATTTTCGCTTGAGCTCGTTGGCGAGGAGCACCCTAGGGCCTGCCCGCCGAGCCCGAGCCGTAAAGCGCCTCATAACGGCGCCAGATCGAATAGACCTGCTTCACGTAGTCGCGGGTCTCCCGGTACGGGATCATCTCCACCCACACGTCGTCCACCACAGGCCGGTCCCTCAGCCACCGGCGTACCGCATCCTCGCCGGCATTGTAGGCTGCCATGGCCGCTCGTGGGTCCTTGAATTCTTGGAGGAGTCCCCGGAGGTAGGCGGCGCCCAGACGCACGTTGAGGTCGGGATTGGTCAGCGAGCCCTCGGTCACGGGCGAGCCGTTCAGTCGTGAAGCGGTCAACGGCATGAGCTGGAGGAGCCCGATCGCGCCCGCCTTCGACCGCGCGTTCTGCTGATAGATGCTCTCCTGGCGCATGATCGCCCAGAGGAGCGCCGCGGTGAGGCTCTCGCGCTCGGCGGCGTGGAGGACCGCGGTCGGGTATGCGGGCGGATATTCCAGGCGTGCCTGAGGCAGGAGCCCCGCGCGTCCGATCCGGAACACGCCCCGCTCCTCGAGCTCGTCCGTACAGCCGCGTGCCAGGGCGGGGTCCCCGTTCTTCGCGCAATCGCGCAGAAGATCCATCAAGAGCGGCACGGCTCCCGCGCCGCCGAGCACCCGCGCGGGGAGCGGAGGATCGAGCTCCCGCTCCGGAGTGGCGCGGACCATCGCTTCCGCCGTGGAATCCGAGTCGGCCGGCGCCGTCACTCCCGCGAGCGGCGCACCCACGCGCACGAGCTCCTCGCGCGCGCGCACGCCTTCGTAGGTCCAGGGCTCCCCCTCGGCCAGGGCGGCGAGCGCCGCATACGCACCCGCCGTGTCGCCGGCCGCGAAGCGCGCGCGCGCGCGCCAGTAGCGCGGGACGGTAGCGATCGAATCGGTGATCGCGATCACCGCAGAGTCGGGCTTCCCCGCCCGCAGCATGGCGATCCCGGCGTGCGCGGCGAGGGGCGGCGCGATCGCGGGGTCGCCGACGTACGGTCGCGCCCACGCGAAGATCGCAGCTGCCTCCGTGGGACTCCGACGATCCTCCCACTCGCGAGCACGCTCCCACGCCGCTTGCGACGCACTCGGTCCCTTGGGGTCCACCACGACCGCGCGCACGAACGCGGAGTCCATCGCCGCGAACGCCCCCTGCGCGCGGAGCGACCGCGCAAGGCCGAGCGCCAGCCGGGCGCGGGCCTCGGCGGTCAAGTCTTTCCGCGCGAGCAGACGCCGGTATCCGAGAATCGCCTCGTCGTGGCGCTTCAAGCGCGCGAGGAGCGACACACGAAGCTCCGCGCGGTTGAACTCCGCGTTCGCCATGCGGGGCGGTGCGCGCCGCGCATCGAGGAGCCCGAGCGCGGCATGGCTCTCGCCCATCGTCCCGAGCTGCTTCACGAGATCGAACCAGCGATTCTCGTCGAGCGAATCGATGCGCGCGCCCCTGACTTCGCCAGCGGCCCTCATCGCGAGTGGATACCGGGCCGCCAGCGTCCCCTTCCCGGAGCGTACGGCGTCGATCAACAGAATGACGGCGCCGAGGGTGTCGCCCGCCGACTCCGTGAGGTCCGCACGGATGTCGACGAGGAGCGCTTCTTCGTCGGCGTTCATGGCCGACGCGGCCGAGAGCACGGCGCCCGCCAACCGAGGCTCCCCGCCCGCGAGCAGCGATCGAGCGAGCGCCATGCGCGCGTAGCTCCGCACCGCGGGACGCGGATGGCCCTGCAACCGCCAGAGCGCGGCGCGGCGGGCGCGAGGAAGGTCGAGGGAGTCCGATAGCTCGGCCGCCACGAGGTAGGAAGCGTCAGCGGAGGGACCGGAGAAGCGTCCCGTGATGTCCGCGCCGAATCGTGCCCCGCCGCCGCGCCGATCGGGCGGCCACCCGAGGATCGCGAGGCCGGAGTCAGGAGCGCTCAGCCCCACCGCGCGGGCGTGGAGTGGGGCGAGCGAAGCGTCGAAGCGAAGGGGACCGGCGAGGAGGAGTTTTGCCGACCCGACCCGGCCTTCCTCCATCAGGTCGAGGGCGCCGTCCCGGAGCGTGACTTCAAAGGCAGGGTCAGGTCGGCCGGCAAATCCCACAGCGCCTGATCGGATCCACGCCTCGAGCGCCGCGAGATAGGTCGATTCGGCGCGCGCCGCCCGCGAGAACGTGGCCGCGATCTCGGGAAGGCTGCCGCTCCAGCGCGCGGTGCGGTACGCGCGACGCGCCTGATCCCACGCGGAGCGCTCGGCGCCCATCTTCTTCGCGCCTTCCTTCCACGCGGTCTCCGCGCCACAGATCATGGCGCCGGGCAGGAGCGCGAAGGCGGTGGCCGCGGCGAGCGCGGCCGTCCATGCCCCGAGAAGAAGGCCCCGCCCCCGCCCCGTCACGACCTATTTCAGCAGAACGACGCGGAAGGTTTGGTCCTGGCCCTGGATGTCGACTCTGGCGAAGTAGATGCCCGCGCGGCAGGTTTCCCCGTTCCGGTCCTTCGCGTTCCACGTCGCGTGGAACTCGCTCGCGACGAGGCCGGTCGCGGCGGGGAGCTCGCGGATGAGGCGGCCGCGCACGTCGTAGATCCGCACCACGGGGCTGAGCTCCGGATGCGGGTGGCCGTCCGGCGCGGTGAAGCGGAACTGGAGCGAGCCGGCCGAAGGAGCGCCGATGTGATACGGGCTCGGGCCGCCGCGCAGGGACACCGCACGCACCGTGGCCGTGGGAGCCGTGCGCGTCTGGACGACCACATTGTCCACGTACCAGCCTTCATACGGACGGACCTGCTCGCCGAAGCTCCCGAACGGCGGATTGTCCTCGTTCGAGGAGAAGCGGAAGCGCAC
>Ga0111539_10002866_pt1 | contig 22895 bp, 17 predicted proteins | sample RhiMethybrSRZTD1_FD_79667 | JGI IMG/M metagenome (GOLD analysis project Ga0111539, IMG submission 79667) | Populus rhizosphere microbial communities from Tennessee, USA - Rhizosphere MetaG P. TD hybrid SRZTD1 (version 2) (version 2) | ecosystem: Host-associated > Plants > Roots > Rhizosphere >...
AGCCCGGCCGTCAGATCGGTCGGGATGAGACCCGGCGAGACCGCATTGACCGCGATGTTCCGGCCGCCATATTCCTTCGCCATCGACTTGGTGAAGCCGATGATGCCGGCCTTCGCCGCGGCGTAGTTGGTCTGGCCGGGGATGCCGATCAGCCCGCCCATCGACGCCATGTTGACGATGCGCCCGTACCGCTGCGCGATCATCTGACGCAGGGCGGCCCGGCTGCAGTTGAACACGCTCTTGAGGTTCTGCTGGATGATGGCGTCGAAGTCGTCCTCCTTCATCGTGGCGAGCAGGGCGTCGCGGGTGGTCCCCGCGTTGTTCACCAGGATGTCCAGACGCCCATAGGTGCTCAGAGTTGCGCCGACCACCTGCTGGGCCACCGCGAACTGGCTCACGTCGCCCTGGACGGCGGTCGCGTCGCCGCCGCCCGACTTGATCGCGGCGACCACCTCGTCGGCCGCGCTCGCCCGCGTGCGGTAGTTCACCGCGACCCGCGCGCCGAGCGAGGCGAGCTTGATGGCGCACGCGCGGCCGATGCCACGCGATGCGCCCGTCACGAGTCCGACCTTGCCCTCGAGGTTCATCGTCGCCGTGCGCTCGAGACCGCGTCCGCGCCTTCCACGCTGGTATAGTATCGTGGTCGGACTTGCACGATGACGGACAGATCCCTTGCCCAGCCCGCCGCGCCGCCGGTCGCCCGCACCGACACCCGTGGCCACGCCGTCCCGCGCTGGCATTCGCACGCGTACAATCGCGCCGAGCTCTACCGACTGGCCGCCGCGATGGGCTGGCTGCCCCGCCCCGCCCGGCTTGGCCTCGCGCGGGCGGTCGGACGGGCCGCGCGGCGGCTGTTTCCGGCCGAAGGCGCGGTCATTCACGACACCCTCGCGGTGATGACGGGGGCCACCGGCGCGCGGTTGGACGAGCTGACCGTCGGGGTCTTCCGCGATTTCGCCATGTGCTTCAGCGACCTCGTCACCACCAACCGCCATCCCACCGCGCAGCTGAGCGCGTACGTGAGCCGGACGCGCAGCACCGAGCGGCTCGACGAGCTCAAGGGCGGCATGATTTCGCTGACCGCGCATGTCGGGAACTGGGAAATGGCCGGTCGCCTGCTCGCGGTCCGCTCGGCGCGGCCGACCCATGTCGTGGTCGCGCCGGAAGAGATCCGGGCGCTCGAGCGGTGGGTGCGCCGCGATGGCGATGGCGTGCGGTTCGTGCCTCGCACCGCGCCGACCGTCTCGCTCCAGCTGGTCGCGGCGCTTCGCCGCGGTGAGGTGGTCGCGGTGCAGGGCGACCGTGCCCTGGGAACCCGCGGCGACGCCCTCGCTCCGTTCTTCGGGCGCCCCGCGCCCTTTCCGCTCGGCCCCTTCATCCTGGCGCGCGCCCTGCGGGTTCCGCTCGCCCCCGCGTTCTGCATGCTCGGGTCCGACTATCGGTATACGGTGACCATGCCGGAGCCGCTCCACGTCCGCGCGGGAGGGGAGGAGGAAGCGCTCCGCGTCTGGGTGGCGCGTCTCGAGGAGACTGTCCGCGCGCACCCGACGCAGTGGTTCAACTTCTTCGACGTCTGGAACCCTCCTCTCGGTTGAGCATCGAACCGTGATCGACGATCAGTTCGGGGCGCGACATGGGCGGTAACGCCAGCGCGCTCGCCGAGACGACGGCCCTCGCGGCCGGGCTTCAGCGGGACCTGCCCCCTTCGCTGCGTCCGCTGTTCGACGGCGCGTTCCTGCGCTCCTGGGACCTCTACGACGAGTTCGTGTATCGGCTGGCGCTCGGTGTGTTCCGGAGCGCGGGGCTGGAGGCCCTCACCCGAGCGCCCGGCACCAGCGCGGAGATCGTGGCCCGCGCCGGCTTCGACCCCGAGTGCGCCGTCGTCCCCCTCGAGTGGATTCTCCATCAGCTCGCCGCGCGGCAGCTTCTCGAGGAGACGACCACCGACGCGGGGGTCCGGTGGAGGGGGCGTGGGGAGCCGCTCCCCGCGCTCGATCCCGATCCGATCCGCGAGGAACAGGTCGAGCTCGATCGGTCGTGGCTGCCCTCGTACACCCTCGCGGAAACGGTGGCGCGAGACTACGTGCGGTTCCTGCGCGGCGAGATCACCGGCGAGGCCGTTCTCTTCTCCCCCGCGCGTTTCCGCCTCTGGATCGACTACTTTTCCAATGCCCACGGCCTCTACTCGGTGAACAACCGGCTCGCCGCCATCGCCGTCGAGGAGTGGCTGCCCTCGGCCGCGCCGGCGATCCTGGAGCTGGGGGGCGGATTGGCGAGCGCCGCCTGTGCGGTTCTGGAGCGCCTCGAAGAAGCGGGCGGTCTCCGCGCGGTCCGCGAGTATCGCTTCACGGAGCTCGTCCCGGCGTTTCTCCGGCGCGGACAGCAGACGCTCCAGTCACGGTTCCCCGGGCTGCCCGCGCTCCAGTTTGCGCTCCTCGACATGAACCGCGGGTTCGAGGCGCAGGGTGTGCCGGCGGGCAGTCAGTCCGTCGTCTTCGCCGTGAACACTCTCCACGTGGCGCATGACCTCACGTTCACGCTCGGCGAGATCCTCCGCGTGCTCGAGCCGGGCGGGCGCCTCATCATTTCCGAGTGCGTGCGCGTTCTGCCCGGGCAGTCGCTGACCCCGGAGTTCATCTTCAATCTGATGGCGACCTTCCGGTCTCGCCGCCCCGACGCGCCCGGTCAGCCTCCGGCGGGGTTCCTGCTGCCGGCGCAGTGGCGGGCGGCCCTGGAGGCGGTCGGCTTCGCCGATGTGCGCTTCTTGCCGGACGTGCCCAGCTGGGGTGATCGCTTCACCCGGTTTCACGTGGCGGTCATCGGCGCGACGCGCCCGTGACGGGGCGCGGCGCCGGCTCGGTCAGGGCGCCGGCGTGACCTGGAGCAGGAGCGGCCGCTGGCCGCCCTTGCCATTCGCCGCCCAGCCGCCGAGGTAGAAGCGCCCCGCGTTGTCGCGGGCCATCGAGCAGTAGAGGAGCACGTCCCGCAGCCCCTTCGTGTCCAGCGGATGGGCGACCGATTTCCGGGATTGGAGATCGAAGGTCACCCAGTCGAAGCGTCGCCCCCGCTGGGTCACGCCCGCGAGGAACCGGCGGCCGTCCACCGCGAAGAGCGACGGGGCATAGGTCCCGGCCTGCGGATGGAACCACCCCATCGCGCTGACCTTGGCCGCGCCATCCGCGCGCGGCTCGATCAGATAGAGCTGGCCCACGTGCGTGCTGAAGGCGAGCCGCCCATCGCTCAGGTAGGCGACGCCGATGACACCGTGGTTCTGGTCGATCGAGACGCGCCCGGTATAGAACTCGAGCGGCGTGGCGGCCACCTCGCGCAGCTCGGCGTCGTACTCCACGAGCGCCGCCGCCACCTTGTTGCCGGCCTTCGTCACGCGCGGGACATAGGCGTGGCCGTTGACGTCGGCGAGGAAGTTGCGCGACACGTGGCCGCCCACGGAGCCCACCGTCGTCCGCTTGAGCGCCCCCGTGGCGGTGTCGTACTGGATGAGCACGTGCCCCCAGTAGCCGAGGGCGTAGACGTACCGCCCCACGCCGCTCACCGCCACCAGGCCCTCTGCCGCGGTGAGCAGATGCTGCCAGGCGCCCGAATCGGGATCGATGCGCCAGAGATGCCCGCCCCATCGCGGGGGGACGCTGCCGTCCTCCGACTCTCCGTCCTCGTCGGTGGAGGCGAAGTAGATCCAGCCGTCTTCGGCGGTAACCATGCGCGAGTGGATCTTGATCTGCCCTTCGCCCGCGCGGAGCAGGCCGGCCGCGCGGAGCTGCTCGAGCACGGTGCCCCGGTCCTTCCAGGCGTCGGACTCGGGATCGTACTGCATGAGGTGCGCGCTCATGCGCGGGGAATTCGCGGAAATACCGTACCAGATGCGCCCTCCGAGATCGCGGCCGGTGGAGCTCCAGACCGCGTAGGCGTCGGGGAACGGGGGCGGGGTGAGCTCCCGGGTGACGGGCGAGTCCGACGGCAGCGCGGTCATCGGGGTGACGAGCAGGCCCGCACGCTCGTCGTAGGTGGCGGGCTTACGCGCGGGATCCGCGGCGCTCGACGGGCCGAGCAGCGCGAGCGCGGTGAGCAGGATGAGGCCGGCCGTTCGCAGCCCGCGCACGGGAGCGCGCCGCCTACACCGGATCGGGGTAGATGCGCTTGAACACCGCCGGCGAGCCCGGGTCGAGCCGCATGAAGGGCCGGATGCGATGCGTCCAGGGGTTGAGATCGCGGACGCGGTTCCACGCCTCGCTCTTCGGGACGTCGGCCCGCTCGAACTCGTAGACGGTGAGGTACTTCGGGTGGCCGTCCACGACCATGTAGCGCCGCGCGCGGATCACCCCCGGCACGCCGAGGTAGTCGGGCACGTACACGCTGTTGTACCAGGCGTTCCACTCTTCCTCGAATGCCGCGGGGATGTCCATGCGGCCCATCTGGAGATAGGGCGGGGGCCCCATCGTCAGCTCGACCGGATTGGTGCGCGCGGGGAAGATCTGACGGTAGCCCTGGACGAGATAGTTGCGGCCGACATGGCCGCCCGAGGCCTTCGTCCGCCACGGCGAGGGACGGAAGCGCACCTCGTCGAGGAACGCGGAGGTACGCAGCACGCTCACGTCCTCCAGCTCGTACATCGCGAGGTACTTGGGCCCGCCCGAGATCGCCTCGTAGCGCCCCGCGGAGAGGAAGCCCGGCACTTTCAGGAGATGATGCAGATGTTCTTCGTTGTACCAGCGGTTGAAGTCCGCCTCGTGCGCGGGGTCCACGTCCGTCCACAGCATCAGGAGGCCGGTACCGCGGGTCTTGGGCATGGAATCCTCCGGAGGCCCCGGGATCGGGGCGGGCGGGCGGGGTGTTATCTGCGGGCGTGCGTCACGAGGGCGGCGAAGAGCCGGCGCGCCGCATCCGAATGGCCGATCAGCTCCTCGGGATGCCACTGCACGCCCAGGACGAAACTCGGCTGCTCGGGCATCTCCACGCCTTCCACGAGCTGATCGGGGGCCCACGCCGTCGCGACGAGACCACGTCCCAGCGCCTTGAGCGCCTGATGGTGCATGCTGTTGACGTCGACTTCCTCGGCGCCCATCACTTCCGCGAGCCGGCTGCCTGGCGCGACCTTCACCTTGTGGGTGGGCTGGTCGCGCGGCTCCTTCTGGCTGTGGGTGAGTGGGGTGCCAGGCTCGGTGCCGACGTCCTGATACAGGCTCCCACCCAGCGCCACGTTCAGCACCTGAATCCCGCGGCAGATACAGAGCAAGGGGAGATGGTGCTCGAGCGCCCAGCGCGCGGCATTGGCCTCGAACGTGTCGCGGATCGGCGCCACGTCGTAGAGCGTCGGATGCGCCGCCTCGCCGAAGAGGGCGGGGTCGATGTCGCCACCGCCGGTGAGGAGGAGGCCGTCGAGCCCGGCGGCCACCCGCTTCCACGAGCGGCTGGAGAGCTGGGGTGGCAGCGGGAGCGGCACGCCGCCCGCCTGCTGGATCGCGTTGAGGTACGTCGAGTTCACGTACGCGCGCTCGGGCGCGGTGCCGACGGTGATGGACGTGCTGACGCCGATCAGCGGGAACGTCGACATGGCGCTATGTTACCATGCCCCCCATGAGCCTCGACTCGGTCCAGAGCCAGAAGCAGGGAGCGGGCGCCTCCGGACTCATGAACCAGGTGATGGGCCGCCGCTGGATGGTGGCGGCCGGGCATCCGCTGGCCGCGCAGGCGGCCGCGCGCATCCTCGAGGCGGGTGGCAACGCCATCGACGCCGGCGCGGCGGCGGGCATGATGCTCGGCACCGTCCATCCGGACATGGTGAGCTTCGCCGGGGTCGGTCCCACCCTCGTCCACATCGCGCGCTCGAAGAAGACCTACGAGATCAGCGGTGTCGGACCGTACCCGCGCCTGGCTTCGTCCGAGTTCTACCGCACCCAGTGCGGCGGCGAGATCCCCGCGGGGCTCCTGCGCACCGTGGTGCCGGCCACTCCTGACGCCTGGTGCACCGCGCTGGCGCGCTGGGGCACCAAGAGCTTCGCTGAGGTCGCCGCCCCCAGCTACGAGTGCGCCAAGGACGGCTATCCCGTGTCCACGTTCAGCGCGTTGATGTTCGCGCGCAGCGCGGACAAGATGGCGCGCTGGCCGTCCTCCGCCGGCCTCTACCTGCCCGGCGGCAAGGCGCCCGCGCCGGGCCAGATTCTCGTGGAGCGCGAGCTGGCCGGCACCATCAAGACCATGATGGACGCCGAGGCGCGGGCGAAGCGCCAGGGCCGGGTGAAGGCGATCCGCGCCGCGCGCGACGCGTTCTACAAGGGCGCGATCGCCCGGCGCATCGCGGCCTATCACGAGAAGGAGGGTGGGCTCCTCCGCTACGAGGACCTCGCCGGCTTCCACGTCGACGTGGCGCCCGCGCTTCGTACCGCGTTCCAGGGCTACGAGGTGGCGGCCTGCGGCTTCTCCTGCCAGGGGCCCGTGCTGCTGCAGATGCTGAACCTGCTCGAGGCCTACGACTTCACCGCGCTCGGGCATAACACGCCGGCGGCGCTGCACGTGATGCTCGAGGCGATGAAGCTGGCCTTCGCCGACCGCGAAGCCTACTACGGCGACCCCAAGCACGTGAAGGTGCCGATGGACGGCCTCCTCTCCAAGGTGTACGCGAAGGCGCGCCGCGCCCTCATCCACGAGGACCGTGCGTGGCCCGAGATGCCGCCCGCCGGCGATCCCTACGGATTGGCCGCGGTGAAGAACGGCGCGCCGCGGACGCCGCCCGTGCCCACGGGAGTGAGCACCGCGCTCGACACCTCGTACGTGGCGGTGGTGGACGAGGAGGGGAACGGCTTCTCCTCGACGCCCAGCGATCCGTGCGTGGACTCCCCGGTGATTCCCGGCGTGGGATGTGTGGTGTCTCCGCGGGGCTCGCAGGGCTGGCTCGTGCCTGGGCATCCGAGCGAGGTCGCTCCCGGCAAGCGGCCGCGGCTCACACCCGCGCCGTCGATGGCGTTCAAGAACGGGTGGCTCTTCATGGCGTTCGGCACCCCGGGCGGCGACGTGCAGCAGCAGGCCATGCTGCAGGTGTTCCTGAACGTCACCGCGCACGGCATGCCGCTGCAGCGGGCCATCGAGGCACCGCGCCTCGCCACGCGCTCGTTCCCCGACTCCTTCTGGCCGCATCCCAACGCCCCCGGCGTCGTCGAGGTGGAGAAGCGCATGCCCGCGGCGACGCGGCAAGGGCTGGCCGCGCTGGGTCATCAGGTCAGCGACTGGCCGGAGTGGGACTGGCGCGCGGGCGCGGTGTGCGCGGTGATGGTGGGGGCCGACGGCGCGCGGCTGGGCGGCGCCGATCCCCGGCGCGGCGCGCACGCCATCGGCTGGTAGCCTCCCCCGCCGCGCGCGTGCACCCCGACGCCGCGCGCTGGATCGAGCTCCTCCGCCTCACCCCGCATCCCGAGGGCGGGTTCTTCCGCGAGACGTACCGCGCCGAGGAGACCATCGCCTCCGCCCATCTCCCCGCGCGCTTCGCGGGCGCCCGCGCCTTCGCCACCGCGATCTACTTCCTCCTCGAGGGCCGGCAAGTGTCGCGGCTGCACCGCCTCCGCTCCGACGAGGTGTGGCACTTCCATGCCGGCGGGCCGCTGGTGATCGAGTCCATCACGCCCGACGGGGCCGCCGGGCGCGCCGTACTGGGTCCCGTCCCGGACGCCGGGCACGTGTTCCAGCACGTGGTGCCCGCCGGACACTGGTTCGGTGCGGTGCTCGAGCGGCCTGACACCTACGCGCTGGTCGGCTGCACGGTGGCGCCCGGCTTCGACTTCGCCGAGCTCGAGCTCGCGCGCCGCGACGAGCTCCTCGCCCGCTTCCCGCAGCACCGCGCGCTCATCGAGCGCCTGACGCCGTGACGGGCGGCAATCTCTTCGCCGCGCTCCCCGGCGCATCCCTCTGCGAGGAGATGGTGAACGCGCTCGTCGACGTACCCGGACTCCGCATCGAGCGCATCGTGTCCACGGGGCAGGCGACTCCGCCGGGCGAGTGGTACCAGGGTGCGCGCGACGAGTGGGTGGCCCTGCTCGCGGGGGCGGCGCGACTGCGCTTCGAGGATGAGGCGCGGGAGCGGACGCTCACGCCGGGCGACTGGCTGCGCATCCCGGCGCACGCGCGGCATCGCGTCGAGTGGACGGATCCCGCGCGACCCACGGTCTGGCTCGCGGTGCACTTCGACCCCTCGCCCTGACTCTTCCCCGGGGGGGCGAGGCGAGAGGCTCAGGACGCGGGGACGGGGACGCCGGAGGGGGCCCGGCTCGGGGTCGGCCGCTTCGAGACGTTCTCTTCCTTGATGGCCAGCGAGAGCCCGGACGCGACGAAAGCCAGGATCGCGGAGGAGATGAACGCCCACGAGTAGGAGCCGGTGTAGTCGAAGATCCAGCCCCCCGTCGCCGCGCCGAGCGCCGAGCCCACTTGATGGGCGAAGTAGATCCAGCCCGAGAGCACGCCCACCGAGAAGCGGCCGAAGATGTTGGCGGTGAGTGTCGTGGTGGGCGGCACCGTGGAGATGTAGTTGAGCCCGAAGATGGCGGCGAACAGGTGGAGCGACGGCACGTTCCAGACGTAGAGCAGGAAGACGAGCGAGAGGCCGCGCACGCCGTAGTAGAAGGCCAGCGGACCCTTGCGGCCGAAACGGTCGCAGATCCAGCCGGACATGATCGTGCCGAGCATGGTCATCGCGCCCATCACGCCCAGCGCCTGCGCGGCGTGCATCTCCGAGAACCCGTGCTCGGCGGCATGGGGGACGAGGTGAGTGAGCACCATGCCGTTCGAGGTATAGCCGCAGATGAAGAACGTGACGGCGAGGAGCCAGAATGCCGGATACGCCATCGCCTCGCTCACCGCGATGCGCGCCTCGGAGGCCGTCTCGGCGAGGCCGCTCTGAGGACCGGCCTTGTCCGCGCCATACGCGGTCATGCCCTTGAGCTTGGGATCGTCGCGGACGAACAGGAGCGCGAGGGGGATGGCGGTGACGAAGACGAGGGCGCCCAGCCAGAGGAACGCGCGCCTCCAGCCGTAGTGCGTGGTGATCCACACCGCGGTGGGGATCACGACGAGCTGGCCGGCCGACATGCCGGCGCCGAGGATGCCGATGACGAGGCCGCGCCGCGCGACGAACCACCGCGCGGCGATCGTGGACGCGGTGGCCATGCCCATTCCCCCCGCGCCGATGGCCATGATCACGCCCGCGGTGACCGTCACCTGCCACAAACTGCCGATTCTCGACGAGAGGATCGCGCCGACGGCCAGGATGGCCAGGAAGAGCGCCATCACGTTGCGTGGCCCCCAGCGGTCGGCCAGCCAGCCCACGAAGGGGCCAATTGCGCCCACGAGGAGGAGGGAGATCGCGGCCACCTGCGACATGGCCGAGCGGTCCCAGCCGAACTCGGCTTCCATGGGCTTGATGAACACGCCGAGCACGGCGCGCAGCCCGGAGGCGCTGAGCATGATGAGGAAGACGGCGCCCAGGACGATCCAGCCGTAGTGAATCCGGGTCCGCGTCGCGGTCATGGCTCCTCCCCGAGGATCATGCCTTCAGACGCGGCATCCGGACCAGCAGATTCGGGCCCCTCACCCGCCCTCTCCCCTGCGGGGGAGAGGGTGATGGTGGGGGCGAGCGGTCGAACTCGGGCGCCGGTGTTCTAGACGGCGTGGGCCTCGACCTGCTTCTCGAACACGATGCGGCCGCCCTGGGCCCCGACCAAGATGGTGTCGCCATCGTGGAACTCGCCGTTGAGCAGGGCGAGGGCCAGCGGGTCCTGGATGAGCCGCTGGATGGACCGCTTGAGAGGCCGCGCCCCGTAGGCCGGGTCGTAGCCCTCCCGCGCGAGCAGCTCTTCCGCGGCGGGCGTGAGCTCCACCGTGATGCGGCGCTGGGCCAGTCGCTCGCGCAGACGGGCGAGCTGGATCTTCACGATCTCGCGGATCTCCTCCCGCCCCAGCGGGTGGAAGATCACGATCTCGTCGATACGGTTCAGAAACTCCGGCCGCAGCGAGTCGCGGAGCGTCTGCATGATGCGGGCGCGCACCGTGTCCGCCGGCTCCCCTTCGGTGAAGAGGTGGCTGCCGAGGTTCGACGTCATGATCACCACGCTGTTGCGGAAGTCGACCGTGCGCCCCTGGCCGTCGGTGAGCCGTCCGTCGTCGAGCACCTGCAGGAGCACATTGAACACGTCGCCGTGCGCCTTCTCGATCTCGTCGAACAGGATCACCGAGTAAGGGCGGCGCCGCACCGCCTCGGTGAGCTGGCCACCCTCGTCGTAGCCCACGTAGCCCGGCGGCGCGCCGATGAGGCGGGCCACCGTGTGCTTCTCCATGTACTCCGACATGTCGATGCGGATCATCGCGCGCTCGTCATCGAAGAGGAACTGAGCGAGCGCCCGCGCCAGCTCGGTCTTGCCCACCCCGGTGGGGCCGAGGAAGAGGAACGAGCCGATGGGGCGGTTGGGATCGGCGAGGCCGGAGCGCGCCCGCCGCACCGCGTTCGACACCGCCACGATGGCCTCCCGCTGTCCGATCACCCGCTGAGAGAGCCGCTCTTCCATCTTCACGAGCTTCTGGACCTCGGCCTCGAGGAGGCGGGAGACGGGGATGCCCGTCCACTTCGCCACCGTCTCCGCGATGTCCTCCTCGTCCACTTCCTCCTTCAGCATGCGCCCGTGCTTCCGCAGCTCCTCGAGCCGGGCGTTCTCCGCCTCCAGCCGCTGCTCGAGCTGGTGCAGCGTGCCGTAGCGCAGCTCGGCTGCCTTCTGGAGATCGCCCCGGCGCTCCGCGTCGGCCATGCCCTGCCGGGCCGCGTCCATCTCCTCCTTGATCTTCGCGATGGCGAGGATGGCGTCCTTCTCCGCGCCCCAGCGGACCTTCAGCGCGTCGAGCTTTTCCTTGAGCTCGGCCAGCTCCGCGTCGATGCGGGCGAGCCGCTCCCGTGACACCGGATCGCTCTCCCGCGCCACCGACACGCGCTCGATGCCGAGCTGCATGATGCGGCGCTGGATCTCGTCGATCTCCTGGGGCACGGAGTCGATCTCCATGCGCAGCCGCGAGGCCGCCTCGTCGATGAGGTCGATCGCCTTGTCGGGCAGGAAGCGGTCGGCGATGTAGCGGTGCGACAGCACCGCCGCGGCGACGAGGGCGGCGTCCTTGATCTTGACCTTGTGGTGGAGCTCGTACTTCTCCTTGAGGCCGCGCAGGATGGCGATGGTGTCCTCGACGGACGGCTCCTTCACCAGCACCGGCTGGAAGCGTCGCTCGAGCGCGGGGTCCTTCTCGATGTGCTTGCGGTACTCGTCGAGCGTCGTCGCGCCCACGCAGCGAAGCTCGCCCCGGGCCAGCGCCGGCTTGAGCATGTTGGCCGCGTCCACCGCGCCTTCGGCGGCGCCCGCCCCCACCAGGGTGTGGAGCTCGTCGATGAAGCAGATGATCTCGCCGCTCGACTCGGTGATCTCGCGCAGCACCGCCTTCAGGCGGTCCTCGAACTCGCCACGGTACTTGGAGCCCGCGACCATCGACCCGATGTCGAGAGCGACCAGCCGCTTGTGCTTGAGGCTCTCCGGCACGTCACCCGCCACGATGCGCTGGGCGAGGCCCTCCACGATGGCGGTCTTGCCCACGCCCGGCTCGCCGATGAGCACGGGGTTGTTCTTGGTCCGGCGCGACAGCACCTGAACTACCCGACGGATTTCTTCATCCCGGCCGATCACCGGGTCCAGCTTGCCGGTGCGGGCCAGCTCGGTGAGGTCCTTCGAGTAGCGCTGAAGCGCCTGGTACTTCTCCTCGGGGTTCTGGTCGGTCACGCGTTGGGTCCCGCGCACCTCGACGAGCGCGCGGTAGATGGACTCCGGCGTCACGCCCTGCGCGGCGAGGATGCGCGCGGCCGCCCCGGACTTGTCCTGCGCGATGCCGATGAGCAGGTGCTCGGTCGAGCAGTACTCGTCCTTGAGTCTCTGCGCTTCATCCCACGCGGTATTGAGGGCCTTCTCGAGCCGCGGGCCGATGTACTGCCGCCCCGCGCCGCTCACCTTCGGCATCCGGGCGAGCTCCGCCGTGATCTCGCGCGTGATGATCTCGGGCCGCGCGCCGAGCTTCGCGAGGAGCGGGCCCACCACACCTTCCTGCTGCTCCACGAGGGCGAGGAGCAGATGCTCGGGCTCCAGCGACTGCTGATTTCCCTGATCGGCCAGCGACTGCGCCGCCTGGACCGCTTCCTGTGCCTTGACCGTCAGCTTGTCGAACCGCATCTCATGTCCTCTCCGGCCGAAGCTTCTTCAGCTCCGCCAACAGCTCCTTCTCCTTGGCGGTGAGCCCCGAGGGGATCGTCACCTGCACCCGCACGTACTGATCGCCCTGGCCGCCGCCCTTGAGATGCGGCATGCCGTAGCCGGGGATCCGGAAGACGCGCCCCGTCGAGGTCTCCGGCGGGATCTTCATCGACACGGCCCCCTTCAGCGTCGGCACCTGCAGCTCCCCGCCCAGCGCGGCGTCCACGAACGGGACCGGCAGGTCCACGTAGAGGTGATCGCCCTTGCGCTCGAAGCGCTGGTCGGCCTTCACGGTCACGCGGAGGTAGAGGTCCCCCTTCTTGCCGCCCGCGCCCGCCACGCCCTCGCCGGCCACGCGCACCCGTGCGCCCGTATCCACGCCGACGGGAATCTTCACCTCGAGCCGCCGCTGCGTCTTCTTCCACCCGCTCCCGCGGCAGGTCTCGCAGGGCCGGCCGCTCACGTGCCCGGCGCCCCCGCAGGTGGGGCACACTTCATCCATCTCGAGGGCGATGGGCTTGCGGACGCCGTTGAACGCCTCCTCGAGGGTGAGCTCGATGCCCGCCTCCGCGTCGCCTCCGGTCTGCGGCGCCTCCGTGGCGCGCTCCCCGCCCAGGTCCCCGAGGTCGCCGAAATCCATGTTGGCGAACCCGCCACGCCGAAAATCACGCACGCGTCCGCTCGACCCGCGGCCTGCCCCGCGCCGGCCCAGATCGCCGAAGATGCTCTGGAAGAACTCGGAGAACCCGCCGAGGTCACCCTCGGTCTCAAACCGCACCTCGCCTCCCGGTCCCCACGTGGCCCGCCCGCCCGACCCGGCGCCCTGTGCCGCCTGCCGTTCCCAGTCGGCTCCAAGCGTGTCGTAGCGGCGCCGCTTCTCCGGATCCGACAGCACCTCGTACGCCTCATTGACCTCCTGGAAGCGCCCGACGCTCGACGGGTCCTTGGCGACGTCGGGATGGTACTTCCGGGCAAGCTTCCGGTAGGCGGTCTTGATCGCCTTGTCGTCGGCCGACCGGTCGACGCCGAGTATCTTGTAATAGTCCTTGAATTCCATGAGTTTAGACGAGGAAGCGGCGCCCAACCCCATGAGGCTCGGCGGGCGCCGCCTCGATTTGAGTGTAGCAGACGAATCGCACCGCCGTCGGGAGGGGGCCGCTCGAGCGGTTCAGGGTGTGCGGGTGACAGCGCTACCCTGGGGCTCGCGTGTCGCGGCTCCCACTCGCCACGACCCACGGCAGCGCCATCAAGGCCCAGGCGACCATCACGACCTCCGAGTCGCCGAAGTTGTATTCCGAGAGGCCCGCGACAAGGAAGCCCAGGATGGCGACCAGGCTGCCGACCACGAGCGCGCGCTCCCGCGCCGCCTCCTCAGGCAGCCGCCGCAGCACGCCCACGCACCTGGCGATGAAGGCGGCCCAGATCCAGAGCCACGCGGCCAGGCCCAGCGCCCCGCGCTCGATCAGGATCTGCAGGGGCGTGTTGTGCACATGCCCAGTGCGCTTCTTGACTGCGTCCGGCAGGGCGTAACTCGCGTATTCACGCTTGACCCCCCCGGGGCCCAGCCCGAGCACCGGGTGCTGGCGCCACATCGCAAGCCCACTGCGCCACATGTAGACCCGTTCCTTCACGGTGGGATCGTCGGGATTGCCCATCGTCATGAAGCGTTGGCGCAGGTGCTGAGGGCCGGCCAGTGCGGAGAGCGCGAGCACGACGAGACCTGCGAGTAGCAGCCACCGGCCCTTGCGGGTCACGGGCATCAAGGCGAGCACGCCCGCGGCGAAGCCCATCCAGGCGCCCCGGGTGTAGGTCGCCAGCAAGCCGACGAGCGACATCAGCCAGGGCATCGCTGACCAGCGGTGGAACGCAGCCCCCGGTATCAGCCGCGGCAAGCTTGCGAGAAGGACGAGGCTCAGGACCCCGGCCAACGTCATGTAGATGCTGAAGAACCCTCGGGCACGGTAGCAGCGGTGATAGAGCCAGGCCGGGGAGCCGTAGTCGGCGGCCTGCCCGGGGCACACGACAGTCTGCAATAACCCGACGACCGACGCGACTGTTGCCACCAGAAGCAGCGCGGAGAGAAACCGGTCACCGTCCGCCGGCCCGGATAGCACGTTGGCCGTCACGTACAGGGCCGCGACGAGCAGGAGCCCCTTACTCGCACCCAGGGCGGCGAGGGGATGGCCGGAGGCGAGCGCCGAGACCAGGGTCACGGCGCTGAAGGCCAGAACGGGTGGCCAGAGCGGCCAGCGCGCCGTCGCGCGCGCCGCCGGCTCGCGGAGACGCCAGAGTCCAACGAGCGTCAGGAGAGCCAAGGCCGACTGGGACAGCGTGATGGAAAGGCCGAGGCCGAGGACGAACGCTCCGAAGATGGCGCGGCGTAGCTGTGGCCCCATGGTCATGGAATCTGGCTTTTCTTTCTCTCATGCTCTATGCTGCCCCTCCAAGCTCAATCCTGGTAGTCGAGTGGCCCGCATCCGATCCTTGAGGACCTCCGAGCGATGACTCGCCCGTCTCGGGTCGCCGTGAACGCTTCGATCCTGGGGTCCGTCCCGACCGGGCTGGGCCGCTACGCCCATGGCCTCGTTCGGGCGCTCGATTCGCTCCGGGAGGGCCTGATCGTCTATACCTCGTGCCCCGAGGCGCTCTCGGGTCTGCGGGCGACGGTCCGGCGCACATCTGCCCTGACGAGACCGGAGCGGGGTCTGCGGGGCCATGGGGCTCGGCTTCTGTGGACTCAGACCGCCTTGCGAGCCCGAGTGCGGTTGGACCGGCCGGCCGCGCTGCTCAACACGCTGCCGGAAGGGATCCTGGGTTGTGGGGTACCCCAGGTGACCGTAGTTCACGACGTGATCCCGCTCGCCTTCCCGAGTCAGTATCCTCGCCAGCAATTCTACTTCCGCCGCCTGGTCCCAGCGGTGCTGCACGCGTCGCGCGCCGTCATCGCGGTCTCGGAGGCGACGAGACGTGAGGTGATCGCCGCGTATGGCTTGAGCCCGGACCGCGTCCATGTCGTTCTCAATGGCTACGACGCCGCGGACTATGTGCCCGTCGGGCCGGCCAACGATGACGGCGGAGTACCCTATGTCCTCTACGTAGGCAGTCTCCTGCCTCACAAGAACTTGCCTCGGCTCGTCCAGGCCGTGGCCCGCGTCGCCCGTGACACCCCCGTGCGGCTAGTCATCGTCGGCAGCGGAAGACCTGCGCGCGTCGCGGAGCTCCGACGGCTGGCCGCGAGAGCCGGGAGCCCGCTCGAGCTGTTGCCATACGTGGAGCAGCGGAAGCTGCCGGCTCTCTACCGAGGGGCCCGCGTCCTCGCGATGCCGTCGCTCGCGGAGGGATTCGGCCTGCCCGCGCTCGAGGCGATGGCCTGCGGCACCCCCGTCGTCGTCGGTAACACCTCCGCGATGCCAGAGGTCGTGGGCGACGCGGGACTGCTCGTCGATCCGACGGACACGAGCGCCCTCGCCGACGCCATCTCGTGTCTGCTCACTCAGGATCGGTTACGCAAGGAGCTGATCACCCGGGGGCTCGCGAGGGCCACGACCTTCTCCTGGGAGCATGCCGCGCGCCAGGTGCTCGCCGTGCTGGACGAGGCGGCCGCCCCCTGAATGCCGCCTCGTGAAGCCGTCGCTCCGTCGGCATCAGCGCGACTGGGAAGACCTCGGTGAGCTCGATCCCTACTGGGCCATTCTCGCGTGCCCGGAGCGCCGCTTCGGCCGGTGGGACCTCGACGAATTCTTCCGTTCCGGAGGGGAAGAGATCGCCCGCCTGGAGCCGGAGATGCGGCGCCTGGGCCGTCCGGCTCGGCGCGAGCGCGCGCTTGACTTCGGCTGCGGCGTCGGCCGGCTGACCCGCGCGCTGGCGACCCACTTCCGGCGCTCCATCGGCGTCGACGTCTCGGCGCAGATGGTCGCCACCGCCAGGACGCTCAACGCGGCGTTCCCCACGTGCGAGTTCGTGGTCAGCGGGCACCCCGACCTTCGCATGTTCCCGGACGACCACTTCGACCTGGTCTACAGCGTGCTCGTGCTGCAGCATCTGCCCACCCGGGCAGCCATCGGCACCTACCTCGCCGACTTTGTCCGGGTCCTCGCGCCGGGTGGGCTGCTCGTGTGTCAGATCCCGAGCCATATCCCGCTCCGACGACGATTCCAGCCGCGGCGCCGGCTCTACGGGATTCTGAGAAGCTTCGGACTCGGTCCTCACGTGCTCTACCACCGGCTGGGCCTGTTTCCGATGAGGATGACGGCGCTCGCCGAGCCGGATGTGCGGGATTGTTTGACCACCGCGGGGGCGCGGGTTCTCGAGGCCCGCGCGGACACGATGGCGTCCACCGCGATCGAGAGCCGGACCTACTACGTCACGAAACCCGAGCGGGGCGCGTGACGGACGGCGTGCCGACCTACCCGACCTTGTGGAACGCGGCGACCCGCTCCACGACATATGCCTGCTGCTCCGGCATCAGCTCCGGATAGACGGGCAGCGCCAAGGTCTCGTGCGCGGCCCGCTCCGATTCGGGGAACTCGCCCGCCTTGTGCCCGAGGTCGCCGAAGCACTCCTGCAGATGGAAGGGCACGGGGTAGTAGATCTCGGTGCCGATCCCTTGCGCGGTGAGGAACTCCCGCAGCGCATCTCGGTTCGGCGTGCGGATGACGAACTGGTTGTAGATGTGGGACCGAACCCCCGGCGTAGGATCCACCACCTCGGGCAGTCCCACCGTGCCGACGAGCCCGGCTTGCCGGAACAGCTCCCGGTAGAGATCGGCGTGCTTCTGCCGCGCTTCGTGCCAGGCATCGAGGTGCCGGAGCTTCACGAGCAGGGCCGCCGCCTGGATGGTGTCGAGCCGGAAGTTGCCGCCGACGATCTTGTGGTAGTACTTCGGTTGCGCGCCGTGGTTGCGCAGCAGCCGTAGCCGCTCGGCCAGCCCGTCGTCGCTGGTGACGACCATGCCGCCGTCCCCGATCCCACCCAGGTTCTTGGAGGGGAAGAAGGAAAAGCAGCCCATGGTCCCCAGCGTGCCGGCGAACCGACCATCTCGGTAGATCGTGCCGATGGACTGGGCGGCGTCCTCGATGACGGGAACGCCGATCCGGTCGGCGACCTCCAGGATGCGGGCCATATCGGCACACTGGCCATAAAGGTGGACGGGGACGATCGCCTTCACCCGCTGCTGGACGCTGCGGTCGAGGCGGCCCCAGAGCTGCTCGAGCGACGACGGGCTCAGGTTGTAGCTGGCCGCGTCGATGTCCACGAGCACCGGCACCGCGTGGAGCCGGGCGATGACGCCGGCGGTGGCGAAGAAGGAGTAGGCCGGGGTGATGACCCGATCGCCGGGGCCTACGTCGTAAGCCATGAGGGTGGCGAGGAGCGCGTCCGTGCCCGACGACATCCCGATCCCGTGTCGCGCTCCCACGTAGTCGGCCACCGCCTTCTCGAGCGCCGCCACCTCCGGCCCCATGATGAACTGCTGGGCCTCGAGGACCCGGTCTACCGCCTCGCGCATCTCGTCCCGGATCGTCGCGTACTGCGCCTTGAGATCGAGCAGCGGCACGTTCATCGGATTGTCCCCTTCGGCTTCATCGGTGTTCATAAATTGAACGTCGCTACCAGTGGGAGGTCAAGGAAAAACGGCCTGGGTCATGGGGCAGGGGACTCGGCGGGGCGCGTCGTGGCCCTATAATCACGCGAGGCCACAACCGCGAGTGCCATGACCTTGGGGGGCGTCACCCGGGCTTCCAGATGAGCCGGCATCCGTGGCTCCTGCTCGCCTCGTTGATGGCCGGGCTCGGACTCGTCGTGACCGTCTGGACCTCCATCGACCGGCGACCGCCCGAATGGGACTATGCCAACCATCTGGAGCGGGCCCTCCACTGCTACCAGATACTGGCGCAGCCCGGCCACGACCGGCTCCGCGAGATCCTCGAGGCAACCGCCTTCTATCCGCCTGTGGCGCCCTGTACGGCGGGTCTGCTTTACTTCTTTTCCCCGGTGTCGCCGCTCACGGCGCAGGTCGTGATGTGGGGCTTCCTCGTGCTGGGTGCGGTGAGTGTCTTCCTCCTCGGACGGTACCTGCTGGACACCTCAGCCGGTCTGCTGGCGGCCTTTTTTCTGTCGACGGCGCCATTCGTGGTCTCCTCGCTGACGAATTTCCAGCTGGATCTCCCGCTGACCGGGATGGTGGCGTGCTGCTTGTACGTCCTGGCGCGGACCGAGGGATTCTCGCGGACGGGCTGGTCGCTGGCGGCCGGCATCGTCGCGGGCATCGGTATGCTCACGAAGCCGCCGTTCTTGGTGTATCTGCTGCCGCCGCTCCTCTGGGTCATCTGGCAAACCGCGACGGTTACGTCCGAGACAAGGCACATGGCGTGGGTAGGGCGCTTCGCCGTCGCTCTGGGGGCTGCCACGGCACTGGCTCTGCCCTGGTATGGCCCGCGGCTCATCGGCTTGCCGCTCCAGGTGATGAACCGCTCCTTCAAGAACGCCGCCATCGAGCAGAAATCGGCGACATTCTCCGCCGAAGGGCTTCTGTACTACCCGACGATGTTTCCGACCCAGTTCGGCCTGCTGGCGGCTGCCCTGTTTCTCTGGGGCCTCTGGGCGCTCAGGCGGGGGCGCGGCGCCCGCGCCTTCCTCTGGATCGCCGCCCTGGGACCGTTCGTCGTCTTCACCCTGATTCAGAACAAGAACCTCCGCTACACACTGCCCATCCTTCCCGCCGCGGCCTTGGTGGCCGCGGCGGGAGCCCGCAGTTTGCCTCCGGCGTTGCGTCACGGCGTGACATGGGCGTGCATCGCGCTCGGCGGGCTGCAGGTGTCCATGACGGCCTTTGCGCTGCCGGCGCCGCCTATCCTCCCAGGAACCGGTCTCCCGATAGTGTTCGTCCGGCGCCCCGAGCCGGCCGACTGGCCGCATGCGCAAATCCTCGAGGACATCGAGCGCGAAAGCGGCAACAAGCCGGTGACCGTGGCGATCGTGCCCAATCACGAATTCTTCTCGCTCTCGAATTTCAGCTACGAAGCCGCGCGCCTGGGAGTTCCCTTCCGGATGGTGGGCGCGTGGCGGGGACCGCCATTCGGCGTGGACTTTGTCATCGTGAAGACGGGATCCCAAGGGCCCCCATGGACGGCACCGCGGCTCGAGCAGATCACCCACGCCGTGGAAGGCGGCGACCCCTACTTGGCCGACGTCTTCCCGATGATCGGCCGATACGCCCTACCCGACGGCAGCGTCGCAAGCCTCCATCAGCGCCGCATCCCGCCCACGCGCGTCCCCGCGCCGCTGGCCGAGGCACCGGCCTCGTTGCTTCGCGCCTATCTGCGCGATCCGCAGGGGCTCCAGGTGGCGCTTGACTATCGTCCGGATGCCATCCTGCGAGGCGAGGTGAAGCACGTGCGGCTGACAGCCGAGCGTGCCACGGTGGGGGATCTGGCCCTGCACGACCGTTCGCCGCTCACCATTCGTGAAGTCCAGGTCGCCGTGGAGGGCCTCGTCTTCAACCCCCGTCGGCTCCTGGAGACGGGCGAGCTCGAGGTGCTGGATGTCAGTACGCTCCGGCTCGAGCACGCGCTCGTGACCCAGGCCGATCTCGACCAACTCCTGCGGGGTCAGCCGGCTGGGGTCGGCGTGGAGGTCGGCCTCGGCGACGGCGCGGCCGACGTGCGGGTGACCCGGCTCGGCCCCGTGATCACCGCGCGCGTCTGGCTCGACCGTTCACCCGCGGATCGCCCGCTCGCGCTCATGGTCGACCGCGTGCGCGTCTCCGGGATTCCGGTCCCCGATTTCATGGCGGGTTGGATCGTGAAGCACTTCGACCCCACCCTTGCGCTTCGACGCCTGCCCGCGCTCGTGACGGTGGCCGCTGCCCGCATCCAGCCCGGGCGCATCGAGATCGGACGGCGGCCGTGAATCCGAGCCCGACTACCCCCGGGCCACCGTGAACGCGACGTAGAGCGCCTGGGCGCCGCGCTGGAGCAGCACGGTGATGCGGTCGCCCTCCTTCACGTCGCGGGTGATGCGCTCGAACTCCTGGAGCGAGCGCACCCGCTGCCGGTTCACCTCGCGGATGACGTCCCCACGCTGAAGTCCGGCCTCCGCGGCCGCGCTGTCGTCGTCGACGCGCGCCACCACGACGCCCTCGGTATTGCGCAGGTTGAGCTGGCGCGCGATATCGGGCGTGATGGGCCGCACGTCGAGCCCGAGCAGGGTCTTACCGCGATTGCCCCCGGGCTTCGCGGCCACGGTTTCGTCGGGGGTCTCGCCGATGCGGATCTCCACCGTCTTGGTGGCCTTGTCGCGCCAGAGGGTCAGCGGCATGGCCTTGCCGGGTGCCGCGCCGGCGACGGCCCGCTGGAGATCCTGGGGACCGTCGAGCTTCTTGCCGTCGAACTCGGTGATGATGTCACCGGCCTGCACGCCCGCCTTCTCGGCCGGGCTCTCCGCGACCACGTCCGAGATCAGCACGCCCTTGGCTTCCTTGAGCCCGAAGCTCTTGGCCAGCTCCGGCGTCAGGGGCTGGATCGACACCCCCAGCCAGCCGCGCGTGATCTTTCCCTTGGCCACCAGCTCGGTGTAGATGCGCTTGGCCATGTTCACGGGGATGGCGAAGCCAATGCCGACATTGCCGCCCGAGCGCGAGAGAATCGCGCTGTTGATCCCGACGACCTCGCCGCTCATGTTCACGAGCGGCCCGCCGGAGTTGCCGGGGTTGATGGCGGCGTCGGTCTGGAGGAAGTCGTCGAAGGGGCCGCCGGTGAGGGAGCGGCTCTTGGCGCTGATGATGCCGGCGGTCACCGTCTGCTGGAGGCCGAACGGCGAGCCGATGGCGAGCACCCAGTCGCCCACGCGCATGCGGTCGGAGTCGCCGAGGGCCGCCGCACGGTAGGGCCCGCCGCCCTGCAGACGGAGCACGGCGAGATCGGTGCGCCGGTCCACGCCCACCACCTTCGCCTTGTGCTTCTTGCCGTCGGAGGTCACCACCTCGATGTCGGTTGCGCGCTCGACCACGTGCGCGTTGGTGAGGGTGACCCCGGAGGGATCCACGATCACGCCCGAGCCCAGGCTCCGCTGCTGCTGCTCCCGCTCCGGCTGGTCGCCGAAGAAGCGCCGGAAGATCTCGTCACCGAAGAACTCCTCGACCGGCGTGCGGCCGCCGCGCGTGAACGTGTTGATGTTGACGACCGCCGGCCCCACCGCCTCCACCACCTGGGCGAAGCTTCCCGAGGAAAGCGGTAGCGCGGCGGGGACCACGCGCGTGCCCTCGCTGCCGACGAAGCTCGGCGCGGTTGCCGTGGGCGCCTTGTCGCTCTGGGCCTGGCTCACCGCCCAGCCGCCGGCGGCGCCGACTGCCGCCGCGAGCAAGAGCATGACGAGCACGGTGCGGCGGCGTACGGAGATCATCGAGAACCCTCCACGGCTCCGGCGAGCAGCTCACGCAGCCGGTCGCCCTCGATGGTTTCGCGCTGCTTGAGCTCTGCGGCGGCGACGACGAGCACGCCCTTTTTCGCCGTCATGAGGCCCCGCACACGGTCGTAGATCCGGTCCACGATGGACCGGGTCTCCTCGTCGATGGTGCGCGCGGTCTCTTCGCCGAAATCCCGCTCGACGGGCATGCCCGCGCCCTTGAGAAACAGGGACTGCCGGCCCCCCCCGAAGGTCAAGGGGCCGAGCTTCTCGGACATGCCGTACTGCATCACCATGAGGCGGGCCATCTCCGTCGAGCGCTCGAGGTCGTTGTGGGCGCCGGTGGACACCTCGCCGTAGACGACCTCCTCGGCGGCTCGGCCGCCCAGGAGCACGGCGATACGGTCCTCCAGCTCGCTGCGGGTGAGGAGATAGCGGTCTTCCAGCGGCAGCTGATAGGTCGCCCCGAGGGCGCCCACGCCTCGGGGAATGATGGTGACTTTGTGGACGGGATCGGCGTGGGGCAGCGAGCTCGCGACCATCGCATGGCCGATCTCGTGATGGGCCACGATGTCGCGCTCCTTCTCGGAGAGGACGCGGCTGCGGCGCTCGAGCCCGCCGATCACCCGGTCCACCGCCTCCTCGAGGTCTGCCATCTCGACCTGGTTCTTGCCTTTCCGCGCGGCGAGGAGCGCGGCCTCGTTGATCAGGTTGGCGAGGTCCGCGCCCGCCATGCCCGGCGTGCGCGCGGCGAGGACGCGAAGGTCTACCTCGGGGGCGAGCTGCACGTTCCGCGCGTGCACGCGGAGGATGGCCTCGCGGCCCTTGACGTCGGGACGGTCCACCACCACTTGCCGATCGAAGCGCCCGGCTCTCAGCAGCGCCGCGTCCAGCACCTCGGGGCGGTTGGTGGCGGCCATGATGATCACGCCCTTCGAGGAGTCGAAGCCGTCCATCTCGGCGAGGATCTGGTTGAGGGTCTGCTCACGCTCATCGTGCCCGCCCAGGAGTCCCGTGTTGCCCGCGCGGGACTTGCCGATGGCGTCCAGCTCGTCGATGAAGATGATGCAGGGGGCTTTTTCCTTGGCCTGCTCGAAGAGGTCGCGCACCCTCGCCGCGCCCACGCCCACGAACATCTCCACGAACTCCGACCCGGAGAGGAAGAAGAACGGCACGTCGGCCTCGCCGGCGACGGCCCGCGCGAGCAGGGTCTTGCCG
>Ga0111539_10002867_pt1 | contig 22888 bp, 19 predicted proteins | sample RhiMethybrSRZTD1_FD_79667 | JGI IMG/M metagenome (GOLD analysis project Ga0111539, IMG submission 79667) | Populus rhizosphere microbial communities from Tennessee, USA - Rhizosphere MetaG P. TD hybrid SRZTD1 (version 2) (version 2) | ecosystem: Host-associated > Plants > Roots > Rhizosphere >...
CGTAATGCTCGGCGCCGCCGGCACCATCCAGTGCCAGAATCTGAGTCGCCACTCGGTCGAGAAAGTAGCGGTCGTGACTGATGGTAACTATCGTGCCTTCATACGCGGAAAGTGCTTCCTCGAGTGCCTCGCGCGAAGGGATGTCGAGGTGATTGGTCGGTTCGTCGAGCACCAGGACGTTTACGCGAGAGTAAATCAACTTCGCGAGTGCCAGCCTTCCCTTCTCACCACCTGAAAGATCCCGCACGTGTTTGTAGACGTCGTCGCCAAAAAAGAGGAACTTGGCCAGAAATGATCGAAGTTCACCGGAAGTCGCAGCCGCAGGCGCAACGCGTCGCAACTCCATAATGATCTCGTTGCGGTCGTCGAGGTCGTCGAGCTGCTGCGCGTAGTACCCAATTTGAACTTTTGATCCCCAGCGGATCTCACCGCCCAAGGGCTCGATCTTGTTCAAGATCGTCTTCAGAAAAGTCGTCTTGCCCGATCCGTTTGGACCAATAATCCCAAGACACTCGCCGCGCCGTAGCAGAAACGAAATATCGTTCGCCAGCTCCTTGTCGGGATAACCAATCGAGAGCTGGTTAACCGTGAGCACATGATTACCGGCACGCTCGATCGCCTGTAGTCGAAAGTCGCCCGACGACTGGTCCTGTCGCACAGCCTCGACGCGCTCCAACTTCTCGAGCATCTTGCGGCGCGATTTGGCCTGCTTGGTTTTCTGCCCCGCAAGGTTGCGCCTGATGAACTCTTCAGTCTTCGCAATCAAGTGTTGCTGATTGTCGTAAGCTCGTTGCTGCGCTTCGCGACGCTCGTCGCGCTCAACCAGGTAATCAGAATAGTTACCGGTGTAACTCGCGGCGCGGCCATTCTCGAGCTCGATGATGCGATGGCAAGCACGATCGAGAAAATAACGGTCGTGACTGATGATCACATAAGCCGCTGAGTAAGCTCGCAAAAACTCTTCCAGCCACTCGACCGCATTCACGTCGAGGTGATTCGTCGGTTCGTCCAGTAACAAAACATCCGGCGCCGCCAGCAGCAAGCACGCGAGTCCAAGACGATTCTGCTGACCACCCGAAAGCTTTTCGGTTTCAAGCGACCACATGTCGCGCTCAAATCCGAGTCCCTGAAGAATCGACTCTGCTTTGGCAGCGTATTCGAATCCACCTTCGTGTTCGAATTCGTGCTGGAGGTCGCTGTAACGTTCGAGAATCTTTTCGAGATCGTCGCCGGCATCCGCCATGCGATGCTCCAGCTCGTGCATCTCATGTTCGATCTGTTGCAGACGTCCAAAGGCAGCAAGCGCCGACTCATGAACCGTCGAACCAGGTTTGAAGTGAACGTGTTGGTCCAACAAACCAAGCTTCACTCCACGCGCGCGCACGACGTCACCACGATCCGCCGATTCATCACCCCTGACGAGACGAAAGATCGTGCTTTTCCCGGCCCCGTTGCGGCCTACGAGGCCAACGTGCTCTCCAGGATTTACCTGCAGCGACGCACCGCGCAGAACATCCTGAACACCGTAAGATTTATGAACATCTGAGAGTCTGAATAACATCTTGAACAGGAGCAGCAAACAGAAAGCAGGAGCAGGTATTTCACGGCCTGCTCCTGCTTTCTGCTCCTGCTGACAGTCTATTTATTCGCGTTGGCGGCGGGCTTAACCGAAACGGGCGAACTGGTCGCGGCCGGGCCAGTAGCGGTAGTGGCCGCCGGGCTTGCCGCAGGTGCCTGGGTTGGCTGGGAGCCCGTCGTTGAATTCTCGGCTGCCGGCCGTAAGCCCAGGTTGCCGGGATTGCTGAGCATCTCCGACGCCAGGTGATTCACGATCTTGGCGTCGTTCATCGCTGTTTCGAGTAACGCGGCATTGAGTACCGTTTTGTGTTGATTCGTAAGCCCCTGAGCGATCTGCTGGCGCACGCCCGCACTTTCCAGTGTCAGGTTCTCAGTAGTGAGCTGCTTATCCGCGAGTTTGAAGATGTACCACTTGCCACTGGCGAAACGAGTTGGTTGAGTGTAATCACCAACCTGCATGGAGCCGAACAAGCTTGCAACCAGATCGGCTGGAAAGTTGTTGTTCTTCAGATCCTGTTCTGTGGCGAAACCGATGTCGCCGCCGCCGCGCAGACTGTTGATGTCTTCACTCTTGGCGCGAGCGACCGTGGCGAAATCTGCTTTCCCCTGAAGCTGCTGATAGATGCTATCAATCTTCAGTTTTGCGTCAGTGTCGTTCTTGGCATCGTCCTTGATTCCTTCGGCACTATTATCGGCCGGATCTACCATGATCATTGATAACGCCACGCCACGCGCTTTCACAAACTGTTGCCGGTTGGCGGAGTAGTATTCTTCGACTTCCCTGTCGCTGACATTGATCTTGCCGTTGTACTTGTCCTGCAGTGCGGAGATCGCCAGATCCTTGCGTGCCTCTTCGCGCAAACTCTCCATCGACATGTTCTGTGCTTTCAGGCTCTTGTCGAAGTCTTCGGCGGTCATACCGCTATTTTGCTTCTGCGTGGCAATGGCGCCATCGATCTGAGCTTCAGTCGGAAGAAGCTTTTCGCGTTCAGCCTTCTGAAACAAAACCTCACGCTGAATCAGATTGCTTAGCACCTGCAATCGGGCCTGGGCCATCTGCAGTTGATTGTAAGATGACGTGTTACCACCAGCCTGCGCGGTCACGCCCCGCTCAACCTCTTTGAGCATGATGTTGCGGCCATTGACAGTCGCAGCCACCTGATTGTCTTTGGCTTCCGAACCGCCTGATCCACAGCCACTCAGGACCAGTCCCGCAGCGACCAAACAAGTAACGGTAAGAACTTTTGCGATGTTGCGCACTTTAACTCTGCTCCTTTAATAGACAACTTCTTCTTTGTGCAATGTCCTGTGACTCTGTGGTTGTTGTACCTCGAGTTTCCACAACCACAGAGACACAGAGATTGCACAGAGAAATTCAAATTAAGGCACCACCCCGAGTCGCCTCTCCTTGACGACCTGGAAACGCGTTTGCTATAAAACTTGGTTTCTGATTACGGCAAGATTACATTCCGTATGATGCCGAAAACGCCGGTAAAGAAACCTGAGAATTCTGGAGGTTGAATAAAAATGGCCAAACGTTGCGAAGTCTGCGGTAAAGGACCCCAATTCGGCAACAATGTCTCGCACGCGAATAACCGCACTCCCCGCAGATTCGATCCGAATCTTCAATCAATTCGCGTTCAGATCCCGCAGGGTGGCGCGCGCCGAATGAAAGTTTGCACAACTTGCATCAAGGCGGGCAAAGTCTCCAAGGCTGCTTGAGCCTTCCCTGCTATTCAATCAACCTCCAACCGGCATCCACACGGGCGCCGGTTGTTTTTCGTCCAAAAATCTATTCCGAAGCGTTCATTCCGATACGAGCGCTACGGCTTCAATTTCAACCCTGGCATCGCGTGGCAACCCAGCCGCTGCCACTGTAGCCCTCGCGGGCGGCGGGCTTGGAAAGAAGGTCGCATAGACCTCATTCATGCCCGAAAACTCTTTCATGTCTGCCAGGAAGACCGTGGTCTTAACAACCTGCTCCAAACTACTGCCGGCGGCCTCAAGCACAGCCGTTAAATTCTTTAGAACGCGCGCGGTTTGCTCGGCAATTCCACCCGTCACAAACTCACCAGTCTGCGGATCAATTGGAATCTGCCCGGAAACGAATACAAAGCCATTAGCTTTGATCGCCTGTGAATAAGGCCCGATTGCGGCCGGCGCATTTTCAGTCTGGATTCGTTGTCTCACTGGAGTAAGCACCCATCAAAACAAAGGCGGGATTCTAACAGAAGCCAGTAAGAAGCACAAAAAGAGGAGCAGCGGCAGATAACAGGAGCAGCGGCAGATAACAGGAGCAGCGGCAGATTGCAGGTGCAGGAGAAGATCTACCCTGCTCCTGTACTCTCTGCCGCCTGCTCCTGTCGTCTGCCGCCTGCTCCTGTCGTCTGCCACCTGCTCCTGTACTCTGCTCCTGCTGACTTACGCGACACCCTGAAGGCGTTCCACATCCAGGACGCCGGGGACGCCCTTGATGGAGCCGATCACGCGGTCGAGATGCTTCACGTCAAAAACCTCGACTGTCACTTCGATATGGCCCCGCTCGTCGGACGCCACTGAAGCGCGCGCGTCGCGAATTCCGGTCTTCATGTCGGAAATCGCGCCCGTGATCCCGGCAATCATGCCGGTGCGGTTTTCAGTAATCGCCAGCAGCTTAACGGCGTAGGCCGTCTTCTCCGGCCGGCCGGCCCATTCAACTTCGACGATGCGTTCCCGGTTGACCATTAACTGGGTCACGTTCTTGCAACGCGTCGTGTGCACCGCAACGCCCTTGCCCCGCGTGATGTAGCCGATGATCTCTTCGCCATGAAGTGGATTACAACAACGCGCGCGCGTCACCATCAAATCATCGACACCACGCACAAGTATTGAATCGTCGCCTAAACGAATAAGCCGTTTGACGGCGCGCACACCACTCCGGAGTCGCGACTCTTTCTGTTTGTCGAGCTGCTCAAACTGTTCCGGTCCCAGATACTTCGCGATGACGTTGCGCGGCACCAGCTTGCCGTAACCGATCGCTGCCAGCAGATCGTCAACTCGCCCGTAGCCATAGTCGCTGGCGACCCGCTTCATGTCCTTGTCGGTATCGTTGAGCAGTTTCTTCGCGGAAAGTTGAAAGCGTGAAGACTCCTTTTCGAAGAGCTTGCGTCCAATCTCAATCGACTCAGCGCGCTGCTGCTCGGCGACCCAGTGACGCACACGATTGCGCGCGCGCGAAGTGACGATGAAGTTCAACCAGTCGCGCGAAGGATGTGAGTTGGCCGAAGTGATGATTTCGACCATATCGCCATTCTGAATCTGACTGCGAAGCGGGACCATGCGGCCGTTGATGCGCGCGCCGGTACACGTATTACCGACTTCAGAGTGAATCATGTAGGCAAAATCTATTGGTGTCGCACCACGCGGCAACTGAATCACCTTGCCCATGGGCGTAAAGGCGTAAACGTCCTTCGGGTAAAGGTCCAATTTTAGCGAGTCGAGAAAGTCCTTCGAGTCTTTGACTTCCTGCGTCCATTCAACGAGAGATCGCAGTGCCTGCAGCGCCTGATCGTCATCGCGCGCGCCGCGCTTGCCTTCTTTGTATTTCCAGTGTGCGGCAACACCTTCCTCGGCGACGTGATGCATTTCCTCGGTGCGGATCTGCACTTCGAACGACTGGCCGTTGGATCCAATTACGGAAGTGTGTAACGACTGGTACAAATTGTCGCGTGGCGTTGCGATCCAATCCTTGATGCGGCCGGGCACGGGTTTCCAGTTGTTATGGACCACGCCCAGGGCTGCATAACAGTGGCGTACTTCATTCGGAGTGATGATTCGCGCCGCAACCAGGTCGTACACCTGGTCCAAAGTGATCTTTTGCGCGCGAAGTTTTTTCCAAATCGAGTAGAGACGTTTGACGCGTCCCTCGACGAGTACGAGCGGCACCTCGGCGTCCTTCATCTTTTCTTCGATGCGAGCGGTGACGCCGCTCAAAAACGCTTCATTCTCGGGACGGCGTTTTTCGAGCTGTTCGGCAAGCTCGCGATAGTCTTCCGGGTGCAGGTGACGGAAAGCGAGATCTTCGAGCTCGCCACGAAGTTTACCCATGCCCAACCGGTGCGCAATGGGAGCGAAGATGTCCATCGTTTCCTGCGCGATCCGCTTGCGCTTTTCCGGATTCAGGTACTGAAGCGTGCGCATATTGTGAAGACGGTCCGCGAGCTTCACGAGCACCACGCGAACATCGTCCACCATGGCCAGCAGCATCTTGCGAACATTCTCAGCCTGCTGGTCCTCGCGGGAGATGTTGCTGATTTGCGCGATCTTCGTGAGTCCATCCACCAGGTGCGTAATCTCTTCACCGAAGTAGCGACGGATTGTTTCCAGATCGACAAGAGTGTCCTCTACGACGTCGTGCAGCAGCCCTGTCGCCACCGAAACTTCATCGAGTTTCATATCGGCGAGAATGTTCGCGACTTCGAGCGGGTGGACGAGATACGACTCACCCGAAGCGCGCTTCTGGCCCTTGTGTTCTTTGGCAGAAAACAGGTAGGCGCGACGAAGCAGATCGAGGTCTGCCTGCGCGTGATTGTGGGAAACTTTCTCGACGATGTCTTCGATCCGGATCATCAATGCTGGAGAAATTATAACAAAAAGCGCCGATCTGGATTCAGATCAGCGCTTATCTGCGTTACCTGTGCGGCTATTTCGCTAAATAGCTTAACCCTTTGGTGAGGCCTTTGACTTTTCTTCCTCTTCTTTCCGTTTCTGGTTTGCCACACTCAACTCGGTGGTTCGCTTCAGAGCGGCTTCATAATCCTTCTGGAGTTGAGCCTTCTGATCTGTCTTGCCGTCCATTTCAGCCAGTTTCGACGCTTCGAGCAGGAGGTTGGTCTTGTAAGACCACGCTGATTCGTTGTTTGGATCAAACTTGATCGCGTTCTCAGCTTCCGACAGGCCCTGTTTTACGCACATCTGGGCCTGGTCAAATTCCTTCTGCTCCTTTGGCTTCTTGTAGGCGACAGTCGCCTTGTTGCTAGCGGGGTCGATCGTTGTGGTCTTAACGGCCGGCTGTTCAGTAATCTTAAACGAGCAATCCCAGTCCTTACTGGCCAGAACAACGTAAGCCTCAGCACGTTTTTCCGGTTCGGCCTGATCGTTTGCGGCCCGATCCGCGATCCACTTTCTCAGCTTGTCGTCTTCCTTAATAGCGCCGTAAAGATAAGCAACAGCCTTATAGGCTTCCTCATCCTTCGGGTTCTTCTCCAGAATTGCCCGGTAGGCGTCGATTGCCTGCTGGGCCAGGGCAATGTTTTTCGGGTCCTGTACCCCTGGGCGGTACTGCGCGTGAATCGTGCGCGCAATAAACATCGGAGCGGTCTTGTTTTCGGGATCCAAAGAAGCAGCTTCTCTTGAGTGCTGCTCGGCCTCCGGGAACCTACCTTCGCGGTAGGCGCGCGCGGCCTCGTTCAACTGATTCTTGGCCCTGATTCGATTTATAACACCGCAGCCGGAGCAAGTGGCAACAAGGACCGCCAAAACGATGGCGATCCTGGTCTGAGAGAGTTTCATTTATACGTGACTCCAAATGTAAGCCAAAATTAAGGAAGATCGTCAACCTGCAATCCGACTGGACTCGCGCCTGCTCCCTTGATGGCATCGATGACCTTTACGACGTCGCCGTATTTCGCTGCTCTGGGCGCCTTCACGAAAACGGTCTTCTCGATACGATCGTCGTCCTTCACATCTGCGCGCGCTTCCATGCCCACTTTATAGGCACGTGTTTCTTTCCGCTCCTTAAAGACTGCGGCCAATCTTTGTGCTAACGGCGCGGTGTCGTTCACCGACCCCATCGCATCCTGATTGAGTTTGATCTGCAAATCAGGTGAGATCGAAACGACCAGAGTCAGTGGATTTGGCTTCAGCTTGCTGAGGTCTTCATTGGGATCCCGCTGGGTCGGGATGTCAGCTTTGAAACGGCTCGGCTTCAACGGCGTGACGACCATGAAGATGATCAGCAGCACCAGCAAAACGTCAATCAATGGCGTGACGTTAATGAACGGCTGGGCCGTAGTACTGCTTCTTTTCTCTATCTCACCATCATCCTTCGACGACATCTAGTAATTCTCCTCGTTAATAGAAGCGTTTATTAAGCTGCCGGCTTTGCCGCCGCCCCGCCCTTCTTCTTGTCGGCAACCAGTCCGATCTTATCGACTCCGAGCTTGCGAACCTCATTGATGACATTAACCACGTCGCCGTAGCTCACGCCAACGCCGCTCTTGATGTAAACGATCCGATCGTTCTCGTTCTTAATACCCTTGAGCATCGTGTCGACTTTGTCAGTCAACTGTTCCTTTTGCACCTTGATTTTGCCAAGGTAGTACTCACCATCGTTAGGGATCGAGATCACGATCGACGACTCCTTGATGATGTTCGGATCGACATCCGGATTGGTCATGTTCTTTGGCAGCGCAACGGTGATGCCCTGCTGCAGGAACGGCGTAACCACCATGAAGATGATCAGCAACACCAACATGATGTCGACCATCGGGGTAACGTTAATCTCGGATTGAAGGCCGCCCTGGCCGCCTCCACCTGACATTCCCATAACTAATCTCCTTCTACTTCAAGCGGTAAACGCTGGTGCGGCACCTCATCGGGGCCGCACCCAGGGGTTCACCATTCCCGGCGTTTCGGTTCCGACGAAACTACGCTTTCAATTGCTTCGTGCGGTTCTTGATAAAGTAGTCGACGAGTTCTGAAGCCGAGTTATCCATCTCGACCACAAAGCCATCGACCTTGCCCGTGAAGTAGTTGAACAACCACACGGCGGGAACCGCCACCAACAAGCCGAGCGCCGTCGTAAACAACGCTTCCGAGATACCGCCGGCCACCGCCGCGATACCGGCTGACTCTGCGTTCTTCATTCCGCGGAACGCATTGATGATGCCGAACACCGTTCCGAAGAGACCCACGAACGGTGCCGTTGAACCGATCGTCGCGAGACCGGAAAGACCGCGTTTGAATTCGGCAGTCTTGATCGCGATCGCTCGCTGCAGAGCGCGCTTCGACGCGTCGATCTCGTCGCCCGAAATGTCGCTCGATGCTTCATGCGCGCGAAATTCCTGCAAGCCGCTGCTGACGACCATTGCCAGGTGTGATTTGCGATGCTTGTCGCTGATGTTGATCGCTTCTTCGATGCGATCGTTCTTCAACGCCTGCGCCACGCGCGGCGCAAACTCGCGCGACTGCTTCTTTGCCGCGGAGTAGGTCAAATAGCGCTCAACCATGATCGCGATCGAATAGACCGACATGATTAGCAACACGATGACGACGGCGATAGCCACGCCACCCATGTTCTTGACCATCTCGGTTAGTGTGAAATGGTCAGCGCTGGAGGCCTCCGGGCTGGCTGCCGCTTCCTGCAACAGCATAAAAAGGCCCAGGACCTTGGTTCCAAAAAGACTCATTAGAATTGTCACGGTGAACCCCTCCAAAAGGTTTTATTAGTTTGATAGCAAGCAGAGAAGCCGGGACGGCCCACGTTAACCGCGGCGACACGACAAATGTTCTCCGCAGTTATTGCGACACGAAGTTGTACTGGATCACTCCGGTAACCTTAACTGGCTGCCCCGAAAGCTTGGTTGGGGAGAATCTCGCTTGTCTCGCAGCACCTACAGCAGCCGCTTGTAACAGCGGATGCCCTGACACGGCATGGGCGGAAACCACGTTGCCGTTTTCATCGATAACCACCTGAACTACAACAGTGCCTCCCGCATGTGCTGCTCGGGCAATCGGCGGATATGCTGGTTTGGGTAAGCTGATCGCTTTGCCGTTAAGAACGCCGCCGGAAATGGGAGCACGAGGCGGAGTCGGCTTGACCTCGGGTGGCGGTGGTGCGTCGCCGATATCGACCTTGGCTGGCGCAGTCGTAACGGTGCCGGTGCCGGGTCCTGCCGGCATCGGTGCTGACGCATTCGAGTCACTGGTGCCTTGAATCGTGGTGACGCCGCGTCTGACCGGCGGCACGTCGCTGGCTTTTGCCGAAACCTCTTTGGGCACGAGTTCAGTTCGCGTCACGTCGGCAATCAGTTCCTTGCGAACGTCAACGTTCTGCTCGACTTTTTGCGGCTTGGCTTCCTGTTGTTTCTGTTCCGGCTGAGCCTGTTGCGGCACGGGCACTGGAGCCACGAGCGTGGTTAACTCGAGATCCAGGGTTGAGAGGTGTGCGTCATACAGGTAAATGCCGGCGACAAAGAAAACGCCAATTAGCACAGCGTAAATCGCCAACGTTACGCCAATAAATGAGCCTTTCCGCGTGATATCGTCTTTGTGCGAACTGGACTCAACAAGATTATCGAACATTAAATTTATCCTCCGACTCCGGTGCCAAATGGATCAGGGGTTACGAAAGTTTAAGCAGTAGTTACCTCGTAAGTGTCGATTAAGTACCGCTTGCGTTCCGTCATTTAAGAAGGGGAAACAGCAGCTCCTGCGATATTGAGCACACCGAATTGGAAGCCACTGTGCGAGAGCAACTCGCCGGCCTACTCAACACACACCGCCGCCGCGCCCAACTTTCTTGCGTTAACACACACCGCGGGGACGACACTTGAGAAACTTAAATTGGCCAGCAACGGTCGCATACTAGTCCGCATGACGTTTCAAAGTCAAGCGCAAATAGGACACCCGTTACGGTCAAAAAGTTCCCAAAACCTAAATCGCTGAAAAGAAATTTGTGCTGTATTAGTTTGAACTTCTTCTCTGTGCAACCACAGAGAAATCCAAATTAAGACACCACTAACACTGAGTACTTACGACTAATGAAGCGGCTTGGAAGCGTCGCGCAAACTCCTCTTCGCCCCCTTCGCGGCGCCGGCCGCCTTCATCACCCTGGGCTGATTAAAACTCAACGCCGTTTCGCGATTCGCTGCCTCGAGTCGCTGCTCCCACCAAACCATGATCGGACTCGCAATGGCGATCGACGAATATGTACCAAACACCACACCGATAAACAGCGCGAGCGAAAACGCGCGTAACACGTCTCCACCGAAAAGCACCAACGCCAGCACTGACAGGAACACAAGGCCGTTTGTGATCACGGTGCGCGAAAGTGTTTGATTGATGGAGTCGTTTGTAATCTTGTAAAGCGAATCACGCCGGTGCAGCTTGCGATTTTCGCGAATACGATCGAATACAACGATTGTATCGTTAACCGAAAATCCGACGAGTGTCAGCAGCGCTGCAATCACGTTGAGACTGATCTCGATCTGGAAGATCGAAAAGAAACCGAGCGTCACCAGCACGTCGTGAAACACAGCGATAACAGCGGCGGCGCCATAAGTCCATTCAAAGCGCGCCGCAATATAAACCAGGATCCCGACCAGTGCCGCGAGTGTCACGGCGATCGCCTTGTTTCTGAGCTGAGCACCGGCAATCGCGCCGACCGCGTCCGTTCCGACAATCTTGTATGAAGCATTTTGATCCGCTTCGAGTTCGGTTCCGGGTGCGGCTTCACCACCAAACGTGTTTAGAGCCTCTTTGACTTTAGTTCTGCCGTCCTGGCCTTCACCTTCAAGTGGCACCTTGATGAGTACGGTGTCAGGGCGGTCAGTCACCGGCTGGACTACGGCATCGCGAACGCCTTTTTCAGTCAGCGCGTTTCGGATGGCGTCATCGGAAGGCTTTTGCCTAAAGCGCGCCGTGACAACTGTGCCGCCTTTGAAGTCTACGCCCAGGTTGAAGGCCTGGCGACCGGTCGCCTGCCGAACAATTGCGGATCCCAAACCTGCCAGCATGAGCAGCACAGAAATTCCGATAAACCATTTCCGGTTACCGAGCCAGTCAAGATTTATATCGTGAAGGACTTGAAACATAATTAATCTCTAAATACTCAGCGTCTCCATTTTCTTGCGTGACAGCAACCAGATAAAGATCGTGCGCGAGACATAAACTGCCGAGAACAAGTTGACCAGCAGTCCGATGACCAGCGTCACCGCAAAACCTCGAATCGGTCCGGTGCCAAACACAAAAAGAAAGAGCGATGAAATAATGGTAGTGACGTGCGTATCGATAATGGTGATAAAAGCACGGTCAAATCCCAGATCTACTGCCGAGGGAACGGTCTTGCCCGATCGTAACTCCTCACGAATTCTTTCAAAGATGAGCACGTTGGAGTCGACGGCCATACCGATTGTAAGAATGATACCGGCGATACCGGGCAACGTCAGCGTGGCGCCAAACACGATCAGACCTGCGAGCATCAGGATCATGTTCAGAAGCAGAGCCACGACGGCGTTCACGCCGGAACCGCGATAGTAAAAGAGCATGAAAACAACGACGAGGGCGAGACCTACAAGTGAAGCCCGCACGCCCGCGCGAATTGAGTCCTGTCCGAGGCTTGGTCCAACCGTGCGTTCCTCGAGGTACTCGATGGGAGCCGGCAAGGCACCAGAACGGAGCGTTAGCGCCAGGTCTTCTGCTGATTGTTTTGTAAACCGTCCGGTGATCTGGCCGGAGTCAAAAATCTGCGACCGGATGTACGCGATCGACTTCACTTCGCCGTTGAGTACGACGCCCATGTACTCATTAATGTGCGCACCGGTCCAGGCGCCGAACTTTTCCGCACCGGTCTTTTTCAGCGAGAAATTGATCTCGTAGTCGTCTGCTCGACCACCCTGCGCCGGAATAGCGGAAGCATTTCTCAACTCACTACCATCGATGATTGCCGGGAGCTCAACTACAACCCACTGCTTCGGTTTCTGCTGGTTCGGATCTGTCGCAGCGCTCTTCTCAATACGTTCCTGGTAAGGCAAAACCCTTCGATTCGGCGGAACCGTGCCGGCACTGCCCAGCGAAGCGATGGCGTCCATTTCAGTTGGATAAGTGGTGGCCGGCGCCGGGCTGGGAGGTCCAACAACGTGCACGAGCTCGAGCCGCGATTCACCCTGAAGGATCCGCTTGACGCGTTCAGGATCTTGGACACCGGGCATTTGCAGAAGAATTTGATGGGAGCTCTGCGCGCCGTGTGTTTGCAACGTTGGTTCGGCAATACCCAAGGCGTTAATACGGCTATCGATGATGTTCAGAGCCTGGGTCGTGGCATTGTCGGACAGTGTTCGCTGCGCCGACTGAGTCATCGTCCAGCTAACCGTGTCGCCGGATGACGCGTAACTCCACACATTCGAATCACCAAGTTCGACTTTCTTTTCGACAGCCTCTTTGACTTCGGTGGCTTTGGAAGGATCTGCCAATTGAAGCGCGACGCGGTAGTTACCGGGGTTCGCATTGGCCTGGCCGCCTTTGATCTCGTATCCAGCATCCTTCGCCGCGTTTTGTGCCGCGGTGTAGTCTTCTTCCGTCAGTCGTTTCAGGTATTCCTCGGTTTTGACGCGCATCACGAGATGCGAACCGCCCTGCAAGTCAAGCCCGAGATGAATGTTCGACTTGAGAGTCTGCTTGATTCCCGACCAGGTGAAATCCCTTAAATTCGGACGACGACGCGGCCCGATTACGAGGTAAATTCCGACGACTGTAACGATAGCGATGATGATTACACGAGTGAGAAGGTTCTTTTTCTTCATTGCAGAATTGGCCTTATTGCTTTCTTACTCTGATGAGCTCCTTGTGCCCCTCGGGGGCCTAACCAGCCTCTTTTCCCTCTCGATCGATGTCGGCTATGGCAGTTCGCGCCACCTCGAGGAAGGTCTTGTCGGCGCTGCGAATAATAAAACTCCCATCCCGCACCTCAGTGATCACACCGATGATGCCGCCAGTGGTGACCACTTTATCCTTAATCCTCAAACTGGCAATCGTTTCCTGTAATTGTTTTTGTCGCTTCTGTTGAGGCCTGATTACGAGGACGTAGAAAACCGCGATAATCAGAACGAGAGGCATAAGCTGCGCAAGTCCGCTCAAGCCACCGCCCTGGAAGAGAATCAGAAAAGTTTGCATTGACCTCTAGTTGTTTCGAAGGAGTTTGTCTTAGATTTCCCTGCTCAATTTCAGGCCGTAAACAAACTGAAGCGGCCAGCTCGCGAACCACTATTCACCATTCGCACCCAGCCGCTCGGTGAACTCACGCCGAAATTTTGGGAAATCGCCAGACCGGATAGATTGCCTCACACCTCGCATGGTGTCAAGGAAGAAGGCCAGATTATGGTGGGTTAGCAGAATACTCGCCAGCATTTCCCCGGTCATATATAGATGACGTAAATAGGCGCGAGTGTGCCGCCGGCAGACCGAGCAGGAACATGACTCATCGAGCGGACGGCTGTCGTTCACCCATTGCGCATTCTTAATATTGAGCTTGCCGCAGGACGTGAAAGCCTGTCCGGTGCGGCCGTTTCGCGTCGGTAAAACGCAGTCAAACATGTCGACGCCCCGCGCAACTGCCTCAACCAGATCTTCAGGTGTTCCGACGCCCACCAAATAACGGGGCGCGTCTTTCGGCATTCGCGGTGCGATGTCTTCGATGACGTCAAACATCACTGACTTTTCTTCTCCGACGCTCAAACCACCGATGGCGTAGCCGTCAAAGCCGATGTCTACGGTTTCTTCGAGACTGATACGACGCAGATCGAGATGACCGGCGCCCTGGATGATCCCGAAGAGCGCCTGAGTCCCGCTTAGGTCTGTAGCTTCGAGGTATCCCGTGTCAGCGCGGTCGAGTTGGAGTTGTTTGAATGCCGCTTTCGAACGTTTCGCCCAACGGGTGGTGAGATTCATGCTTCGCTCAGTCTCTTCATGACTCGCCTGACCCGGCGCACATTCGTCAAATACCATCACGATGTCAGACCCGAGCGCGGCTTGTACTTCCATGGAGACTTCCGGTGACAAGAATCGCAGTGAGCCGTCGACGTGCGAGCGGAATTCGGTGCCCTCTTCCGAGATTTTGCGCAAGGCGCCGAGACTCCAGACCTGAAAACCGCCTGAGTCAGTTAACAAAGCGCGATCCCAGCCGATGAACCGGTGCAGCCCACCGGCCGCACGGATCACGTCAATACCGGGTCGGAGCCACAAGTGATACGTGTTGCCGAGAATGATCTTCGCATCAAGGTCTTTCGACTCCAGCTCCTCGAACCGGATTCCTTTAACCGTCCCCGCCGTCCCAACCGGCATAAACACAGGCGTCTCAATCCGCCCCCGACGCGTGATCAACACACCCGCCCGTGCCTCACCACTCTGGCCCTCAATATCGAAGCGTAATGCTCTCGTCATAACAATTGGCGCGCCACCGAATGTACTGCGCGCCACGGAATGTACTGTAGGGGCGGCCCTCCGTGGCCGCCCGTGGGTTTGATCGTGTTCGCCAAACCCGAGGCCGCCGCTCCTTGAATACCTTGCGTAAACCACGGGCGGCCACGGAGGGCCGCCCCTACAGTACGTTCTAACCCCGTCGTGAAAATTTCTTGTGTTTCTCGATGATTCGCAGCGGCGTGGCGAAGAAATCAAACTCCTCGCGCAGTCGATTCATGAGGTACCGTTCGTACGAGAAGTGCAATCCCGGCTTGCCGCCTGAAGTGAAAACCACGAACGTCGGCGGTCGCACGGCGGCCTGCGTCAAATACTGAACGTGGAGACGCGACATTCCGCCTTTCGCCGGCGACGGTGCGATTCCTCCACGCGGCTGCGCAATCGCCTTCTCGAAAAAACCGTTGAGTTGCGACGTCGGCACTCGCCGATTGCGAGCCTCATCGGCTTTCAAAACGACGGGAAGAATTCGCTCGACACGTTGTCCGGTCAGCGCCGAGATCGTGATCACGGGCGCCCATTCGAGAAACTTCATCTTGTCGCGTAGCTCGCGCTCGAATTCATTCGCAGTGTTCGTCTCTTTTTCTTGCACCGCATCCCACTTGTTCACTGCAATGATGATCGAACAGCCCGCTTCCAGCGCGTAACCTGCAATAGTGGCATCGAGCGCCGTCACACCCTCAACCGCATCAACCAGAACTATCGCGACATCGGCGCGTTCCAAACTCTTGCGGGCCATGATCACCGACAGCTTTTCGGCCATCTCATCCGTCTTGCCTTTGCGACGTATGCCGGCAGTATCGATGACGCGGAAGTTGCGTTCGGCTGTTTGCAGCACCGTGTCGATAGCATCGCGAGTGGTACCCGCAACCGGCGAAACGATGACGCGGTCTTCGCCAAGAATCCGATTAAGCAGCGACGATTTACCGACATTCGGCCGTCCCACAATCGCTAGTCGCAGCTCGCGTTTCTCAGGTGTATCTTCGTGCGGAGCAGGTTCGCCGGTATTCAGCAACTCCACAACAGCGTCGAGCAGATCACCGACTCCGATTCCCTGTTCAGCCGACACCGGAAACACTTCTTCAAAGCCGAACCGATAAAACTCCCCGCTGTCGCTCTCAAGTCTCGAAGAATCAGTCTTGTTGGCAGCGACGACCACGCGCTTGCCGGTCGAGCGCAACAGCGCAGCGAGCTCTTCGTCCAGTTGAGTGACGCCTGCGCGAGCGTCCACGACCCAGATCAGCACCTCCGCCTCGTCAATCGCCATCCCCGCCTGCTTCAGAATGTTTGCCGGAATTACCGCATCGTCGTCCGGCACGATACCGCCCGTATCTATTAAGGAGAACTTCTTTCCTCCCCACTCAACTTCGCCATAAATCCGGTCGCGAGTAATTCCCGGTTCATCGCCGACTATGGAGCGCCGCTCGCCTATCAGACGGTTAAAGAGCGTAGATTTCCCCACATTTGGGCGTCCAACAATCGCAACGAGTTTTGGCATGGCTTGATAGCTTACCCTAAACCCATCCACAGATTACACAGAAGCCCATTTTGAATCCGCGTAATCCGGGGATGGATTTTCCATTGACTATCAAACCGGCCTGTCTGTATAAGCCTACAGATCTCAGTTCTAATTAAAGGGGATTACAAAGTATGAAAAGGTTTTTGACGATTTCGTTCATCGTGCTCGGGTTGAGTTTTTCCCTCAAAGCCCAGGAACACAGTCCTCGTCCTTCGGCCACTCCGAGCAATACAACTCCGCCAGCGACTGCAACGGACAACGGTGGTTGGGTGAAGTTCGCATCCGACAACGGGCATTTCTCCGTCCTGATGCCGGATACTCCGACTGAAAAAGTTGAGACAACAGACAGTTCGCATGGGCCGTACACGACTCACCTGTTCATCGTGCGCGACACAACGAGCGTCTACCTGATCGGTTGGGTTGATTATGATCCGAGCTTCAACTTCAACCGCCAGGCTGAACTGGAAGCAAATCGCGATAATTTCGTCAAAGGCATAAACGCGAAGCTGATCACTGATCGGCCGACAGTGATCAATGGCTACTCAGGACTGGAGTTTACGGCCGAGACAGCAGACAGGGTGTTCAAGTCGAGAGTTTTCCTGGTGGGTCGCCGGCCCTATCAGATCGTGATCGGCTCCCCAAAGGATATGGACGATACGGCGATCGTGAATCGTTTCTTTAATTCTTTCAAAGTTACTGTCAATTAAAGGAAAAACAGACAGGATGAACAGGATGTTCAGGATTTACATGATTAATCCTGAAACATCCTGTTCATCCTGTCTAACAACGCCCTCAACATGAAGCGCCGACAATTTCTTCAAACAACTGCCGCCACCTCCATCGTCTCGATCATCAACCCCGTTTCAACGTTATCATCTCCGGCGCCGGCCGAGCTCGATGAACGAACCATCGCCGAACTGCAACAAGGAATGCAGTCAGGCAAGTACAGTTCGCGCGAACTGGTCGAGAAATATTCCGATCGCATTTCAGATATCGACAAGAAAGGGCCTGCGCTCGCTTCGGTCATCGAGATGAACCCTGACGCCGAGCAAATTGCCGCCGCACTCGATCGCGAACGCAAAGAGAAAGGTCCACGCGGTCCGCTGCACGGCATTCCGATGCTGATCAAAGACAACATCGACACCAGCGATCGGATGATGACGACTGCCGGTTCCCTTGCCCTCATTGGTGCCAAACCGGTTCGCGATGCTTTCGTCGCGCAGAAACTGCGTGAGGCGGGCGCGGTCATTCTCGGTAAAACAAATCTGAGTGAGTGGGCCAACTTTCGCTCCACTAAATCCTCGAGCGGCTGGAGTGGTCGCGGCGGTCAAACGAAGAATCCATACTCGCTTGAGCGTAATCCCTGCGGTTCGAGTTCCGGTTCGGGCGCCGCTGTGGCAGCAAATCTTTGTACGGCGGCGATCGGGACGGAGACTGATGGCTCCATCGTCTGCCCATCGTCCGCAAATTCCCTCGTGGGAATCAAACCAACTGTCGGTTTGGTCAGTCGCGCCGGGATAATTCCGATTGCACATAGCCAGGACACTGCTGGTCCAATGGCGCGCACCGTGAGTGATGCAGCGATCATTCTTACGGCGATTGCAGGCACCGATCCACGCGATGAGGCAACAAATGCGCGTCGCGGCCAGCCTCTTGTCGACTACACGAAGTTTCTCGACAAGGATGGTTTACGTGGCATGCGACTCGGCGTCGCGCGCAAACACTTCGGCTTCAACGAGCGCGTCGACAAGCTGATGAGTGATTTGCTGGACGAGGTGAAAAGGCTGGGTGCGGTGTTGGTCGATCCGGCCGACATCCCCACGACCGGAAAATTTGACGACTCGGAATTCGAAGTGCTCTTGTACGAGTTCAAAGCCGACTTGAATACTTACCTCGCCGGACTTGGGCCACAAGCGCCTGTCCGTTCGCTCAAAGACATCATCGCCTTCAACGAAAAGAATCGTGAGCGTGAGATGCCATACTTCGGCCAGGACATCATGATCAAAGCGGAAGCAAAAGGGCCGCTCACCAGCAAGCCTTACCTCGCGGCACTGAGAAAGAACCACTTGCTCACGCAAACACAGGGCATCGACTTTGTGATGAAGAAAAACAAACTCGATGCGTTGATTGCTCCGACTGGAGGTCCATCGTGGCCGACGGATTGGATCAACGGCGATCACTTCACCGGTGGGTACTCATCGGCTTCGGCAGTCGCGGGTTACCCGCACATCACGGTCCCCGCGGGTTACGTTTTTGGCTTACCCGTGGGTATCTCGTTTTTTGGTGAAGCGTTTAGCGAGCCAAAGCTGATCAAGATTGCCTACGCATTCGAACAGGCTACAAAGGCGCGCCGCACGCCGAAGTTTCTGGAGAAGGCCACCTAGTCAATAGTGGCCAAGATAGCAATTTTCAAGAAGCCATCGCTCCCCGCTTCCTGATAGCTTTTCTCTCAAAGGAGATCGTATGCCTCGCACAGCTACAGCTCAGCGCAAGAAGTCGATCTATAGCGTTCATCCGGGCGTGCTGATGACGCAGAAATGGATCGGCGAACTCAAACAAAAAACCGGTCGTTCGCTCGAAGAATGGCTCGCGCACATCAAGAAGGCCGGGCCAAAAAACGAAACGGAACGGCGTGTCTGGTTGAAGGAGAAATACGGCCTCGGCACAAACACCGCATGGTGGCTCGCGGAGCGTGCTGAAGGTAAAAGCGAGGAATCCGGCGATCCCGATCTCTATCTCGAGAAAGCCGAGAGCGACGTTGAGAAGATGTTCTCAGGCGGCAAAGCCAAACTGCGACCGCTCTACGATGCGCTGTTAAAGCTCGGACTGAAGACCGGGAAGGAAGCGAAGGCGTGTCCGTGTCAGACGATCGTGCCGCTCTATCGCAATCACGTCTTCGCGCAGATCAAGCCCACTACTCAAACACGCATTGACATGGGCTTCGCGCTCGGCGACACGAAACCAACTGGACGCTTGATCGATACGGGCGGTTTCGCGAAGAAGGATCGGATCACTCACCGGATCGCGATCACTTCAAAGGACGACATCGACGAAGAAGTAAAACACTGGCTGAAGGTCGCCTACGATCGCGACGCATAAAGAGTCAGCTTGTAAATCCTGTTCAAATCTTGTAAATCCTGTCGAATATGACGTCTTCCTCACTAGGCTCTCTCGGTGAATCATACGCCGCTGCTTACCTCGACCAGCTCGGCTATCACCTCGTCGCTGCCAATTTCACCCTCCCCGTCGGACGAAACCGCCGCGGCACAATCATCAACGCCGAGATCGATCTAATCGCTTACGATGGCGACACACTCTGCTTCATCGAAGTCAAAGCGCGGTCTTCCGACTGGTTCGCACCACCACAAGCAAACGTCGACTTACGCAAACGCCGCCAGATAACCCGCGCCGCCCGCGCTTACAGACGAATGATCGGCATCGAAGATCAGCCGTTTCGCTACGACGTAGTTACGGTGATCCTGGCCCACGACTCAACCCCACAGATCGAACTGCTGCGGAACTTCTGGACCGAAGACTCTCTCCGCAAACGTCGCTGGCAGTTTGATCTCTTCTACTTAACTTGAGCCGTTGTCGGTTCCTTACTCCGTGCCGGCGCGTTCTTCACGTACTTATCAAACCAACTAATCATTTCATACAACACGTGCTCGATGCTCTCGCGTCCGGCGTAACCATGCGCTTCGTGTGGCAACATCACGAGCCGCACTGTCGCGCCGTTACCTTTCATCGCCTGGTACATTCGCTCTGACTGGATCGGAAACGTCCCCGTATTATCGTCGGCCTCGCCGTGGATCATCAACATCGGTTCATTGATCTTCTGCGCAAACATAAACGGCGAAACTTTCAGATAAAGCTCCGGCGCTTCCCAGATCGTGCGCCGCTCGCTTTGAAAACCAAAGGGCGTCAAGGTGCGATTGTACGCGCCACTGCGTGCGATGCCCGCCCGGAATAGATCACTGTGGGCCAACAGATTCGCCGTCATAAAAGCGCCGTAGCTGTGGCCACCAACACCGACGCGATCCGGATCAGTCACCCCCATTTCCGTCGCTTTGTCGATTGCGGCCTTCGCACTCATCACGATCTGTTCGATATAAGTGTTGTTGACCAGTTCCGGAGTGCCGACCACCGGCATCGTCGCGTTATCCAATACGGCGTATCCTTCCAGCAGGAAAAACAGATGCGATGGGCCAACGATCGAAGTGGCTCTTTGCGTCGAACCGGTGACTTGTCCCGCAGTGCCGGCATCCGTAAATTCGAGAGGATACGCCCACACAACCGTAGGCAACCTCGTGCCTTCCTTATAATTCGGCGGCAGGTAAAGCGTGAACGAACACTGCACACCATCAGCGCGCTTGTAAGTTACGAGTTGCTTCCTGATGCCACGCAACTGCGGTGTCGGATCCGTAAACTTCGTCAGCGCGCGAGGCCCGGCTCCATTCGTACTGAGTACGAAATAGTTCGGCGCTTCAGTCGGCGATTCGCGACGCGTCATGAACTGGCTGCCATCGTCAGTCAGCAGCGCCACGACACCCTCATAGCTCTTGGAGTCGCTGCGGAAGAGACGCTCCGATTTCATTGTTTTCAAGTTGAAACGATCGAGGAAAGGCCGGTCACCTTCGGGGGAGGAGCCGTTGCCGTTGAGAAAGATCCAGTCACCATCCTGCTGAATCGCGCGCTGCCCACTGACCACACGCATGACCGGCGTGCCGCGATCGTTGTAACGATCCTGCAGGTTTCTCTCCCACAGAAGTTTCGGCGCCGTGCCTGGCTGGTCTGCGTCAAAACTGAACGTGCGGACCCAACGCTTGTCGCGTTCGTAGTCGCTGAACAGCATCAGTCCACCCTTCTCCCCAAACGCCAGGTTGGCGAAGCGATTCTCCACTTTGAACAACTCCACCGGCTGCCCGCTAAATGGTGCTTTGAACGTCACAACGCTGTCGCGATATGCGACTTTCTTTTTCGGATCGCCGCCATCGAGCGCCTGAACCCAGACGAGTGTTGCCGGCTCATTTGACCGCCAGCGAATTGAGCGTGGGCCAGTAATTACGCCATCGATTGGAACCTGATCCGCGAGTGGCAGGCTCGCGACCTTGTAAACGAGTTTGCCTTTCGTGTCCCACACCTCTATCTCTTTCGGGAAATCATCGTCAGGAAAGAGATATGAAAACGGTTTCTGTATGCGTGTCACCAGAATGTGACTGCCGTCGGGCGACGGATCGACAGATTGAAAAATCGCCGGCTGTCCGACGGCGGTTGCTTTTCCAGTTGCCGCATCGACGAGAGCCAGGCGCGAAGTGGCGTAGTACTCGAACAAGCGCTCGTCGTACGGGCTCTTCAAAAGATCTTCGTAGGTTCTGACTGGTCCGGGTCTGCCGGAACTCTCCTGCGTGTTCGGTTCGTCCGGCACGGATGGCTCTGTGGGTGCAGCGCCGCGTACAGTCGGGAGGAATTGGACCAGAAGTGTCTTGTTGTCGGGCATCCACGTCAACGGATTACCAATGACCGAGTTGATTCTGATCTGTTGGAGGTTGTGAATCTTTCCAGTCGCGGCATCGCCGATCCACAGCTCCACGCGATCTGAAGTGGTGTTGATGAAAGCGAAATGTTTTCCGTCGTCACTCCATTCAATGCCGCTAATCTTTGCACCTGAAGGAACGTCGATCTTGACTTCCGAACCATCGGCAACTCGCTTCAGAGTCAAAGCCACTGAATACTGAAAGCGATGGGGCGAGTTTGAAGCCGGATTGATGCGGCGTCCGGCAAGTCGCAACATTGGCTGCGACAGATCGGCAAGTGGTGGATAACGTAATCCTGTAGCCAGGAGAAGATTGGCTCGCGTTGGGCTGATCGACGCAGTGGGCGTAACGGCCGCGTTCAGAATGTCGAGCACTTCCTTCGGCGGTTTCTTGTAACCCGTTTGCGCGTAACTGATGTTGGCGACTAAAACGATAACTGCGAGTGTGGCGAGACGGAATCCGTTGTGGGCTTTCATGGTGGCTCCTCCGCAAAGCGTGTGAACAGTTAAATTGTGTGGAATGCTGCAAAGAAATTTGCAACGAGCCGAAAATTATTCCAGTTGAGTATAGAAGTCAACCTAAGGCTCGGCACTGTTTTATTTTTCCTTTCGTTATTGACGAGACATCCCCGCGCTCTTAGACTGCGAAACATAGACCCGACGGCTGCGCGCCGGTACCGGCGTGAGGCTTAGGGTTAAAACAGCGGTGCAATGTTATTGGGTGATCCCCTTTCGCATTGCACCGTTTGTTCCGTGTGTCGCGGGCGTCGCTTGACAAGCACAGTTGAATCATTAGAATCGACCGTGCTCAAGCGGGAGTAGCTCAGTGGTAGAGCATCGCCTTGCCAAGGCGAGGGTCGCGAGTTCAAATCTCGTCTCCCGCTCCACGAAATCAGGATGAAGGCGGGCGGATGAAGAACGAAAGCCGATGGCTTTCGAGCAGGTGCTGCTTCATCTTTCCGCCTTCAACCTTTATTCTTGCCGGTATGGCGGCGTAGCCAAGTGGTAAGGCAGAGGTCTGCAAAACC
>Ga0111539_10002869_pt1 | contig 22884 bp, 17 predicted proteins | sample RhiMethybrSRZTD1_FD_79667 | JGI IMG/M metagenome (GOLD analysis project Ga0111539, IMG submission 79667) | Populus rhizosphere microbial communities from Tennessee, USA - Rhizosphere MetaG P. TD hybrid SRZTD1 (version 2) (version 2) | ecosystem: Host-associated > Plants > Roots > Rhizosphere >...
GTGCGCGCCGCCTCGCGCGCCGCGGCGATCAGCCAGGCCGCACCGGCGCCACGCCCGCGCGGTCGACTCGGGGTGAGCGCCGTGTCGATGGCGGTCGGCGCCTTCCTCGCGGTCGGCGTGCTCCTGGTCGGGTACGGCCGCAGCCAGGGCGAGAGACAGGTCGCAGCAGCCCCGGCGCCGTCCACCGCAACAGCCCCGGCGCCGTCCACCACAGCAGCCCCGGCGGCGGCCCCGGCACCGTCGATCGCGGCCACGCCGGCGCCGTCCACCGCGGCGCCTGCCGCCGCCGCCCCGGCTGTCGAGCCCGAGACCGCCCAGCCGCCCGTCGAGGCATCGGCGCCGGTCGCGGTGCCGCGCAAGCCGGCACGAGCAGCCCGGCGGCAGATCGCTCCGGTCTCGCCGGCGACCATTCCGAGTGCCCGGCGCTCGGCCCGGCGCCAGCGCCCCGAGCCCACCAGCGGCGGCATCGTCGATCCCTTCGCGGCGAACTAGCGGGCGGGCAGGATCACGAACTCGCCGGTCGGCGGCATTCCCTCGGGGCGGACGTTCGGCAGCCTGACCCGGAAGGTGGTGCCGCGCCCGGGGGTCGACTCGCAGGAGATGTCGCCGCCGTGCTCGTCGACGATCTTCTTGCAGATGGCGAGGCCGAGGCCGGTGCCGCCCGGCTTGGCGCTGGCGAACAGCTCGAACAGGCGCCCCTCGAGCTCGGGCGGGATGCCGCCGCCCGAGTCGGCGAATTCGAAGACCAGGTACTCGCCGTTGACCCGGGTCGCGATGCGGAACTCGCCGCCGTTGGGCATCGCCTCGGCCGCGTTGCGCGCCAGGTTGTGCACCAGCCGCAGCATCGCCTGCTCGTCGAAGTAGGCGATGCCGGTGTAGGCGGCGTCGAGCCCGAGCGCGATGTTGCGCCCGGCCAGGGCGTGCTCGAGCTGGGTCATCACGTCCTCGAGGAAGCGGTGCATGTAGACCTTGCGCACCAGGACGTTGGTCTCGCCGCGGGCGAAGGCGAGCACCTCGCGGGTCATGCCGCTCATCAGGTCGAACTGGCGCAAGATCTGATCGACGTACTGCTCGCGCTGGCGGCCGTCCTGCATCTGGGCCATGAGCTGCGCGTAGCCGGAGATGATCGTCATCGGCGTCTTGAGGTCGTGCAGCACGCTGGCCAGCATCTGGCCGATCGACGCCAGCCGGTTCTGGTTCTCCCGCTCGTGGCGCGTCCGCGACAGCTGGATCGCGCGCGAGGCCTGGCCGGCGATGAGGGTGAGGAGCTTGAGGTCTCCCTCGGAGAACCCGCCCGGGTCGAGCTCGCCGCTGGCGCCGCCCGGGCTGCACTTGTCGAGGATCTCGAGCGCGCCCACCACCTCGTCGCCGGCGACCAGCGGCGCGGCGGCCAGGTGGCGCGGCTGCACGCCGACGTTGGCGGCGAACTCGGTCGCGTGCCGCTCGTCGCGCACCGGGTCGTTGACGATGACCGCCTCCCGGTTGGCCGCCACCCAGCCGATGACGCCCTCCCCCATCGGGATGGTCTGGTGGAGCAGGCGCGCCGCCACCGGTCCGGCCACCGTGCGGAAGCGCAGGTCGCCGCTGCCGCTCTCGCGCAGCGCGATGCTGCCGGCGTTGGCGCCGACCACTTCCATCGCGCGGCGCAGGCAGCGGACCAGAAGCTCGTCGAGGTCGTGCGCCGCGTTCATGTCGCGCTCGATCTCGTAGAGGATGTTGAGCTCGTTCGACTTCTGCTGCAGCTCCCCCTGCGCCGAGATCAGCTCGACGTTCTTGGCCACCACCGAGTGGTAGAGCTTGGAGTTCTCGACCGAGACGGCCGCCTGGCTGCCGAGCGCGGCCAGGAGCTCCTCGTCCTCGGCCTGGAAGGGGCCGCCGCGCTTGTTCAAGACCTGGAGGACCCCGATGATGCGCCCCTGGCTGTCGCGCATCGGGACGCAGAGGATCGAGCGGGTCCGGTATCCCGACCGGAGGTCGACCGCCGGCTGGAACCGCTTGTCGGTGTAGGCGTCCGGGATGTTCACGTTCTGCCCGGACGCAGCCACCCAGCCGGCGATCCCCTCCCCCACGTTGAGCCGGATCTCCAGCACCTCCTCGCCCTGGGTGATCTTCGACCAGAGCTGGCGGCCCTCGTCGGTCACCAGGTAGAGGGTCGAGCGGTCCGCATCCATGAGGAGCGTGACCTTCTCCATGATCAGCCGGAGCAGCGTGTCGAGATCGAGCGCGGACGACAGCGCCCGCCCGATCTCCTGAACCAGCGCCAGCTTCTTCTGCTCGGTGCGGAGCTTGTGCTCCAGCTCCGACTCAGCTGATTGAATGGATTCCTGGCCCATCGCCCGCCCGACGCGCACGGGAATCATACCGGAAAACCCGCCCCCACGGGCTCCAACCGCACAATAACGCTGTCGTTATTCGAGACCTCGACGCCTCAGCTCGTCCTCGTCCAGCCCGCGCAGGTGGCCGATTTCGTGGATCAGCGTGCGCCGGATCTGGCGGTCGAGCTCCTCGCGCGAGCGGACCGCCCGGGCGAGGTTCTTGCGGTAGAGGACGATGGCGCGGGCCGGGACCCGATCCCGATCGGCCGAGCGCGCCGCGGCGGGGACCGCGGAGGCCGCCGGGTCGTTCTCGAGGTCGAGCGCGGCCGACGAGGCCGAGGCCGGCGAGCCGGCCGACGCCGCCGCGGTCGAGCCCTCCTCCACGCCGAGCGGCAGACCGCGGTAGAGGCCCATGATGGTGGGCGCGAACGGCGGGTCGACGGCGACCAGGTCGTCGAGCGCCGGGAGATCGGCCAGCTCGAGCGAGACCTTGCGGAGGTCGGCGCGCACGTCGGGCGGCTCCTCGGCGACCGCCTCGTCCACCTCGGCGCGGAACTCCTCGGCCGACAGCATGACCGGCGCCGCGAAGTCGTCCGGCGCCAGGGCCCGCGCCCGCGCGAAGTGCGCCTCGGCGTCGGCGTCGCGGTTGTCGCGCTCGTAGATGAGGCCCAGGTGGTGATGGGCGTAGGGATCGTCCGGGTGCTCGCGCAGGACCGCGAGGAACGCCTCCTCGGCGGCGCGGAAGCGGCACAGGCTGAACAGCGTGACCCCGCGCTCGTGGAGCGCGGCCGACATCTTGGGCGAGAGCTTGAGCGCCGACTCCACCTTGGCCAGGGCCAGGTCGGACTGGCCGAGGTCGTTCAGCGCCTCGGCCTCGAGCAGGAACAGGCGGGCGCGCAGCCGGCGGTCGAGCCGGCGGCGGCTGGCGGCCCGGCCGCTGCCGCGGCGGGCGTACTCGAGGCCGAGCTGGACGCTCGAGCGCTGCTTGGGCAGCGCGATGTTGATGTAGAAGTCGGCGGCGGCGGCCAGCGTCTCGGGATCGTCGGGATCGCGCGCCAGCGCCATCGCGAAGGCGACCTGGGCGTCGCCGTAGCGGCCGAGCGCAGCGAGCGCGGCGGCCCGGTAGTGGTGGGCCTCGACCGCCTGCGGCACCAGGTCGACCGACAGCTCGGCGCAGGCGAGCGCCTTCTCGTAGTCGCCGGCGTCGTAGAGCAGCCGCCCGGTCTCGTCGAGCACCGCGTCCGGGTCGTTCGAATCGAGCGGGCAGATGACCGCCTCGCGGTTGTCGTTGTCGTCGCCGTCGCCATGCGCAGCGGCGCCCGACTGCGGCAGGGGGCCGAGGCGTCCGGCGCCGCGCAGCCCCGGCCCGGCGTCGTCAGCTTTCTTCTTGCCGGCGGCGTCTCCGCCGCTTCCGCAGGCCGCGAGCAGGCCCAGAACGACTGTCCAGGATCGCGGTGCCATCGCTAGTGGGCGTCCGCCCAGGTGTGGCCGCGGCCGGTCTCGACCACGAGGGGCACGGCGAGCTGGACCACGCCCTCCATCGCCTCGACCAGGGCCGGGGCCAGCTCGTCCGCCTGCCCCTCGTCCACCTCGAGCACCAGCTCGTCGTGCACGGTCAGGAGCATCTCGGCAGACAGCCCGCGCTCCGACAGCATCCGGTCGACCCGCAACATCGCCAGCTTCATGATATCGGCTCCGCTGCCCTGCATGGGAGTGTTTTGCGCGATCCGTTCGGCGGCCGAGCGCAGGCGGTAGTCGCGCGCCGTGAGGCCGGGGATCGGCCGCTTTCTCCCCAGGATCGTGGAGGCTGCTCCCGCCCGCCGCGCCTCCGCGATGATGTCGTCCATGAACTGCTTCACGGTGGCGAAGCGCTCGAAATACCGGTCCATGTGCTGGCGCGCCTCGGCCCTGTCGATGTCGAGCGCCCGCGCCAGACCGAAGTCGGACTGGCCGTAGGCCAGACCGTAGTTCACCGCCTTGGCCACCCGGCGCTGCTCCGCCGTCACCTCGGCGAGCGGGATGCCGAACACCTCGGCCGCGGTCTGGGTGTGGACGTCGATGCCCTCGGCGAACGCCTTCATGAGGACCGGGTCCCGCGACAGATGGGCCAGGATGCGGAGCTCGATCTGCGAGTAGTCGGCGGAGACAAGCAGCTTTCCGGGATCGGCGATGAAGGCCCGGCGGATCTCGCGGCCGAGCTCGGTGCGGATCGGGATGTTCTGCAAGTTTGGATCGGTCGAGGACAGCCGGCCAGTCGCCGCCACCGCCTGGCGGAAGCTGGTGTGGACCCGCCCGGTCGCCGGGTTGACCAGCGGCGGCAGCGCGTCGATGTAGGTGTTCTTGAGCTTGATGAGCTCGCGGTGATCGAGGATGGGCGCGACGATCGGATGCTGATCGCGCATGGCGTCGAGGACGTCGTAGTCGGTGGAATAACCGGTCTTGGTCTTGCGCATCCGGTCGCTCTTGAGCTCGAGCTTCTCGAACAGGAGGTGAGCCAGCTGCTTGGGAGAGCCGACGTTGACCGGCTCGCCGGCCAGCTCCTGGATGCGCGACTCGAGCGCCGCGATGTCGGCCTGGATCTTCTCCGACAGGCCGCGCAGGTGGGCGAGGTCGATCCGGATCCCGATGCTCTCGACCCGGGCGAGCAGGCGGGCCAGCGGCAGCTCGAGGTCGCGGTAGAGCTCCCCCAGGCCGGCCTGGCCGAGGCGCGCGTCGAGGATCTGGCTGGTCGCCATCACCGCGGCGGCCGCCCGCCCGACATGGCGGGCCGCGTTGTCGACCGCCACCGCCTCGAACCCGATCGCCTTGTGGCCGGTGCCGACCAGCGACTTGAGATCCGGCAGCTCGACGCCGAGCGCGCCCTGGACGACGCGGTTCAAGCTGACGTCGTCGCTCGATGAGTCGAGCAGGTAGGCGGCCAGCATGGTGTCGTCGGCGATCCCGCCGAGCGGGTGGCCGAGCCCGGCCAGCGCCTTGTAGGCCGCCTTGGCGTCGTGGCAGATCACGCGCAGGTCCGGGTCGCTCCACACCTGGCCGAGCGGCGCGAGGTCGGCGGCGGGCAGCATCGCCGGCGCGCTGAGGTAGCGGTGGGCGAGCGGCAGGTAGGCGGGCGCGCGGCCGGGCACCGCCACCGCCATGCCGACCACGCGCTGGCGGTCCTCGCGCTGCCCGTCGCACTCGACGTGGAGCGCCAGCCGGCCGGCCTCGCGCGCGGCGGCCGCCAGCGCCGCCAGCTCCTCGCGGCCGCTCACCACCCGGGGCGACATCTCCGGCTTGTCGAGCTCGGCGAGGAGCTCGGCGCCGGCGCCGCCGGTGACCGACTTGTCCTCGCCGCCGGTGCCCGCCACGCTCTTCTGCGCCAGCCGGTCGATGAGGGCCTGGAACTCGAGCTCCTCGAACTTCCTGCGCAGGGGCTCGCCGTTCCACGGCCGCGGGACCAGCTCGTCGAGCTCGTAGGGGACATCGACGTCGCTCTTCAGCGTGACCAGCTGGCGCGAGCGCTCGAGGTTGCCGAGCTCGGTCGGATCGGTGAGCCGCTCCTTGATCTTGCCCTTGAGCTCACCGGTGTGGGCGAGGATGCCGTCGATGGAGCCGTACTGGGCGAGCAGCTTGGCGGCGGTCACCGGTCCGACGCCGCTGACGCCCGGGATGTTGTCCGAGGTGTCGCCGACCATGGCGAGGAACTCGCCGACCAGGCGGGGCGGGACGCCGAACTTCTTCTCCACCCCGGCGACGTCGTAGGTGATCTGCCGCATCGGCTCGACGCACGTCACGTGCTCGTCGACCAGCTGCATGAGATCCTTGTCGCCGGTGAAGATGACCACGTCCCAGCCGATCGCCCGGGCGCGCGCCACCAGGGTGGCGATGACGTCATCGGCCTCGACCCCGTCGACCGAGAAGCAGGGCCAGCAGAACGCCTCGGTCAGGGGACGGAAGTGGGGCATCTGCACCCGGAGGTCGTCGGGGGCCTCGTTGCGGTTGGCCTTGTAGTCGGCGTCCATCTCGGACCGGAAGCTCGGCTTTCCGGAGTCGAAGACCACCGCGATCCGCTCGGGGCGGACGTCCAGGTGCAGTCGGATCAGCATGGACGCGTACACGTACAGGGCCCCGGTGGGCATCCCGGCGGCGGTGGAGAGGCGCACCGGGGCGCGGTCCTTTCCGCCGGTGGCCAGGCCGTAATGAGCGCGAAAGATGTAGCCGTGCCCGTCCAGGATGTGCAGGCGCTCCGCCATGGGGGGGAACCCTACAACACTTCAGACAGGTCCGCCGTCGGGTATGATGCGCGCTCGATGAGGACCACGACCCGATCGAGACAGTGGTTGTTCGTTCTCTCCCTCGCGCTCGCGCTCGGAGCGGCGGCGTGCGCCAAGAAGAAGAGCGACGGCGGCAAGAAGGAGGGCGCGGCCGGCAAGGTGGGCGAGGGGGGAGGAGAGGACGATGCGCGCGCGCACGCCAAGCCGCGCCAGGGTGGCCAGCTGGTCTTGCCGGCCGGCTCGGGCGGCGCGAGCGAGCCGACCTACCTGAACCCGATCCTCGAGACGAGCTTCACCCGCGCCAACGCGCTCATCTTCGAGGGGCTGGTCGGTCTATCGAGCACGCTCGAGCCGGTGCCGGTGCTCGCGGAGTCGTGGCAGTCGAGCCCGGACGGCAAGAAGCTCACCTTCAAGCTGCGGAGCGGCGTGAAGTGGCAGGACGGCAAGCCCTTCACCTCGAAGGACGTGCAGTTCACCTTCCAGTCCATCCGCGACACCACCAAGGCGACCCTGTGGAAGACCTACTTCGCGGCGGTCGACAAGCTGGAGACGCCCGACGAGCACACGGTGGTGGTGAGCTACGCCCATCCCTACGCGCCGGCGCTCATCGCCTGGACGGTCGGCATCATCCCGGCCCACGTCTACGGCGGCGGCAAGCTGGCCGACTCGAAGGGCAACAAGGAGCCGGTCGGCACCGGGCCGTTCCGGCTCTCCCGCTGGGAGCCGGGCAAGCAGCTCCTGTTCGAGGCCAACACCAGCTGGTGGAACGGCCGGCCCAACCTCGATCAGGTGACGCTCCGGGTCGACACCCAGGACCCGCTCAAGGCCCTGCGCGCCGGCGAAGTCGACTTCACCCAGGTGCCCGACGTCCAGGTGTGGAGCACCGAGGCGCAGGTGCCGGACTTCCGCGCCGACTTCGAGGTGGCGACCGTGCACGGCTCGCTGTTCCGCATGTTCGGCTGGAACGTGCAGCGGGCGCCGTTCGACGACAAGCAGGTCAGGCTGGCGCTCACGCTGGCGCTCAACCGCTCGCGCGTGATCGAGGACGTCTTCCTCAGCCAGGCCCAGGCGATCTCGGCGCCGATGTTCCCCAACATGATCGGCCCCGACCCGTCGATCGCGCCGCACCCATTCGACCTCAGCAAGGCCTCCGCGCTGCTCGACGAGGCGGGCAAGAAGGCCGGGCCGAACGGCCGGTTCTCGGTGCAGGTCATCACGGTCGCCTCGCAGAAGAACCCGCCGACCGAGGAGATGTTCGCCATCTTCCGGCGCGACTACGCCGCCATCGGGATCGACCTCAAGGTCGAGTACCTCAGCAGCAAGGACTTCAGCGACCGGGTGGTGATGCGCGACTTCGACGCGGTCTATCTCGGCTGGTTCCCCGACATCCCGGATCCCGATCCGTCGGCGCTGCTTCACTCGAGCCAGATCAAGGTGGGCCAGAACTTCGCGGGCTACTCCGATCCGGAAGTCGACAAGCTGCTGGAAGCTGCAGTGGCCACCTCCAATCGCGACGAGCGCAAGGCGCTGTACCAGAAGCTCCACGCCAAGCTGCACGCGGACTTGCCGTACACGGTCCTGTACGCGCCATACACGCACTTCGCGTGGAGCCGGCGGGTGCACGGCGTGAGTCCGGACGACATCGGTCCGCAGCCGCGCTTCCCCGGCCTCGCCGGCTGGTGGGTCGAGTAGTCGTTTTGCCTTGAGGGGGCCGAGCGCGGTTCGGTAGAGTCGCGCACCCCCATGCGCCCCCGAAGCCTCGTCATCATACCGATCCTGTGTGCCCTGGCCGCGGGATCGGCCAAGGCCGAGCCACGCCGGCTCCTGACCATGAAGGCCCCCTGCCCCGGGCCGCAATGCGAGATGGACGCGCCCGCCGAGCCGCAAGCGGTCGGCCTGCGCGTGGTCTTCCTCAACTTCGACGGCGTGACGCTGACGGCGTCGACCACCAACGACGACGCGACCATCGACAAGTCGGGCATCCTGTCGGCCGCCATCCCGGCCGGCCAGTCGCGCACCATCCCGCCGTTCAACGTGAACGACCTGGCGAGCACCAGCGGCCTCAGCCGCTCGCAGATCATCTCGCGCGTGGTCAGCGACATGTACGCCAGCCACGCGCCCTACAACATCGAGTTCGTCACCCAGCGGCCGACCAGCGGCAACTACAGCATGGTGGTGTTCGGCGGTACCTGCCAGTCGGTGGCCGGCCAGGGCGGCTGCGCCGGCATCGCGCTGCTCGACTGCGGCGACTACATGCCGAACAACATCACCTTCGCCTTCCCGTATGGCCTCCGGGTCGCCGACCTGGCGTCGACCGCCGCGCAGGAGGAGGCCCACGCGTTCGGCCTGGCGCACACCACCGACACGACCGACATCATGTACCCGTACCTGCGCGACTTCGTCCCGACCGAGTTCGGCGCCGGGCCGGTGCCCGACGGCGACAGCACCTGCGGCGGCATGACCTACCAGGACTCGAACGAGCGGATGATGCAGATCATCGGCTACCGCGGGCAGGACACGGTCGGGCCGACCATCACCATCACCACGCCGACCGAGGGACAGGTGGTCGAGATCGGTAGCCCCATCGAGGCCGACATCACCGACGCGTCCGACATCCAGCGGGCCGAGCTCCTGGTCAACGGAACCGAGGCGACCGAGAAGACCGCCGCTCCGTGGACCTTCGAGGTGCCGGCCGGCACCGCGACCGGTGAGGTGACGCTGACCATCCGGGCCTACGACAGCAAGGGCAACCTCAACCAGGCGCTGGTCCGCGTCTACCTTCCGAGCGGCGACGAGGAGACCTGCAGCCCCGGCGGCGACTCGTGCCCCGACGGCCTCGAGTGCAGCGAGGGGCTGTGCGTGCCGGGCGACGGCATCGGTGGGCTCGGCGCCACCTGCGCGGGCAACGAGCAGTGCGAGACCCAGCTGTGCGCCGAGGCCGACGGCGAGAAGCGCTGCTCGCAGCAGTGCAACCAGGCGACCCCCTGCCCCGAGGGCTTCGAGTGCCGGGGCGACGTCGCCTGCTGGCCGGCGCCCGACGAGGACGGCGGCTGCACCGCCGCCGGCCCCTCGTCGTCGAGCGGCCTCACCATCCTCTGGCTCGCCGGCCTCCTCGCCGTCCTCGCCCGCCGCCGCCAGAGAGGTTGAACCGCCAAAGCCGCCAAGACCGCCAAAATCAGAAGAGAGATTTGTTGGGTTTCGCAGCGAATCGAGCACGCAAACCAGAAATCCACCCGTTCTGGTTCTGGTTCTGAACCCAGAAAAATCTGACTTTGGCGCGTTTGGCGGGTTTGGCGGTCAACCCGCAACGACGCTGGTTCTGTCTTCTAGCGGTTGCGGTAGTAGAGGATCGCGGCGGCGGCGAGCACGAGGAGGATGGTGATCGCGTGGGAGACCCAGCTGGTCTTCTTCTTCTCGACCACCGCCTTCTTGTCCCCGTCGACCCCGACCCCGACCCCGCGGGCGGCCTTCTTGAAGCCGCTGCGCATGCCGATCATGACGCCGCGCTTCTTCTTGCCGGCGGGCTCGCGCCGCTTCTTCTTCTTGCGCTGCTGAGCCATGCACCGGCGATTATGACCCAGATCCGGCGAGCCGGGCGATGAGCGCGCGCAGGCGCGGCAGGGCCAGGGCGGCCCAGGCCCCGTACCAGAACAGGTCCTTGCCGGAGACCAGCGCGACCGCGCCGCGCCGGGCGGCCGGGAGGTCGAGCGCGGCCATCGCCTCGGCGTCGTCGGGCCCGAACGCGTAGGGCTCGTCGGGCAGGAGCACCAGGTCGGGAGCCCGTGCCACCAGCTCCTCCTGGCTGATGCGCGGGTAGCGGCGGTCGCGGCCGGCCGCGCGATCCGCGGCGATGGGTGAGGTGCGGCCGAGGTCGGCCGCCAGCGGGAACTGCCGCTCGCGATCGGCGAACGCGTTGTCGGCCCCGGCCCGGGCCAGCATGTCGCTGCCGAAGGTTTCGTGGTTGAGCGTCATGAGCGGATCCTTCCAGATCGGCACGAAGGCGCGCGGACGCGCCGCCGGCGCCGCCTGGCCGCCTGCCTGCTCGCGAATGAGATCGTAGGCGGTGCGGGTGAGCTCGACCACCGCCGGCGCGCGCGCGAGCCCGAGCAGGCGCGCGACCCGGGCCATGTGGGCGAACCCGTCCGCCACCCGGCAGGGAAACGAGACCAGGAGCGGCACGCCGCGCCGGGCCAGCTCCTCGAGCGGACCGCGCGCGTTCTCCTCCTGGTTGGCCAGCACCAGGTCGGGCGCGAGATCGCTGACCGCGTCGGGATCGACGTCCTTGGTGCCGCCGACCACCGGCAGGTCGGCCACCAGCGCGGCCGGCTCGTGACAGAACCGCGTCCGCCCGACCAGCCGCTCGGCGGCGCCGAGGGCGCACAGCGTGAACGTGTCGCTCGGCACCAGCGACACCACCCGGCGCGGCTCGCGCATCAGGATGACGTCGCGGCCCATGTCGTCCCTGACCTTTACTGCCACCGGTCGGAAGGTACACTCCAGGGCAGGTGAGCGCGAAAGGGAAGAAGAGCGCGAAGCCGGGGCCGGCGGCACGAGCTCCGGAGGTCATGAGCGACCAGGAGTTCGCCGAGAAGCTCGCGTCTCTGACCCCGGAGCAGCGAGCCATGTTCGAGCGCGCGCTCGAGCTCACGGTGAAGAAGCGGCGGCTCCTGATGACCGGCTACCTGGCCACCGCCATCGCCCTCGTCCTCGGCATGGCCTGGGCGCTCTACATCTTCGGCAAGACCCACGGCGGCGAGGAGTTCATGGGCTGGGTGTTCCTGGTCCCGCTCCTGGTGGCCGCCATCGTCCTCATCATGTTCGGCCGCCTGGCGCGCCGGCTGAAGTGACGACGAGGGAGCGCCCGAAGAAGGGCAAGACGACGCGTTCGAGCCGCTCGGCGATCCGATCGGCGTGGGTGCCCCGGTAGAGCTCGACCGTGTGGAGTATGCCGGCGTCGCGCAGGGCGCGCGAGAAGGACTCGACGCCGATCGGGATGTGGCCGATCTCGTCCTCGGTCCCGGCGTCGAAGCCGAGCGCGCGCAGGCCGGCCAGCGACCGGGCGCGCGCCGGCAGCTGCTCGATGAGGAAGGCCTGCCGCCAGGCGGCGTGGGCCGGCTCGGCCGGCACCAGGCGATCGCCCTCGAGCGCGAACGGGAGGGCGACCCGCATCCGGCTGCGCGGGTCGGGCGAGAAGGCGGCCGCCATCGCGACGTAGCCGACCGCGAGGAACTCGCCCTCGACCAGCGCGGTCCTGAGCTCGCGCGGATCCCGGAAGCGGACCGCGCGCCGCCACGACGCCGCGCTGCGCTCGATGGTCAGCTCGGCGGCCCAGGCCAGACAGCAGGGGGACATCGCGTAGGCGGCGCCGAAGACATCGGGGCGGTGCATCGCCAGCGACAGCGCGCCGTAGCCGCCCATCGAGTGCCCGGCCACCCCGCGGCCGGCCGGGTGGGCGATCGTCCGGTAGCGCGCATCGACGTGAGCGACCAGCTCGCCGGCGATGTAGTCCTCCCAGCCGCCGTTGACGCTCGAGTTGAGGTAGAAGCTGCCGCCGTAGCGGGTTATCGCGGTCGGCATGACGACGATCATCGGCGGCAGCCGGCCGGCGCCGATCATCCGGTCCATCAGCGCCGGCAGCGTCACGCCCTGGTAGCCGCGCTCGGACCAGTCGCGGTGGGTGCCGCCGATCCCGTGCAGGAGATAGACGACCGGGAAGCGCCGCGCGCCGCTCTCCTGGTAGCCGGGCGGCAGGTAGATCGCCACCTCGGGATCCGCGCGATCGCCGAAGGCGTTCTCGCCCAGCGCCGCACCCGCCACCCGCTCGAGGACCAGCCGGCCATGGGCGGCCGGGCGCGCCGGCGCGGCAGCCGGACCGGGACCGGCAGCGGGGCCGCAGGCGGCAGCCAGGGCAAGGGCAAGGAGAAAACGCCTCGATTTCATGGCGGAACTCCTCCGATGACTAGCACGTCGCGAAGGCGGTGCGAAGTGTCCCTCCCTTGCAGTATGGTGCGCGGCGCGGAGAGTCCCATGCAGAGAAGAACCTCGATCATCGGCATCACCCTGGCGCTACTCGGCGCCGCCTGTGGAGACAACGGCAGTCACGGACCGGACACGGCCCCCGAGTGCAACCCGCTCGGCGGCGATCGCTGTCTCCTGCCCTTCCCCTCCGCCCTCTACCTGGCAGACGACCCCGACTCGCCGACCGGCGTCCGCCTCGACATTCCGCCCGGCGCCCTGCCGACCAACGAGGACGGCGTGGCCATCGATCCGGCGCTGTTCAACAGCCACGACGGCTTCTCCCCCGCCGCGCCCATCCTGGTCGCGTTCGCCAGCGGGATCGATCCGGCGAACCTGCCCAGCTGGACCGACTTCGACGCCAGCCTGGCAGCCGACAGCCCGACCCTGCTGGTCGACATGGAGACCGGCGAGCTGGTGCCCCACTTCGCCGAGCTCGACGCCCGCGCCCCCTTCCCCGAGGAGCAGGCGCTCTACATCCGCCCCGCCGTGCTGCTGGCCGGCGGGCGGCGCTACGCGGTCGCGATCCGGAACAACCTCAAGGCGGCCGGCGGCGGCGAGCTCGAGCGACCGGCCGGCTTCCAGTCGATCCTCGACGGCTCGACCAGCGACCACGAGCGGCTCGAGCGCATCCGCCCCCGCTACGGCGACATCTTCGCCGCCCTGGCGGCGCACGGCGTCGAGCAGGACGATCTGGTGGTCGCCTGGGACTTCGTCACCGCCTCGCGCGAGTCGATGCGCCGCGACATGCTCGCCGCGCGCGACGCCGCCCTCGACCTGCTCGCCGAGTCGATGGACGACCTCGAGATCGAGATCACCCGCAACGAGCCGAGCGGCGACGAGCGCTTCGCCCGCGAGATCGAGGGATTCTTCGAGGCGCCGCTGTTCCTCAGCGAGGCGGGCGAGCCGACCATCGACAGCCGCCTCCTGCGCGGCCCCGACGGGCTGCCGGCCCCCGACGGCCTCTACAAGGTCCCGTTCGACGCCATGATCCCGGCCTGCGCGCTCGAGGCCGACGCGCCGGTGCCGATGCTGGTCTACGGCCACGGCCTGCTCGGCACCTCGGATCAGGTGATGAGCGGCGGCACCCGCACCGCCGCCGCCGGCCTCTGCATGGTGGCGATCGGCACCGACCTGCGCGGCATGAGCGAGCAGGACGTGCCCAACGTCATCCGCACGCTGGCCGACCTGAACCGCGGCCCGCTCATCTTCGACACCCTCATCCAGGGAGTGGTCAACCACATCGCGCTGGTCCAGGTCGCCCGCGCCCGCATGGCCAAGGAGCTCTTCGTCAACGACGCCGATCAGAGCCTGGTCGACGCCGACACCGTCCATTACTACGGCATCTCGCAGGGCGGCATCTTCGGCGGGACCATCGCCGCCTACGACCCGGTCATCGAGAAGGCCGTCCTCCAGGTCGGCGCGATGAACTACTCGATGATGCTGGAGCGCTCCGGCGACTGGCCGACCTACGCCCTGGTCCTGCACGGCGCCTACCAGAACGCGCTCGACGTCTCCATCCTGCTCGGCCTGATGCAGACCCTGTGGGACACCACCGACCCGGTGGCGGTCGCCGACGCCCTCTTGACCGGCGGCATCCCGGGCGTGCCCGACAAGCAGGTCCTCATGCAGATCGCGCTGGCCGACGTCGAGGTCGCCAACCTGGCCAGCGAGTACCAGGTGCGCTCGATGGGCATCCCGGTCCTGACCCCGAGCGTCGAGGAACCGTGGGGCATCACCACCTCGGCCGGCCCGCTCGACAGCGGTCTGGTCATCTTCGACTTCGGCCTGGCCGACACCGTCCCGGTCACCAACGAGCCGCCGCCCGAGAACGAGGTCCACTCCCAGGTCAGGAAGCGCGAGGCGACCATCGAGATGATGCGCCGGTTCTACAAGACCGGCGAGATCGTGCAGACCTGCGGCGACCACGGCTGCGACTGCGACGCCGACGGCTGCGGCGCCGAGCTGCCCTAGTCAACCGCCAAAGCGCCAAAGCGGCTGCGCCGCACGCCAAGAAAGAGCGCTCCGGGAAACCTCCGGTTTCCCGTCGCCCTTGCGCCGAGATTCCAGTGGGGTCGTCCCGGCGACCGTTCGCTCGATGTCCTCGTCCTCTTGTCGCAAGCGGCGAGAAGGGAGCGGAGCTCCCTTCGAGCTCTGATCCTTGGCGAAGTTTGGCGTCTTGGCGGTTCAAGAAAAGTGCCGCCGAGACGAATCGTGACAGCGGAGCCCTAGAAGAGCTTCAGCTGGCCGCCGTCGATGACGAGGAAGAGCCGGGTCAGCCGCTCGCGCAGCATGGCCAGCTCGTCGACCGTCATGCCGATGACCAGGCGGCCCTCGATCCACCGGATGCCGGCCGGCTCGGCGGCGCGCGGCGCCGAGGCCACCGGGACCAGGCGGCCGCCGCCCGCCAGCTCGAGCTCGGCAATCGACGAGAGCCGGTCGACCGACGCCTCACGCAGCCGCTCGACGGCGCGCCGGGACAGCGCCGGCACCTGGATCTGCGACCAGTCGACCCGCACGCGGGTGTTCTTCTTCACTCCGAAGGCCATGCTGTTGTCGACGCTGTAGGTCGCCGGCGCCTCTCGGTCGCGCCGGATCACGAACTGCGCCGAGTGGGTGTCGGCGTGATCGATGAGGTAGGTCAAGAGGTTCATGTCGGCGACCGATTCGCGGTAGAGCGGGTTCTCGGCGAACAGGTCGTCGTCGAGGGCGTCGTCGCGTGAGGCGAACCAGCCCTCCTCGCGCGCGTCCTTGAGCCCCTCGACGTCCTCCAGCCAGTAGGAGAGGAAGCCGAGCACGCAGGGGACGTCGCGGAAGCTCGGCTGGGCGGCCGGCAGCACGCGCGCCCGGTACATGGCGAGCGGGAAGCAGTGGGCAGCAGTGGGCGGCACCACGTAGTCGTGCGGGGCCAGGTAGAGCTTCTGGATGGCGTAGGCGACCAGCTCGCGCCGTGGCACGTTCTTGCTGCTGAGCGTCGATTGCGCCCGCCACTTGGCGCGGAACACCACCGCGGGCGGCCCGGGGAAGCGCAGGGTCAGGACGCGAGCTCCCTGGATCCCGGACGGGGTCTGCGCCGTCCCGAGGATCTCGAGGTCGGGGCTGGCCATCCAGCGCTCCACCTCCTCGGCCGGCCGGCACGGCCTCTCCGGCGCGCCAGCCGGGAGCGCGGCGCACAGCACCTTCGGCGGGGTCAGCGGCGCGGCGGGCCTGGGCGGCGGCCGGTCGGGCTCGTCAGCGGCGCCGCAGCCGAGCGCGACGGACGTGAGGAAGAGGATCAGACGTCGCCTCACATAGGGGTCCATAACACGCTGTAGCCGGCACATCAGCGGGCGAAATCCGTGCGCGCCGGGCGGATGGAAGCGCGCCGTCTGCGCGATTTCCAGCCCCTGGACGGGATCGGGCGTTGCAGACACACCGAGCATGCCGATCGCGCTCGCCACCACCATCATCCCGCTCCTCCTGACCATGGCGGTCATCGTCCTGTCGAGCGCCGGGGCCGGCGCCCTGGGATGGTTCGCCATCGCCGTCATGGGCGTCCTCGCCACCTTCGTCTTCGTCGAGTTCCTGCGGGTGACCCGCGAGCTCGACGAGCGCTGACCCGATACCTAGTCGGGCAGCGGGATGCGCTCGATCTCGTCTCCCGGCACCAGCGGGAAGCGGCCCTCGCGCCAGTCTCGCTTGGCCTCTTCGATGCGCTCCTGCGACGAGGAGACGAAGTTCCACTCGATGTGGCGCGGGCCGTCGAGCGGCTCGCCGCCGAAGAGGACCAGACGCGCGGGGGCCGAGGCGGCGCGGAGCTCGCGGTCGCCGGGCGCCAGCACGACCATCTGCCCGGCCTCGAAGCGCGTCCCGCTCAGCTCGATGGCTCCCTCCACCAGGTAGAGCGCGCGCTCCGGCATGTCGAGCGCGAGCGGCGCCGCCGCCCCGGCTGCCAGCGCGAGCTCGGCGTAGCCGAGCGGCGAGGCGGTCGCCACCGGCGCGGTGACGCCGAACGCAGAGCCGACCAGGACCCGCGCCCGCATCCCCTCCTCGGTCACGACCGGCAGGCTGTCGGCCGGGTGATGGTGGAACGACGGCTCGACCTCCTCGGCGGCGCGGGGCAGCGCGACCCAAATCTGCAGCCCGTGCAGCCGATGGCTGCTCGCCCGGACCTCGGGCGGGGTCCGCTCCGAGTGGACGATGCCGCGCCCGGCGGTCATCCAGTTGATGGCGCCCGGGCGGATCGCCTGCGCCGAGCCCAGGCTGTCGCGGTGGAAGATCTCGCCCTCGAAGAGGTAGGTGACGGTCGCCAGGTTGATGTGCGGGTGCGGCCGGACGTCGATGCCGCCGCCGGGAGCGAAGTCGGCCGGCCCCATGTGATCGAAGAAGACGAATGGCCCGACCATCCGCTGGCGCCCGGCCGGCAACAGGCGCCGCACCGAGAAGCCGCCGAGGTCGCGGGTCCGCGGGGCGATCACCACGCGCTGGTCGGTCGCCACCCGCTCGAGCGGAACCGGCGCCGGCGTGAAGCTCACGGCTACTTCTTCTTGGCGCCGTCCGACTTCTTGTCGGCGCCGGCCGGAGGTTTGTCGTCCACCTCGACGAACGCGCCGTAGAGAGCGCCGATGGCGCCGCCCAGGACGAACGGCCAGTCCTGCACCAGGCGGGTCTCGTCCATCAGCGACAGATCGAAACCGCCCCACGCCTTGGCGACGATGGCGTAGAGGCCGACGCCCACCCCGAAGCCGAAGATGCCCTTCAGGATGGCGGTCCAGGTGGTGCTCGACTTGTCGAGCAGGTGCGACCAGAGCGGGCGGCCGCACAGGAGTCCGACCAGCGCGCCGACCAGGCCGTAGGTGATCCAGTGGAAGGCGCCACCGAGGCCGAGGTAGTAGGCGCCGTATCCGACCGCTCCGCCGACGACGGCGCCCTTGACGAGACCGATGAAAAGTCGAAGCACCCGCTAGGCCCTCCTTCCTGAGTGTGACCTCCAGGCAGGCCCGGAGCAAGAGAGCGTATCGGGCGGCTTCCCGCCCACACGACGAACCCGAAATCGAGGTACGTTCGGGACATGGCTCAGCTCGACCGCACACTCGCCATCTGCGACCTCCTGCTCGGCGCCGCCCACGCCGATTCGAACTTCTCGGACCGCGAGCGCGCCACCGTCCGCGAGCTGCTCGCCGATCTCTTCGGGTCCGACCAGTTGCCGTCCGAGGTGGACGCGCGCATCGATCTCTTCCAGCCGGACAAGTTCGTGGTCGACGCGGCCGCCGAGCCCTTCCGCGGCGACTCGCAGGACGAGAAGAAGAAGCTGCTCTATCTGGTCGCGGCGGTGCACGAGGCGGACGAAGAGCTCGACTTCGCCGAGGACGACTACATGCGGGCCCTCGGGCTGGCGCTCGAGCTGCCGGCCGACGCGCTCAAGGAGCTGGTCATCGACGTCGAGGTCGAGGCCGAGGACCTGCGCGAGGACTTCAGCCAGCTGCGCAAGGCGCCGCCCCCGACGCCGGTCTCGTCCACCGTCGACATCGACATGGACGACTGAGATCTCCCAGTCTTCAGGGCGCCCGCGCGCCCCACCAGCTGGACGACGACTGCGTGGCCGGCGCGCAGGACACCTCGGCCAGCTTGGTGACCCAGCCGCCGATGTGGCTCTCGAAGGCCGGGCGGTCCTTCTTGGCCACCGAGGCGCCGCGGCTCATCTTGATCTTGGTCGGGTCGACGTAGCTGCCGCCCTTCTTGACCGAGAAGTGGAGGTGCGGCCCGGTGGCCAGGCCCGTCATGCCGACGTAGCCGATGACGTCCTTCTGGCGGACCCGCTTGCCGACCTCCTGCCCCTTCCTGAACTTGGACAGGTGCATGTAGGTGGTCGACCAGCCGTTGTCGTGCTTGAGCATGACGCAGTTGCCGGCGCCGCCCTTCTTGCCGCGGTAGGTGATGACGCCGCCCGCCGCCGCCCAGACCGGAGTGCCGGTCGGCGCGGCGTAGTCCACTCCCATGTGGCCGCGGCGGATGTGCAGGATCGGGTGCATCCGGCGCGGGTTGAAGCCCGACGAGATGCGGGCGTACTTGAGCGGCGTCTTGAGGAAGGTCTTCTCGATCGACTGCCCCTTCTCGTCGAAGTACTTGCCCTCGTTCTCACCCGGCGGCTTCCAGTAGAAGGCGCGGTAGGTGCCGACGTCCCCCTTGTACTCGGCGGCCAGGACGTGGCCGTAGCGGAGGAACTCGCCGTTCAGGTACTCCTTCTCGACGATCATGCGGAAGGTGTCGCCCTGGTGGGTGTCGATGTAGAAGTTGAGGTCGTAGGCGAAGACGTCGACGAAGAAGGCGACCAGCGAGGTGTCCTCGCCCGAGTCCTTGACCGCCTGGTAGAGCGAGCTCGAGACGGTGCCGCCGATCTCGACCGGCTCGATCTTGGTCTCGGCGTCGGCCCGCTCGCCGATGAGCGCGCCGCCGGCGTCCCGCTTCACGCGGGCCACGCTCACGCGCGAGATGTGGTACTCGAACTCGGTCACCGTGCCGGCGTCGTCGAAGTGGATCCGGTAGGCCTGGCCCACCTTGATGGCGCGCATGTCCATCTGCTTGCCGAGCGCGCGGATGACGGCGTCCGCCTCGGGCGGGGTGAGCCCCTCGCGCTTGAAGATCTTGTTCATGCTGTCGCCGTCCTGGACCTCGCCCTCGACCCAGCGGCCCGATTCGTCCGGCTCGCCGCCGCGCTCGTCGTCCGGCGCGGGCGGCTCGGCGGGCTCGCCCTCCTCCGGCTCGTCGTGCGCCGGCTCGGGTGAGGCGGCGGGCGCCGCTTCGCCATCCCCGCTGGCGACCGCGGCCTGTTCCATGACGTCCGGGATCGAGGTCCCGCCTCGCCACAGGAACACGTAGAGGTTGACCAGGACCAGTCCGAGCAGCACGACGCCGAGGCGCAGCGTGCCGCGGCCGGTGGCCGGCTGGCGGGGCAGTTTTCGGTGTCTTCGTTGGGGCTTGCGTGGCATCGAGGGCTACGGCGGCCGCGCTTCATGCTGTAGCACGGCGGGGCGTGGAAGTCATAGTCGCATGATATCAGCCACCTACAAAAAAACTGCCGAGCGCGGCCGTTTGGGGGCACATGTCGCAGGGTAAAGAAGACCAGCTCGAACTATTCAGAGACGCATCCACTGACCCTTCTGGCGAGGAAGAGACGTACGACATGGGACTCAAGCCTGCGGTCAGACAGAAGCGAGCGCCGGCGCAAGCGGAACCGGAAAAATCGGCGAGGCGACCACAGCCGGAGGCGAAGCCGGCGTCCGGTGACGGCGGCCAGGGGAAGAAGCCGCCGCGCGGCGGCGGCGCGCCGGGCGGCGCGGGCGGCGGCGGACTCGAGCTCGATGCCTCGCTGATGCAGGAGGCGCGGCGGCGCTATCTCAACTACGCGCTGTCGGTCATCACCGCGCGCGCCCTGCCCGACGTGCGCGACGGCCTCAAGCCGGTGCAGCGGCGGATCCTCTTCGCGATGGCGAACGACGAGCACCTCTACCCGGACGCCAAGTACCGGAAGAGCGCGAAGGTGGTCGGCGCCGTGATCGGAAAGTATCACCCGCACGGCGACACCGCGGTCTACGACGCGATGGTCCGCATGGCGCAGGACTTCTCCCTGCGCATGCCGCTGGTCGACGGCTCGGGCAACTTCGGCTCGCTCGACGGCGACGGCGCGGCGGCCTATCGATACACCGAGTGCCGGCTGGCCAAGCCCGCCATGGAGCTCCTCGCCGAGCTCAAGCAGGAAGTCGTCGCGATGCGGCCGAACTACGACGGGACGGCCGAGGAGCCGGCGGTCCTGCCGGCCCGCTTCCCCAACCTCCTGGCCAACGGGTCGACCGGGATCGCGGTCGGCATGGCCACCAACATCCCGCCGCACAACCTCGGCGAGCTGGTCAAGGCCTGCATCGCGCTCATCGACGACCGCGAGCTCACGACCACCAATCTGCTCAAGTTCATCCAGGGGCCGGACTTCCCCACCGGCGGCCAGATCCTCAACTCCAAGGTCGAGCTCAGGCAGATCTACGAGGCCGGGCAAGGCGCGGTCAGGGTGCGCGCCGAGTACAAGGTGGAGGCGAGGAAGGGGGGCGAGGACATCGTCATCACCTCGATCCCCTACGGCATCAACAAGGCGACGGTGGTCGAGCGCATCGCCGAGGTGATCATCAAGCGGCAGCTGGCGCAGCTCACCGACGTGCGCGACGAGTCGACCGACGACGTCCGCATCGTGCTCGAGATCAAGCGGGACGCCGACCCGTCGATGGTCATGGCGTACCTGTTCAAGCACACGCCGCTGCAGCTCAACTTCAACGTCAACTTCACCTGCCTGGTGCCGCCCAAGAAGGGCGCCGACGTCTGCCAGCCGGAGCGGCTCGGCATCAAGGCGATGCTCGAGCACTTCATCGACTTCCGCTTCGACGTCACCAAGAAGCGGTTCGAGTACGAGCTGGCGGCGCTCAAGCGGCGCATCCATCTGCTCGAGGGGTTCGCGATCATCTTCGACGCCCTCGACGAGACCATCCGCATCATCAGGAAGTCGGACGGCAAGCAGGACGCCGCCGAGAAGCTGATGGCGCGCTTCGAGCTCGACGAGGAGCAGGTCGAGGCGATCCTCGAGCTCAAGCTCTACAAGCTGGCCAAGCTGGAGATCAACCTCATCCGCGAGGAGCTCAAGGAGAAGAAGGCCGAGGCCAAGCGGATCGAGGGGATCCTGGGCAGCAAGGCCAAGCTCTGGGGCGTGGTGAAGAGCGAGCTCGCCGAGGTGGCAGAGGCGCTCGGGACGCCGCGCCGGACCAGGACGGCGGCCGGGGCCGAGGAGGTCGAGTTCAACGCCGAGGCCTACATCGTCGACGAGGACGCCCACGTGGTGGTCTCGCGCGACGGCTGGATCAAGCGGGTGCGCGAGCTCAAGGACCCGAAGTCGACCCGGCTGCGCGAGGGGGACGAGGTGATGGCGGTCCTGGCGGGGAGCACGAAGGAGAACGTCGTGTTCTTCACCAACCAGGGCTCGGCCTACGTCCTTCGCATCAACGACGTGCCGCCGTCGACCGGCTACGGCGACCCGGCGCAGAAGCTGTTCAAGTTCAAGGACCAGGAGCGGATCGTGGCGGCCTACTCGCTCGATCCGCGCGTCATGCTGGCGCCGGTCATGATCGCGGTGTCGGCGCGCGGCTTCGGGCTCCGGTTCGATCTCGAGCCGCACCGGCAGGCGTCGACCCGGAGCGGCCGCAAGTACGCGCGGCCGGCGGGCGGCGACGAGATGGTGGCGGTCCTGCCGGTCTCGGGTGACGGCGACGCGGTGGCGGTGGCGACCAAGAAGGGCCACGCGCTGACCACCAAGGTGGAGGAAGTGAACAAGCTCGAGAACCCGGGCAAGGGAGTCACGGTCATCAAGACGTCGGCCGACGACCGGGTCATCGGGGTCAAGATCGGGCGGAGCCGGGGCGACGTCCTCCGGCTCGAGAACGAGGGCGGCACCCGCAAGTTCGACGTGTCCGCCGATCCCAGGCAGGCGGCGCCGCGCGGCGGCAAGGGCCGCCAGCTGGTCAAGCGCTCGACGCTGGTCGCGGTGGCCGAGCCGATCATCATCACGCCGCTGGCCAACGCCGAGGGCGGGAGCGAGGTGCACTGATGGCCGCGACGTATACCGGGAAGGACATCCAGGTCCTCGAGGGGCTCGAGCCGGTCAGGAAGCGGCCGGCGATGTACATCGGCGGGACCGACAAGACCGGTTACCACCACCTGCTCTGGGAGATCCTCGACAACTCGATCGACGAGGTCATCAACCGGCACGCCGACCGGGTCGAGGTGACGCTGGAGAAGGACGGCAAGACGGTCAGCGTCGAGGACAACGGCCGCGGCATCCCGGTCGATAATGTGCCCAAATTCAAGAAACCGGCGCTCGAGATCATCCTGACCACGCTGCACGCCGGCGGCAAGTTCGACCAGGGCAAGAACTACGCCCACTCGGGCGGCCTGCACGGGGTCGGCGCCTCGGTGGTCAACGCGCTGGCCGAGTCGCTGGTGGCGCGGGTCAAGCGCGACGGCGCCCACTGGGAGCAGACCTTCAAGCGCGGCAAGCCGACCGGCAAGCTCAGGAAGGCGGGGCCGGCGCGCGGCAGCGGCACCATCATCACCTTCACGCCCGACGAGCAGATCTTCGGCGACAAGCTGGCGTTCGACCCGGCCGTCATCCGCGAACGGCTCGAGGCCAAGAGCTATCTCCACCGCGGCGTGAAGATCGTCTTCCGCGACGAGACGCAGAAGCCGGCGCTGGAGGAGACCTACCATCACGAGCGCGGCATCGCCGA
>Ga0111539_10002871_pt1 | contig 22878 bp, 14 predicted proteins | sample RhiMethybrSRZTD1_FD_79667 | JGI IMG/M metagenome (GOLD analysis project Ga0111539, IMG submission 79667) | Populus rhizosphere microbial communities from Tennessee, USA - Rhizosphere MetaG P. TD hybrid SRZTD1 (version 2) (version 2) | ecosystem: Host-associated > Plants > Roots > Rhizosphere >...
GACGTCGCTGAAAGGACTGCATCCGCCGGCATCAGCGGCCGATCAACATCAGATGCTGTCGGAGGTGCTGCGCACCGCTCGTCGCGCGCTCAATCCGACGTTCAGCGGCGATCGTCACGCGCAGGCGCAGCAGGCGGTCGGGATGTTCGAAGCGTCCACGGTCGCGGTAACCACGAACTAATCGTCTGACGCTGGGGGGCACCGACAAGCGTCAGACCCGATCTCCCCGACAATTCAGCGATTCACGTCAGCCAGATACCGCCTACGACTATCGCGAGCATCGCTGCGCTCGCCATCATCGCCCGGTGCAGGCGATGATCGTGTCGCCGGGCACTGGCCGAGCCGATCACCGCGGCGAACGCTGTCATTGCGGCCACCGTCCCCACGCCGAAGGCACCGATGTAGAGCAGCGCCGCCGTGCGAGTCGGCAGCGCGAGCGCGGGGAGCACGCCGAAGAAGTGCGAGCTGCCAGCGACACCATGCAGCACGCCAAGGCAGAACGACGTATGCGCGTGCCCGATGCGGCGTGCCCAGCGCGGGCCCATCGTCACCTGCAGATGCTGATGCGACACCGCACCGTGGGCGTGCCGTACCGGCGCGATCCGGGCGCTGCGCCGAAGCGCCCACAACCCAATCGCGATCAAGGCGGCTCCGACCAGGCGTTCGCTCCAGTTCGAGATCACGTCGATCGGTGGCAGCAAGTCGCGCAGCAGTACCGCCATCACCGCGACCAGGACGACTCCGGACGCGTGACCGATGCCCCACGTCCACCCGGCAAACCATCCGCGACGGTGGTCGTCGACCGCCAACGGAGCGACTGCCGCTAGATGATCCGGGCCGGAGAGCACGTGGAAGACGCCCGCGAGCGAACCGGTGAGCAATGTGAGCACGAGACTCTGATGATAGCGGAGACGGCCGCCTAACGGCGGGCCCTACTTGGGAGCCATGCGAATCGCGCCGTCGAGACGGATCACTTCGCCGTTGAGCATCTCGTTTTCGAAAATGTGCCTGACGAGCGCAGCGTATTCCTCGGGTCGGCCCAGGCGAGCAGGGAAAGGCACCTGTTGGGCGAGCGACACCCGCGCCGCTTCGGGTAACGCCGCCAGGAGCGGCGTGTCGAACGTGCCGGGCGCGATCGTCATCACGCGCACGCCGATACGCGCGAGCTCACGCGCGATCGGCAGCGTCATCGCGACGATGCCCCCTTTCGAGGCTGAGTACGCGGCCTGGCCGATTTGCCCGTCGAATGCCGCCACCGATGCCGTGTTGACGATGACGCCCCGCTCGCCTGATGGCAGCGGCGTGTTCGTGTCCATCGCCGCGGCGGCGAGCCGAATGACGTTGAACGTGCCGATCAGGTTGATCTCGATCACACGCGTGAACCGGGCGAGCGGCATGACGCCTTCACGACCGAGCACGCGTTCGGCGGCAGGCACCCCCGCGGCGTTGACGACGCCGTCGAGGCGGCCGAAATCACGCGTCGCGGTGTCCACAGCAGTCTGAACGTCGGCGTCACGCGTGACGTCGGCGCGGACGAAACGCACGCGCTCGCCATGTGCGGCCGCTTTCTGTGCACCAGCCTGTTCATTGATGTCGACGACGACCGCGCGGCCGCCGGCGGCCACGATCATGTCGACCGTCGCGCCACCGAGACCGGACGCGCCTCCGGTCACGAGAATCGTCCGCCCGTTCAACTGCACATCGGGATTCTAACCTGCACGCTTGGTGTGCTCTCGTTTGGCCCTGTCTTTCGGTCCAGCCTCTTGGGGGCAGCGTCCTTGCAGTTACGTCCTCGTATCCGCGTCAGCCCCTGGCGCGGGAACCGTTTTCGTCATCGCAACCGCGATAACCGTAATCGCGCGAACACACCTGTACGCCATGTTGTCCGCACCAACGATTTCGTGGCCGCGTTCGGCCCGTCATGCCAAGGGGCATGCGATCGCCCTCGCGATCATGATGTGGATCTTCGCGGCGGTCGTCAGCTTCACTGGCGCCGGCGATCGTGGCATTGCCGGTCCGCTCAAGGGTGCGGATTTCGTCCAGTTCTACACGCTCGGGCATCTCGCCGCCGACCACCGCCTGTCGGCGATGTACGACATGGCGGCGCTGCACGAGGCTCAGGCTGCGCTCGTGCCGGCATCGAGCATCGACCTGTATCCGCCGGTCTATCCGCCGCAGATTCCGACGCTTTTCATTTCGGTGCGCGGCTGGTCGTATCAAGGCGCGCTGTTCGTCTGGACCGTGCTGACCATCGTCGGGTACGGACTGATCGTGTGGAGCGCGTGGCGGCGATTGTCCGGCGTGCTGTCTGATCGGGTGTTCGTGTTCGCGGCAGCGGCCGCATTCCCGCCCTTCTGGAGCCTCGTGCTGCACGGGCAGGTGACGGTGCTCGTGCTCGCGGCCTTCTGGGCAGGCTGGCTCGCGTTCGAGCACCATCGTCGTTTCCTCGCCGGCCTTGCGTTTGGAATGCTGGCGATCAAGCCGCAGTTCGGCATCCCGCTGGCCGTGATCGTGCTCGCCGCCGGAGAGTGGGCGATGCTGCTCGGTGCCGTGATCGCGGTGGCCGCGCAGGTGGCGGCAGTGTGGTTCGTGCTAGGCCCCGACGTGTTCCGCGAATACGCCCAAGCGCTCCCGATCACGTTCTTCTACGCCGACCAGCTCGAGGCCAAACCGTTTCTGAGCCACTCGATTCGCGCAATCACGCGCCTGATACCCAACGCGATCGGCGTGCCGGTGTGGGCGGCCCTGTCAGCGATCGTGCTGTGGATGACCGCGCGTGTCTGGCGTAGCGGCGCGCCAATCCACGTGCGCGTCGGAACGGTGATGCTCGCCGCGGTGCTCGTGAATCCGCATCTGATCATTTACGACGCCACGGTGCTGGCCTTGCCGCTGCTCTGGTTCGGCGCCTACATGCAGGAGAGCGCCAGCAGCGAGGACGCCACGCGCTTCTGGAAGACCGTCTACTGGCTCTATGCAGCGTTGTTCGCGCCGACCGCGGCAGCGATCGGCATACAGCTCTCAGTGGTACTGATGGCGGTAATGATGTTCATCGTCGTTCGGGAAGTGGGCCGCGTGAAAACGGCTCCAACGTTAGCGTCTCGGGCTGCGTAAGACCCGCGCTCACATGAGTTGCACCCCATGAGCATAAGTGGACTCCTCGGCCGGCAGCAGGGATCGCCGCGTCACGTCACACGCGCGATATTGCTCGCGATCATGGTCGGTGTGACGGTGATGTCCATCATCGCCATTGAGAAGAGCAACCGCGTTCACAAAGGTCCTTTGCGGGGCGCGGATTTCCTCTACTTCTACACACTCGGCCATGTGGCATCCGCCGGTCACATCTCCGCGCTGTACGACACGGCGGCGCTGCACGAGGCACAGGTCGCGCTCGTGCCCGAGTCGACGAACTTTCTGTATCCGGCAGTCTACCCACCGCAGACCGCTGTGTTGTTCGTGCCGGTCGCTGGATTGTCATACGGGACCGCGCTGCTCGCCTGGAGCCTGCTGACGATCGTCGGCTACGCGTTGATCGTGTGGAGTGCGTGGCGACCTGTCGCCGGTACTCTGCCGAGCCGCAGCATGCTCATTGCCGCCGCTGCGGTGTTTCCCCCGTTCTGGATGCTGGTGCTCTACGGCCAAATCAGCATTCTGATTCTTGCGACGTTCTGGGCGGGGTGGATGGCGCTCGAACGCCGGCGGCACTTCCTGGCCGGCGTGGCGTTCGGACTCCTGGCGATCAAGCCTCAGTTCGGTCTCCCACTCGCCGTGGTCGTGCTCGCACGACGCGAGTGGCCGATGCTGGGTGGTGCGGTCGCGTCGGTGGCCGCGCAGGCCGCCGTCTGCTGGCTGATGCTCGGAACGGGAGCGTTTCACGGCTTTGCCTCGACGGTCGCGCTGACGTTGAACAACGTCGACCTGCTGGAGGCGACGCCGGTTTACAGCCAATCATTGCGCACGCTCACGCGCTTGATGCCGAACGCGATCGGAATTCCGTTGTGGATCGGCGCCGCAGCGATCGTGCTCTGGTATACCGCGCGCGTCTGGAGGAGCAACGCGCCCGTGCGCGTGCGCCTTGGGACCGTGATTCTCGCATCCGTGCTAGTGAATCCTCACGTGATCATCTACGACGCGGCAGTGCTCGCGCTGCCGCTGATCTGGTTCGGCGCGTATATGCAGGAAGCGGCTACTCCTCAGCAGGCGACGCGATTCTGGAAGATGGTCGCCTGGCTCTATGCCGCGTTGTTCGCACCGACCGCGGAAAAAATCGGCATTCAGCTTTCGGTGGTGCTGATGGTGGCGGTGATGCTGATCGTGGTGCGGGAGGTGGGCCGCCTAAAGGCAGCCCCCACATACGGCCCGTACGCAGAAAGGGCCGCCTGAAGCAGGCGGCCCTCCTGAGGCCTGTGACCTGGGCCCTGAGGCCTACACCACGTCCTTGTGCGTGACTTCCTGGACGTCGTGCTTCTTCTTCGGACTGCGCAGGCCCTGAATCTGGATCGTCGGCTGCTCCTTCAGGACTTCCTGCCGATACAGCCGTTCCATGTCCATGTGCTGCTGAATCGCCTCGGGCGTCAGCTGTGCCGACTTCTTGCGTGACGCCAGCTTCTCCTCGCGGGCGTTCTTCGCGATTCCGAGATCGTCGAGATCGGTCTGCGCTCCCGCGGCGACCGCGTTCGCGTCGAGCACGAGCGTGTGATCCTTGCTCGCCATCGGCACGTGCTTGTTGCCGGCGAAGATCTCGTGGCGGCCATGCTCCTCGTACCATTTCGTGAGCGACGCCGTCATGTGCATCTTCTCGAGGATGTTCCGCCAGCCGATGCCCGTGTTGTAGGCGCAGAACGAAATCTCACCCTGCTGCGTGCCGTAAGGAATGATGCACATCTCCGTGCGGCGGAAGTCGTAGTTGAACAGATCCTGGAACCACATACCCGCGATGAACAGGAAGTTCCAACGATCCGAGCGCCGATGTTCGATGTCCGCCATCGTGCGGTCGCCGCTGACCTTGCCGTAGCTGCGGCCGGTGGCGCCGAACGTCTTGTCGAACTTCTTCATCAGGTCGACGATGCGGAAGTGCGTCGGCGCCATGAACGGGTCGTAGTTGCGCAACAGCGCCAGCGCCATGCCGACGACCGACAGGAACTTGCCGCGCGCGGCGTCGTTGACCTGTGCGACGTCTTTGGCCAGCTGCTCCGCCTTCAGGAACGCCGTGACCGGAACGGCTTCCTTGGTTTCTTTGTCGATCATCACCCCCATGCCGATGCCGCAATTGGGGTGGCACCCGCAGGTGAGCTGACCCCACTCGCGATCGGGCCCGTGGACGACGTCGGCCCAGTCGGTGAAGGTGGACATGAACGAGATCGGGAACCAGTCGCGCGTCGGCTCGCCGATGCCGGTCTGGTTCTTCACGTCGTGCGCCAGGTGCGACAGCGTGTAGCGCTGCGCGGCGCGCCGCTCCGGCGTCACTTCCTCGTCGCGGCCGGTGAACGAGACCGGCTGGAAGGAGAGGAAGTTGATCCGCTTCGGGTTGTCGAGCGCGAACTGGACGACGCGCCCGACCTGCTCGTTGTTGACGCCGTTGACGATCGTGATGACCGGCACGATGTCGACGCCCGCGTTGAAGAGATTCTCGATGGCGCGCAGTTTGACGTCGAACAGGTTGCCGACGCGGCGATGCGAGTTGGCGGCGTTGCCGATGCCGTCGAACTGCAGGTAGGCGTAGCGCAGACCGGCTTCGGCCGCGGCCTTCGCGAAGTCAGGGCTCTTGGCGAACTCGATGCCGTTGGTGGCCGCCTGGACGCTGTTGTAGCCGACCTTGCGCGAGTAGCGAATCGCGTCGAGGAAGAACGGCGACATCGTCGGCTCGCCGCCCGAGAACTGGACCGACATCTGCCGGCGCGGCTTGATCGTGATCGCGTTGTCGAGAATCTGCTTGATGTCCTCCCAGCTCAGCTCATGCACGAAACCGACCTGGTTTGCATCCATGAAACATGGATCGCACATCATGTTGCAGCGGTTGGTCAGGTCGACGGTGAGCACCGAGCCTCGGCCGTGGAGGACGGTGGACGAGCCGTGGTTGTGCAGCTTCTCGTCGTTGTGGGCGCGGATGTCGCGTCCCGGGAACACCTCCTCGAGGTGCTTGAAAAAGGCGGTGTCGATCGCCATGACGTCTTCGAAGTGGCCATGGATCGGGCAGTCCTTCTCCATGACGATCTTGCCGTCCTTCTCGAGAATGGTGGCCGGGATCTCACCGACCTTCTCGTTCAGGAGGATCGAGACGTCCTTCTTGCCGTCGAGGATGGCCTGTCGTGCTTCACGCACGCAGTTGGGGCAGAGCGAATCGGTCTTGCGGGGCCAGCCGAGCGGCGGCTTCGTCTTCTGCCAGGATTTCTGCAGGGGTTTGTCGGACCAGCGCGGGGTGAACGAGGGGTTTCGCTTGATTCTGTTGGCGGTCGAGAAGACGTGCCAGAGACCGTTGGCCGTAAGGGCCAGACCCTTTTCCACGTACTTCATTGGCGCATGCATGCAGATCACTCCAAAACGCTACGCGCGTCCGGTGGGTCTCACCACCCGGCCGGCCGGGCTGAAACCCGTCGGCCGCAACGTCCCCGGTCGAGCCTCAGGCTCGACTGTAGGCGTGGGAGCGCAGTGTCCAACAGCGATGGTAGGCAGGATTTCCGCGGGAATGCTCGGTTTTTCCAGTGAACTGGCACATGAAGGGGCCGAGGGGGAAGGGGCAGGGGGCAAGTGGCGTCCTGGGAAGAGGCTGTTGCCCCTCTTCGGCGAGGAAGGCAAGCATTCTCGAAGCGAATGCATACCTCCCGATCATTGTATTTCCCTCATGGTGAAAAGATCTGCAGAATGTGGCGACCATGTCTTTCTCGGGACCTGAGTTTCTGCCTCCCGGGCTTGGTCTGTACGACCCTCGGACCGAGCACGACGCCTGTGGCGTCGGGTTCGTCGTGCACATCAAAGGCCGGCGCTCGCACGACATCATCCGGAAGGCGCTCACGGTCCTGATCAATCTCGAGCATCGCGGCGCGTGCGGCTGCGAGGCGAACACCGGCGATGGCGCGGGCATCCTCATCCAGACCCCCGATGCGTTTTTCCGTTCGGTGCTGTCCTTTGCCCTGCCGCCGGCGGGCAGTTATGGTGCCGGACTGGTGTTCCTTCCGCACGACGAGTCCGATCGCGAGCGCATCAAAGATCTGATCGCGCGAGTCGTCGAGGAAGAAGGTCAAACCCTGGTCGGGTGGCGCGACGTGCCGACCGACAATCGTCTGGTCGGCGACAGCGCGCGCGCGACCCAGCCGGTGTTCGAGCAGATCTTCATCGCCGCGCGCATCGACGTCGGCACCGAGCAGGGCCGCGCTGCATTCGAGCGCAAGCTGTACATCATTCGGAAGCGGATCGAGCACCGCGTCGACACGCTGAAGATCGGCGCCCTATCACGTCGGTTCTTCTATATCGTCAGCCTCTCGGCGAACACCCTGATCTATAAGGGCATGCTGCAGGCGAAGCAGCTCGAGCCGATGTTCCCCGATCTGTCGCACGAGCAGATGGCGTCGGCGCTGGCGTTGGTGCATCAGCGGTTCAGCACCAACACGTTCCCGTCGTGGCCGCTGGCGCACCCGTATCGGATGATCGCGCACAACGGCGAGATCAATACGCTGCGCGGCAACATCAACTGGATGCGGGCGCGCGAGGGACTGCTCCAGAGCGACCTGTTCGGCGACGATCTCGCGAAGATCCTGCCGGTGATCCGCGAGGGCGGCAGCGACACCGCCATCTTCGACAATGTGCTCGAGCTCCTGGTGCTCGCCGGCCGCTCGCTGCCGCACGCCCTGCTGATGATGATTCCCGAGCCGTGGGCGAATCACGAGTCGATGGGCCCGGAGCGCCGTGCGTTCTACCACTATCACGCGTCGCTGATGGAACCGTGGGACGGCCCCGCCTCGATCGCGTTCACCGATGGCCGGGTGATCGGCGCGGTGCTCGATCGCAACGGGCTGCGCCCGTCGCGCTACTACGTCACCAAGGACGATCTCGTCATCATGGCGTCCGAGGTCGGCGTGCTCGACGTCGCGGCCCAGGATGTCGTCGTCAAAGGGCGCCTGCAGCCCGGGCGCATCTTCCTCGTCGACACGATGCAGGGACGAATCATCGACGACGAGGAGATCAAACGCGAGCTGGCGGCGCAGCAGCCCTATGGCGAGTGGCTCGAACGTCAGCTGATCGACATCAACGATTTGCCGCCGGCGCGCGCCGAGGTGCCCGAGCATGAAACGGTCTTTCGGCGTCAGCAGGCGTTCGGCTACACCCAGGAAGATCTCCGGTTCCTGATCGCGCCGATGGCCGCGGCCGGCGAAGAGCCCGTCGGATCGATGGGTACGGATACGTCGCTCGCGGTGCTGTCGAACAAGCCTCGGCTGCTCTATGAGTACTTCAAGCAGCTGTTCGCGCAGGTGACGAACCCGCCGCTCGACGCGATCCGCGAAGAGCTGGTCACCGACATGGGGTCGACGATTGGCCCGGAGCGCAACCTGCTGAAGGCCGAACCCGAGTCGTGTCAGCAGATCGCGATCAAGTACCCGATCATTCACAACGAGCACGTCGCCAAGCTGCGGCACCTGCCGCCGAACACGCCGTTCCGGTCGACGACGCTGTCGATGCTGTTCGACTCGGATCAGGACGGGCTTGGACTCGAGCGGGCGATGGACGATCTCTGCCACCGCGCCAGCGCGGCGGTCAAGGCCGGCTTCAACATCCTGATCCTCTCCGACCGCGGCGTCAGTCCGCGGCTCGCGCCCATTCCCAGTCTCCTGGCGACCGCAGGCGTGCACCATCATCTGGTGCGCGAGGGGACGCGAACGCGCTGCGCGCTCGTCGTCGAGTCGGGTGACGCGCGTGAGGTCCACCACGTGTCGCTGCTGCTCGGCTACGGCGCCGGCGTCGTGAACCCCTACGTCGCGTTCGAGACGATCGACGACCTGATCGACCACGGGATGCTGTCGGGGATCGATCGCGACACCGCCATCGCCCACTACATCAAGGCGCTGAACAAGGGAGTGTTGAAGGTGATGTCCAAGATGGGCATCTCCACGCTCCAGAGCTATTGCGGCGCGCAGATCTTCGAGGCGATCGGGCTGAAGCAGGCGTTCATCGACAAATACTTCACGCATACGACGTCACGCATTGGCGGCGTTGGCATCGACCTGGTGGCGGAGGAAGTGCGCATCCGGCACGCCCGTGCGTTCGGGCGGCAGCCGGTCCGTCCGCACGAGCTCGAGCCTGGCGGCGAGTACCAGTGGCGGCGCGATGGCGAGTACCACCTGTTCAACCCCGACACGGTGTTCAAGCTGCAACACGCGACGCGCACCGGGCAGTACACGATCTTCAAGGACTACACGCGCGCGGTCGACACGCAGAACGAGCAGCGCGCGACACTGCGGGGGCTGTTCCGGCTGAAGCCGGCCGGTGCACCGCTGCCGATCGACGAGGTCGAGCCGGTGAGCGCAATCGTGAAGCGATTTGCGACGGGTGCGATGTCCTACGGCTCGATCAGCCAGGAGGCGCACGAGACGCTGGCGATTGCGATGAACCGTCTCGGCGGCAAGTCGAACACCGGTGAGGGCGGCGAGGATCCTGAGCGATTCATTCCGCTCGCCAATGGCGATTCGAAGCGCAGCGCGATCAAGCAGGTGGCCTCCGGCCGTTTCGGCGTGACGAGCGAATACCTCGTGAGCGCCGACGAGCTGCAGATCAAGATGGCCCAGGGCGCCAAGCCGGGCGAGGGTGGCCAGCTTCCGGGGCACAAGGTCTATCCCTGGATCGCGAAGACGCGCTACTCGACGCCGGGCGTCGGCCTGATTTCGCCGCCGCCGCATCACGACATCTACTCGATCGAGGATCTGGCGCAGCTGATCTTCGATTTGAAGAACTCGAACCCGCGCGCGCGCATCTCGGTGAAGCTGGTTGCCGAAGGAGGCGTCGGCACGGTTGCCGCCGGCGTGGCCAAAGCCCACTCCGACGTCGTCCTCATCTCGGGGCACGATGGCGGAACGGGTGCGTCGCCGCTCACGAGCCTGAAGCACGCCGGACTGCCATGGGAGCTCGGGCTGGCGGAAACGCAGCAAGTGCTGGTGCTGAACAAGCTGCGCGATCGCATCACCGTCCAGACCGACGGGCAGATGAAGACCGGCCGCGACGTCGTGATCGCGGCGCTGCTCGGAGCCGAGGAATTCGGGTTCGCAACCGCGCCGCTCGTCGTGATGGGCTGCATCATGATGCGCGTCTGCCACCTGAACACCTGCCCCGTCGGCATCGCCACCCAGGATCCGCAGCTGCGCAAGAAGTTCACCGGCTCACCGGAGATGGTGCAGCACTTCTTCAGGTTCGTCGCCGAGGAAGTGCGCGAGCTGATGGCGCACCTCGGGTTCCGCACGATGGACGAGATGATCGGCCGCGCCGACTGCCTCGACATCGATCGGGCGGTCAACCACTGGAAGGCCAAGGGGCTCGACCTCTCGCCGCTGCTGCAGCAGCCGGCGCTCCCGGCGTCGGTCGCGCGCCGCAAGGTGCGTGAGCAGGATCACGGGCTCGACGGGACGCTCGATTACGACCTGATTCGCGTGTCGATGCCCGCGCTCGAACGGAAAGAGCCGGTCGACTTCAAGGCATTCATCCGCAACGCGGATCGCACCGTCGGCACCATGCTCGGTTACGAAGTGACGAGACGTCACGGCGGCCGCGGTCTGCCCGACGACACGATTCGCATCACCTTCACAGGCTCGGCGGGGCAGAGCTTCGGTGCGTTCGTACCGCGCGGGATGACACTCACGCTGGTCGGCGACGCCAACGACGGCTTCGGCAAAGGCCTCTCCGGCGGACGGCTGATCGCGTTTCCGCCGCCGCTGTCGACGTTCAAGTCGCAGGAGAACATCATCATCGGCAACGTCGCGTTCTACGGCGCCACCGGCGGCGAGGGATACGTGCGCGGCGTCGCCGGCGAGCGTTTCTGCGTGCGCAACAGCGGCGCCACGGTCGTCGTCGAAGGCGTGGGCGATCACGGCTGCGAGTACATGACCGGCGGCCGCGTCGTCGTGCTCGGCAAGACCGGACGGAACTTCGCTGCAGGGATGAGCGGCGGCATCGCGTACGTGCTCGATCTCGACGGCACGTTCGAGCGCCGGTGCAACCGCGAGATGGTGGACCTCGAGCCGTTGATCGACGAAGACGATGTCGACTTCGTCCGCGTGGCGATCGTCAAGCACATCACGCTGACCGGCAGCCGCTACGCCGAAGCGCTGTTGAGCGACCTGGCCACGCTGCGCCGCCGGATCGTGAAGGTGATGCCGCGCGAGTACAAACGCGCGCTCGCCGAGCAAGCGGTCCGAGCCACCGAGGAGCTCGAGGCGGTGACGGTCAATCTCACGGGGATTGCCGCGCGCGTCGTGACGGAGCAGGCCGGAACGGCAGTCCATGGGTAAGCCGACCGGTTTCATCGAAATCCATCGGAAGAAACAGCCGACGCGTCCGATCGCGGAGCGTATCCACGACTGGCACGAGGTTTATCTGCCGTACCCGATGGGCGAGCTCGAGGCGCAGGGCGGGCGCTGCATGGACTGCGGCATTCCGTTCTGTCATCAGGGCTGTCCGCTCGGCAACCTCATTCCCGACTGGAACGATCTGGTCTACCGCGATCGGTGGCAGGCGGCGATCGAGCGGCTGCACGCCACCAACAACTTTCCCGAATTCACCGGCAAGCTGTGTCCGGCGCCGTGTGAAGGCGCCTGCGTGCTCAGCATCAACGAGGATCCGGTCACGATCAAGTCGGTCGAGGCGGCGATCATCGATCGCGCCTGGCACGAAGGCTGGGTCGTCGCGCATCCTCCGACGATCCGCACCTGGAAGAAAGTGGCCATCGTCGGCTCGGGGCCTGCCGGTCTGGCCGCCGCGGACCAACTGAATCGGGCCGGCCATTCCGTCACCGTGTTCGAGAAGTCCGACCGCATCGGCGGACTGCTGCGCTATGGCATCCCCGAGTTCAAGATGGAGAAGCGCTTCCTCGATCGGCGGCTCGCGATCATGGAAGAGGAAGGCGTCATCTTCCGGCCGGGCATCAACGTCGGCGTCGACGTGCCGGCCGACCGGCTGCTCGCCGACTACGACGCGGTGCTCCTGGCCGGCGGAGCCGGACAGCCGCGCGATCTCCCGGTGGAAGGCCGCGAGCTCAAGGGAATCCATTTCGCGATGGAGTACCTGACGCTCCAGAACCGCCGCTGCGAGGGCGACGACGTTCCAGACGACGCGTTCATTACCGCGCACGACAAGCACGTCATCATCATCGGTGGCGGCGACACGGGTGCCGACTGCCTGGGTACCACGCACCGCCAGGGTGCGCGGTCGGTGCATCAACTCGAGCTGTTGCCGATGCCCCCGCGCGAGCGGGCCGACGACAATCCGTGGCCGCAGTGGCCGCAGATTTTCCGCGTCTCGTCGGCGCACGAGGAGGGCGGCGAACGCGTCTACTCGGTCATGACGCAGCGCTTCTCGGGTACGCTCGAGGGACGCGTGCACACGCTCCACGCGGTCAAGGTCGAGTTGGTGAAGCGCGACGGTCGGCTGCAGTTCGTCCCGGTTCCAGACAGTGCCTTCGAGCTGCGCGCCGATCTGGTGTTGCTGGCGATGGGATTCGTCGGACCCGAAAAGGGCGCGCTGCTGCCGGGCCTTGGCGTGACATTGACCGATCGCGGCAACGTCGGCCGAAACGACAAGTGGATGACGAACGTCCCTGGCGTCTTCACGGCCGGCGACATGCAGCGTGGCCAATCGCTGATCGTCTGGGCGATCGCCGAGGGCCGCAGCGCCGCACGGGCCATTGACGAGTATCTGATGGGGCAGTCACAGCTGCCGGCCCCGCTGCCGTAACGCCGCAGGCGTCGCCTGACTACACGGCCGTGAGAGAATCCGTGCATACTTGAGGTTGGCGCCTCAGAGTCACCTTGGACGGAACGATCCTCCCGGACCCGGACACACGCGCGTTCAATCGACGCCCCACTCTCAGCGAGCAATTCAGTCGCTGGTTCTATGAGGAGCACGGCCCGGAAGGGGCGCCGCGCCCGGCGCATACCGCGCCGTGGTGGAAGGTGATGTGTCTCACTGGCGTCGATTACTTCTCGACGCTGGCGTACCAGCCGAGCATCGCGTTCGTGGCGGCCGGCGCGCTGTCGCCGGTCGCAACGTTCGTGCTGGTCGCGCTCACGCTCCTCGGCGCCTTTCCGATGTACAGCCGCGTCGCCGATCTCAGCCCGTACGGGCAGGGCAGCATCCTGATTCTCGAGAAGCTGTTTCCGCGGTGGAAAGGCAAAGCGGTGGTGCTCTGCCTGCTCGGCTTCGCGGCGACCGGATTCGTGATCACGATGACGCTGTCGGCCGCCGACGCCGCCGCGCACATCATCCAAAACCCGTTGGCCCCGGCGTGGCTCAATCACCCGCTCGTGCTCACGATCCTGCTGCTGCTCGTGCTCGGAGCGGTCTTCCTCAAGGGGTTCGGCGAAGCGATCGCCCTCGCCGTGGCGATCGTGATCGTCTACATGGCGCTCAACACGATCGTCGTCGGCGCGTCGATCATCGAGATCTCGCGTCACCCCGAGGTGGTCGCCAACTGGCGCATGATGCTCGCGGTCGAGCACGGCCATCCGGTCGTGATGCTCGCGATGGCGGTGCTGTTGTTCCCGAAGCTGGCGCTTGGCCTGTCTGGCTTCGAAACCGGCGTGGCCGTGATGCCACTCGTGCGTGGCGAGGCTGGCGATACCGAGGATGCCCCGCTCGGGCGGATCCGCAACACCAAAAAGCTGCTGCTCAGCGCGGCGCTGATCATGAGCGTCATGCTGATGGCCAGCAGCATCGTGACGGTCCTGTTGATCCCGGCCGACGCGTTCAGGCCGGGCCAGGCCGCCGACGGCCGGGCGCTCGCGTATCTCGCGCACGAGCTGCTCGGCCACGCGTTTGGGACCGTGTACGACGTCGCCACGATTGTCATCCTGTGGTTTGCCGGATCATCGGCGTTGGCCGGGTTGTTGACGCTCGTGCCGAAGTATCTCCCGCGGTACGGGATGGCGCCCGAGTGGGCGCGCGCCAACCGCCCGCTCGTCGCGATTATCACGGGCATCGGTATTCTCATCACCTTCGCGTTCAATGCCAGCGTCGCCGCCCAGGGCGGTGCGTACGCGACCGGCGTGCTGGTGCTCATGAGCTCGGGCGCGCTGGCGATTGCGGTCGTCACCTGGCGGCACCGGCACGGCTGGCTTCCGTATCTGATCATCACGGGCGTCTTCCTGTACACGCTGATCACCAACATGATCGAGCAGCCCGACGGCCTCAAGATCGCCTCGGTCTTCATCCTCACGATCGTGGCGACGTCGCTGATCTCGCGAACGCTGCGCTCGACCGAGCTGCGCGTGCACGGATTCGAACCCGACGAAACGGCGTTGAAATACATCTGGGAGGCGGCGCGAAGCGGTCGCGCCATCCGCATCATCGCGAATCGGCCCGGGTCAGGGCTGCCCTCGGAGTACGAGGACAAGCTGCGCGAGGCCACCGACTCCCATCACGTGCCGCCGGGCGATCCGGTGTTGTTCCTGGAAGTGCGGCCTGGGGATGCGTCCGAGTTCAGCGACGTCTTGAAGCTGCATGGCGTCGAAGTCGGCGGCCATCGAGTGCTGCGGTCACGCAGCCCGGCGATTCCCAACGCGATCGCCGCGCTGTTGATCTACATCCGCGATCAGACCGGGCAGATTCCCCACGTGTACTTCGGGTGGACGGAGGGCAATCCGATCGCCTACCTGCTGAAGTTCCTCGCGTTCGGGGAAGGCGATACGGCTCCGGTCACGCGCGAGGTCCTGCGGCAGTTCGAAGCCGATCCGGCGCGACGGCCGCGCGTGCATGTGGGCTGAGGCGCGTCCACGATAGACTGATCGGCGGGCCCAACGAACGGGTCCGCCCTACACGGCATGCTTATTGTCATGAAATTTGGCGGAACGTCGGTCGGTTCCGCCGAGCGTATCGCGCAGGCCGCCAGCCTCGTCACCGACGCCCGATCGAACGGTCACCGGGTCGCCGTTGTCACGTCGGCGATGAGCGGCGTGACCAACACGTTGATCGATGCGGCGCGGGCCGCCTCGAAAGGCCAGTGGGATCCGACCATTCGCCAGCGCTTGTTCGAGCTGCACCGGACGGCAGCGTCCGTTCTCGTCGCTGACGAGGCGAGCCGCGCGCGTGTCACCGAAGAGATCGATCGCCGGCTGGATCGTTTCGAGAAGCTGTGCTTCGGTCTGTCGATGGTCCACGAGCTCACGCCGCGGCTGCTCGATGCGATTTCCGGTATCGGCGAGATGCTGGCAGCGCCGCTGGTGGCGGCTGCCATCCGCTCGCGCGGGTCCGGATCGGAATCGGTCGACGCGACCGACATCCTGGTCACCACCGATCAGTTTGGTGGCGCTGAGCCGATCATGGAGGAGACGCGCGCGCGCACCACGACGCAGCTCGGGCCGATGATCGCGCGCGGCGACGCGCCCGTGGTCACCGGATTCATCGGCGCCACCATCGACGGTGTGCAGACGACGCTCGGGCGCGGCGGGTCGGATTACTCCGCATCGATTCTCGGCGCGGCGCTCGATGCCGACGAGGTGTGGATCTGGACCGACGTCGACGGCGTGATGACGGCGAACCCGTCGGAAGTATCGGATGCACGGACGTTGGCGGAGATCTCCTACAGCGAAGCCTCGGAGCTGGCGTATTACGGCGCCAAGGTCCTGCACTACAAGACCATTCTGCCGGCGTTCCGCAAGCGCATTCCGGTCCGCATTCTCAACAGCTTCAATCCGTCACACGCGGGCACGCGTGTCAGCGTCGAAGGCGATCCATCGGTGCCCGGCGTCAAGGCGGTGACATCGATTCGCGGGGTCAGCCTGATTGGCATCAGCGGCACCGGCATGCAAGGCATCCCTGGCATCGTCGCCAAGGCATTCGACGTCGTGGCCGAGCAACAGTCGAACGTGCTGATGATTTCGCAGGCCTCCTCAGAAAACAACATCTGCTTCGTCATCAGCGCTGCCGAGGCGCCGGGCGTCGTCAAGGCGCTCAAGAGCGCGCTCGAGTTCGAGCTCGCGCGCGGTCACATCGAGGAAATCGCCTCGCAGCCGGTGGCGGTCGTCGCGGCGATCGGCGATCGCATGCGAGGGACGCCCGGCATCGCCGCCACCGTCTTCGGAGCACTGGGCAGCGAGCGCATCAACGTGATTGCGATTTCGCAGGGTTCTTCCGAGCGGAACATCTCGCTGGTGGTCGAGGAGAAGGATGCTGCCGCGGCCGTCCGGGCGTTGCACCAGGCGTTCCGTCTCGATCGGACCGGCGTTCCTGCCTGAGGCCCCGCATGTCGGTTCGTGACATCGTCATTATCGGCGCGGGTCCGTCCGGACTCGCCACCGCGATCGCCGCCAAGAAAGAGGGCCTCGACTACGCCATCGTCGAGAAGGGCGTGCTGGTCAACTCGATCTTCAACTTTCCGATGCACATGGTGTTCTTCACCACGCCGGAGCTGTTGGAGATCGGCGGGTTGCCGCTCGTTACGCCTTACGACAAGCCGACACGGCTCGAAGCGCTTCGCTACTATCGCCGCGTGGTCGACACCTACAGCTTGCCGATCGCGTTCCACGAGGCCGTTATCGATATCGAGCGCGAAGACGGCGTTTTCGTGGTGACCACCGAGGGTCGCGGTCCTTCGACGTCGCTCGGGACAAGCCCCTCGACGTCGCTCGGGACAAGCCCCTCGACGTCGCTCGGGACAGGCCATCGGCGCGTTCGTCAGGCCAGGGCGGTGGTGCTGGCGATCGGCTACTACGACCTGCCCAACATCCTTGGCATTCCGGGCGAAGACCTGCCGCACGTCTCGCACTACTACACGGATGCCCACCCGTACTATCGTCAGCGGGTTGTCGTCGTGGGCGGTAAGAACTCCGCAGCGGAAGCGTCGCTCGAGCTGTTTCGCGGGGGAGCCCAGGTGACGCTCGTGCACCGGCACGCGACGCTCGGTGACTCGATCAAGTACTGGGTCCGTCCCGACATCGAGAACCGCATCAAGGAGGGGTCGATCGCCGCACGCTTCGAGTCGCGGGTCGTCGAAATCACGCCGACCGAAGTGATCATCGAACGGGACGGCGCCCGCGAGACGCTGCCGGCCGAAGGCGTTTTTCTGTTGACCGGCTACCACCCGGACGTGGATCTCATGCGGCGAGCAGGGGTCCACTGTGATACGGAGACGCTGGCGCCGGCGATGAACCAGGAGACATTCGAGACCAATGTCCCCAACCTGTTTATTGCGGGCGGCGCCGTCGCTGGGCGGAAGACCGGCAACATCTTCATTGAAAACGGGCGTTTCCACGGCGAGCGCATCGTGAAGGTGCTTGCCGACCGGCTCCATCAGGAGGCCTAGGGGCAGGTTTACCTTTTTGCCGTGGGCACGTATTAGGGGATATGAAACGCCTTGCCGCGCGCGCCGCCGTGATTGCGGTGTTGTTGATGACCGCATCGGGTTCCCTGGACGCGCAGGTTCCGGACAGTGAAAGACCTCGGCCGCTTCCGGACAGCGTCAGAGTGCCGCCACCGCAGGCCGGCGTGCCCCCCGCGTATGTCGACAACCCCAACGCGGAAGAGACGCGCCAGCGGCTCCACGAGCTGTTTCGGCAGTATCCCCCGTTGGTCTACGAGGTGCTGCGGATCGATCCGACGCTGCTCACGCGTGGGGATTACCTGGCGCCTTACCCGGCGCTCGCGGCCTTCCTGCAGCAGCACCCGGAGATTGCGCGTGCGCCGTCGTATTACATCGGCGAGTTCAGATACGTAACGCCCCGCTCCGGAGACCGGTCGTACGAGCTCGTGCAGATGATTCTGGGTGGAATCGGATTGACGCTGTTGGGTTCCACCATGACCGGTGTGTTCGTCTGGCTTGTCAAGACGGCGATCGATCACCGACGGTGGCTCCGCCTGTCGAGGATCCAGACCGATGTGCACACCAAGCTGCTCGATCGTCTCGGCACGAACGACGAACTGATGGCCTACATCCAGTCGCCCGCGGGACGACGGTTCCTCGAGTCTGCGCCGATCACCGTGGAGCAGGAGCCGCGTGCGGCGCTTGCGCCGCTGTCTCGCATTCTCTGGTCGATGCAGGCTGGTGTCGTGCTGAGCGTGCTGGGTATCGGGTTCTGGGTCGTGCAGACGCGCACCATCCCCGAAATCTCTGACGGCTTCTGGGTGATCGGCGTGCTCATCGCCGCGCTCGGCATCGGCTTCCTCGCATCGGCCGTGCTCGCGTATGTGATCTCGTCGCGGCTTGGGCTCGTGCAGCGGCCCAAAGTGGAGCAGGAAGCGTGAGCGACGTACGCGGCATCGCACTCACCGACATGGAGCGCGCCGGTGCATTCGATGACGCCGAGCGCACCTTTCAAATGACCGAAGAGGCGTTCCGTCTGTTCTACGAGCAGACGGCGCGTCCGATCTGGATCTACCTCGCCAGAATGACCGGCGACGATCGGCTTGCCGACGATCTCCTGCAGGAGACGTATTACCGGTTCCTCCGAACGCGAACGACGTTCGAGAGCGACGACCATCGCCGTCACTATCTCTTCCGGATTGCCACGAACCTCGTTCACGATCATCATCGTCGTCCGCGGCGCGAGCGCACGACGCTCGAGGCCGTCACCGACAGTCACCGCCACTCCGATTCAGGCGAGGCAGGCGAGCGCGCCGTGCGCCGGCTCGATCTGAATCGCGCGCTGGGACGTCTGAAGCCGCGCGAACGCGCGATGTTGTGGCTGGCCTATGCTCAGGGGTTCTCTCACGAAGAGATCGCGGGTGTGCTGGGGTTGCGCGCGTCGAGCTTGAAGGCGCTGCTGCATCGCGCGAGGCGCCGCCTGGTCGCGCTGCTGGGCTATGGGGACGCGGAGTCATGACTTCGGCATGCCCTCGCGAGCTCGAGGTGGTGACCGCGCTCGTCGAGCGGCGCGACGACAGCGATGCGCTGAGGGTACACGCCGAGGCGTGTGATGCGTGTCGAGAAGTGGTCATGGTGATGCGCGCGATGGTCGAGGATCGAGAGGATGCGCGACGAGACGTCCGCGTGCCGGCCGCTGGTCAGGTCTGGTGGCGCGCGGCGGTGCGTGCGCGCCTCGAGGCGGTGCACGCCGCGGCTCGCCCACTGACCTGGCTCCACGGCGCGGCTGGCGCCGCCGCGTGCGGACTGCTCGTCGCCGCGATCGGAGTGTCGTGGCCGTTCCTGCGTGATGCCGTGACATGGCTGTTCGCGCAGACGTTCGTCAACTCACCGTTGGGTGAAACCGCGTTGCGAATGACTGGAACGCTGCAGCAGACGATCGCGATCGTCCTCGTGGCCGGCGCATGTCTCGTGCTGGCGCCGCTCGCGCTGTACTTCGCGCTGTCCGACGACTGAGTCCTCGCTTCCTCGACACGGCTCCGCCACATGAGAGTCGTACGCGAGGTCGAGAAGTCGAGTATCCGACACACCGATCCACCTCCTCCGTTTCGTGTTCGTTCACTGGTTGGTGAAACGCCGCTGCGCCACGTCGATTATGTGACGCTCGTCTGTTCGTGAGAACGGATGAGCGTCACGACGCGGCACACCGGAAAGCATCGGTGTCGTAAATAGCACTCCAACCGATGTCGTCACCGCTACGTTGGGTGTAAATCTGTTACATATTCCCTCGCATCACACCCTCGTTCTCAGGTTCTTCCCTGATTGACAGAAACGCAATCAACTAACTGAAGAGAGAGGACTTCGGACACCACCTCGTCCGCGTGCCTGAATCGGGCCACTGACTTGCTAGGGGTGCGCTGCATTCGCCGTACGGTATCGGGCTTGACGGTCCTTGAGCACTGTCAAGCGAAGCGATAACGAGTCTCTTCGGAAGGTAGTTCTGAGGGGTTCGAACGGATGCCGGCCCCGGAACAATGGAACACACCAATCTCCGCGCACGTCTCCACGCTACCCTTGTCTCGTTCGTACTCTTCGCCGTCGTTGCGACACCCGCCGCGGCCGGGACCATCACGCTCGATTGGGACCCCAACCCCGAGCCGTGGGTCGTCGGCTACAAGTTACACGTCGGTACGGAGTCAGGCTCGTATACGCAACATCTCGACGTTGGGTTGTCGACGGTCTTCGCGTGGGTGGGTGCCGCAGAGGGGCAACTCTATTGCTTCGCTGTTTCGGCCTATATCGCGGGGTACCTCGAGGGGCCGTATTCGTCGGAGGTGTGCGGCTACAGCAATGCGTCGCCGACGCTGGCCAACCCCGGCGACCGCGTCTCGACGCAGGGACAGGCGACGTCGCTGCAGCTTCAGGGAAGTGACCCCCTGGGCCAGCCGCTCACGTACAGCGCCACTGGTCTGCCGCCCGGCCTGAACTTGATGGCGTCGACTGGATTCATTTCAGGCACGCCGACAACCGTCGGAACCTACAACGTGACAGTCGCCGCGTCCGACGCACAGATGAGCGCGTATCAGAGCTTCACGTGGACGATCACTTCGGGTTCAGGGGGTGGGGGCGGTGGTGGCGGTGGTGGCGGTGGCGGTGGCGGAGCAGGCGGTACCGGCCTTCTGGGTGAGTACTTCAGCGGAACCGGGTTTGCGTCGCTGACTACGACGCGCACGGACGCGACGGTGAATTTCACATGGGGCGGCGGGGCGCCAGCATCGAACGTCGGCACCGATGATTTCTCGATCCGATGGACCGGGGAGGTCTACGCTCCTGCGACGGGGACTTACACGTTCTCGACCGTCTCCGATGACGGCGTCCGGCTCTGGGTCGGGAGCGACCTGTTGATCGACAACTGGACCAATCACGGCGCGACAACGGACAACGGGTCGGTATTCCTGCTTGCCGGACAGAAATATCCGGTGAGACTCGAGTATTACGAGGCCGGCGGCGCCGCGACGATCCAGTTGCGATGGACGTATCCGGGACAGAGCACTCAAGTGATACCTCAGAGCATGCTGTTTCCGTCGAGCACCGGGTCGGGGGGCGGGCCGGGGGCCGGGCCGGGCGGCGGGTCGGGCGGCGGCTCGGGTCTTCTTGGCGAGTACTGGAACGGGATGTTTGGGTCTTACGTGACGACGCGCACCGATGCGGAAGTGGACTTCACGTGGGGCTACGGGTCGCCCGGAGGGAACGTCGGAGCGGATAACTTCTCGGTTCGATGGACCGGGGAAGTCACCGCACCGGTCACCGGAATGTACCAGTTCTCGACGTTCTCGGATGACGGCGTGCGGCTATGGGTCGGCAATCAGCTGCTGATTGACAATTGGAGCGACCACTGGCCGACGACGGATTTTAGCGGGGCCGTGTGGCTCAACGAGGGACAGCGGTACGCCATCAAGCTCGAATACTACGAGGGTGGCAACTGGTCGACGATCCAGCTGCACTGGGCGTATCCGGGCCGGTCGATGCATGTGATTCCTCAAGCGATGTTTTCGTCCGGAAGCGGCGGCGGGAGTGGCGGGAGCGGCGGGAGCGGCGGCGGCGGCGGCAGCGGCGGCGGCTCGGGACTGCGAGGTAGTTACTACAGCGGTCTTTATGCGGCCTTCGTCGGTTCACGTATCGAAGCGGTGGATTTCGACTGGGCGTTTGGCGCGCCCGCGTCGGACGTACCAGCCGACTACTTCTCAGTGGAATGGAACGGACGAATCGTCGCGCCCGTCACCGGCACCTACTACTTCTCGACGCTAGCGGACGATGGCGTCCGAGTGATGGTGGGTGATCAGCTGCTCATCGACAATTGGACCAGCTACGGTCCGATTTTCAACACCGGCTCGGCGATCTGGTTGGAAGCGGGCCAGAGCTATCCGATCAGAGTGAATTACTACGAGGGCGGCGGCGCCGCTTTCATCCAGCTGCAATGGTCGTATCCGGGGCAGTCGAATCAGGCGGTCCCGCAGTCGGCGTTGATGCCGGATTAGAGCGTCGCCAGTCGACAGCAGAACTAGGTGCATCCAGTGTCCCTCAGTTCGATGTCGGCGAGGCGACGTTCGATGTAACTCCTTTACAACTGGACCGGGTGTTTTCCGGTCCAGTTGTAAGGTTCTTGCCTGATGCCCATCGCGCGTGAACGCACGCGCGATGAAGCGTTTACGCGAATCACCTCGTCCGTACGCGCGAAACCGGCGAGGAAGTTGCTCCGTGTCCACTTCAATCGCGCAGTCGGTATCGAGCTCAACGTCCCGCGACGGGCGTTGAGCGAGGCGATGACGAGTCCTCGGGGGTTGGGTTCTGGGGGGTCGAACGCATACCGCCCCCAGAACAATGGAACGCACAACTTCTGTAAGCGCTCGTACTCTGCTCACCGTTCTCGCGTCAGTCTCGATCATCACTGTTTGTGCACTACCAGCGGCCGCTGACACCATTTCTCTGGGCTGGGAGGCGAACCCCGAGCTCACCGTTGTCGGCTACATGCTGCACGTCGGCACGCAGTCGGCGACATACACGCAGCATATCGACGTTGGCTTCTCGACGACCTATGCGTGGACGGCTGCCGTCGCGGGACAGCAGTACTGCTTCGCCGTGTCCGCCTACACTGCCGGTCACGTCGAAGGCCCCAAGTCGAACGAAGTCTGCAGCTCTAGCAACAACGCTCCGGTACTCCTCGATCCAGGGAACCGCTCTTCTGCGCGTGGACAGCCGACGAACCTTCAGCTTCAGGGAAGTGATCCGGACGGTACTCCGGTGAGCTACTCGGCGACCGGTCTTCCGCCGGGGCTGGCGCTCATGGCATCGACGGGGTACATCTCGGGCACTCCGTCTACTGCGGGAGC
>Ga0111539_10002872_pt1 | contig 22867 bp, 19 predicted proteins | sample RhiMethybrSRZTD1_FD_79667 | JGI IMG/M metagenome (GOLD analysis project Ga0111539, IMG submission 79667) | Populus rhizosphere microbial communities from Tennessee, USA - Rhizosphere MetaG P. TD hybrid SRZTD1 (version 2) (version 2) | ecosystem: Host-associated > Plants > Roots > Rhizosphere >...
AGGAACGGCTCGGGGATCGCCGACATCTCCGCGGCGCCCGCCTTGAACGTGACGAAGCGGCGCCGGTTCAGGAACGTGCGGATGCTTCCGAGCAGCACGCAACCGATGCGGGCGTACGTGCCCCAGACGGCGACCAGGATGGCGAGGTCGCAGACCCGGCTCGTCATTGCAGCTTCCCCTCAGCTCGCCCCGGCGCCGGCGGCCGCGGTCGAGTACATGTGCCCGACGACGACGCCCTCCGGGTGCACCGCGCTGGCGGCCGGGATGCCGAGCGTTCGCCGCACCTCCTCGAGGGGACGCGGCAGCAGCTCCTCGTAGCGCGCGGCGGGGAGCCAGGTGCTCCGCCGTCCGCGCCTCCACGCGCTGTAGAGGTAGCGGAGCCAGGCGAGGCGTCCCATGCCCTCCGGCAGCGGGCTGATCGCGATTCCGAAGAGGATCAGCGCGACGCCCCGGAACGGCGTGTGCGCGAAGGTGAACGCGAGGTTCGCCGCCTCTCCTGCCTCGTCGCGACCGTAGCCGGTCAGCACGTGCCAGAGGTCGTGCATGTCCCGCAGGCGGTCGCCGAACCACTCGCGCCCGGGATCGCTGTCGTCCCAGCGGCTCTCGGACTCGGACCTGCTCTGGGCGTCGAGCAGCCCCTGTGCGTCGAGCCCGGCGACGTCCATGAACTCGGCATACGCGCGCCCGAAGCTGCCCGCCGGCATCGCGCGCAGGGCCGCGCGGTTGGTCACGGTGGCGAAGAGCGACGGCCGTTCGCGGTACATCGCCCGTCCATCGGGATGCGCCACGAAGCGCTGGAAGAGCCGCTCGAAGTCGCGGCCCGACAGGGCCGCGATTGTCTCGAACGCCTGCTCCGTCTCCTCGGGATGGGTCATCAGGCGCCGCATCGCACGCCAGGCGCGGCCCCATTCGATCCGGGGCGTCACCGCCGGGGGTGGGACCTCCAAGGGCTGGCCGGGGGAAATGGGTTCCGTCATGGGACGCCTCCTTTCGACGATCCCGAGGATACCCACGGGGCGTGTTTCAGTCCCGACGCGCGCTTGATGATTTCCTTCGGACTCCTTGAGGATCGGCCCGCCGGCGAAGCTCCGCGGTGATCTTCGTGCGGGACTCCCCGAGCCCGAGCTCCCGGCAGCACGCGAGCGACTCGTCGAGGAGCGCGGCGGCGCGGCGGCGGTCGGCGGCGCGTCCGCGGGCCAGCAACATGCGCGCATACTCGTACTGTGTCCGGGCGAGGAACGGTCGCCCGCCGATCCGGGTATTCATCTTCAGGGCGTCCTCGAAGTGGCGGACCGCGGCGTCGAGGTTTCCCATCGCCTCGGCGAGGAGCCCGAGCGGCATGGAGACCGAGCCGCTGTACGTCCGCAGGAGGTCGTGCACGACGTTCCGCTGCGCGAAGGGACGGAGTTGCCCGTAGAGGATGGCGGCGCGGCGGGCGTCGCGCAGCGGCGCGCACGCCAGCGCCAGCGTGGTCAGCGTGACGAGCCAGTGCTCGTCGCGGGGGATGTCCGCGAAGTCGTGGGCGGCGAGGGTCTCGAAGCAGCGGCGCGCCTCGTCCATCTCGCCGGCCTCGGCGCGGTAGGCGGCCTCGCCCGCGCGGAGGGCGGTCATCGCCGGCGGATAGTAGTCGAGCAGGAACTGGAACCCTTCCTCGAAGACCTCGAACGCGCGGCCGCGCTCGACGCCGAGCCAGAGCACCTGTCCCTGCGCGATCGCCATCGCGCCCGGATGCTGGATGCGCTGCCCGATGGCCAACGCCTCCTCGCGGAGCCGCTCCGCCTCGTCGAAGCGGCCGTCGCAGAGCGCGCGGCTCGCGCGCCACCAGGTGGCGAACCACGAGTAGACCGGCAGGTGCGTCTCCTCGGCCACGCGTGCGGCGGCGTCGATCTCGCGGTCCGCGGCCGGGATGTCCCCGAGCGCGAGGAAGACGCCCATGCGGAACTCGTGGCCGTAGAGCACCATCGGGCGGTCGCCGCTCTCCTCGGCGATGCGCAGCAGCTCGGTCGCCACCCGGAGCCGCTCCTCGACGTGGTCGGGCCCGAGCAGCGCCCACGCCCGGGCCGCGAGCGCCACGAGCATCGTGTCGCGCTCGCCGGTCTGCTGCGCCAGCGCCACCGCCTGCTGGCTGAGCGTGCGGCGCGTCTCCAGAGAATCGCAGTAGGGTGCCGTGCCGACGAGGCGGGCGAGCAGGCGCACGCGGAGCGCCGGCTCCCCGTCGCCGAGCATGCGGAGCGCCTCGTCGAGCAGCGCGAGGAGCGCGTCGTCGCGCGGCATGCCCATCTCGCCGCGGCCGCCGAAGCCGAGGGCCGCGCGCGCGAAGTCCGCGGGCCGCCCGAGCCCCCGTGCCAGCGTGGCCGCGCGCTGGAACGTCGCGCGCGACTTCTCGCGCTCGCCGGAAGCCGACTGCGCGTCGCCGAGCGCGAGGAGGAGGCCGCAGCGAACGGCGTCGTCACCGGGATTCAGCTCGAAGGCCTGGAGCGCCCGCTCGTAGTGCGCCGCCGCCTCCTCGTACGCCGCGAGCCGGAGCGCCCGCTCGGCGGCCCGGGTGGCGAAGTCGATCGCCTTCTCCGCCTCGCCGCCCGGCGCGGCCTGGAAGAAGTGGTGCGCGAGCTCCGGCAGGCGCGGCTCGAGGTTCGTCCGATGAAGCTCCTCGAGCGTGGTGCCGACGCGGCGGTGCCAGCGCACGCGGAGCGGCATCGTGAGCTCCTCGTACAGCGTCTCGCGGATGAGCGTGTGGGAGAAAGAGTAGCGGCCGCCGGCGCCGGCCGGCTCCGCGAGGATGCGGGTGCCCGTGGCCTCGTCGAGCAGCTCGAGGAGCCGCTCGCGCGGCAGCTCGGCGACGCGCTCGAGGACGGTGAGGTCGAACTCGCGGCCGATCACGGCCGCGAGCGTGAGCACGCGGTTGCACTCCTCGGAGAGGGCGTTCAGGCGCCGGCCGATGGCCTCACGCACTCCCTGCGGCAGCAGGCCGCGGAGCGACGCCCCCTGCGCGAGGCGCCCCTCGGCGAGCAGCAGGCGCACGACCTCGCCGACGAAGAAGGGATTCCCCTCCGTCATGCGATGCACCTCCGCGACCATGCCCGCGGACGGCTTCGAGCCGAGGATGGCCGCAACGTAGCGCTCGACGTCCGTCTCGCCGAGGCCGCGGAGGAGGGTGCGCGAGCACAGCGGCTCGCGGGCCAGGTCGCCGAGGACCTGCGCGAGCGGATGCTGCCGCCGCAGCTCGACGTCGCGATACGTCCCGACGAGCAGGACGTGGGCATCGCGGATCTCGCGCGCCAGGAACTGGAGGAGCAGCAGCGAGGCCTTGTCCGCCCAGTGGAGGTCGTCGAGGACCACGACCAGCGGCCGCGCGCGGGCGACCGCGCCGAGGAACCTCGTCACGCCGTCGAACAGCCGGAAGCGGGCCTGCTCGGGCGGCAGCGCCGGCGGCGCCGGCAGGTGGGGGAGGCTCTGCCGCAGCTCCGGCACGAGCTCGGCGACGTCGACCGCCGCGGCGCCGAGCTCCGACGCGAGCTGCCGCGGCTCGACGTCGCGGACGCATCCGCGGAGAACCTGGACCCACGGCCAGAACGCCGGCGATCCGTCGTCCTCGTAGCAGCGGCCGCCGTACACGCGCGCGCCACGCTGCCGGGCGATCGCGCCGAGCTCCTCGGCGGTGCGCGTCTTGCCTATGCCGGGCTCGCCGACGAGGAACACGAGGCGCCCGCGCCCCTCGAGCGCATCCTCGAGGGCGGCGCACAGCTCGGCCATCGCCTGCTCGCGGCCGACGAAGGCGCCCGTCGGCCGCTCGGCTCCCGCGCCGTCGTCGGCGCGTACGCGCTTCACGTCGTCCGCGACGCTCGCCACGAAGCGATAGCCGCGGCCGTGCACCGTCTGGATCACCTTCTGCCCGGCCGGATCGTCCCCGACGGCCTTCCGTGCGGCGGTGATGCAGCGGGGCAGCACGGTCTCGCTCACGAACTCCCCGGGCCAGAGCCGCGCCAGGAGCTCGTCCTTCGCGACGACGCGGTCGCGCTGCCGAACGAGATAGGCCAGCACGTCGAAGACCTTCGGCTCGAGCCGTACGACCTCGCCCCGCCGCCTGAGCTGGTAGAGGCTCTCGTCGAGCTCGAAGTCGCCGAAGGCGAAGATCATCGGCTGGCGGTCAGCGGTGCTGGCGAGTCACCTTCAGCAGCGCGTCGTGCAGCACCGCGTTCGACGCGATCATCCCGGGACGGAGCGGCGATGCCTGGTTGAACACCAGCGGCTCGCCCTCGAGCCCGGTCACGCGCCCGCCCGCTTCCTCGACGAGGATCGAGCCGGCGCAGATGTCCCATTCGTTCTTCGGCGTGAGCGTGAAGGTGGCGTCGCCGTTGCCCGTCGAGAGCTCGGCGAGCTTGAAGGCGACGCTGCCGGTCAGCGTCACCCGCATGAGCGGCTTGAATGGATCCCACTCGCGGCGCTTGTCCTCGGAGCGGCTCGCCATGACGACGGCGTCGGCGAGGTGGGCCTGCGTCGAGACGCGGGCCGGCTCGCCGTTGAGGGTGGTGCCGGCGCCGCGGACGGCGACGTAGAGCCGGTCCGTGGCGGGGTTGTAGCTGACGCCGAGGATCGGCCGTCCCGCCTCCACGAGCGCGATGCAGACGCAGAACTCGGGGATGTGCTGGATGAACTCCTTGGTGCCGTCGAGCGGGTCGACGACCCACACCCGCCGTCGGGAGAGCCGCTCGCTCGAGTCAGCAGTCTCCTCGGAGAGCCAGCCGTCGTCGGGGAAGGCCGTGCTCACGTGGTCGCGGATGCAGGCGTTGGCCTCGAGGTCGGCGCGGGTGAGCGGATGATCGGGGCCCTTCTCGGTGACCGTGATGGGGCGCTCGTACCAGTGCCGCACGATGGCGCCGGCCTCACGAGCCGCGCGCACGGCGAGGTCGCGTTCGGCGGCGAGGGCCCCAGCACTCTTCGTCGCGCTCATGGCGGGCGTGCGTAGCACTTTCGGATCGGATTCCGAAACGGCGGGCCGGGCCCTATAGTCTCCAACGATGCCCGCGTGGAAGACCATCATCGAGGCGATCGGGGCATACGAGGTGCACGCCGACGAGGCGGCCTACCGCGCCGCCATGGAGTGTCACGGCGACGTCAGGATGGCCGAGGACGAGCTGTCGTCGCTCGCGCTCGTCGAGCTTCGCGTCCGTCACGCACCGCGACGCTTCACCCTGACGCGCTTCTGGCACGGTCCGCTCGAGCAGGCGCCCTACGCCGCGGTGTACTTCGACGCGCATACGGACGAGGTCATCGCCCGCGACTTCGCCCAGCCCGGACGCGCGGACTTTCGCGTCTGCTTCTATCTGCACTTCTACGACCCGGCGGAGATGCTGCACACGCCGTACGGCGACGTCGCGCTGCCGGCGGTGACGCCGGTGCCGGATCGCCTCCGGCATCTGCATTACGAGTACTTCGACTGACACTCACACGGGAGGACGATGGCCGATGGATTCCACGAGAACGCTCGCGATCATCGTCGGAGGCGGGCCGGCGCCGGGCATCAACTCCGTCATCTCCGCGGCCGTCATCGAGGCCATCAACTGCGGCTTCAGGGTGCTGGGCGTGCCGGAGGGCTTCCGTCACCTCATGCGCGGGGACACCGACCGCGTGCGGGAGCTCCGCATCGACGACGTGTCGCGGATCCATCTGACCGGCGGCTCGGTCCTCGGCACCGCGCGGGACAATCCCACCAAGAGTGCCGAGACGATGGCCGCGGTCGTCTCTGCGCTGGACGGGCTGCGCGTGACCCATCTGGTCACCATCGGTGGCGATGACACCGCCCTCTCGTCCAGCCACGTCGTCCGCGCGAGCGGAGGACGCATACGAACGGTGCATGTCCCCAAGACGATCGACAACGACCTTCCGCTGCCGGAGCACATCCCCACGTTCGGATTCCAGACCGCCCGTCACGTGGGAGCCGAGCTGGTGCGGAACCTCATGGAAGACGCGCGGTCGACGCGACGCTGGTACGTCGTGGTCGCCATGGGCCGGCAGGCCGGCCACCTGGCGCTCGGGATCGGCAAGGCGGCGGGCGCCACGCTGACGATCATCGCCGAGGAGTTCGCCTCCGCCACCATCCCCTTCGCCCTGATGTGCGACATCGTCGAAGGGGCGATCATCAAGAGACGCGCGCTGGGACACCATCATGGGGTGGTGGTGATGGCGGAGGGACTGATCGAGAAGCTGGATCCCGAGGAGCTGGCCGAGCTACAGGACGTGGAACGCGACGAGCACGGACATATCCGCCTTGCGGAGGTGGACCTGGCGCGCAAGATCAAGGTGGAGGTGCAGGGCCGTTTCAGCCAACGCGGCATCCGCCTCACGCTGATCAACAAGCAGATCGGATACGAGCTGCGCTGCGCCGATCCGATCGCATTCGACGCGGCGTACTGCCGAGACCTCGGACACGGTGCGGTGCGGTTTCTCGAGGAGGGTGGGAGCGGTGCCATGGTGTCCGTCCAGGACGGACGGCTGATCCCGATCCGATTCGAGGACATGCGTACGGCGGAGGGCCGCACCCGGGTGCGCAACGTGGACATCCGGAGCGATGGCTATCGGGTGGCGCGGGAGTACATGCTGCGTCTGGAGCCGGAGGACTTCCGCGACGCCGCATGGGTGGAGAGGCTGGCGGAGGCAGCCAACCTCGACAGCGATCGGCTGCGCGCGCGCTTCGAAGGGCAGACGGCGTGATGAAGCGCATCGGGATCGTGGTGGGCGGCGGCCCGGCTCCCGGCACCAACGCCGTGATCGCGGCGACGGTGATCGAAGCCGTGAAGCTCGGGTGTACCCCCATCGGCTTCCACGATGGATTCCACTTCCTCGCCCAGCGCTACACCGACGAGCAGCACGAGATGACCATCGACGAGGTGAGCCGAGCGCATCTCACCGGCGGCGTGATGCTGGGAGCCTCGCGCACCGACGTGGGGGCGGACGCCGCGCGTCTCGGCAATGCCGTGGACGCGCTCCGAAAGCTGGCCATCGACGGGTTGGTGGCCGTCGGCGGAGACGACCTGGTGCGCAGCGTGGTGGCGGTGGAGCGGCAGAGTGGCGGGCGCATCAGGGTGGCGCTGGTGCCCAAGAGCATCGACAACGACCTCGCCATTCCGAGCCAGCTGCCGACGTTGGGGTTCGAGACCGCGCGCCACGTCGGGGTTCAGCTCGTGAAGAACCTCATGGAGGAGGCACGCACCGGCGGACGCTGGTATCTGGCGGTGACCATGGGACGGCCGACGGGCCACCTGACGCTCGGGATCGGCAAGGCGGTCAGCGCCACCTGCACCGTCATTCCGGAAGAGTTCGTCGGCGGCGTCGTGAGCCTCGCCGACGTCGCCGACATCGTCGAGGGGAGCATCATCAAGCGCCGCGCGATGGGGAAGAGCTACGGGGTCGCGATCCTCAGCGAAGCGCTCGTCGAGCGTTTCGATCCGAGGGAGGTGGCCGAGCTGGAGGACGTGGACCGCGATGCGCAGGGGAACATCCGCGTCACGGAAGTGGATCTGGGCCGCAAGGTGATCAACGAGGTCACGCTCCGTCTCGAACGGCGCGGGATCAAGGTGAGCATGGTCGACAAGACGATCGGATACGAGCTCCGCTGCGCACCGCCCCTCCCCATGGAGGCCGAATACGCGCGTGACCTCGGCTACGCGGCGGTACGGAACCTCGTCGCGGGCGGCCCGTCGGCGGTGATCACGCTACAGAACGGCGCCCCGCGTGCGATTGCGCTGGCGGACTGCGTCGATCCCGCCACGGGGAAAGGGCTCCGCCGCGCCGTCGACGTGCGAGGCTACGACTATCGCGTGGCGCGCCGGTACATGGTGCGACTCGAGCAGAGCGACTTTGCCGATGCCGAATGGGTCGTCGCGCTGGCGGCGGCCGGAGGAATGACGCCGCAGCAGCTGCGCGACCGCTTCGCGCGGCTCCCGGGTTCAGACCGCCGGGCCGGGTAGCCGCGCGCGCGCCGCATCCAGCATCCGGTGCGCGTAGCGGCTCGCCGCGAGCCGGACCAGCTCGGGACGGAGGGCGGCCGCGGCCGCCGCCACGACCGACGACACGCGGCGTACGATCCGGCGCGTCGTCATCCGGTACGTGAACAAGGCCGTCCGCACCGTCAGCCGGGCATACAGCGTCCGGGCTGGTCGCATCCTCCCGCGGGATACCGCTCCGAAGACTCGCAGGTCGCCTGGAAGCTCGACCGGCGCGCTCAGGAACGCGGCCGACTCGTGCAGCACCGCGGGATGGTACAGGAGGCCCCAGTGTCCGCAGTCCGGGACCATCACCACCCGGCCTCCTCGCGCCACGTGCGCGGCATGTGGCCCCAAAACGGGATGCGGGGGCGGGATGATCGGATCCGCCGTCCCGAAAATCGCGAGCTCCTGACGCGGGAGCGGGCTCGCGAAGTACGGCGCGCCCAGTGTGACCAGCCGGCGGATGCGATGGTCGGGATCCATCTCGAGGAGGTAGCGTCCGATCAGGCCTCCGAGGCTGTGGCCGACGACGTCGACCTCGGGCGCGCCGGTGGCGAGGCAGAGGGCATCGATCGCCCGCCCGAGGTGACGCGCGAGCCGCTGGTAGTCGAGCCGCGGCGGATACGAGAAGCTCGCGAAGTTCTGGATGCCGTGCGCCGCGAGCTGGCCTCGCAGCAGGAGGAAGTTCGTGGGATCTCCGAGCAGCCCGTGCACGAGCACCACCGGCGTCGCGTGCGGCGCGGACGGATCGAAGCGCTGGCTCGGGACGACGAACCGGAGCGGGAGCGAAAGCGCCGCGACCCCCAGGGCCGACGCTTCGGTCGACAGCGTGCGCAGAGACACAGACACCATGCCCACCTCCCCTCGACTGCGCGATGCCGCCAACGCGCGTCCGTCCTGTGCCGCATGGCCACCCGTGCTGTCAAGAAGAAAACGACCGCGGCGCGACTCCTTGACGACGATGACGCGAGCCTCTACGCACCGGACCGTGCAGCGTCTCGCCGTCGCGCTCGCGACCGTCGGCCCGGTCGGTCATCTGCCGGTCGCGCCGGGCACGGCCGCATCCCTCGTGGCGCTGCCGCTGCTCCCCGGACTCGCGGCCGTCCGCGGGCGCTCGGGCGCCGCATATGTCCTGGTCCTCGTCGTGCTGGTGGCGCTGGCGGTGTGGGCCGCCGGCCGGGCCGAGCACGCATTCGGCAGCCATGATCACTCGGCGATCGTCATCGACGAGGTCGCGGGGATGGTCGTCGCCGGCATCTTTCTGCCCGGCACCTGGGTCGCTTCGGCGCTCGCCTTCGCGCTCTTCCGGCTGTTCGACGTGGTGAAGCCCTTTCCCGCCGGCCTGATCGACGCGCGCGTGCGCGGCGGGCTCGGCGTCGTCGGCGACGACCTCGTCGCGGGCCTCTATGCTGGGCTCGGCGGACGGGTCATTCTCGCGCTCCTATGACGCTCCGGGCGGCCATCCTCTCGACCGGCGACGAGCTCACGACCGGACGCATCGCCGACACCAACGCGAGCTGGATCGCGGACAAGCTCTTCGAGATGGGCGTCGACGTGGTCGCGATCCTCGCCGTCGGCGACTACCCGGACCGCCTCGCCTGGGCATGGCAGAAGGCGATGGCCCAGGCCGACGTCGTCGTCTCGACGGGCGGCATCGGCCCGACGGCCGACGACCTCACGACGGAGACCGTCGCCGAGGTCCTCGGCGTGCCGCTCGTCCTCGACCAGCCGTCGGTGGATCGCATCCGCGCCTTCTTCGCGTCGCGCGGCATCGACATGCCGGAGAACAACGTGAAGCAGGGGCTTCTCCCCGAGGGCGCGACGATCGTGCCCAACAACTTCGGGACGGCGCCGGGCTATCGCGTCACGCAGGGTCAGAAGCACCTCGTCGTCCTCCCCGGCGTGCCGCGCGAGATGAAGCCCATGATGGAGGAGACGGTCCTCCCCTGGCTCCGCGAGCTGGCGGGCGAGGATCCGCCGGTCGTGCGCACGTTCCAGACCTTCGGCATCAGCGAGTCCGGGCTCGACGAGCTGGTTGCGGGCGCCGTCGACCCGGCCGAGGCGCGGCTCTCGTTCCGGGCGAGCTTCCCGGAGATCTCCATGCGCGTCGTCGTCCGTGGCGCGGACGCGGAGGCGCGCGTCGAGCGCATCTGCGTCCGCGTCCGCGAGCGGCTCGGTCCCTGGATGATCGGCGAGGGCGCGGTCAGCATGGAGCAGGTGGTCGGCGAGGCGCTCCGCGCGAAACGCCTGACGCTCGGGGTGGCCGAGTCGTGCACGGGCGGGCTCATCGCGCATCGCGTGACCAACGTGCCGGGCAGCTCGGCGTACTTCCGCGGCGGCGTCGGCGCATACTCGAACGACGTGAAGGAGCGGCTCCTCGGCGTGTCGGGGGAGACGCTCTCGCGCCACGGCGCCGTGAGCGAGGAGACGGCGGGCGAGATGGCCGCGGGCGCGCGGCGTGCGCTCGGTGTGGACGTCGCGGTCGCGACGACGGGGATCGCGGGACCGGACGGCGGGACGCCGGAGAAGCCGGTCGGGCTCGTGTGCTTCGCGATCGCGAGCGCCGAGGGGGTGCGCACCAGCCGGCACCAGCTCTGGGGCGACCGCGGGTGGGTGAAGATACTCGCCTCGCAGATCGCGCTCGACATCGTCCGGCGGCACGTGCTGGGGCTGCCGCGGCACGAGGCGGAGCTCTTCCGCCGCCGGTAGCGATGCGCTGCTTCGTCGCCGTGGACGTGCCGCCCGGCGTCCGCGCGAAGGTCGCGGCTCTGGCGGGGCGCCTCAGGCAGGCGGGGACGCGCGCCGACGTGCGCTGGTCGGTTGTCGACACGCTGCACGTGACGCTCAAGTTCCTCGGCGAGGTCGCAGACGCCCGCGTTCCCGAGGTCGCGCGCGCCGTCGGCGAGGTGGCCGCCGGCCACGCCCCGCTGGCCCTCGAGGCCGGAGGCACCGGCGGCTTCCCGAGCGCAAGCCGCCCGCGCGTGGTCTACGTCGGCATCCGTGGCCAGGTGGACGCGCTGGCGCACCTCGCCGCCGCCGTCGACGGCGCTCTCGAGGCCCTCGGCTTCCCCGGCGAACGCCGTGCCTTCCGCGCGCATCTGACCGTCGGGCGCGTGCGCTCGCCCCGCGGCGGCGAGGGCCTCGCCGCTGCGCTCCGTGCCGCGGCCGAGGAAACGGCCGGTACCTGGACCGCGGACGAGGTGCTGCTCTATCGCAGCCGCCTCCACCCGAAGGGCGCCGTGCACGAGGTCGTCGGCCGCTTCGCCCTGGCCGGCTGTGGCCCCCGCGAGCCCTGAAAAAGGCATGGCGAGCGCTGGAGACTGGGCGGGAGCGAGGGTAGAGTGAGCCTTCATCCGGAAGTCTGGCGGGGCTCGCCAAGGGGTCTCCGCGCGCCGCACCGGCGCGTGGGGTGGCAGTGTGCAGGGAGGGGTGTGAAATGGCTATCGACGTGAATCGCGAGCGCGCGATCGACCTGGCGGTCAGCCAGATCGAGAAGCAGTTCGGCAAGGGCGCCATCATGAAGCTCGGCGAGCACGGGTTCGTCGGCGAGGTGCCCTCGCTGCCGACGGGCTCGCTCGGCCTCGACATCGCGCTCGGCATTGGGGGCATCCCGCGCGGGCGGGTGGTCGAGATCTTCGGGCCGGAGTCGTCCGGCAAGACCACGCTGGCGCTCGAACTGGTCGCGCAGGCGCAGAAGCGCGGCGGCATCTGCGCCTTCATCGACGCGGAGCACGCGCTCGACATCGGCTACGCCGGGAAGCTCGGCGTGCGCACCGAGGACCTCCTCGTGTCGCAGCCCGACCACGGCGAGCAGGCGCTCGAGATCGCCGACACGCTGGTGCGCTCGGGCGCCATCGACGTCCTGGTCATCGACTCGGTGGCGGCGCTGGTGCCGCGGGCCGAGATCGAGGGCGACATGGGCGACCCGCAGATGGGGCTCCAGGCGCGCCTCATGTCGCAGGCGCTCCGGAAGCTCACGGCCACCATCGCCAAGTCGCGCACCATCGTCGCCTTCATCAACCAGATCCGGATGAAGATCGGCGTCATGTTCGGCAACCCGGAAACGACCACCGGCGGCAACGCGCTCAAGTTCTACGCGTCGGTCCGGCTGGACATCCGGCGTCTCGGCGCCATCAAGCACGGCGACGACGTGATCGGCAGCCGGACGCGCGTGAAGGTCGTGAAGAACAAGGTGGCGCCGCCGTTCCGCGAGGCGGAGTTCGACATCCTCTACGGCACCGGCATCTCGAAGGAGGGCGAGCTCATCGACCTCGCCTCCGAGCACGGCATCCTCGAGAAGTCCGGCGCCTGGTACGCGTTCGAGGGCGACCGCATCGGACAGGGACGCGAGAACGCGCGGGACTTCCTGCGCGAGCACGCGGACGTCGCGGGCACCATCGAGCAGCGGGTGCGGCAGAAGTTCGGTATCGGGGAGGGCGCGCCGGCGGCCTCCGGGGGGGAAGGCAACGGGGCCAGTGCAGAGGGAGCGCGGGTGGCCGAGGTCGCTCGCAAGGGGAGGGGCGGGAAGGAATAGGCGGTGGACATCGAGGCGATTCTTCGCGAGGGCGTCCGCAGACAGGCATCCGACATCCATCTGAAGCACGGCTCGCACCCGATCTTTCGGGTGAACGGCACGCTGGTCCGCTGGGAGGACGTGCCCCAGCTCGACCGCGACGCCATGACCATGCTGTCGCAGGCGCTGCTGAGCGACTTTCACTGCAAGCGCCTGGCGGATGGGCTCCAGGTCGACGCCGGCTACGGACATCAGGAGTTCGGCCGCTTCCGCGTCAACGTCTTCTATCAGCGCGGCGAGCTGCAGGCCGCGCTGCGTCTCATTCCGCCGCGCGTGCGGCAGATCCGCGAGCTCAACCTGCCGCCGGTCATCGAGCGCGTCTCGCTCGAGCGCCGCGGCCTCATCCTCGTCACGGGCACCACGGGCAGCGGTAAGTCCACCACGCTCGCCTCGATGATCGACCACGTGAACCGGCTGCAGAGCCGGCACGTGATCACGATCGAGGACCCCATCGAGTACCTGCATCAGGACGAGGTCTGCGTCGTCACGCAGCGCGAGATCGGCGTCGACTGCCAGACCTTCGCCGCCGGCCTGCGCGGCGCGCTCCGTCAGGACCCCGACGTCATCCTGGTCGGCGAGATGCGCGACCTCGAGACCATCGAGATCGCCATCCTCGCGGCCGAGACCGGCCACCTCGTGATGTCCACCCTGCACACCCTCGACGCCACGGAGACGATCACCCGCGTGATCTCCGCCTTCCCCGAGCACGCCCGCACGCAGGCGCGCCTCATCCTCGCCAACATCATCAAGGGCATCGTCAGCCAGCGCCTCGTGCCCCGCGCCGACGGGCGCGGCATGGTGCCCGCGGTCGAGGTCATGGTGTCCACGGGCCTCATCAAGGAGTGCATCATGATGCCGGAGCGGACGCACGAGATCCGCGACGCCATCGCCCGCGGCTACACCACGTACGGCATGCAGACGTTCGACCAGTCGCTCATGGCCCTCTGGCGCGAGAACCTCATCAGCTTCGAGGAGGCGCTGGCGCAGTCCACCAATCCGGACGACTTCGCGCTGAAGGCCCGCGGCATCTCCTCCACCAGCGACAGCCGGTGGGAGGACTTCGACAAGGATGGCGAGGCCTCCGAGGAGCCGATCAAGGTCGATCGCTTCTAGTCGGCAGGGGCGGCCGGCGGGCGACGCGCCACGGAAGGCGCCGCCCACGCCGCTCGACGTCGCCGCGCGCGTGCTGTCCCGGGGTTCGCGCACGGAGGCGGAGCTCGCCGCGCGGCTCGAGAGGATGGGCTACAGCGCGGGCAAGGTGGCCGAGACCATCGCGCGCTGCCGTGAGCTGCGCTACGTGGACGACGCCGCCGTCGCGATGGACCGCGCCCGGGCGCTCCGCGCGCGCGGGGCGGGGAGCCTGCGGATCGCCACGGAGCTCGAGGCGCGCGGCGTGCCGGAGGTGCTGGTCGCGGCCGCCGTGGAGGAGTCGCTCGCGGGCGAGGGCGAGGTGGCCTGGGCCGAGCGCGCACTCGCCCGGCAGCGGATCGACGTCCGCGATCCGCATGCCCGCGCCCGCGCGTGGCGCCTGCTCGCGGCGCGCGGGTTTCCGGAGGACGTGATCGCGGACGTCGTGCCCGACGGGGAGTAGCTATTCCGTCAGGACCGGGTGGATGTAACGGAGGAACTTCCCGTTGCGATTCGCCCGGATCCGATCCGTCGCCGTGTACACGACGTCTCCGATGCGGATGTCCGCCGTGAGGTACAGGAACCCGAACATCCCCGGGAGCATCTCGCCTCGGACGCGCAGCCTGGCGTTGTAGGCGCGGATGCCGGTGAGGGGCTTCAGCGCGAGCTTGATGTGCCAGATGCCGAACTTGCCCTCCGCCTTCGCGACGCGTGCGTCCGGCTGCGCCAGGGTCGGGTGCGGCTTCACCCGGAACGACGATGCCGGCAGCTCGGCGTCGAGCATCTGGAACCCGCGCGACGACAGCGTGATGTGCACCGGCGCCGAGCCGAGGAGCGCGGACGGGACATCGAGCAGCAGCGTGCGGTAGTCGAGTCGCTCGACACCCTCCGGCCGGACGCGCAGCCCGAGCTCCCAGGTCTCGGCCGTGTCCTCCGCGGCGCAGGCGGCGTCGCACCCGTCGCCGTCCGTGCGGTTACCGTCGTCGCATTCCTCGTCGAGGTTGAGGACGCCGTCGCCGCAGTTCGGTGGCAGCGCTCCGGGCAGCGTGGTGCTGGTCGTCGTCGGTCCGCCGCCCCCGCCGAGGGTCGTGCTGGTGGATCCGCCTCCGCCGCCGAGCGTCGTGCTGGTCGTTCCACTTCCGCCGCCGAGCGTGGTGCTGGTCGTTCCACCTCCGCCGCGGAGTGTGGTGCTCGTCGTCCCGCCTCCGCCACCGAGCGTCGTGCTGGTCGACCCGCCTCCGCCACCCAGCGTGGTGCTCGTCGATCCGCCTCCGCCGCCATTCAGCGTGGTGCTCGTCGTTCCCCCACCGCCGCCGAGAGTCGTGGTCGTCGTCCCGCCGCCTCCCCCGTCGTCGCTGCCCGACGTCGGCAGCACCAGGATCGCCGTGCTCAGCGCCAGGCTGTCGCCCGCGACGCCAGACCTGATTTTCGGCGATTCCACCTGGAACGAGACGTAGTCCGCGCCGGCGGGGATGGCGACGTCGGTCGCGAAGCGATCGAGCTCGGAGCCGAGCGAGAACCCGCCGTCCCGCACGGGGACGCCCAGGCGATTGCGCTCGACGCGCTCCGCATCCTCGCGTCCACCGACGAGGCTCGCTGGGACGGGCGTTGCCGCCGAGGCGGCGGCCAGGACCCACACCGCATCGGTCCGATCGGACTGCATGTCGTGCAGGAACAGGATGAGCCGGGCGGTTCGGCGCTCGGTCGAGGGCGCGAAGGTGAATGCCGCCGTCTCCGTGTTCGGTCCGAACGGCGGGGGGAAGCCCTGATAGGCGTAGTCGGATCCCTCGAGAATCTTGACGCGTCCGACCGGCGCGTCGGGATCGGTCACCACGATGACGACGTATGCGCCGCCCGGCACCCGTTGATCGTAGCCGTCGACCGTGAACGTGTGCGTGCCCGGGGCCAGCTCCCCGAGAGCGATGCGCCGCGTCTCGGTCGACTGCGACTCGTCGAACGGCAGCGGACCCGCCTGAGCGACGAGGGGGAGGTCCTGCGGCACTCCGTTCAGCGTGATGCGCTCGTCGCCGCTCCCCCGCCCGGTGACGTACAGGAACGCGAGCACGGCCTGCTTGTCCCGCGGAATCGAGACGGACAGCGTCGCGGGCTGGGTCCGAAGGCCGACGCCTGCGGTGATGACGCCGACCCCCACGTCCCCACCATAGTCGGTGGCCGGCGCGCCGGTGAGTGGCACGTCGGCCGCACCGGCCGATGCCGGGAACGCGAGCGCAGCGACCAGCAAAATGGGCAGCAGTGTGTTCAAATCTGTCGTCCTTCAGTCTCGCCGCCCAGCGAGGGGGCGGAGACTAGTACGCATCGGAACCGCGTGTCGAGATGTTTCGCGAACAAATGCGCGGCGGCACCGCCCCCGTTGCGAGGAGCGGTCGGCTTGTCTACCTTCGCGGCATGTCGACCACGTTCAGCCATCTGATCGGCGGCGCGTTCGCGCCCGGCACGCGCCACTTCGACGTCATCGACCCGGCCACCGGCGAGGCTTTCGCGACGTGTCCGGACGCGTCGCGCGAGCAGGTGGACGCCGCGATGGACGCGGCGGCGCGCGCCTTCGCGGGCACCTGGTCGCGCGACGAGGCGCTCCGCCGCCGCACGCTGGCGCACATGAGCGAGGTGCTCGCGGCAAAGGCGGAGGAGATCGGCCGTATCGTCAGCCAGGAGCAGGGGAAGCCGCTCGCGAACGCCACGGGAGAAGTGAAGGGCGCCGCGGCGACGCTCAAGATGTATGCGGACGAGCCCATCCCGCGCGAGGTCCTGCGCGACGACGCCAAGGGCCACATGGTGCTGGTGCGCCGGCCGCTCGGGGTCACGGCCGCGATCACGCCGTGGAACTTCCCCGTCTACACGCTGGTGGCGAAGCTCGGGCCGGCCCTCCTCGTCGGCAACACGGTGGTGGCGAAGCCCTCGCCCTACACGCCGCTCTCCTCGCTCGCGCTCGCCGCGGCGGTGAAGGACGTCGTGCCCGCGGGCGTGCTCAACGTCCTCGGCGGCAGCAACGAGGTCGGCGCATGGCTCACCGCGCATCCGACCGTACGCAAGATCTCGTTCACCGGAAGCGTGCCGACCGGGAAGGCGATCGCCAAGGTCGCGGCAGACGATCTCAAGAAGGTGACGCTCGAGCTCGGCGGCAACGATCCTGCCATCGTGCTCCCGGACGTCGACCCGAAGACGGTGGCGTCGAAGCTCTTCTGGGGCGCGTTCTCGAACTCCGGACAGGTCTGCGTCGCGATCAAGCGGCTCTACGTGCACGAGGACGTGTACCAGCCCGTGCTCGCCGCGCTCGGCGACGTGGCCCGTTCGGTGAAGCTCGGCCCCGGCCTCGAGGCCGGAACGCAGCTCGGCCCGATCAACAACAAGCCGCAATTCGAGCGCGTGAAGGAGCTGGTCGCCGACGCGAAGCGGAACGGCGGCAAGGTGGCGGTGGGTGGCGAGCCGCTCGCGCGTCCGGGCTACTTCTACCCGCCGACCCTCGTCACCGACGTGGGCGAGGGCGTGCGCCTGGTCGACGAGGAGCAGTTCGGGACCGCGCTCCCCGTGATCCCGTATCGCGATCTCGACGACGCCTTCGCGCAGGCCAACCGTACGCACTATGGCCTCGGCGGATCGGTGTGGACCTCCGACGTGCGCAAAGGCGAGGAGCTCGCGGAGCGTCTCGAGTGCGGCGTCGCGTGGGTGAACCAGCACATGAATCTTCCGGCGACGGCGCCGTTCGGCGGCGTGAAGTGGAGCGGGATCGGGCGCGAGAACGGGCGCTGGGGGATCGAGGAGTTCTGCGAGCTGCAGGTCGTGAACGCGTCGCGCGTGTAGTGTTCAGCGGGCGCAGCGGAATCCGCTGCGGGAGGTCGGCGGCGAGCCGAGGACGGCGAGCACTCCGGCGGCCGTCCCGTTTCGCCTGTCTCCTCCGCGGATGAGCGCAGCCGGGGCGGGAGGGTCGTCGGCGCGGCGGTGAGGCACATGAGGTCGTCGCTGAATCCCGGCCACTCCGCGCAGCGGGAGGGCAGCGCGATCCACTCCGCCACCCACTCGCTCGCGTTCCCCACCATGTCGTAGATGCCCCAGCGCGACACACAGCCCGGTGTCCCCGTGGGGTCCGCCTCGGCGGCGCGGGATAGATTGCATCGGGCTTCCGGCGTCCCTGCGGCAGCCATCTGCCATTCGGCGTTGGTGAGCAGCCTCTTGCCGACGTTGGCGCAGGCCTGGTGTATTCCGTCGTTCCGCGTGCGGTCCTCGAAGCGCTGAGCATCCGGCCGCTCCGCAAGGAGGAGTTCCGTCTCGCGGACGGATCGCGGATCGTGCGTGCGAAGGGCATCGCGGCGTTTCGCTACGGTGACCGGGTGGGCGGTGCCGACGTGATCTTCGGCGAGGGGGGCGACAGCACGCTGCTCGGCGCGCTGACGCTCGAAGCCCTCGGGCTCGTGCTCGATCCGCTGCGCCGGGAGCTGAAGCCGCTACCGATGATCCTCGGGGGCGCCGCCGTCTGAGCCGTGCGGCGTGTTGCCGCCCCGGATGCCAGCCGGTAGAACCTCCGGGTGACCGGCGACGAGATCCGCGAGAGCTTCCTCGCGTTCTTCCGCGAGCGCGGCCACACGATCGTGGCGAGCGCCCCCCTCGTCCCCGAGAACGACCCGAGCCTGCTCTTCACCAACGCGGGCATGGTGCAGTTCAAGCAGGTCTTCCTCGGCAAGGAGACGCGCCCGTACGTGCGCGCGGCCGACAGCCAAAAGTGCCTCCGCATCAGCGGCAAGCACAACGACCTGGAGCAGGTGGGACGCGACACCTACCACCACACGTTCTTCGAGATGCTCGGCAACTGGTCGTTCGGCGACTACTACAAGCGCGAGGCGATCAGCTGGGCCTGGGAGCTCCTGACCGGCGTGTGGAAGCTCCCGAAGGACCGCCTCTACGCGACGGTGCACACGACGGACGACGAGGCCGCGCGCCTCTGGCCCGAGCTCACCGACATCGGCGCCGACCGCGTGCTCCGCTTCGACGCCGAGAACTTCTGGGAGATGGGCGAGACGGGCCCGTGCGGCCCATGCTCGGAGATCCACATCGACCGCGGCCCCGCGGCGTGCGACCGGCAGGGCGACCGCACGCACCGCTGCGGCGTGAACGCGGGCTGCGCGCGCTACATGGAGCTCTGGAACCTCGTCTTCATCCAGTACAACCGCAACGAGGCGGGGAAGCTGACCGAGCTGCCGGCCAAGCACGTCGACACCGGCATGGGCTTCGAACGCATCTGCGCCGTGCTCCAGAAGGTGCCCGGCAACTACGACGGCGACGTGCTGCGCTCCATCATCGCGTGCGCCGAGCGGCTGTCGGGGAAAGCCTACGCGAAGAACGAGCGCGACGACGTTTCGCTCCGGGTGATCGCCGACCACGGCCGCGCGGTGACGTTCCTCGTCGCCGACGGCGTGCTGCCGTCGAACGAGGGGCGCGGCTACGTGCTCCGGCGCCTCCTCCGCCGCGCGGCGCGCCACGGGAAGCTCCTCGGCCTCGAGCGACCCTTCCTGCACGAGGTGGTGGGCGCCGTGGTCGACGGCATGGGGCGTGCCTATCCCGAGATCCGCGAGCAACGCGCGCGGATCGCCGAGGTCGTCCTCGCGGAGGAAGAGCGCTTCATGGCCACCCTCGATCGTGGCCTCGCGCTGCTCGAGGGCGCTGTGGCCGAGGCGCGGCGCGCCGGCGCGCGCTCGCTGCCCGGCGAGGTGGCGTTCCGCCTCTACGACACCTACGGCTTCCCCATCGATCTCACCGAGGACATCCTCGCCGGCGAAGGGCTCGCGGTCGACCGCGCCGGCTTCGACCGCGAGATGGACGCGCAGCGCGCCCGCGCGCGCGGCGCGCAGCGCTTCGTCGACGCCGAGGCGGCGCCGGAGACGATCACCGGCCGCCCCCTCGCGACGCGCTTCGTCGGCGATCGTATCGAGGAGTGGGAGTCGGAGGTCCTGGCGCTCCTGGTCGACGGCCGCGAGACACGCGGCCCGGTGAGCACGGGGAGCACCGTCGACGTCGTCACGGCGGAGACGCCCTTCTACGCCGAGTCGGGCGGCCAGGTCGGCGACCGGGGCTGGCTCGAGGGCGAGCAGGGCACGCAGGTGGAGGTGACCGACACGCAGAAGGTCGGTCCGGGCGTCGTCGCGCACCGCGGCGTCGTGCGCCAGGGCGGGCTCTCGCTCGGCGATCGCGTGCGGCTCCGCATCGACTCCGCCCGTCGCGAGGCCGCGCGCCTGAACCATTCGGCGACGCACCTCATGCACGCCGCGCTCCGCCATCACCTGGGCGAGCACGTGAAGCAGGCGGGCTCGCTCGTCACCCCGGATCGGCTCCGCTTCGACTTCAGCCATCATCGCCCCGTCAGCGCCGACACGCTCGCGGCCATCGAGGACGAGGTGAACGGCTGGATCCGCGCCAACGCCAAGGTCTCGAGCGAGGAGATGTCGTACGACGAGGCCATCAAGGCGGGCGCGCTCGCCTTCTTCGGCGAGAAGTACGGCAACCGCGTGACGGTGCTCCGCATGGGCGACTTCTCGACCGAGCTCTGTGGCGGCACGCACGTGCGCCGCACCGGCGACATCGGCGTGTTCAAGATCCGCAGCGAGGGCGGCGTGGCGGCCGGCGTGCGGCGCGTGGAAGCCGCGTCCGGCGAGGGCGCGCTCGACCTCGTGCGGCGCCAGGAGGCCGTGCTGCGCGAGGTGTCGAACCTCCTCCGGGGACCGGCGGACGAGGCGGCGGGGAAGCTCGAGAAGCTCCTCGCCCAGCAGCGCGAGCTCGAGAAGCGCATCGCGGAGCTCCAGGGAAAGCTCGCGGGCGGGGCGTCGCGCGACGTGCTGGCCGACGCCAGGAAGGTCGACGGCATCACGGTGCTCGCGACGCGCGTCGAGGGGCTCGACGACCGCGGGCTCCGCGAGATGGCGGATCGGCTCCGCGACCGCATCCAGTCGGGCGTCATCGTGCTCGGGAGCGCGCAGGGCGATCGTGCGCTCCTCCTGGCGGCCGTCACCAAGGACCTCGCGGGGCGCTATCACGCGGGGAACATCATCAAGCAGCTCGCGCCGATGGTCGGGGGCGGTGGCGGCGGCCGGCCGGAGTTCGCGCAGGCCGGCGGGAAAGACCCGGCCCGCCTCGACGAGGCGCTCGCGGCGGCGTACGAGCTGCTCGGCGCGGGACGCTGACGCCTTGGCCGAGACGGCACCGGCACCCTCCGAGCTCCGCTTCTCGAACGCCGCCCACTTTCGCGAGCTCCTCGGGCAGCACGACGAGCACATCCGCATCGTCGAGCGCGAGACCGGCGTGCGCGTCGACGTCGGCGAGGGCACGCTCGCGTTCCACGGCGATCCGCTCGAGACCGAGCTCGCGCGCCGCGTCCTCGGCCAGCTCTACACGCTGCTCGAGCAGGGCTACCCGATCTACGCCTCCGACGTCGACTACGCCGTCCGCATCCTCTCCGGCGACCGTGGCGCCAACCTGCGCGACATCTTCCTCGACACCGTCTTCATCGCCGCCAACAAGCGCGTGATCACGCCGAAGAGCCTCGGCCAGAAGGCGTACATCGACGCGATCCGAAACTTCGACGTGGTGTTCGGGATAGGGCCCGCCGGGACCGGGAAAACCTATTTGGCAATGGCCATGGCCGTCGCCGAGCTCATGAAGAACAGCGTCGCGCGCATCGTCCTCACGCGCCCCGCGGTCGAGGCCGGCGAGAAGCTCGGCTTCCTGCCCGGCGACCTGGCCGAGAAGGTGAACCCGTACCTCCGCCCGCTGTACGACGCGCTCAACGACATGGTCGACTTCGACCGTGCGCGGCGCCTCGTCGAGCGGGGCACCATCGAGGTGGCGCCGCTCGCGTTCATGCGCGGGCGGACGCTCAACGACTGCTTCGTCATCCTCGACGAGGCGCAGAACACCACGACCGAGCAGATGAAGATGTTCCTGACGCGCCTCGGATACGGCTCGAAGGCCGTGATCACCGGCGACGTGACGCAGGTCGATTTGCCCGCCGGCAAGGCCTCGGGCCTCAAGGAGGCGCAGAACATCCTCCGCGGCATCGACGGCATCCGCTTGGTCACGTTCACGGAGCGCGACGTGGTGCGACATCCGCTCGTCCAGGAGATCATCTCGGCCTACGAGCGCGCCTCCAGCTGACGTGGCGGTGACCGTGGCGGTACGCGGCGTGCGTGCGGCGGGGCTCGCGACGAGCCTCGGGCGGAGCGGCCGGCGTCTCCTCACGGGTCTGGCGCTCGGAGACGCGGAGCTCTCGGTGCTGCTCGTGTCGGATACCGAGATGCAGCGCCTCAACCGCGACTGGCGCGGGAAGGATCGACCGACCGACGTGCTCGCCTTCGCGCAGCGCGAGGGCGGCGGCGCCGTGCCCACCGGGCTCCTCGGCGACGTCGTGATCTCCGTGGACACGGCCCGGCGCCAGGCGCGGAGCGGGCGCCGGCCGCTCGGGCGCGAGGCCGAGCGCCTCCTCGTGCACGGGCTCCTCCACCTCCTCGGCTACGACCACGAGCGCTCCGCGCGCGCCGCGGCCGAGATGAAACAGAAGGAACGCGAGCTCGCGCGATGGCTGCGGTAGCGGTCGGGACCGACGGCGTCGCGGTGGCGGAGGCCGTGGGCCCGCGCGGCTCGCGGCGTGCGCTCCTCGCGGCGGCCGGCGGGCTCATGCTCGCGGCCGCGTTCCCGAACCTCGAGCTGTCGCCGCTCGCGTGGATCGGGCTCGTGCCGATCCTCCTCGCCTCGCGCGGACTCCGGCTCCGCGGCGCCTTCGCGATCGGCTGGCTCGGCGGCCTCGCGTTCTACCTCGGCACCGTCTACTGGGTCGCCTACACGATCGTCAGCTACACCGCGGTCCCGTTCCCGCTCGCGCTCGTGGCCCTCGTCCTCATGACGAGCATCCTCGCCCTCTACCACGGCGCGTTCGTCGCCGGCCTCGCGTGGTTCGACGCGCACCGCCTACCCACGATCTGGCTCGCGGCGCCGCTCTGGGTGACGCTCGAGTGGCTGCGCGGGTGGTTCGTGATCGGCTTCCCGTGGGCCGGGCTCGGCTACTCGCAGTACCGCTTTCACGACCTCGCGCAGATGGCGGAGGTGACCGGCGTCTACGGCGTCTCGGCCGTGCTGGTGCTGTTCAACGTCGTCGCCGCGGCGGTGCTCTCCGCGCAGGGGC
>Ga0111539_10002873_pt1 | contig 22857 bp, 20 predicted proteins | sample RhiMethybrSRZTD1_FD_79667 | JGI IMG/M metagenome (GOLD analysis project Ga0111539, IMG submission 79667) | Populus rhizosphere microbial communities from Tennessee, USA - Rhizosphere MetaG P. TD hybrid SRZTD1 (version 2) (version 2) | ecosystem: Host-associated > Plants > Roots > Rhizosphere >...
CTGATATCTTCGGTCTCGACGGCCTCGGCAACGCCGAACGGTTCGCCGACTACTCGCAGTGGGAAATCTGGCAGCGTTCCCAGGCAGCAAAAAGTTCAAGAGCGGCGGAGCCGGCATCCGCTGGGCCGACGATCGGATCGCCGCGCTCTACGGTCGCGAAACGAAAGCTGTCGTATATCGAGGCCCGCGAATATGCAACGCTTGAAGCCCGCATTGCGGAAGCCGAGCAGTCGCTCGAAGCCAAGCGTGCCGCGCTGGACGATCCCGCGATTGCCAGTGACGGCCCCCGCCTCCTCGCCGCCTCCGCAGAGATCGAAGCGGCGCAAAACGTCGTCGATCGGCTCTATGCAAGATGGGCAGAGTTAGAGGATCTGTAGGCGGAATTGGGGACGGTGAGCTATTTCGCATTCGCGAAATAGCTCACCGTCCCCAATTTCTATTTATGTGCCTGAAGCTGCGAGAGCTGTTGTGCCAGCAATGTCGCGACCTTGTGATGGGCAGCGGCATTGAAATGACAGAAGTCGACGTAATCCCCGGGCTCTTCATCGATAGCTTTGCGGGGATCCACGATTGCGACGCCGTATTGAGCGGCCACCTCTTCCATGATGCGGTTGTAGTCTCGATCTAACCTCACGGGCCGGCCGCCCGTCATATCGCGCAGCATTGGGGAAATGAGGACCTTTTCGGCTTCCTCGTTCCTACCCACCGCGCGGAGGGCCTTGGACAGGTACAGCCTCGCCAAATCGGAAAACGTATTGTCCCGGACCACGGCTTTACTCAGAATGACCGCGGCTCCGGCAGGATCGCCACTCGAGAGCTTTTCAATTCCCCTGTTCAGGAAATCGGTCTCCAACGGATTGTCCTTGAGCAGTATAAAGACCAGCGGGATGTGGTTTTGGCTGGTCTGCCTGGCGATCTCCTCGAGATTGCGCCGATAATTCTCTTCGGTAACGCGCGGAACCACTTTTGACACGTCGATCTGCTTGGGTACTTCCACGACGATGCCTGAGCGCTCCATCGCAGAACGCATGATCCTGGTGGTCTTGGAGAAAGTGAGGACCGTGGAGATCGCGCCTGGAATTCCGACTGTCCGACGCCATTGACGTTCAAAAGCCTCTGCGCTGTCGATATCGTCAGGGCTGGGGACATATCTCCGGTCGTTGAAGTTATAAGAGACGACAACTACCGAAGGCTTTAGTATCGGCAGATACTTCGCTAGCGCCACGCGGCCTTGATAGGAGGACGCACCGACGACCCCCAGGTCCACTGGAGCCACATCGGGCAGGAGCGTGGGAAGGTATTCCGCGAACACATCCGGTGTCGGCGCTCCCCATCCAAACGTGTTGGAATCGCCAAGAAACATAACCTTCCTGGCACTGGGATCGGTTGGCCTCGAATCGATCTTGAAATAGCCCTCGGCGTCGAATTCACGATCATAACCGCCAACGCCCCCGCGGAAATTAGGACGGCGGGTCCAGCCAAGGTCGGGAGAAAGAACAAACCATTGCGGCTCTTCTTCTCTCATGTCGGTGCGGATCGAATAAAGGACGCGGGATGCGCTTTCAATGGCAATGAGTAGGACGGCTGTGACTAGAGCGCCAAGCAAGACTTTCTTTAACATTTTTTAAGGCGATAAACATAACCTCAGTATGGATGTTTGCGAACTGGAAAATTTACAGGAAACTCGGAAATATCTGGAGAGGCGCCGTCAGGAGTGGATACGCTATGCGGCACACGGAGGTGTATGAAGAGAATCTATTCGCTCGCGGCATGCGGAGCACTTCTGCTCGCAGTTGCTGCAAATGCACAAGTGACATTGAACTCGGTGCGCGTCGGTGCCCGGGATACGGAAGCGCTCGCGAAGTTCTATAAAGCTGCGTTCGGGATGCAGGAGACAAATCGCATCAACGCGCCGGGTGGACCGGAGATTTTCGTCAACTTCGGCGCTACGGTCGAAGCTGCAAAGGCCAACAAGAGCGAGCCTGTGGTCCTGATGCACCGGGACTCGGACGATCTCAAAGATCCGATTCCTCACATCATCTTTAATGTGAAAGATATGAAAGCGACCGTGGCGGCCCTTACAGCGGCAGGCGGAAAAATGGACGGAGACCCGCGCCCTTATGGAAACACCGGCATCGTGATCGGCATGGCGACTGATCCCGCGGGCAATCGCATCGAATTGATCCAACGCCCGTAGGTACCAGGTCCTGTCGATTCGGCACGTTCAGTTCAACGTTGTGCACGACATAGTTTCATGGCGCCCAAACAATCAACGCAACAAGCGCAACAGTGAACGGAGAACAGTCAGCAGTCAATGGCCCAGCCGCAAAGATGACCGGTGACTGTTGAGCACGATTCGTGTCCGTGGTCTTCCATTGACCATTGATTGCTGACTGTTCTGCGTTCCCTGTTGGACTTGTTGCACTGATTGTTGGACCAACCAGACCACATTTTCCTCACGTTGTCCTGGTGCGCCCCCTGGATCAGAAGGTTTAGCGGATAAGTCTGTATGGTAATGTGGCGCCTATGTTCCGGTTTTTAAGTCTGACGCTCTTCTTCCTTTTGACGACAGAAGCTGCGCGCGCCCAGGGAAACCTCGCGGACTTTTTCTCAATCCTCCGGACAGAAGGTGCGACACGTACGGAAAGCGGCCGGCCTCTTCAGATTCTCGAGCCATATATGACTGGCAAGAAGAGTCTTGATGGCGAGTGGCAGACAATTAATGATGCCTTGAGCGATTCCAATCCTTACGTACGCGATCAGGCGTGTGTCGCTCTCGCCGCCATCGTCTTCGTGAGGTCAACGCCAGTCTATGTCAATCCGCCCCAGCCCGTTCGATTGCCGGATTCTACGAGAGAACTGGTTATCCAGCTATTCCGCGAAGCGAAGCCAGGTGTTCGTGATAATGCGGTACGCATTATCGCTTTGATGGCCGGTGGAGTGCCCCCGTCGCTTGCGCCTCAATTGCTCGAAATGGCGCGGACCGACTCGCAGGGTAGTGTACGTAGCGTGGCCGTAGCAGCGCTCGCGTCCATCCCAATGCCTGCTCCTATGATCGGGGAGTTTTGGTTACAGACACTGAACGACGTCTCCAATAAAGAATTACGTGGTTACGTTTTGACTGCTTTTCGTTTATATGCGCCATCCGATCCGCGGGTCATCGCGGCGGTTATCGATGCGCTGAAAGATACGGACTATTTCATTCGCCAGGAAGCCATAGCATCGGTCGTTAAGATTGGCAAACCCGCGGCGGCCGCACTACCGTTGCTCATGGAAATCCGAGATGCGCACGTTGGCGCCGACGAGCGTGATCGCAGTATGCGCAGCAATGCCGAAAGCGCGATTCGAATACTGACGGCAACCCCACCGAATCGTTGAGGGGAGTTTCGGGCCCAGACCACTCAACCCCAGAAGCCATTTTCGACTTCTGAGTTCGAATGGTCTGCCTCGTTCAGATACTTGTCTTCGTGGCGAACTTGTCAGGAAACTGCTTCACGATACCGTCGGCCAGAGCATCTGACATTTTCAGAATGTGATCGTCGACGGCATCATAAGCGCGAACGTCCCCTTCCCAGTCGCCGGCAAGTCTGGCTTTCACTTCATCCGTTGTCGTTGAGAGATGCATTTTCATCATGCTCACCAGCGTTGGCTTTGGCCAGTTAGGATTCGCTTTGCTCAAAAACTCCGAGATATCCTCTGCGTTCTTTTGCCACTTCGCATCGACGGACTGAAACGTCGCTTGATCCTTTGCCTTCGCGGCTTTGATGAGATCAACCGCAATTGTGATGTGATCTTTCAACAGCGCCGTCAGCTTATCGCCTGCGGGTTTCCCGTAATAAAACGCGATGGCGCGCCCGATATCCTCCTGGTTCCTCAGAAGACGGTTCGCCGCGGCCTGCTGATCGGGATAGCCTCCTACAGCCGCGATGATGTAATCGCGCGTCCAGACGACATGGTCGGTCCACAGCTTGCGCAGGTCCTGATGTAACGTTTGCGCTGCTGAAGACATTCCGGCATTGGTAGGGCTTCGCTGAGCATGTGCCGTCTGAAGTGAGAAAAGCAGCGCAAACACAAAAACTGCGAGCTTTTTCATAACTTCCTCCGAGTCGTTTTGTTATCAGTCACTTCTATTTCTGGCACGCACCGTGCCATCTAGAGGTAGATCAACGAACGGAGGGCGCAATAGGTCGGCGGGCACCATTCGCGTCGAGGGGCGCATAAAGGTCCACATACGTTGTCAGATTGCCGCCGTCGAGTTCTTGGATCGTTCGCTGTATGGAAGATGTCACGAGGGTTTGCCATGCCGTCGCTCCGCCGCGGCCGCTTGGCAGGGGAATCGACCTGAGAAATGTGCTGGAGTTCGTCAAGGGAAGGGCGCGCACATTATTGTAAAAATTCACGGCGCCGCCGTTGGGATTTAGTCCGGGAACGCTGCGAAAGAGATAGGACTCCACATTCGAGACATAGAAGACTGAAACCGAGGCGCGATGATCCTTCAGGTACGTCCCAATCGCGCGAATTGCCTTTGGCCCACCAAAATCGCCCACAACCGGTACGAGCAGATTCCGTGTCTCCATCGTTCGGACGAATTCGTAACCTTGCTCGTTGGAAAGATAGCTGTACTCCCGCGAGTCCTCGCCTGTCTCTGTCATGAGCTCTGCATAAGTCGGCATTGCGTCTGTACGGCCCCCGGGCATTTTCCCCGACGAGTTGTAATCGACTTGCGGTCCGAAATCGCGGAAGACCGCGTAAATATGTTCAATGGCGAGGATGTCTTCGGGTGTCAGGGGAAACTTGTGTTCAGCCGTGAGGAGAGCTTTGACTCGCGTTAGATTCACCTGGAACGCGAGTTCATCGATTGGAGCGCCCGCAAAAGCACGAAACAGTTCTTGTGCGGTTGCGGCTGAAGAAAGCCCTGTGGGACGTGTTCTTGAGAACAGACGGGAGACGAAAGTGGCTCGATCCGGGGAGAGCTCGATTAGAGCCTTGTAGAGCAGGTGCTCCAGCAGATTTTGCCGGCGGATATCGACGACGAAAGCCATCCTTGGTCGGACGGCGGCAATGTAGTTGAAGTTTTGCTCTGGGCCTACGCCGATATACACGCCGTCGGAACCCGTACTTCGAAGTAAGTCCGGAATCGCGAATGCAAAACCGCTTTCGTTGGACAAGACATTCTCCGACGAGAACGTACCGGTCGGTTCGGACAGAGAGACGATCAGGCTCCAGAACTCGACGTCCGAGAGTCGGTTAGGCAGCGTGTCGGCGACCCATGCGCTCCGCGCACCAGGCGAGAGAAGAACGCAGAAGACGAGCAACAGGAAACGAGTTCGCAGATAGGGGATCCTCAAGATAGACGCAGCATAAGGGGCATCGGTTATGGCGTCAACGCTTCTCGGACGAGGCGGAAGCCGATGTCTCCGAACCTCAGCGTCGGCCCGTAGTAGCTGTATCGTGCGGAGACGCGTTGGAACGCTGCAGTTTGATCCCAGCCTCCGCCGCGAGCCACGGGCAACCCCGTTGGCAAGCCATCAAACGGGTCCACCAGTTGGCCGTCCGGCCCGATGATCGCAGGACCCTGTGGCGGCCCGCCACGTCCAGGCAATGGCGGGCCTCCGCGAGGCGGACCACCTCCAGCCACCTCGTTACGCAGTTGCTGCAGCTCCTGACGGAGCTGTTGCACTTCCTGTCGCAATGCATCGATTTGCTGCTGTGGTGTCGCGCCCGGCGGCAACGGAGCCGGCGGCGGATTGCCTCCACGCGGTCCCCCTCGGAAACCGCGACCAGGTCCGACACCAGGTCCCACCCCCGGCCCGCCGCGCAAGGCAACCGTCGGCCCCGTCGGATCCGTGCTGGGACTCTCACTGTAATAGTTATCGGAGTAGAAATCCGAAACCCACTCTCTCACGTTGCCCTGAACGTCATACAAACCCCACGCATTGGGTCTCTTTTGTCCCACGGGATGCGTTTCATCTTCCGAATTCGTCGCATACCACGCGACCTGATCGAGTGGTCCGGAATACGGAGTTTCCATTCCGGCCCGAGCGGCGTATTCCCATTCCGCCTCGGTGGGCAGGCGGTAACGATATCCATCGTTACGCGCGTTCAACTTCGCGATGAATTCCTGCACATCGAGTTTACTGACGCTTTCAACCGGACGGTTGTCACCCTTATTGTTGCTGGGGTTGCTCTGCAGGACTCCCGCCCACTGCGCCTGTGTCACTTCGTATTTACCGATCTCGAAGGACTTCGCGATCCGAACGCGGTGCCTTGGAGTTTCATCAGGAATACAGTTCGTGTCGCCGGTGGAACAGCCCATCATGAATTCCCCGGCAGGAATCTTTACGAATTCGATGCCAAGGGTATTCTTCGACGTCTGTGCGTAGAGATTAAGCATGAGGACCGTCAGGACGGGAACAGAAACAACGGCGACGCGGCTAAGCTTGTACTTCAAAATACCTCCACGGAATCTCGAAGCGAACTTATCAGACTTCCGATTGTTTGAAGAGAGATTGAACGTCTCGGCCTGTTAAATGTTGTTAACGCGAAATTGCTCTCTGTCCGGCGTTTGTTCCGTCTTATGAAGGACCGGCTCGAGTCCCAGGAGGCTTATGAAACTATTCCGACGCAAAGTGAAAACAGTACCGACCGAACCTCAAACGCGGAAGGCCCGGCTTTGGGCGCACTTCAAGAGCCTGGCCTCGACGGTCACCTTCGTCTGGTTGTTTACCAGCGGTGTGGCGCAGGCAACGATGGTTCCCACTCCGTCGATGGTGCCGACCATTCTCGTTGGCGATCACTTCTTTCTCGATAAGGTCGCATTTCCGGGCAACTATCCCACGGCGATCCAGCCGTACCTGCCGGAGCGGACGATTCGCCGCGGAGACATTGTGGCTTTCTTTTCTCCGGAGGATCCCGAGCTTCGGCTCGTCAAGCGGGTGATCGCCCTGCCGGGTGACGAGTTCGAGATTCGTGCGGGGGAGGTCTACATCGACGGCAAGAAGCTCGATGACGAGCATGCGATGCACCGTCTGCCTTCGGACTTGTGGCGCTCGCAGAACGTCGCCGCGAGAACCATTCCACCGGACTCGTTCTTCATGATGGGCGACAATCGCGACGAGAGCCGCGACAGCCGCTTCTTCGGGGCAGTCCCCAAAAAACTGCTGATCGGCAAGCCCACGTTTGTCTACTGGTCCTATGAAAGCGAGCCCTATCGGGGAAGCCGCACGCTCCGGGAATGGGGCGAGTATTACGGTTCGGTGGCGATGCATTTCATCACCAGGACAAGGTGGAGTCGGACGGGAACGGTCCTGCGGTAACCGCCTTACATCGCGGACCAGCCGCCGTCGATGGGAATCGCGGCGCCGGTGATGTCGCGGCTTTCGGGGGAACACAACAAAACAACGAGCGCGGCCACGCCGTCAGGCGCGACTAAACGACCTGTAGGTTGCTTGCCTGCGAGCAGCAGGCGTTCGGCTGCATCGCGCTCCAGGTTCTGTTTATCGCGAAGATCCGCGAGTGACGCCTCATGCAACGGAGTCGCGCTGGTACCCGGACAGATCGCGTTGCAGGTGATGTCGTATCCGGTAGTTTCGAGCGCCACAGCGCGGCTCAGCCCGATCAGTGCCGTTTTCGTTGTGACGTAACCCGCGCGGTTGGTCGCACCCACGAGACCATATATAGAGGATACGTTGATGATCCGGCCCCAATTTCGCGTCTTCATTCCTGGCAGCGCGAGACGGATCGTGTGGAACGCAGCGGTCAGGTTTACGGCGATGTCCTGATTCCAGTCTTCAGAAGGCATGGACTCAATCGGTGCCACGTGTCGCGTGACGGCGTTATTAATAAGGATGTCGATTCCGCCGAACGATTCCTGCACGGCCACCATCATCTGCTCGATCGCGGATGGATTTCGCAAATCGGCAGGCGAGTACAGGGTTCGAACCGCATGCTCGGTCTCAAGGTTCCGCTGCACTTCAGCTATGGCCCCCGCATCTCCCAGTCCGTGCAAGACGACGTCGCAGCCGGCCGCGGCAAAACGCCGAGCGATGGCAAGACCCAGCCCCTGCGTCGATCCCGTCACCAATGCTCGTTTTCCCGCAGACATAGCGGAAGAGTATAGCGGTTGAAGCATCTGTTAAGATGCAATCGCCAATGTACCGAGTACTCGCTTTTATCCTATTCTTCTGTGTCGCCGCTTCCGCGCAATCGCGGCAAGTCGCGATCACGATAGACGATCTTCCCCGCGGTGGTGACCGCGGAAACCCCAGCCTCGCTAGCATCCGCAGCATGACAGAAAAGCTGATGAAACCCTTTCACGAGCAGAAGATCCCCCTGATTGGTTTCGTCAACGAAGGCCGAGATCAACTGGGACCCGAGGGACTGCGCACCATCCTCGATATTTGGCTGGACGCCGGTGCAGAACTGGGCAATCACGCCTATTCGCATCCGGACATCAACAACGTTCCACTGGAAACCTACACCGCAGATATTCTGAAAGGCGAACCGGTAACACGGGCTGCGTTGGCGGCACGAGGCAAAAGACTTGAATTCTTTCGGCATCCTTATCTGCACGCGGGCGCAACGCCTGAAGCGAAGAAGGGCCTTCAATCGTTCCTGGACGAGAAGGGCTACATCGTGGCTCCCGTAACGATTGACGACGCCGATTATGAATTCGCAGCTTTGTACAACCGTCCCGAGTATCACGATCGTGTGAAGGACGCCTATGTGCCGTACATGGAGTCTGTCGTCGCTTTCTTCGAACAGCGATCGGTCGAGGTGATCGGGCGCGAGATCCCGCAGATCCTCCTGATCCACGCAAGCCTGATGAATGCGGATCTGATGCCGGATCTGCTCGCGATGTTCAGACGCCGCGGCTATTCGTTTATCCCATTGAAACAGGCGCTCGCAGACCCCGCGTATTCTCTTCCTGAGAACTACGTGGGCCGGGGCGGATTCTCGTGGATTCATCGCTGGTCGCAGGCGAAGGACATGCCGAACAAAGGAGAGCCCGATCCTCCGGACTGGGTTGAGAAAGCTTGCTCCGAATTGAGCCCGCGTTAGAACTTAACCCTGGGCGGCCAATGCGGAAGCGTTGGCAACGCCAACCGGGACTCGTGCATGGATCGCTGTGCCGCGCATGGGTGCAGACTCCACAGAGAGTTCACCACTCACGAGCTTCAGGCGCTCTTGCATGCTGATAAGGCCAAGCCCCCGCCCCTGAAATGCCTCCTGCGGATCAAAGCCCACTCCCGCATCGCGGACGGCGAGAGAAATTGTGCCGCGTACCCCACGAAGTTCCACGTCGAATCGACGCGTCTGGCTGTGTTTCACCCCGTTGTGGAGTGCTTCCTGCAGGACTCGGAAAAGGCAAAGAGAGATTTCGGGCGTTACGGTTTCCGGGACGCTCTGATAAGCAAAGTTGATCTGGACGTTTTGCTGCTCCGACAATTCGCGGCAGAAGCCCTGCATTGCCTTGGCCACGCCAAGGTGACGCAACGTTGCCGAGTGCAGTTCATGCGACAGGTTGTGAATACTCCTGGATATGTCCGCGATTTGCTTGCGGAGGCTGTCGTGTTGGTCCAGGCCCTTCGATTGGTCGAGCGTCACAAGGATCAGGGCAAGGCGCTGGCCGATATCATCATGCAGGTTTCGAGCAATCCGCGATCGTTCTGCCTCCTGCGCCTCAATCAGCCTGCGGCCCAAGGTGGTCAGAGCTTCCTCGGCAAGCTTGCGATCCGTGATATCGGCTACCATACCGATCACCCGCAGCATTTCCCCCTTCCGATCAAAGAAGGCGTGCCCGTTTTTCTCCATCCAGACTACAGAACCATCGGGGCGTAAGACGCGGTATTGAACTCTATAGACAGGATCTTCCGGCGTGCACGAGTTCGTGGCTGCGAGCACAGCGGCGCGGTCATCGGGATGCACGGTGGTCATCATCTGCCGACACGTCGTCTCCTTGGGATCCGCCTCGAGTCCGAGGATATGGGCAAACTCCGCGGATCGAACGATCACGTCGGATACTCGATCCCATTCAAAGGCATACATCCGGCCGGATTGCGCAGCCAGACGTAATCGCTCCTCGCTCTCCCGCAAAGCTTCATCCGATTGCCTGCGCTCCGTGATGTCCTGAACAGTGCCGCGGAGCCGGATGACTCGCCCGTTTGCATCGCGCTGAGTGTCTCCTCGCGCGATAACCCACCGCGTCGCGCCGTTGGGGCAGTTCATCTGCAGATCGAGTTCGTAGGGCTTTCCGGTACACAGCGCTTCCTCAACGGCATTGCGCAACTGTTCCCAACTTTCGGGAGTATAGAGACTGGAATGATCCTTGTAACTTACTGCGGGTAGATTGCGATCGTGCCCGGCGATTCGATACAACTCGTCCGACCATAAGACGGTGTCGGTTTCCGGTTCCCACTGCCAGCTTCCCACTCCCGCCAGCCGTTGCGCTTCGGTGAGTTCGATCTCTTTCCGACGCAAGTTTTCTTCGGCGGCCTTTCGCTCCGTAATATCAACTGCAACGCCCAGCATGCGTTCAGCTTCACCGTCTGGGGAATAATAGAATTTCCCCTGCGCCGCCACCCAGCGGACCGAGCCATCCAGTCGAACGATGCGGAATTCGGCATTGTATGGACTTTGATGGTCCATCGCTGTCTTCACCGCGCTCCAGACGAGCGCTCGGTCTTCCGGGTGCACGTGGCGACGAAAGTCTTCAACGTGTCCGCTGTAGGTTGTGGATGGGATGCCGAAAATGGTTTCCATGTCGCCGAACCAGAAATCCCGGCCAGTCCGGACGTCCCAATTCCATCCCACGGACTTTCCGGCTTCCAGCGCCAGGTGTAGCAGAGTATGAGCGGTGATAAGGTCGGACTCCATCTGGGTCCGGCCGTTTACTTCCGCCAAAGTATTGCTATGCGCCACAGTATTTGCGAGCCTGGAAAAAGCATTCGCTTCGCTTCCCGTCCCGCCCCCGAATGTTTTCTCATAAGGCGGAGTACTTGCCATGCGACACCTCGTCCTAAACAATCCTCGAACCCAAACAAGTTGCAGAATGTGAATCACCTATATACGCGCTCTCATTTGTGATCGTCAAATTCCGTCGGTCTTTCTACCCCGAACAATTGCTGATAGACGACCGTCCGCGGAATCCGCGGTTCGTTTTTTCTACCCATGCCTGAGTGAATTGACACGTCGACGCTGATGCCAATACAGTGACCCTGCTCGTCTGCTCCGGACGGGCTCAAAGGAGTCTTCCATGCGCGCTTTCGTCCTTTCAGTTAGCCTTGCCCTGTGCGTTGCTCTGTCGTCGGTTCATGCCCAACCGCGGCAGGCGGCCACACCCCGCGAGCTGACGGCGCTCGACTACATCCAGATTCAGCAGCTCGTGGCAAAATACGCGCGGGCGATCGACACCTGCTCCAACAACGGGTACGACTACGCGGATCTCTTCACTCCCGATGGCGCCTTCATCCCTTCGATCAACGGTAAGCCCTCTGCTCCGGTTCAGGGGCGCGAGCGGCTCGCAGAGGTTTCAGGGGGCGGTTCGCGCGGGTGCAAGAATGTCGGGTGGATCGAGCAGGGCGTGCGTCACATCTACACCAATCACATCATCACGCCGACGGCAGAGGGAGCCACCGGCACCGTCGACATGCTGATGATCGGCCTTGGCGGAGATCCCAACAAGATCGAGTACGATGGGTACTACGAGGATACGTATGTGCGGACGCCACAGGGATGGCGCTTCAAGCAGCGCATGCACCATGCGCTGCTGAACGCGGGCAGGCGCGTTGCCCCGCCCGCAGTCGCGAAGTAGGAACCGCGGATTGCACGGATAGTTTCATCCGCGTAATCCACAAATCGAGGATTTCCTCATGCTCAGGCGAAAACGTTTGCTGCTATTCACGGTAGTTGCGCTCTTCATTGCCGGTACAGCCGTGGCAATCGTCGTTGCCACTGATGACAAGGATGAGACGCCCATCACGGGAGACGCCCTGTCGAAAGCGAGCGCCGCAGCCCTTCAATTCACAGGCGGCGGGACTGTCACCGACTCGGAAATGGGAGACGAGGAAGGCTACTACGAAGTCGAGGTCACCCTAAATGACGGGACGGAAGTGGATGTGCACCTCGACCAGAACTTTCGGGTGATTGGTTCCGATGCCGATAAAGAAGATGCCGAGGAGGTCAGGAACTGAAGCCCCAGCCCCTGCCTGCTCGCGAAAATGATGCCAGAATAGCGGGATATGTCGTACTGGCTAATGAAAACGGAGCCGACTTCCTTTAGCGTCGAAGATCTGGAACGTGCGCCGAACAAAACTACCGCATGGGACGGCGTCCGCAACTATCAGGCTCGGAACATGCTTCGGGATCAGATGAAGATCGGCGACCAGTCCTTTCTTTACTACTCCAACTGCGATGAGCCGGGCATTGTCGCTATCGTCACGATCGTGGAGGAAGGTTATCCGGATCCGACAGCGTTTGAGCGCAAACATCATCATTACGACCCAAAGTCCGATCCCGACAACCCCCGGTGGTTCCTGGTGGATGTGCAGCTAAAGCGCCGACTTCATCGCATCATCACGCTCAAGGAGCTCCGTAAGTATGAATCGAAGCAACTGGCGGGAATGATGATATTGCGGCCGGGCAACCGGCTGTCGGTGACGCCGGTGACCGCACCCCACTGGAAGTTCATTCATTCTCTCGAGCGCCGATAGGTGGGGCGCTCCGGTATCCCTGGCGCGATCCGCCGCATCTTTTCAAACGCGACGCGATCCATCGGCGGCCCGGGGTTTCTCCGTCGCGTCACAGGCGTCGAAGCAGGTGCCCAATTGCTCCGCGGCGATTTCTGGAGTCTGGCGAATGTACGACGCATGATCCCCCGGAACCGTGTACACCTCGAGTCCGCCGAGGCAGAGGCTACGCCAACTTTCTGAGAGGCCTTTTTGATCATTCTCCGAGCTAACGAGCAGTGTGACGCGGCCGGGATAAACCTTCGGCTGGTATAGCCGTGTCTGTCCAATGTGCTTTGCGGCGCGCAGCCAGAATGCTGTCTTTTGTTTCATCGTGGCCGCGACCCGCAGCCAACCGCGCAGGTCGCGGTGCCGCCTTTTATTTCGGAGTAAGCTTGTCAGATTCGAGAGGCCCACGCGCCAGATGGACCACTTCGATTTCAAGATCGCTAACGGTCTGGCGTTTGTTTTGATGGGGCGCCATGCGTCCATCAGAAGCAGTAATGCAACCTCGTGGCCCTGGGCGAGCAGTTGTTGAGCCATCTCAAACGCCACGATGCCTCCCACACACTCTCCACCCAGTGCGTATGGACCTTTCGGTTGCGCCATGCGTAATTGATCGATGTAGGAGGCCGCTCGCTCCTGAACCGTTGAGTGGGGGCTTCCAACCAAACCGTAAACGGCTTGATCACGATGGAGACTTCGCATCAATCTCGCGTAGATCATGAGCTCGGCAGTCCCCCCGGTACCTCCCGGTACCAGGAAGAACGGCATCGTTGACTGGCCTCTCTTAATTTCGACAAGCTTCGGCCCTGAGGCGGGAAAATGGGGACTACGGGCTGGTTCCGAAGAATCCAGCATTCGGAGAAACGCGGCAAACTGAGCGACGGTCTGGTGTTCAAAAAGAGAGACCAGCGGCAGGTCTCGATTGAATGTGTTCTCCAGCATCGCAAACAGATTCAGAGCCAGAAGCGAGTCTCCGCCCCGATCGAAGAAGCTCTCATCCCGGCCAATGCGCTGAATGCCCAGCGTTCGCGCAAATGTGTCTGCAACCAGGCGCTCCATTTCATCGCGTGGCGGATTATCGTCGAGTCCGGTCTCTTCCTCCGGAGGTGGTAACGCCGAGCGATCCACTTTGCCGTTGGATTTCAACGGTAACGTCTCCACAAACACGAACGCAGACGGGACGAGATGGTCAGGAAGTATCTCGCGGGCGAAGTCACGGATAAGCGAGATGCGTTCGCTGGGTTTGTGTTCTGCGACAACATAGGCCACAAGCCGCCTGTTTCGAGCGACGACGCAGACTTGCTTCACCAGAGGACATCGGCCCAGCGCAACCTCGACTGCGCCCGGTTCAACGCGGAATCCGCGGATCTTCACCTGATCATCCGTCCGGCCTATGAATTCGAGGTCTCCATCGCGCCTGTAGCGAACGAGGTCGCCCGTCCTGTACAGGAACTCGCCGGGTCGATCTGAAAACGGATTCGGAATGAGCCGATCGCGCGTCAGGTGCTCGTCATCGAGATAGGCCTCCATGAGGCCGTCGCCACCGACGTACGCCTCGCCTACGACTCCGGCCGGGACAAGCTGCTGCAGCCGGTCGAGCACATAGATCTGTGTGTTGGAAATGGGGCGGCCAATGGGGATGGTTCCACCGTCAAATTTCTGGCCGCGGGATAGCGGATAGAAGGTCGTAAACGTGGTGTTCTCCGTCGGACCGTAACAATGGATCAGTTGACCCGATCGCGCCCGTTCCAGAAAACGTTCCGTGTGCGTAACAGAAAGGACATCGCCACCGACCAGTAGTTGCCGGACGGTCATCAGTTCGGCGAGATGCGTATCGACAAAGAGCTCAAATAATGCGCTCGTGAGAAAAAGCACACTGACGTCATGACGAACAATCGCCTCGCTGATCTCTTTCAATGAAGGACGCCGGTTTGGGAGCATCACGAGTTTTGCGCCGTTGAGAAGCGCTCCCCAGATTTCGAACGTCGAAGCATCGAAGGCGACCGGAGCAATTTGCAGGAACACATCTTCCGAAGTCAGGCGGGCATAATTTGCTCCCTTCACGAGGCGCAGAACAGCGCGATGGCTGATGCACACGCCTTTCGGCGTTCCCGTTGAACCGGACGTGAACATGACGTACGCAAGGGATCTGCAGGAAGATGCAGGGAAGCGCCAGTTTGGTTTCACGAGACCCGGTTGCGGGACGAATGCAGCACCGCACTTGAGGATTGCCAGCATCTGTACGACAACGGCCGGATCAGATTTTGCGGGGATTTCCACCAGCATCCCGGGCCTGACGCCGGCTTTCACAAGATCGGCGGCAAGCTGGGTGGCGTCCCGATCGAGTTCCGAGTAAGTGATCTCCCAAGTGCCAGACACGAGCGCAATCGCGTGAGGAGTGCGTCGCGCCTGCGCCTCGAACTCCTCATGAATGGTCGAGTCTCGCGGAGAATCGATTGCGGTGTCGTTCCGTTCATGGATCAGCCAGTTCCTCTCCGCGGACGACAACAATGGCAGAGTCGCAATACTCTGATCGGGGCGGACGGCGACTTCTTCAAGCAGCCTCCCGAAACATTCAACGAACTGCGACATTGTCGGCGCATCGAAGAGATCCGCGTCATACTCCAACAACCCGCCAAATCCCTCCGTCGTTTCCCACATGAACAGCGTGACGTCGAATTTTGCCGTACCGGTATCGATGTTCCGCGCCTCTACACGCAGTCCGGGCAGTCCCCAGTCGATTCGCGGCATGTTTTGATAGGCGAACATGACTTGAAATACGGGCGTTGAATCGGCCCGTCGTTCGATCCCGAGTGCCTCGACGAGCATTTCGAACGGCAAATCCTGGTGACTGTACGCGCTCAGAACAACGTCGCGGACTCGGGCGAGTAGTTCCCGGAAACTTGGTTGATCCTGGAGAGAAGTACGGATGGCCAGCGTGTTGACGAACAACCCAATCATGTCTTCCAACTCGGCGCGACTGCGATTGGAGACGGGTGATCCTACGATGACGTCCTCTTCGCCGGTGTGGCGATAAAGGAGCGTCTTGAATGCGGCAAGCAGCATCATGAACGGGGTCACGCTTTCATTTGCGCTCAGACGCTTCAGCGCTTCGGTGACTGCGCTGGATACAGCAACAGGGTGGCAGGCGCCTCGACGTATGCCCGAATGAGTTTGCGGACGATCGGCCGGCAGGCGCAGCACAGGAAGCGAGCCGCCCAGCTGTCGCTTCCAATAATCCAGAAGTGGAGCAAGCGTTTCCTCATCCAGCCGCCGCCTTTGCCAGAGCGCAAAATCCGCGTATTGCAGCCGGGGAGTGGGGAGAGAACTGGAGGAACACGCTCTGAGTTCGCGCATGAAGGGAGCGCACGACGATCCATCGAAGGCGAGATGGTGCATGGTGAGAACCAGCAAGTGCTCCATGTCGTCCAGCCTGAGGAGGCGCGCGCGGATCAGGGGCGGCTGTTCGAGATCGAATGGTTCGCGCGCCTCCGCTTCGGCGCGACGATTGGCCTCCTCGAGATTGCGCACGTCCGTCACCGGTATCGTCAATGGACTTGCGGGATGAATCGTTTGTACGAGCTGTCCATCGAGGAGTCGAAGCGTCGTGCGAAGGACTTCGTGACGGCGCACGATTTCCGATAGGCTACGTTCCAGGTCGGATGTGGGCAGCGCTCCCGAAATTCTCAGGGCAACCGAAAGATTGTAAAGAGGGCTTCCGGGCTGCAGTCGTTCCAGAAACCAGATGCGTTGTTGGGCGAAGGAAGCGGGTAAAGGAACGTCTCTCGGAACGGGCTCGAGCGGCGGCCCGCCTCGCTGGAAGCGGAGCGCGTCGCGCACCGCGCTCCAAAGTGCTGCTCCGCTTTCACTCATGTGAATCGCTCCGTAGAATCGAGTCCGACTTCATTGATGATGTCCGCATCATCCGGAACTTCGCCGGCCAGGCCGGTAATTGCTTTAACCTTCTCGAGCGCATGCTTGATTGCGCCGATTGCGGTTGTTGTCCGGAAGCGGATTCTAAATGAACGCAGGAGGAAAACAAATCAACGCCTTGCTTCACCACGGGCTGCGTGGCAGTGCGGCTCGATTTCCGGGCAAGGAGGCGATTGTGCACGGCGATCGTCGTATGACCTATGCGGAGGTGTGGACTGCAGTCGCATCGCTAGCCAGCCGTTTAAAATCGGGGCTGGAACGCGGCGAAAGACTTGGAATTTTTCTGGAGCCTTCCATTCCGCAGGCTCTCTCCATTTTCGCGGCGAGCGCTGCAGACGTCGTATTTGTTCCGATCCATCACTCGCTGTTTCCTGAGCAGGTCGGCCACATCCTGTCGGATTGCGGCGCCAAAGGCCTGATCACGACCAGGGCGCGGCTGGCGGGACTCTCGGATGTCCTCAAAAGAATTCCTTCTCTTGTCGTTGTTCTCGTCGCGGATCGGGACGAACTATTTGCGCCCGAGGCTCCGGCGCCAGGAGAAGAATGCCTCTGCAGCGACCTCGCCGCGATTCTCTACACGTCAGGATCGACTGGAAAGCCCAAAGGAGTGATGCTGACTCACGCGCAGATTATTGCGGGCGCCGAGATCGTCTCAGCCTATCTCGGCATCACGAGCGACGATAGAATTCTTGCAGCTCTCCCGTTTAGCTTCGATGCCGGACTGAACCAGATCATGACGGCTTTTCAGCAGGGCGCCACGATCGTTCTGCTGAACTTCAGGCTCGCCCGCGAAATTGTCGATGCCCTGGTGAAGGAAAGGATTACCGGGCTGGCGGGAGTTCCCACACTCTGGACGTTGTTGGCCCATCCATCGTCAACGTTGAGTAGGAACCGTCTGCCGCATCTGCGATACATCACGAACACCGGAGGCGTCATGCCTCAGTCGATGCTGGCCGCATTGCGAGAGGCGCTACCGGCAACGTCCATCTTTCTGATGTACGGATTCACAGAAGCGTTTCGCTCAACGTATCTCAAGCCGGAGGACCTCGATCACCGCCCCACGTCGATTGGAAAGGCGATTCCCCAAACGGAAATCCAGATCCTCAACGACGATGGCCAGCCGTGCGCGCCCGGCGAGGTTGGCGAGTTGACCCATCGCGGACCCACGGTTGCGTTGGGGTACTGGGGTAAACCGGAATTGACGAAGGAAGTTTTCAGGGTCCGTCCGGACGGCGCAACGGTCTGCTACTCCGGCGACCTTGTCAGGTCGGACGACGAAGGCTTTATCTACTACGTAGGCCGCCGGGACGCCCTGATCAAATCATCCGGTTTTCGTATCAGTCCAACCGAAGTTGAAGAAATCCTCTGCCAGAATGCCAGTGTCCGTAGCGTTGCGGTCATCGGGGTTCCTGACGAGTTATTAGGTCAGCGCATCAAAGCATTCGTCGTGCTGAATCACCCGGACGAGGAATGTGTAGCTGAAGCGCTTATTCGCTTCTGCGCCGAAAGATTGCCTCGATATATGGTTCCCGAAACGATCGAGTTCATCGATGACCTGCCGATCACGGGGAGCGGCAAGGTCGACTATGTTGCTTTGCGCTCCCGTGGTGGTGGTTAGATTGCTACTGGCGCCGGAGGTCTTGCGGTCGGTAGCCCCTTACTTATGCGGCGCGTACCTGGATGTCCGGGATCTTGTCATCATAGAAGGCCAGGCGGTCCTTGAGGTTGCGGTGTTCGTCATAGGGGGACTCATAGGTCCAGACCGCATCGTTCAACCGTCTTGCTCCCGTGTTGATATTGAAGTAGTGGGCAGTGCCTTTGAACGGGCATTCTGTAGTCGTAAGCGTTCGTTCGAGTTTGTCCATTTGGACGTCACTTCGCGGGAAGTAATAACGGTCCGGGTGGTTGTCTTCCTTCACAAGAATGACGTCCGCTGATCGCGCGATTGTCTCGCCGTCGACTTGAACCGTCATGGCTCCAGGCACGCGCTCTTCCTCAATTTTGTGGTCCGGCATTTTCTGGTGTCCCGGCGACGTTTTGTTCATGGTTATCCTCCTGTAAGAATGCTGGCAATCCAGGGCCCAAAACCGTCTCTTGAACTCTCCGATGTGGCGGCTGGCTCGCATTTCTCACGCTTCAAGGCTTTTAGCCGCGGATTACGGACGCGAACGCGCGCCTGCAACTATCGCTGCTTGTCCCTTCGGATCATCATCCAGCGTTCGGGATGGGTCAGCGGCTTGAAGCCCAGCCTCTCGTAAACCGGATGGGCGTCGTTGGTGGCAAGGAGCCATTGGTAGACTTCGAGATGCTCGGGATGAGCCATTGCAAAGCGGACGATTGCTCCAGCCAGACCTTTGCGTCGATGGGCCGGATCTACGAACACGTCCATGATGTAAGCAAATCGAGTTCTGTCGGAAGCCAACCTGCCGTAACCGACCTGCTCGCCTCCCGCCGCATAAGCGCCGATCACAAGTGAGGAATTCAGTGCGCCCTTTTTAACTTCGGTGTAGGTGATGCCGGGCGACCAGTAAGACCCCGCCAACCAATCGGTTACTCGACGGAAGTCGACACGATCCATATCGTCACTGATGACATAACCGTTGAATTCCGTATTCATCGCCGAAATTCTACATCTCACCGTCTCCATTTCTGTCACAGACAGCGCTCCTATTCCGTCTTAGCCAATGAGAGGAGCGTTCTATGTCGAAGCAACCGAAAGTGACTGTCATTGGAGGTGGTCTTGCAGGGTTGACTGCAGCCGCGTATCTGGCGCGGGCCGGCCGGCAGGTCGTTCTTTATGAGCGAGCCGCGCACCCCGGAGGCCGGGCGTACACACGATCCATAGACGGATTCCGGCTGAATTTGGGACCCCATGCGCTTTATCGCGCAGGGGCAGCAGCTGCCGTCTACAAAGAGCTCGGTGTCCCTTATAGCGGCAGACCCGTGCCCGCAAAAACATATTTGGCCCTGCTCAAAGGCGAGTTCCACCCGCTCCCATCGGGCGCGTTCTCATTGCTGCGATCATCCCTGTTATCCATCCGCGGCAAAGTCGAGATGCTCCGTTTCCTGGCTTCGTTAACGCGGATGAACACGGCTGAACTCGATTACGTCACAGAGAAAGATTGGCTCGACCGCACATTTTCGAGCACGGATGCGAGACAGATGGCGGAGGCGTTCATTCGACTGGCAACGTACACGAACAGTCCTGAAATCCTGTCTGCCGGCGCAGCGCTTGCCCAATTGAAGGTTGGCGTGCAAGGAGTGGATTACCTGGATGACGGATGGATCTCACTGGTGGAAGGGCTCTACGTTGTCGCGGAACGCTGTGGCGCAGAAATCAGGACCGGCGTGTCGATCCAGTCGTTGCCAAACGACGAAGGCAACGTCGTCTACGCCGGGGCACCCGATCCATCACACGGAACGACACCGGTCCACGTGTCCAGTCTTGATGTTTGCCTGGATCGACTGCCTGAGACTGGCCATACTTTCGCTCTTGGAATAGATGAGCCATTCTATTTCTCGGTTCATTCGCAGTGGGCCAGACTTGCCCCTGCTGGCGGGGCCATGATCCATGTTGCAAAGTATGGGAAAGGCGATCGCTCGGAGTTGGAAACGATTCTCGATCGGGTGCAAAAAGGCTGGCGGAGTCACGTCGTGCATGCTCGCTTCATGCCGAATCTCACCGTCACTCACGCAGTCGTCACCGCAGAAGGCGGCGGGCTCCGTGGACGAACTCCGGTCGATGGATCCCACCGGCCGAACGTCTATTTCGCTGGTGACTGGGTTGGACCGGAAGGCATGCTCAGTGATGCGGCCGTTGCCAGCGGCAAGAAAGCAGCGGAGATGATCATCAAGGCGGCACAGCCTGTGCAGGAACTGCAAATCGCATGAGTCGACTCGACGTCTTCAATGAGCACCGATCACTCCTGTTTGGGCTTGCCTACCGGATGTCCGGCAGCCGGTCCGACGCGGAGGATATCGTGCAGGAGGCGTTCATTCGCTGGCAGAGCGCGCCAGTTGATGAGGTGAGTTCACCGAAGGCCTATTTATCCACGATCGTAACTCGCCTGGCGATCGATCACCTCCGAACCGCGAAGGTCCAACGCGAGGAATACGTCGGGCCGTGGCTGCCGGAGCCTGTTCTTACAACGGATACACGCGACCCGTTGACGATGTCTGCGCTCGCCGAGTCGCTGTCGTTAGCGTTTCTGGTCGTGCTGGAAAACCTCTCGGAGACCGAGCGTGCAGCCTTTCTTCTGCATGAAGTGTTTGAGTACGACTATTCCGACATCGCCAAAATGATCGGGAAAAATGAAGCCGCCTGCCGCCAGTTGGTCCATCGCGCAAAAGAGCGCGTGGCGATGAAACCTGGCCGCTTTGAGGCCTCAACCGAAACCAGCCGGCAAATAGCGCAGCAATTTCTCGAAGCCGCTCAGAGTGGCGATATCGATGGACTGATGTCGATGCTCGCGCCAGACGTACGGCTCGTGGCTGACGGTGGTGGCAAGGTTGCGGCCGCGAAGAAACCGGTCGACGGAGCCGATGCTGTCGCCCGCCTGATCGATGGCTTAATGAAGAAGTTTCTTCCCGCCGGGGCAATCTTGAACGTGACGGAAGCGAACGGCCAGGCAGCGCTCATGATCTCGCTCGGCAATACGGTGATCTCGATGTCCGTTTTGGAGATCCGGGATGGCCTGATCCGCAGGATTTTTGCCATCGCTAATCCCGATAAGCTCCGGTGCCTCGATACTCGCGAGGCGGTGTCGTAAGAAAAGCCATTTGACTTGAAGCATCCTCTGGTGCGGGGAATCGGAAATCGGACGAATCCTGCATCTCAAAGCCGAAAACCGAAGTAGCACATTGGACAGACACGCCAGGCGGTCCAATCCGATATCTCGGTTTTCGGCCTTGAGATGCAGGATTCGTCCGATTTCCGATTTTCGTACCAAAGATTCTCTTTATTTCCCTTCGCCTGCCAGGACCTACAGTTTCGCCATTACGCGGCGGCTACAAACTCGTTAGGTGAGCGCTCTCGCCCTTCAGACATCGCATTGGATCCGATCGCGAACCTGGGACAGCTTTTGGCTCCTGTCGGGTTTTTGGATTCCGACACTTCTCCTGTTCGTGCCGATTGACGGCATCAAACCCCTGACGATCGTGGTCACTTTGCTCTTCTGGATGGGGCATCGGATTTCAAGCCTGTATCTCGGGTTTTGCGTGGGCGAATATCGCGAAGTGGTGCAGGCCCGGAGGCACTACTTCCTATCGTTCCCGCTCTTTCTGCTTTGCCTGCTCGCGGGGTTCTTGCTGGTTCCCGAGAGCGTGATTCCTCTCTCTTTGCTTCACCGTTTCGTTCTGCTCGCCTTTTTCGACTACTTCCTGTCGTTGTATCACTTTTCGGTCCAGCACTACGGCGTTCTGTCGGTGTATCGCGGCAGGCTGCCCCACGGTCAAAGAGATCCCGCGCTGCTGCGTTGGGATTGGTGGGTGTGCATTGGCGTGTCGGGAATCTTCAGCGTTGCGATGGACTATCTCAACGGGGAGTTCGATGCGTACGAAATCTTCAAAAACGCACCGCTGCTATCCGAGTCCGCAATGAACGCTTTAAGGTTGGGTCTGACTGCTGTTGTCGTGGTGGCCTGGCTCCTGATGTTGCGAAAATACGTTCAAAGGCAGCAGGGCGTTGCCCGGATTCTCTACCTCTCAACACTTTGCTATCTGACGGTGGTTTCTTTTTATCTCGAACCGCTCTTGTACTTCTTCGCCGTCCAGGCGCAGCACTGGTTTGTTTCCCTCGGGCTAACGACCCATATGGCGTCGAATTCGCAGTTCGAACCCCGGAAACAGTCCCATAGGCCCTGGTATCGGCCGTGGGCCTGGATCAATGCCCGAGCTTTTGGCCCGCTACTGGTCCTGGTCCTATTGTCGATCGGCTTGACGCCACTGCTGGAAGCGGACTATTTCATCGTTCACCGCTTTGATACAGAGACGCTGACGGTCCAAGGCATTCTTGTGCATCTTCAGGATTCTGCCTGGATCTATGTCCTGGGTGGTCTCGCGATGTTCAGCTCCTTCCTTCACTACATCTATGATCGCGGCGTCTTCCGCCTCTCCGATCCTCTCACTCGAAAGGTCGCCTTGCCGCTTCTGATTCCGCCGGGACAGAGATGAGGATTACCAGGAGAATCGAGTA
>Ga0111539_10002874_pt1 | contig 22857 bp, 17 predicted proteins | sample RhiMethybrSRZTD1_FD_79667 | JGI IMG/M metagenome (GOLD analysis project Ga0111539, IMG submission 79667) | Populus rhizosphere microbial communities from Tennessee, USA - Rhizosphere MetaG P. TD hybrid SRZTD1 (version 2) (version 2) | ecosystem: Host-associated > Plants > Roots > Rhizosphere >...
CGCCGAGAAGGTCTGCAGGAAGTTGTGCTGCGGAGGCGATTGGTCGGCGTGCCCGATGGGCGAAAGCTGCATCCGACAGCTTCTGGTGCACGACGAGCAAAGCTCCACCAATATTCCGGCGGGCGCCGACCTGTGTTTCCCCGTCGGCACCTGCAACGTTCTCGATCCGCAAGCGTGCAGCGACACCCCCGGCCGCAACTGTCAAATCGTCGATCCGCTCGGCAACGTCGCCTGTGCTCCCAACGGAAGCGTCGAGCTCGGGCAAGCTTGCGGCGGCGGTCGTGTCTGCGCTGCCGGATTGTTTTGCGCCGGAGAGACTTGTCGCAAGCTATGCGGTGCCGTGGCGGGACTCACGGTGGCTTGTCCCGCGGGGCAGGGCCAGTGCGTGCACTTCACGCGCGATCCCGCGGGCGTCGGCGAATGCACGCCCTGAGGGCCCGAGCTCTCAGCCGCGCATCAAGCGCGTGATGGCATGGGTCTCGCGAGCGCCGAGCAGGCCGAACTGAACGCCGAAGCCGCCCGGACCGTTCCAGCGAACCACCGCCGGCAAGCGCACCTCGGCGGGCAGACCCGGCAAGTGCGTCACGATCGTCAGCGTGGTGCCGAAGGCCGGCAGCTCCTCGGCCTCGACGAACATTCCCCCCAAGCTGATGTCTTTGCCGGTCCCGGAGAAGGCCGGCTCGTCCTTGACCTCGCAGCTTACGCCGAGGTCGATTGCGACGCGGGGATGAGTACGCTTTTCTTGCAAGGTGCCCTCATGGGGTCTCGGCGAAGATGAACACCGAACCCGGAAACTCAACGGTCGAACACACCTCGCGCCCTGTCAAGCCGCCAAGGAGTTTGGGGCGCCACCTCGAGGGCTGGCAGCTCGCCCTGGTTACAGTCTCGATCGCCGCTCTCGGGGCGCTGCTCGCAATTCCGCGGGCCGTGGCGCCCGAAGACGTACCCGTCCCCGCCGTCGATCGCGCGGAACAGCGCCGGTCTTCCCAAAGCGAGAACCTTCGCGCCGACGCCGCCGAGCGCGAGCCGCTGCCGTTCGAGGTGAGGGTGGTGGGCGAAATGCTCCGCCGTTACGGCGCCGACGAAAGCAGCGGCGAGCCGTCACTCGGCGAACAACACTTGATCGAGCTCCGCGACCAGGCGCCGAAGGCGCGGGCAAAGCACGGTGACGAAGCGTTGCTCCGCCTGCGGGCAGCGCAAGCGCGGTTCTTCTGCCGCGCACTCGAGCGCTGGCAGAGCTCGGGCAAGGTCGATTCCGACCTGACCGAGCTTGGCGGAAGCTTTCTCGCCAAGGCGGAGCGCGTCGGATGGCTGCGCGGCGAACGCGAGCTCGTTCTCGACGAGGAAGAGCGCGCTCTTTTGTTCCGGGTGCGCTGGGGAGAGCTCACCGGGCTCGGCAGAACGCACCCGTTCCGCGCGACGCTGAACGAGTGGCGCATCTACTACCGGTTCTTGATCGAGAACCCCGACGCGGTCGGCGAGGCGGCCCGCGGCACGGCGCGACTCGGCTACGTGCAGGTCCTGGGGCGGCTCGATCCGGACTTTCCAGCGAGCCTGGCGCACGGAGTCGTGGCCTATCAGCTCGGGCATTTCCCGGATGCAGCTCGCGCTTTCCAGGCGCACCTCCAGGCTCATCCGGGCGGACCCTGGCGGCTGCGGGCCCAGAACTACTTGGCTGCGGCTCTCCGGGCCGACGACACCGCGCCCTGAGACAGCCCGTTGAAACGGGCTTGCAGGCGACTGCGGGCTAAATTATTATCAGTCGAATGATAAATAAATTGCCCTGGCTTGCCGTTGCGCTCGCAAGCTGCGCCGCGAGCGTCCCGGCTTGCCGGCGGGGGCAGGCCGCCGAAGAGCGGGCAAACCAGGGCGTCGTCGAATACGACCAGCGGGTCCTCGGATTCGAGCTCGGAGGGCGCCTCAGCGAAGTACTGGTCGAGCGCGGTGCCCGCGTGAAGAAGGGGCAGCCGCTCGCACGCCTCGATGACGAGCTCGAACGTGCCACCCGAGCGGTGCGGTCCAACGAAGAGCGGGCGGCGCAAGCGCAGGTCAGTCTGCTCAAGGCGGGGGCTCGGCCCCAGGAGATTCAGTCGGCGGCGGCGCGCGTGAAGGCGGCGCGCGCGGCCGAAGAGCAGGCCAAGAAGAACCTGGAGCGCGAGCGCGAGCTGAACCGCCGCGGCGTCACGCCGCAAGCGTTCGTCGACGACCTCCAGAGCCAGCTCGAACGCGCGACCGCCGAGCGCCAGTCGCTCGAGCAATCCTGGCTGGCGATCAAGAGCGGTGCGCGCCACCCCGAGGTCGAAGCTGCGCAAGCCAAGGCCGACGCGGCCTCGAGCGTCGTCAAGCTCGCGGACGAGCGCCTCGCACGCCACGAGCTTCGCGCCGCCATCGATGGCGTCGTGCTCGACGTGCACGTCGAAACCGGCGAAATCGTCGGCGCAGGTGCACCGGTGATCACCATCGCAGATACCTTGCACCCCTATGCCGACGTGTTCGTTCCGCAAGCGCTGGTCGCCGGGATCGTGCGCGGTGCGCCGGCTCGGCTCAAGGTCGATGCTCTGCCCGAGCCGGTTCCGGCGCTGGTCGAAAGCATCGACCAGCGCACGGAGTTCACGCCGCGCTTCCTGTTCAGCAACCGCGAGCGGCCGAATCTCGTGGTCCGCGTGCGCGTGCGCGTCGACGATCCGAACGAGCGGCTCTACGCCGGCCTGCCCGCCTTCGTCACGATTGATCGTCGGCCATGAACGCGAACGCCGAAAACGAGCGCGAAGCGGTGATCGTGACCGACAAGCTGTCGCGACATTTCGGCAGCTTGATTGCGGTGCGCGACGTGTCGTTGCGGGTCTACAGAGGCGAAATTTTCGGCGTGCTCGGGCCGAACGGAGCCGGCAAATCGACGACGATTCGCATGCTATGCGGGATCCTCGATCCGAGCGGCGGCAAGGGGAGCGTGGTCGGCTTCGACATCGCCACCCAGGCCGAACGGATCAAGGAGCGCATCGGGTACATGACCCAGCGCTTCAGCCTCTACGAGGACCTGACGGTGCGCGAGAACCTGCAATTTTACGCGGGTATCTACGGCGTGCCCCGGCGCGAACAGAAGACCCGGATCGAGCTCGTGCTCGAGCGCTCCGGGCTTTCCGAACGCCAGCACCAGCTGGCCGGCACGCTCTCCGGCGGCTGGAAACAGCGCGTGGCGCTGGCCTGCGCGACGATCCACGCGCCGCCGCTGCTGTTCCTCGACGAGCCCACCGCGGGCGTCGATCCGGTGAGCCGGCGCGAGTTCTGGGAACAGATCCACCGCATCTCCGCCGAGGGGACGACCGTGCTTTTGACCACGCATTACATGGATGAAGCCGAGCGCTGTCATCGGCTGGCGTTCATCTTCAGCGGGCAGCTGCTCGATACGGGAACTCCCGAGCAGATCATCGAGCGGCGCAGGCTGACCGCCGCCGAAGTCGAATGCGAAGCCGCGACGCGGGCAGCGGAGCTCCTGCGCGCCGATCCGGACGTCGACGAGGTCGCCCACTACGGCCACGTGTTGCGCGTTGCGGTGCGCAACGGCAAGGACGCGCTCGCGCTGGTCGAACGAGTGCTGACGGACCCCGCGCTCGGCGTGCGCTCGCTGCGGCCGGCGCGCGTCAGCGTCGAAGACGCGTTCGTGTCGATCGTGCGTGACGAGCAGAAACGCTCGGCGCGCGCGGAAGCGAGTGCGGCATGAGCCCGCGGACTTGGGTCATCGCCTGGAAAGAGCTGCTCCAGCTGCGGCGCGACCGGATGACGCTCGGCATGATGGTGATGCTGCCGCTGATGCAGCTGATGCTGTTCGGCTACGCGATCAACACCGACGTCCGCCACATCCCGATGGTGGTCTTCGATCAAGATCGCAGCGCAGAATCGCGGGATCTGGCGCGCAGTCTGGAAGCGACGCTGTTTTACGACGTCGTCGGTCAAGTCAGCGACTTCAGCGAAATCCAGCGCGCGCTACGGGCCGGCAAGGCGCGCGTCGCCCTGGTGGTGCCGAGCCGCTACGCGTCGGATCTGGCGCGCGGGCGTACGGCCAAAGTCGCGCTGATCGTCGACGGCTCGGACCCGCAAACCGTGGCCAGCGCCACCAACACCGCGGCTTCGCTGGTCACCGCGCGCTCGAGCGAGCTCGCGGTGTCGCGGCTGGCGCGTGTGGGCAGCGTGGCGCAGGTGCAGCCGATCGAGCTCGAGCCCAACACCTGGTTCAACCCCGATCTGCGCACCGCCGTTTACGTCGTACCGGGGTTGATCGGCGTGATCCTGACGATGACGATGGTGATGCTCACGTCGATGGCGCTCGCGCGCGAACGCGAGCGGGGCACGCTCGAGCAGCTTATCGTCTCGCCGGTGAAGCGGCTCGAGCTCGTGATCGGCAAGATCGTTCCGTACGTGGGGATCGGCTACGTGCAGATGTCGCTGGTGCTCTTGGCCGGGAATCTGATCTTCGATGTCCCGCTGGTGGGCTCGACGCTGCTCCTGTACGCGCTCGCGTTCGTCTTCATCTCGGCGAGCCTCGCGATCGGCTTGTTCTTTTCGACGCTGGCCAAGACGCAACAGCAGGCGATGCAGATGTCGTTCTTTTTCTTTTTGCCCAACGTCTTGCTCAGCGGCTTCATGTTTCCGTTCGAGGGCATGCCGGTGCCCGCGCAGTGGTTGTCGCAGCTTTTGCCGCTGACGCATTTTCTGCGCATCGTGCGCGGGATCACGCTCAAAGGCAGCGGTTTCGCCGACGTTGCCGACGAGCTGGTCTGGCTCGGCGCGCTGCTCGGCGGGCTCGTGTCGCTGGCGGCGCTGCGCTTCACCAAGAAGCTCGCCTGATGGCACGTCCTCGCAGCGACATCATGGAGCGCATCGTGCACGCGGCGCGCGAGCGCTTTCTGAACGAGGGCGTCGACGGTGCCTCGCTGCGCCGCATCGCGCGCGACGCAAAGACCAACATCGGCATGGTCTACTACTACTTTCAGACCAAGGACGATCTGTTCCTGGCGGTGGTCGAAGAGGTCTACGCCGCGCTGCTCGCCGACCTCGAGCATGCCCTTTTGCCCGATGCTTCGACCGAAGAGCGCATCCGCCGCCTTTACGTGCGCATGAGCGAGATCGACCAGGCGGAGTTCAAGGTGCTGAGGCTCGTGGTGCGCGAGGCGCTGATCTCGTCGGCGCGCCTCGAGCGCTTGCTCGAGCGCTTTCTGCGCGGACATATCCCGCTGATCGTCAGCACTGTGAGCGCCGGCATCGCGGAGGGTGCGCTGCGGCGCGACGTGCACCCGGCGCTCCTGATGATGCTGGTGCTCGCGGTGGGTGGCCCGCCACAAGTGATCGGCACCGTGGCGCGCGAGCGTTTCGGCGTGACCGACCTGCCGGGCGGCGGGGAGCTCGCCTCCACCCTGGTGAAACTCCTGTTTCAAGGCATCGCCGCCCAAGACCGAGGAGAAATCGATGCAACGTAGCTTGTTTGCCGCGCTCCTTCCGGCCGCCCTCCTGATCGCAGAGCCGTCCGCCGCCCAGGCGCCGGACCCCGGCGCATCCGCTCCGCCGCTCGCCACCGGATCGAGCGACCTCGAGGCGCGGCTGCGCGGGCTCTTGGCCAAGCAGGGCGGGCTCACCTCCGATCAGGCCGCGCAGCGAGCCAGCTCGACCAGCGTCGACGCGAAAATCAAAGACGCGGATCTCCTGGCAGCGGCGGCCGACGTCGATCGCGCGCTGATCGCTTACTACCCGCGCCTGACGCTCACCGCGCGCTACACGCGCTTCTCGTCGATCGGTGATCAACGCCTGGGTAACGTGGTCGCGGCGCCGACGGCCGGCCTGGGTCCAATCGCTCCAGGCGCGCCGCTCGTCAATGTCTCGCTCGAGTTTCCGGTCATTCTCAATCAGTATCTCTTGCAGGCAAACCTCACCGTACCGCTTTCCGACTACTTCTTGCGCACCGGCCAGAGCGTCTCCGCCGCAACCGAGACGCGCGCCGGGGCCGAGATCGACGCGCGCGCGGCGCGGCTGTCGGCGGCGCTCCAAGCCCGCGTGCTCTATTACGCCTGGGCGCGGGCGCAGCTACAGGAGGTCGTCGCGCTGCAATCGGTGGAGCAGGCGCGATCGCACAAGCAGGTAGGCGACGCCGCTTACAGCGCGGGTCGGGGCTCGCGCGCCGACGTGCTGCGGGCTGAGTCGACGCTGGCGCGGGCCGAGCTGCTGTTCGAGCGGGCTCGGAACCTGCGCATCGTGAGTGAAGAGCAGCTCCGAATCGCGACCCACGACGATTCGCGGCGGAGCTACGAGATCGGCGAGGATCTCTTGAGCGCGCTTCCCGACGAGGGAAAGGCACAGTCCATCTCGCAACTCTATCGCGAAGCGCTGCAAAAACGGCTGGAGCTCCGTGCGCTCGACCGCGCAGAGCGCGCGCTCAACGACCAGCGGCGAGCGAACCGAGCGTCGTACTATCCGCGGCTCGACGCGTTCGGCAACGCCTACTACGCCAATCCGAACCAGCGCTTTTTTCCGCCGCGCGACGAGTGGAACGCGTCGTGGGACCTCGGCGTGCAGCTCAGCTGGACACCCAACGAGGTGGGCTACGCTTCCGCGACCAGCGCGGGGCTCGAAGCGCGCCGTGCTCGCGTCGTCGCGCAGAAGGCGGCGTTCCGCGATGCGCTGCTGAACGAAGTGACGCAGGCCTATCACGCGCTGCGCGAGGCCGAAGCTGGCCTCGAGACCAGCAAGCGCGGCCAGGCCGCGGCCGAGGAAGCCTACCGCGTGCGGAAGGAGCTTTACAGCTACGGGCGCGCCACGAGCGACGAGCTGATCGACTCCGAAAGCGACGTGCTGCGCGCCGGACTCGAGCTGATCAGCACGCGCATCGAGCAACGCATCTCTCGCGCGCGCCTCGAGCACGCGCTCGGCCGCGACGTGCGGCGCTGAGCGCTCACTGAGCGGGGCAGACCTTGGCCTTCGCCGACAGCGTATCGACGAGATAATAGGTGTTGTCCCCGGTCTTGTTCACGCCCCGGATGTTGACCTCGAGGACCTTGCCCGCGAGCGCGGTCGAGGTCACCGAGAACGGCGTCCAATCGGGGTAGGTCTGGCTCGATCCCAGAAACAGCGGCCGCTCGTAGCGGACTCCGGTCAACGCGTCCGTGACGTCGACCGAGAAACTGCTCGACAGCGATGGTGTGCCGCTCGGATAGAGAATGTAATAGCCGCTCACCGTGAGCGAGACTGCAGCCGCCGGCACCTCCACCTGCTGGTAGACCTTCGCGTCCAGCGGCGATTCGCCGCCCAGCCAAACCACTTTGGTGGGCGTATGAGCCACCGCGGGCTGGGGCGGCTCGTCGATCAGACTGACGTTGAACTGGGGAAACTCCTTCCAGCCGACGTTCGTGCCATAGTCGAAGTTCGCGTTGATCAATAGCTCCAGCGACGCCGATACGTCCTGGTGAGCACACCCGGCGGGCTCGGCACAGTAGTCGAACGTGCAGCGATCCGTGTCGGCGCAGGCGAGCGGCGTCCCCGCCTGGCAGCCCGCCGTGGCGCTACAGGTCTCGGTGCCGGTGCAAACGCGATTGTCGTCGCAGAGCTCGTCCGACGGGGTATGGATGCAGCCGCTGGCTTCAGTGCAGGTATCCACGGTGCAGTCGATTTGGTCATCGCAGTCGAGGGTCGGACAGCGCGGGCCCGAATCCGGCGCGGCATCGCCGCCTTCCGGCGCGGCGTCACCAGGGGCGGCGTCCACGACGCTACCGCTGTCGCGCCCGACTTCGTTCGGGGCGTCGGCAGTGGCATCGACCGTATCCGGCGCGTCTGTGGCGGCGTCGGTTCCCGCGTCCGCGGGGTCGGAGTCGGCGTGCGCGTCCGCGTCCAATGAAGCGTCGCCCTTTCCTGAATCCGGCGCGTCGGGACGCGCGTCGTTCTGGATCTGCCCATCCGTCGAGCCGGCGCGGGGATCGGGCGAGCCGGACGGCGTCCCGGTCGTCTCACCGTCGGAACACGCGAAAAGTACGGACCCGATCGCAAAACACGCGTACCGTTTGAACCCGCCAATCACCACGCGATCTCCTCCCGAAAGCCAACGACGTGCCGGTTCTATTGCACGCGGGGCAGCGTCCGCAACGACGAAGATGATGCGCCTCCGTGCTCGTCTCGCGGTCCTGACGGCGGCCGGCTGTTTCGCTGCGCGAGGCGGTTTCGCCCAACCAGAACCGTCAGACCCGCCACCGGCGGTTTCGCCGACGGCAAGCCCACCAACATCGGCGGCGCCAGAACCAACTGAACAGCGCAGCGGGACGGAGGAGCGAGAAGATCAAGCTCAGGCGCTATTTCGTCGCGGCGTGGCCCTCGCCGCCGAGGAACGCTGGCCCGAAGCCGAACGGCTATTCGCTCAGTCGTTCGACCTCGTGCACCGGCCGAGCACTGCATTCAATTGGGCGCTCGCACTGTATCGGCTCGGCCGGATGCTCGATGTCGTCACGGCGGTCGATCATTTCGTGAAGCTTTCTGACCCAATCAAGGACGAGGCCCAACGTGATGCCGCGCGGCAGCTTCAGGCACGAGCCCGCGCCGCGCTTGCAGTGCTGGTCGTTCGCGTCGAGCCGCAGGACGCGCAGGTCGATCTCGACGGAGTTCGGCGCCTTGAGGCCGGCGCCAGCCGCCAGCTGACGGTCGACCCCGGCGATCACGTGTTGCTCGTCACGCGCAGCGGATATCAGTCTGAACGGCGCCAGCTGAATCTTTCAGCGGCGGAACGGGCCACCGTGGTGGTCACCTTGCGGCCGGAAACACCCGTTCAACAGCCACGTCCCGCTTCGGTGCCACCGACCAAGCCGCTCCCGCCCGCGTCGCATGGTCCGGGGATCGCGCCGTGGATCATCCTCGGCGCCGGCGGTCTGACGCTGACCGCAGCTGCCGTGACGGGAATTTTGGCTCTCGAAAAAGATTCTGCTCTCGACCGACGGTGCAACGAGCCCGGTGGCCTTTGTCCGCCCTCCGAGAGAGACGCAATCGAGAGCGAACAAAACGAGCTCGAGACACTGATGACGACCACGGACGTTCTGCTCGTCACGGGTTCGGTGCTCGCAGTCACCGGGGCCGGTTGGCTCTGGCTTGCTCGCGACCGCACGCCGGCGCAGGTCAGCGCTTCTGCTACGACTCACGGACTCTATCTGGGCGTGCGGGGAAGGCTTTGAAATCGTCCGCGTCGTCAGCGATCGTCGTCTGTTTGCTCGGTGCCTGCTCGGCAGGCGAGCACCGAGTCGCGGAAGACACCGATGCCGGAGACACCGCGCCGCCTCCTGCCACCGAAGCCGGAAATGACGGTGGAAAGCCGCCCGTCGACGCGAAAACCGGCGCTTGCGCAGCGGATACACGCGATTGCGCGGACGGCGGCGTCGTTCAATGCGTCGATGGCGCGTGGGTCGCCGGAGAACGCTGCGAAAACGAGCGGCCCCACTGCGCGGCGGGCCGCTGCATCGAGTGCCTGCGCGGCGAAGTGACGTGCCGCAGGCAGACCGTGCTGCTCTGCGACGAGAACGGAGTCTTTCAACCCGGAATCACCTGCGGGACCACGCTGCCCGTTTGTTTGGAAGGGCGTTGCGTCGAGTGCGAGCCAGGCCGCGGGAAGTGCGACCGGCGCCAGCCCATCCAGTGCCTGGCCGACGGCTTTTACGCGCCGCAGGCCAACTGCGGCGACCACACTGCCTGCTCGTTCGGCGATTGCGTGCCCGATCAGCCGCCGGTAGTGGCCATCCTCGAGCCGGCGTCGGGGTCGAGGTTTCGCATCGCTCGCCAGGGCAACCGTTCTGTCGACGTCGCGGTCCGAGCTACCGTGACGGACGCTGAAGAAACCGTCGCCACTGGAAGGATCGTGTGGTCGACGGATCAGGAGAAAATCCAGCCCGAAAGTGCGTGGCTACTCAACTACGGAACCGACACTTACGTGCCGCTCAAGGTGTCCGAGCCGTGCCAGGACACGACTCATCAGCTCCGACTCACCGCCACCGATACAGCCAACAATGAGACCCATGCGGAAGTTACAGTCACCATTGTTTGCTTCGATTCGCCGTAAGGCGCGCATCTCGTCCCATGGCTCGCTCTCGCCTTTTCGCTTCGACCCTGGCAGGGCTGCTGCTCGCCAGCTCCTGCTCGCTGGTCATCGACTCCGAGCGCGCGTTCACGAGCGGCGACGATGCGCAACTCGGTAACGAGACGGACGGCGGCGGCATCGACAGCGGCGCCGAATGCGTGCCCGGTACCAAGCAGTGCGTGGAAGGCGAGAAACTTCAGAAATGCGTCGGGGGAAGGTGGGTGGACGTGCAGATCTGCCAGCCTCCGCTCTATTGCCTCGGTGAGATGTGCCGAGCCTGCTACGAGGGGGAGCTCGGTTGCAACGGCCAGCGGCCATTCTCCTGCAATAGCGAGGGCGGGAAAGACCTTGCGGCGCCTTGCCGTGAGCCGACGCCGGCGTGCGTCGCGGGTGCCTGCCAGGCGTGCGCTCCAGGTACCACGCAGTGCAGGAGCCCCAAGCTGATTCAGTACTGCGAAGCACCGGGGAACTGGGGCGAGGGCTTTGATTGCAGCAACCTCAACCAATGCTTGAACAACGAGTGCGTCCAGAACACGCCCCCCTTCCTCCGCATCGACCTTCCGCTGCCATACAGCGAGATCGAGGCGGACGACCCCGCGGCACACACTTTGTTCCTCAGGGGATATGCGAAAGACGACGACGACGGGGAGCTGAGTGGGCAAATCCATTGGGTGGTGACGCGTAACGACGCGTCCGGGACGCTCGTCGGGAGAGCCCAGGGCGAGGAGCCTCAAATTTCGCTGCGTATGCCGATCCCGAATGGATGCCGCGGCACCTCGTACAAGGTTTTGGCCACGGTCGAGGACAGCGCGGGCGCTACGGAGAATCAGGATCTCGTGTTCACGATGTTCGGCACGACGAGGTGTCCGGACAATTGAGCGCACGCGCCCTGCGTCGCACGATTGCAAGCAAGAGGACACCAAGGAGCCAAAACGCCGCGTTGGCATGCGTCGCGGAAACCCGGCAACCGCAGCTCGACTCCGGTGCAGCGGCCGGCGCAACGGGGGGGGCGGAACGGGCCGCGTCATTTTCTTGCGTCGCTCCAGCGTCCGGCGCCCCTTGCGGAGCGTCCACCGAAGCGTCGACTTCGGGCGCCGCGTCCCGCGGTTCCTGGAACACCGGTCCTATGCACTGGCCTGCTTCGCAGCGCTGCCCGGCGGGACAAGCCACCGCTTCGCAGGGGGCGTCCAGGCATTTTCCGGTCTCCGGCTCGCAGAACTCGCCGCGACCGCAGCGACCATTTTTGGGGCAGCCGCTGGGCGCGCAACCTCGATCCCCACGACAAACAAGGGGCGCTTCGCAGCTTTCGGCGCAACCGGTGTCGACGCAGACGCCGTCCTCACAGCGCTGGTTCGGGGCGCACGCGACGCCGGCGCAGGACGCAAAGCAAAGGTGCGAGCCGAAGTCGCGCGTGGGACGGCAGGCTTCCGAACGCTTGCAGGGATTCGGCGAACAGGGGTCGTCGACGCAGTGACCGCCGTGACACGCCTGTCCGCTGAAACAGCCGAAGTAGTAGCAGTTGGTTTCCGGTACACACGCGACGTTGCCCGCGAGGCCGAGGCAGTGTGTCCCGATCGGACAGGACGGGCACGAGCGGCCGCAGCCCGCGCCTTGTCCGAGGCACTCGCACTCGGGCACCAGAAGTCCGCCCTGCGCCGACTCGAACGGTGCGCACAGCGTTCCACCATCCGGCGCCGCGACCACGGCGCTGCCGCAATTGGCGCAGCGATCCACCACGCAGTAGCCGTGGGACCCGCCGTCATCGAGAGGAAATGGCTGACACTCGCCGCCGTCGCAGTCCGCGTTCTTCGCGCATTCTGCCGCACACTGATAACCGAACTCCGTGGGGATGCAGCTTCGATCAGCGGCACACACTTGGGGCGCGTCGTCGGGCTGGCCGTTGCAGTCGTTGTCGATGCCGTCACAGATCTCCGGCTTTGGCGGAACGCCGCCGACACACGCGCCCTTGCCGTCGACACAGTGCCAGCGGCCGACCCGGCAGGGCTCCGTCTGGTTGCCGCACGGCGCGATGAATCGTCGCGGCGGGTTCGCGGGATCCTCCACACCGCTCAAGCCTTGCGGCCAAATGGCGGCTTCGTCGTCGACGACGCCGTCGCAATCGTTGTCGAGCCCGTCGCACTGCTCGGGAACCGGCCCCACGCCGCCGGCGCAAACCATGGCAGGTCCGAAAAACTCGCACTCCCAGTGGCCGTCGCGACACTCGCCGACGCCACGCGATTCCCGCGCGAGCTCCGGCACGGCCGGAGGGCGACACGGTAAACCGAGCGGAAAATCCTCGTCGATGTCGCCGTCCCCATCGTCGTCCTTGCCGTTGCAGACTTCGACGCCGCCGTCCGCCGCAACTGCCGGTGCGGCCCAAGCGGCCAGCGCCACGGCGACGATCGCCGCGCGGCTACGTCCCCCCGTCATCGGACTCGAAGCGCTTTTTGATGCCGTAGATCGCCATCCGACGCACCAGGGTGCGAAGCGGCATTTGTAGGAGATCCGCGGCGCGGCTCTGGTTCCAGTCGACTCGCCGTAGCGCATTCAAGATCAGCCGCGTTTCGTAGGCCCGCACCTGGTCCTTGAACGACGCTCCGTCGCTGCTGGCTCCGTCGGGGCCCGCGAGCAGCTCGCGCACGCTCGATTGCGATCGCACGGCGCCGCGAACGCGATCCGGCAGGTCCGCCAGCGTGAGCACCGGGCCCGTGGCGAGCACGCAGGCGCGCTCGATCACGTTCCTGAGCTCGCGCACGTTCCCGGTCCACTGGTACTGGCAGAGGGCGCGCAGGCCGGCGGCGTCGAACCCCGACACCTCCGTATGCAGACGTTCGTTGGCCTTACGCCGAAAATGCTCGGCGAGCGGCGCGATCTCGTCGACCCGGTCCCGGAGCGGCGGCACCTCGAGCACGATCGTGTTCAGCCGGAACAGCAGATCGAGGCGAAACGCGCCGTCGCGCACCATCTGATCGAGATCGCGATGAGTGGCGGCGATCACGCGCACGTCCACGGCGATCTCCGACGTGCCGCCGACGCGCGTGAGCTTCTGGGTCTCGAGCACGCGTAGCAGCGCGGCCTGAGCACTCGGGCTGAGCTCCCCGACTTCGTCGAGCAAGAGGGTGCCGCCGCTCGCGAGCTCGAACAGCCCTTTTTGCGCAGTTTGAGCGCCCGTGAATGCGCCCTTCTCGTGACCGAACAGCACGCTCTCCACCAGAGTCGCGGGAATCGCGCCGCAGTTCAAAGCGCGAAACGGCTTCTGCCGGCGCGGGCTACGCTCGTGCAGAACGCCCGCGACGACCTCCTTGCCGCTGCCGGTCTCGCCGATCACGAGCACCGGTACGTCGACGGCGGCGACGCGATTGGCGAGCGCGTAGAGCTCCAGCGTCGCAGGGCTGGTCGCCACGATCTGATCGGCTTCCAGCGCGCGGACACTGTCCGACTCGACCGCACCCAGCCGCACGCGGCCGCTGGCGGCGAGCAGCGCCTCCTTGGCACGCGCCAGCAGGCCCTCGTGCGTGCTCGCCCCCGCCGGCGCGCTGGCCACGCCTGCGCGAACCGCGAGCCCCGGTTCGAGCGCGTTCAAGATCGACTCCGCGCTGGTACGCGACGCTGCTTCCGGCGCCTCGGGCAGGAGCACGAGCAGCGAACGCGCATCGTAGGCAGTCAGGCGATCGACGGAACGCAGGCAGCGCTTCACTACCGGGTACCAATGCTGCACGTGCCCGGCATCGGACGTATCGGCGCTGCGCAGCATCAGCATGGACACCGGGCGATCCAGCTTCTGCCCGCGCTTGATCTCGTAGTCGACGAGGCTCATGAAGCGCTCGTAGTCGTCGAGATCGCTCGCGCCGCGCGCCAGCTCCGAGACCCAGTGCACGGTGGCGGTGACGTCACCGAGCGCGATGCGCTGGCCCGCACGCAGCGTGGCGCGTTCGACGCGCTCGCCGTCGACCAGTGTGCCGTTGCGCGATCCCAGGTCCTCGACCAGAAGCTCGCGGTCAGTCCGGATGAAACGCGCGTGCTGTCGCGAAAGCCCCGGGTCGTCCACGACCAGGTTGGAGGGCCAAACCCTGCCGATCACGACCGAGTCGCCCTCCCTCAGCTCGGCAGTCTGCGCTCCGGTGCGATGATAGAGAACGACGTACGCGCGCCTGGAGCTCGCGGGGAGATCGCTGGCTTCGACTGGAGCGACATCGGTCGTGCTCGCTTCGGTCCGAAACGTCCGCCGGTTGTCGTTGTTGGTCACCATTCGTGCACGAGATCCGGAATCCCCGAGGGTGAAGGCCGGTGCGCCGGCGTCGGCGCAGTGGCGGACGGCGCTGCGACCGGAGTCGCACTCACCGCTGGAACCGGCTTCGTTCGCACGGCGCGGGGCGGTACTCGCGCCACCGCCGCAGCTGACGGCGGGCTGGCAACGATCGCCGCGGGTCGCGCAGCCTCGCTCGAAACGGGCGCTGCCGCGGGCGGCGACGAGGCCGGCTGCGCGGGTCGCGCCGCACCGGTCGTGACCGCCGGCTGCTCGTCCGTGACCGGCGCGGCCGGGCCGGGCTGGCGCACGAACAGCCAAACCCCGATTCCGCCGCCCAGCGCGAGGCCCGCGAGGACACCGCGGCGCGCCCAGTTCGTAGCGGCACGAGGCGGCAAGGCCGTCGTCAGCGTCACGGTACCACTCTCGAGCGTGCTATCGGGCGGCGCCTCGATCGCCGGCAATTGCCTCGAGACCGTGGCGCTCTCGAGCTCGCTTCGCCATTGCTTCCAGTGCGAGAGCCCGATCGGGTCCGGGTCGGCGGGCACCGCGATTCCATCCTGAACCGCCGCCGTCAAAAGCGCGCGCGCGAGATCGCGAGCGCTGCCGAGACGCCGCTTCGAATCGCGCTCCAGCGCCATGTCGACGACCGCTGAAAGCGCCTTCGGCACCCAGGGCGCGACTTCGTGAAGACGCGGCGCCGGAGCATTGACGATCTTGAGCAAGGTCGCGGTCGGCGTGGCGCCATCGAACGGCCGTTCTCCGCGCAAGCACTCGTGGAGCACGACACCGAGTGCCCAGATGTCGGTCGCCGGCGATGTCTCCCCGTCGCTGGCTTGCTCGGGCGCCATGTAGTGCGGCGTGCCGACGACCGCGCCGGTCTTCGTGAGAGTATCCGCGCCGCTCACCTTGGCGATGCCGAAGTCGAGCAGCTTGGGCACGGTGACGCCGTCTCGGCGCTCGCTCACGAACAGATTGCTCGGCTTGAGATCCCGATGCAGGATGCCCGCATCGTGCGCGGTCGCGACCGCCCCGATGATCGGCAACAGCAACTCGAGCGAGTAGCCCGGCTCGAGCCGACCGCGCTCCAGGAGCAGCGCGCTCAGGGGCCTGCCCTCGAGGTACTCCATCGCGAGGTAGATGACCCCCGGCTGGTCTTCGCCCATGTCGAGCACGTCGACCACGTTGGGATGGCGCAGCTGAGTGGTCAGGCGAGCCTCGTTCAGGGCTCGCTGATTGGCGTTCGCCTCCCCCGCTTCGCGCACGATCACCTTTACCGCGACGCGTCGCCCCGTCCACGCGTGCTCGGCTTCGTACACCACACCCATTCCGCCCTGCCCGAGGACGCTCCTGAGCTGGTAGGTCCCGGCCAATTCCGTGCCGAGTCGCGCCACTGCCCCGGGGCTTGGCATTGCCTCCTTTGCATACCACGCGCCGAAGCGACTTCTGCCTGAAGCGCGCGATTTTCGTCGCGTTGACGGTACCTGGTTCAATTGGTAAGGCACCGCTCGCCGCTCAAGTGAGCAGTGCCATCAGGTCGTCACGCGTGATGCCTGCCGCGTCACCCGCGCCCTCGAGAGCGGCGTCGGCCAATCCCCGCTTTTTCGACTGGAGCGCCAGGATCCTTTCCTCGACGGTGTCCTTGGCGATCAGCCTGTAGACCATTACCGGACGCGCCTGTCCGATTCGGTGTGCGCGATCCGCTGCCTGGTCCTCGACAGCGGGGTTCCACCACGGGTCGAGCAGGAACACATGATCAGCGGCGGTCAGATTCAATCCCGTACCGCCCGCTTTGAGACTGGTGAGCAAGACCGGTGGACCCGAGCTCGACTGAAAGCTCGCGACCACGCCGGCGCGATCCCGCGTCGAGCCGTCGAGCCGCCCGAAGCCGATTTTGGCCTGTTCGAGATGCGGCTCCACCAGGTCGAGCAGGCTCGTCCACTGCGAAAAAACCAGGATCTTGTGACCCTCGGCGGTGATCTCCTCGACGGCCTCGAGCAGTGCCTCGATCTTGCTCGAGCTCGGTGCGGCTTGGCCCGGCACGAGCGCGGGGTGGCACGCCGCCTGACGCAAGCGCAGGAGCGCCTCGAGCGCCTGCAGCACGTTGCCGCCCGCCTCCAATTTTTCGATGACCTCGCGCCGTGCGGCGGCGTGAACCGCGGAGTACAGGTCGCGCTCCGCCGGCGCGAGCTCGATTTCGAGCACCACGTCCGTCCGGGGCGGGAGCTCCGGGGCGACTTCGCGTTTCAAGCGCCGCAGCACGAACGGCTTGATTTTCTCCCGAAGCTGCGCGAGCCGCGCTCGATCTCCTTGTTCGATCGGCAATGCGTAACGATCCCGAAACTGACTTCTTCCGCCCAGCAAGCCGCGGTGCGTGAAATGCAGGATGCTCCACAGCTCTTCGAGCCGATTCTCGAGCGGCGTGCCGCTGAGCGCGATCGCGAAACGCGCGTCCAAACGGTACGCCGCTTGAGCCGCCTGGCTGTCGGGATTTTTTATCAACTGCGCTTCGTCGAGAATCACGGTGTCCCACGGCTCGGCAGCGAGGCGATCCACGTCCAGGCGCAGGATCGCGTAGGTGGTCAGCGTCAGATCGGCGCCGCGCTCGAGCTTGCGGTCGGGACCGTGAAAGAGCGACACCGAAAGCGACGGCCGAAAGCGCGCGGCCTCGCTCTGCCAGTTGTAGAGAACGCTGGTCGGGCTCACGATCAGAGTTTTGCCGTGGAGCGCGCACAGCGCTTGCAGCGTCTTGCCGAGGCCCATGTCGTCGGCGAGCACGGCACCGAGGCGCGCCTCGCGCAAGAAGCACAGCCAATCGACGCCGGCGCGCTGATAGCCGCGGAGCTCCGCGGTCAGATCCGGCGGCAGGCTCGCCCGCGGCAGACCGCTGAAATCGCGCAGCAGCGGCTGGAGCGCGGCGAACGACGGCGGGCGCGGCTGCTCGAGCTCGTCACACAGGGCCGCCAGCGCGGGAATTGCCGCACGCGCCACGCGCCGCTCGGCGTCGCGTGCGGCCAGCAGATCGCTGATGCGCTCCCCGTATCTCGCCAACCAATCGAGCGGCAGCGGAGCCCAGCCTCCGCCCTCCAGCGGCACGAGGGACAGCCCGTCGCGCCAGGCACGCAGCACGGTCTCGGCGCCGACCGCGCCGTCGCTGCCGCGAAACTCGACGTTCAGCGCTTCGCCTTCCACGCTGACCAGTGGCAAAAGCGGCGTTTCGCGCAGCAACGGGCCGGCGTTCGCGCTTCTCAGCTTTCCCTGGAACGCGCGGAGCCGCGAGGCAAAGCGATCGGCTTCCACGCCGTCGAAATCGACGCGCCGGCCCGGCACCAGGTTCAGCTCGTCGCGCAGCTGGTCCATCAACCGGCGTTCCGCGGCTTGATCGCGCTCGAACGCGTCGCCGGCGAGGTGCACGAGCTGGCCGGCGTCGACGCGCGCTCGGGGCGGATCGCCGTAGACCACGAGCGGCAGCGCGCTCAGCGTGTGCGCGCGGTTGTCGAGCTCGAAGATCAGGCGCGGCGCGAGCCGTTCGCGAGTGCGCCGCGGCAACCGCCCCGATTCGATCGCCACCTCGAGCTTGGCCTCGAGCGCCGGCAGCACCTCGGTCATGAGCTGCCCAATCTCGCCGAGCTCGAAGCGGCGCACCAGCGGTAGCTGCTCGAGCTTGTAACCCGTGAGCTCGGGATTGCCGAGCGCCCGCAGCGTGTCGTTGCAGCGCGCGAGGCCCGGTACCAAAAGCTCGCTGGTCTCGGGATTCTTCTCGATCGAAAGCACGATCTGCGCGCCCTCGTCGAACACGCGTGCCTTGGGCTGTAGCGGCTCGGCGGACGCCCGCACCGGTGTCCCATCGAGCTCGAGCTTCGCGCCGCCGAGCGCCTCGAGCAGAGCAGGCCAGACCGCGGTGCGCAGCACGCCACGCACGGCCGCGGTCACGATCCGATCGACGATGAGGTCGTTCGGTCCCGGCCGCAGGCCCTGCTGCTCGGTCGCCGCCACCAGAGTCCCGGTCAAAAAGCTCCGGCTGCCCTCGCGCTGCACGTAGCGCTCGAGCTTGAGCTCGCCGGGCGCGGCTCGGCGCAGGACGTAAACCAGCTCGACCGCGGCGGCATCGGCGCGCGGCATCGGCTCGCCGCGCTCGGTGGCCTGGTGGGCAGCGATCACGGCCGCCGCGACGTGCTGGCACGGATCAGCGGGTCCCGGGCAATCACAGGTCCACTCCAGGTCGCGCAGGTAGAGCACTGCCGTCGCGTAGGCGGCGCGCCCCGGAGCGACGACCCGCACGGCGAGCTCCTCGTCGGTTCCGCGCTCGAGCACAACGGCGTCCTTGGCGCGCGCGAGCTTCACGCCCTGCGCCCAAATCGCGGACAGGCACTCCGCACGCACGCGATCGAACAGCTCTTTCACGAGGATGCCGCTTTTAGCATCTCACACGCTGCGTTCACGTTCAGTGTCTCACCGTGGCAAATCGCCGCTTTGCGACGGATCGGCTCGCCGGATTACCCAGCGATGCTAGTAAATCCGGCCCCCGTTCATCGCGGCGCCGTGACGGATGTTCATCCGCCGCGTCGCGCCGACAGGAGAGTCAATGCTCAAACGCACGAAAGAGTTCGTCACCGAATTCGAGCAAACCGTGAATCTGTTCAGCGACATGGATCGCGAATGGTGGCCGTTTCTCTTTCTGCGTCCCGCTCCGCACGTGCGGATGAGCAGCGCACGCGTCGCACTGCTGGCGACCCTCTACGGCGGTTTCGTCGGCATGCTTGCCAACGTGCTGCTCACGCTGACGAACGCCGGTGCCACGCGGCCGCACGTGCTCACGTTCCCGCTCTGGACGACCGCTGCGTTCTTCGTCGTGTATCGGACGACGATCGCCTACTTCTGGAACCGCCGCGCGGCGCGCCTGGCCGCGGGTTTGCGCGCCTAGCGTTTGTTCGCAACTGTGGCGCCTCAGCCCTTCTCACGCAGGGCGGATCGATACGCACGAACGGCCGTGCTCTGATCTTCGGCCGTGCGGACGAAAGTACTGAGCTCAGCGAGGTCCAGCGACGGCAAGAGGCTGCTCTGACGGCGTGGTTCGTAGCTTGCGCCGACGAGCACGTACGGCACGAGGACATCCGCTTCCCAGAACCAGACTTCCTTCACTTCGAGTCCCGCGTAAACCTCGAGCTTGTCGATCCCCCCATGCTTGTGGACAACCTCGATCGCGATGTCCGGAACATCGACCAGTTCACGGAGGACGTAGCATTCGTCGGGTTCGAGTCCTCGCTCTTTGGCTCTCTTCCGGAACGTTGCAGCGCCGTAACCTTCGAGACGTACATCGCGTTCGAGCGCCCACAATTCCAGCAGTCGAGCAATCAACTTCTTGATGCGCTCGTGCTCCGGTGACGTGGTCATGATTTCGAGCGTCCCCTCCAGGTACGTCAGGCGAAGCGACGGATAATCGTCCCCCAGAAGCGCGAGCAGCGCCTCGTAACGCTCCCAAGAGACGCCGTGCAGAAGCACCGGTGCCGATCCGGAAGCGAGGTCAGATGTGTGTGACGCGATGGTCACGTGCGCTCAGAGTATAGCTCGGGTTTGGGTAAAGCTCGCGGGCCGTTTTGCCTGAGGGCGCGCAGTCCGTAGCGTAGGGAATCGAGCGGGGGGAGCGTCACTGCTGACGATTACCCATAGGGACATCATCCCGAGATCCTCCGTGACCCTGGGCTCGCCGTGCGCGGCGACCGCGTGGCCGCCAATCAGAAGGAATCGGGCTCCCGTCGAGGTCAGTGCACGCAAGAACTCGAGCCAATCGTCGTTCAGGCGCAAAATCGGCGAACCACTCTTGCCGGAGGAGCTCGACGGCCGCGATGCGCGCTTCGGCCGTCGTCCGCTTCCAGTCTTCGCGGTCGTACTTTTCGCTCTCTTCGAGGGTCGCGACCCGGAGGACACGCTCTAGCTTCACCCCGCCCAGCATGTCCCCGGCGCGCTATGGTCGCAAGTGAGAAGGGCGGTGAAGTCCGTCTGGAGAACGTGCTTCGAAGCGCACCGCGTGAATCTTGCCTTGTTCCCGCATGCGGCAGCGCGTTGAAGAGCGTGATGGCTCTCGAGGGCTCGAGCGGCAGACCGTGCTAAAGCCCGCGGCGCGTGACCCTCGCGCCCGCTGAACTCGAGGACCCGATCGAGCCGTTCGGACTCCCGTCCGACCGCCCGATCACGACCGTCGCGGAAGCGGCGGCGCGCGTTGGCAGCGCGGCTCCAGTCGTTCACGTTGCCGGCGCCGAGGGCGCGGCACCGGCGTTGATCGCGCGCGCGGTCGCCGCCCGGACCCCGCTGCTCTACGTCGTTCCCGACGCCGACGCCGCTTCGCGCGCCGCACTCGACCTGACGCATTTGCTGCGCGCGCTGCCGTTCGCGGGCCAAGACGTCGCGTCCTTCGTCGGCGATGGCGCCGTGCTCTCGATCCCGACGCCGGACGCGAGCCCGTACACCGACGCGCACCCGGATCGCCGGGCCACGTTGTCGAAGCTGGCCGCGCTGTTCCGACTCGCCAAGGGGTTGCCGTGGGCCGTGCTGGTCACGACCGCCGCCGGCCTGGTGCGGCGCGTGGTGCCGGCGCGCGTATTGCTCGACGCCGCGCTCTACCTCGAGAAGGACAGCGAGCTCGACGTCGACGCGGCGGTGAAAAAGCTGGCGGGAGCGGGCTACCTGCGCGTGCCGGTGGTCGAAGATCCGGGAACCTTTGCGCTGCGCGGAGGGCTCATCGACGTCTGGCCACCGGCCGCGGAGCTGCCGGTGCGGGCCGAGCTCTACGGCGACCTCGTGCTCTCGCTGAAAAGCTTCGATCCCGAGAACCAGCGCAGCCTCGAGGAAGTGCCGGGCATGTGGCTCCCGCCGGCGCGCGAAACCGTCCTGCTCGGCGAAACCGAGGCTCGAGCGCGCGAAGTGATGCGTTCGTTGTGCGACGCGGTCGACCTGCCGTCGACCAAGGCGCGCGCGCTGATCGAAGACGTCGCGACCGGCCGCGCCTTCTTCGGCGGGGAGGGCTTCTTGCCCGCGTTCTACCCGCTGGATTCGCTGTTCAGCTACTTGCCCGACGGCGCTCCGATCCTGATCGAGGATCCGCCGGCGGTGGTGAGCGCGCTGCGCGCCGAGCTCGAGCGCGCTCACGGCGACGCAGCGGCGCGTGCCGGCTTGCCGCACTTTCCGGTGGACGCCCTCTATCTCGACGACAGCGAGCTCGAGCTGGAGCTCGCGCGGCGCCGCGTGATCTCGGCGCATCGCTCGGCCGCGGTGGGCGGACAGCCAGCGAACGCGCTCGAGGCGATCGAGCTCGCACCGATCGATACGCCGACGCTCGCGGCCAAGAGCCACGCCGATCTCGAGCGCGCCGTGAAGGCCGCCCGCAGCGTGCACGGGAAACACGCCGTGCTCGACCCGCTCCTGCGCCGGCTCGCCGCCTGGCGCGACGCGGGCCTCGAGGTGGCGATCAGCGCTCGCAATCAGACTCAGGCCGAGCGCGCCACGGCGTTGCTTTCGCACCGCGGCATCGATCTGGGGAGCGAAGCCGGCATCCACATGACGATCGGCCCGCTGGCGCGCGGCGTGATCGCTCCGACCGAAGGCTTCGTGCTCGTGACCGAGGAGGAAATCTTCGGCCAGCGCACCCACCGCCGGCCCGAGCGCAAACGCTCGCCGCGCAGCTTGCTCGAGGACTTGCGGGCGCTCCAACCGGCCGACTACGTCGTGCACGTCGAGCACGGCATCGGCCGCTACCGCGGGCTCGAGCGCAAGTTGATCGGCGGCGTCGGCGTCGACCTTCTGGTCGTGGAATACGCGGGCGGCAAGCTGTTTTTGCCGATCTACCGGCTCAATCAGATCCAGAAGTACGCCGGCTCGGACGCCGCGCCGCAGCTCGACCGCCTGGGCGGCAACTCGTTCGCCAAGACCAAAGCCAAGGTGCAGCGCCGCGTGCGCCAGATGGCCGACGAGCTCCTGCGCCTCTACGCCGAACGCGCCTCGCTCCACAAGCAACCGCTGCCCCCGCCGGACGACGAATACTCCGAGTTCGAGGCCAGCTTTCCCTACGAGGAAACGCGCGACCAGGCCGCCGCGATCGCCGACGTGCTGCGCGACCTGGAGAAGCCCGCGGTGATGGACCGCCTGGTCTGCGGCGACGTCGGCTTCGGCAAGACCGAGGTCGCCCTGCGCGCGGCGTTCCGTTGCGCGATGGCGGGCCGCCAGGTCGCCCTGCTTTGTCCGACCACTGTGCTCGCCCAACAGCATTTTCTCACCTTCAAGAATCGTCTCGACGGCTACCCGATCGAGGTCCGCGCGCTCAGCCGCTTCCAATCCGCTCGCGAGCAGGACGACACCGTGCGCCGGCTCAAGGAGGGCACGGTCGACATCGTGATCGGCACGCACCGCGCCCTGTCCAAAGACGTGCACTTCAAGAACCTCGCCTTGCTCTTGGTCTACGAGGAGCATCGATTCGGAGTCACGCACAAGGAGCGCATCAAGCAGCTCAAGGCGAGCGTCGACG
>Ga0111539_10002875_pt1 | contig 22856 bp, 18 predicted proteins | sample RhiMethybrSRZTD1_FD_79667 | JGI IMG/M metagenome (GOLD analysis project Ga0111539, IMG submission 79667) | Populus rhizosphere microbial communities from Tennessee, USA - Rhizosphere MetaG P. TD hybrid SRZTD1 (version 2) (version 2) | ecosystem: Host-associated > Plants > Roots > Rhizosphere >...
AGGCCGGTGAAGGGCCACCGGGACGCCGGATAGAAGAAGTTGCGGTACGTCGCCCGCGTGTGGCCGGCAGGGGTCACGCAGGCGCCACCCCGCAGCACCAGCTGGGTGGCCATGAACTTGCCGTTGTACTCGCCCACGGCACGGGCCGCGGGGTGGAACCCCGGGTACGGCGAGTAGGAGCTGGCCGTCCACTGCCACACACTGCCGCACCACTGCTCGCCGCGGGACAGTGGGTGCAGGCCGGGCCCGGCCAGACCGTCGAGGTCGAGGCCGGCGGCGGTGCGGGTGCCGGACAGCGCCGGCTCGCGCTCGGTGGCGACGACCTCCCACTCGGCTTCGGTGGGCAGGCGGGCCCCCGCCCAGCGGGCGAAGGCGTCGGCCTCGTACCAGCTCACGTGGACGACCGGCTCGTCGGGCGCCACCGGCCGCGGGCCGGTCAGCGTCTGGACGGACCAGCCGTCGATGTCGCGGGCGTCGCGGGCCCAGTACTCGGGTGCCTCCCAGCCCTCCTCCTCGACCGCGGCCCAGCCGTCGGACATCCACAGCTCGGCCGTCTGGTAGCCGCCGTCGGCCATGAACTCCAGCCAGTCCCCCGCGCTGACCAGCCGCGCGCCCAGCGCGAACGGCGTGAGCAGCACCTCGTGGCGAGGGGACTCGTTGTCGAAGGCGAACTCGTCGCCCTCGTAGCCGATGGCGACGACGCCGCCGGGGTGCTCGATCCAGCCCTCGGCCGGGGCCGAGAGAGGGGGGAAGGGACCGTCCACGTAGACGGGGGTGAACGGGTTGGCCGCCAGCACGTGCTTGACGTCCATGAGCAGCAGCTCCTGGTGCTGCTGCTCGTGGTTGATCCCCAGCTCGATCAGCGCCGCCACTTCGGGGGCGAGCCCTTGGTCGAGGAACGCCTCCATGGCCTCGTCCACCGCCTCGCGGTAGGCCGCGATCTCCGCGATGCCCGGCCGGGTGAGCAAGCCGCGCTGGGGCCGGGCATGGCGGGGACCGACGCCCTCGTAATAGGAGTTGAACAGGTAGCGATAGTCGGGATCGAACGCCCGATGACCGGGAACGTGCGGCCCCAGCACGAACGTTTCGAAGAACCAGGTGGTGTGGGCCCTATGCCACTTCGTGGGGCTGACGTCGGGCATCGTCTGGACCGTCTGGTCCTCGGCCGACAACGGCGAGGCGAGCGCCTCGGTGAAGTTGCGGACCTCGCGGAACCGTGCTCGCAAGTCGACCTGGGCCGCCCCAGGCCGGGTCACGGTCTTCATGGGTGTCCCCTCTCCGTCGTCCCCCGCCGGTGCGAGGAGACTCGGCTGGTGGTCCCGAACGACGCTACCGCCACACTTTCTTCATGCGGGTGGCGACCTTCAACATCCATCACGGCGTCGGACAGGACGGCGTGCTCGATCTCGAACGCACGGCGCGCACGCTCGCCGCGACGGGTGGGGAACTGCTCGGCCTGCAGGAGGTGGACCGCCACTTCAGCGCTCGCAGCAATTGGGTCGACCAGGCCGCGTGGCTGGGTGAAAGGCTCGGTATGCAGGTGGTTTACGGCGCCGACCTCGATCTGCCGCCGCCCGAGCCCGGTGCGCCGCGCCGGCAGTACGGCAACGCGCTGCTGTCTGCCTACGACATCGTCGAGTGGCACAACATTCTCCTTCCCCGGCTCGGGGACGACGAGCAGCGCGGCCTGCTGGACGTGCTGGTGGACCTGGGGGACGGGTCGCGGACGCACGTCCTCGTCACCCATCTGCAACACGACTCCCGTACCGCGCGGCTGTTACAGGTCGACGCCATCCGGCAGGTTCTGGCCACCATGGAGCCGCCCATCGTCCTGGTCGGAGACCTGAACTCGCTACCGGGTTCGCCCGAGATCCGGCAGCTCACCGAGGTGCTGAGCGACGCCTGGGCCACCTCGGGAGAAGGGCCCGGCTACACCTTCAGCGCCCGCCGGCCCCGGGCCCGCATCGACTACGTCATGTCCTCCGAGGACCTCGCGGCGTCGGTCGCAGAGGTGCTGTGGAGCCGGGCTGCGGACCACCTCCCGGTGGTAGCCGACCTGCAATCCGCTGGCCCTGACCGGCCTGGCTAGTCCATGCTCGGCGCCGTGCAGCACCTCACCACCGCCGAACTCGAGGCCGGCCTCGCCGAGGTCCGCCGGTCCCCGGCCGACGCCGGGGTGGTCGAACTGGTCGTAGCCCGCCCCGAAGTGGGCGTGCGCGACGTGCTGGAGGAGGGCACGCTCGACCTGGAGAAAGGCCTGGTGGGCGACAACTGGGGCGTGCGCCACGAAACGGCCGAGTACGACCGGCAGCTCAACGTCATCAACGCCCGGCTCTCCCGCCTGGTGGCGATCGAGCCGGAGCGGCGGCCCCTGGCGGGTGACCAGCTGCACGTCGATCTCGACCTGAGCACCGGGAACCTGCCCCCGGGCACGCGGCTGGCGCTCGGCTCGGCGGTCATCGAGGTGAGCGAAACGCCCCACACCGGCTGCTCCAAGTTCGTGGAGCGCTTCGGCCGCGATGCGATGCGCTTCGTCAACTCGCCGCTCGGCCGCGAGCTGCGCCTGCGGGGCATGTGCGCCCGGGTGGTGGTGGCGGGCACCGTCCGTCCCGGCGACCCGATCCGCAAGGTCACCGAGTAGCGCGCTCCGTACCCGTCACGGCGGGACCATGGCGTCCCACAGGCCGGGGAGGCGGGTGGCCCACCACCGGGCGTCCGGATCGGCGGTGCGCAGCACATTGGTGCCGCAGTGCACCTCGCCCATGCTCAGGTGGTACGTGTACCAATCGTCCACGAACAGGTGGTTCCGGTGGGGGGCGAGGCGGCGGTAGGCGTCCTTGAGCAGGTCGTTGCCGCCCACGACGGGACCGAACGGGTCCGGCACGATCGACCAGCCGCCCACCACGATGTGGTTGACCATGTCGGGGAAGTGGGCGAGCGCGGCGCCGCCGTACGACTCGAACATGAGCGGGACCTCCACGAAGCGGCTGTCGTCCACTGCCAGGCCGTCGGTGAGCTGCTGGCGCACCGTCTGGAGCGCCTCCTGGCACGAGGCCTGGAAGTCCCACAGCGGGCTGTCGTCGAGTAGCTCCTGCACCGTGCGGGCCGCGTCGCCGTCCTGCCCGGTCTCGGGTTCGGGACGGGTCTTGCCTTCCCACAGCACGGCGTCGCCATGCCCGTCGGCCCGCCACGCCTCCAGCAGCGCCCGGAACGCGGTGGTGGAGGCGATCTGGATGGTCCAGTCGTCGACGCCGGTCCCCGGCTCGAAGCACACGATCTCGTCCACGTGGCCCACCGCCAGCCAGTCGGTGAAGATCTCGATCGGCGGTTGCACCCGCTGGGCGTTGAGGAACTGGCGCACCGCCAGCGCGGCCTGCCGGCCGTTCGAGTCCGGGGCCGTGGTGCCGAGCACGATCCGGCCCAGCGGGTACGGCACGCCGGCCACGACGACCGGCGGGCTCACTTCCAGGTTGCCGAACGAGTCGAGCGAGGTCTGCCAGCCGCCGTGGGCCGGAACGCTGTAGACGTCCACGCCGTCGTGGCCGAACACCCGCTCGACCGCGGGGTCCAGGCCCCGATCGCGGGGCCCGTCCACGATCACGTGGCGAGCGGCCTGGCCCGGTCCCCAGGTGTGGCCGGGCTCGACCTCGTCCTGGATCCAGGGGTCGCCCTCAGTGAACTCGCCGGCCACCTGGCGCACGGCCACGCCCGCCTGGGTGCAGGCCTGGCCCAGCGCGGTCACGAAGTCGCTGTTCCAGCCCACGTCGTGCACCACGTAGAGGGTCTCCGCGGGCCGGCTGCTGGCCGGCATGACCCATGGCGCCACCCGCAGGACCACCCGGTCGCGGTCGTCGCCGCCCTGGTCGCCCAGGTCGGCGATGATCTCGACGAGGCCGTCGAACCCACCGTCGGGGAACGTGTGGGCGGTGAGGCGCAGCTCCAGCTCCTCCACCGCCGCGATCCGACCCGTCTCCAGGGACCCGGACCCGGCCAGGGCACCGACCACCGGCACCGGGCCGTGCTCGCCCTCGTACCACAGCGTCACCCGAGGCGCCGAGAACGAGCTGAGGGACAGTCTCACCGGCGGAGCGTCGGGCTGGTTGGCCAGGTCGGGGTCGAGCGCCAGCACCACCGGCGCCGATCGCTCCAGCCGCAGCGCGCCGCTCGGATCGCACACCACCACCGCGCCACGCCCGCCCTCGCCCCACTCCCATTGCCACCGGCCGTCCCCGTCGCGGGCGACCTCGCCCGTGCGCAGGGAGTCGACGAACAGCATCACCCGGGAACCCGCCATGTCTCCGCCTCACTTCGCGTCTCGGCCGCCCGCCGCCGCGTCGTCCAGTGTGCCACCTTTGCCGGATGCCCACGGACGCGCCCTTCACCTACGAAGACCTCGACGCCGTCACCGCGTGCGTAGCCGGCGCCTGGCGTGCGGGCGCGGACCGGGACTGGTCGGCGCCCGCCGGAACCTTGGACTGGAGCTGCGCCAGGACCGCCGACCACGCCCTCGATGCCGTCCTGGCGGTGGCGTTGTTCCTGGCCGCGGGCCGCCAGGACGGCTATCCCGAGTGGGCCTGGACCACCCCGGCGCCCTGCCAGGACGGCCGGCCCGACCTGGCCGGCGACGCCATGGCCGCGGTCGGCCGCGTGCTGTCGGCCGTGATCGCCACCGCACCCCCCGGGGCGAGCGCGGTGATCTGGCGGCGGCCCCTCCCCGAGGTCCGCCCGGCGAGCGACTTCGCGGCCCGCGGCGCCCTGGAGATGATCCTGCACGGCCACGACGTGTGCGCCGGCCTCGGCGTCCCCTTCGCCCCACCCGCGGACGTCTGCACGCGCCTGCGCGACCACAGCCGCGGCTGGCCCCACTGGCGCTCCCCGGGGTGGCACGAACCCGCCGCCACCGACGACCCCTGGGCCGACCTCCTCGCCGCCTCGGGCCGCCGCCCGTACCAGCCCGGCTGAGGCCCGCTACCAGATGTCGTCGCCGCGGAGCACCGCGTCGGCGCCGCCGTCCACGAACACCACCTGGCCCGTGAGCCGGACCGTCGTGGGGGCGGCGAGGAAGGCGATCAGCTCGGCCACGTGCTCGGGCCGGGCGTAGCCGCCGTAGGGCATGGGGACGGCGTCGGCCATGAGCGCGCGCATGCCCTCGTCGGCGAACAGCGGCTCGGTCATCGGCGTCTCCACGATGCCCGGGGCCACCGCGTTCAGGGCGATGCCCGCGCCGGCCCAGGCCTCGGTGGGCGCCTGGCGCCGGACCCAGCGGGCGAGCGCCCGCTTGGACGAGGGATAGGCGGCCAGGCCGACCCGGGCGGCGCGGGCCGCGGCTGCGTCCTCGTCGCCGTCGAGGCAGGCGGCCACGAGCTCGGGATCGTGGGCGTTGATCACCGAGGACGAGGCGGTGGCCACCGCTCGGGGCGCGGTCGCCCGGCCCAGCAGCGGGCGGAGCCCGACCAGCGTCGCCACCGCGCCGAAGTAGTTGACCCGGGCGCACAGCTCGGGCGGGGCGTTCACGCCCGCGTTGGCGATGACCGCGTCGACCCGGCCCCCGCTGGCCCGCGTGACCGCATCGACCATGGCCTCGCGCCCCTCAGGCGTGGCCAGGTCGGCGATGACCGCCGCGTCCCGCAGGTCCACGTCCACCACCTGGTGGCCCGCGGTGCACAGCAGCTCGCAGGTGGCTCGGCCGATCCCGGAGGCGGCCCCGGTCACCACGTAAGTGCGCTGGTCGGCGTCACGCACGGCTCAGCCCTCGGCCTCCCGCGCCCGCTTGCGGCGCTTGCCCTCGTGCATGGCCTGGACCCGCGCCACGGGGATCTCGTGGCCCTCGGCGAGCAGGTCCTCGCTCAGCCCCTGAGGGTCGGGCATGTGCTCGGCCCACGGGTCCCTGTCTCCGAGGCGGTCCGGAGCGGTGTGCACGGTGAAGTCGGCCGGCTTGATGTCGTCGATCTCGTCCCACGCCAGGGGGAACGACACCGGTGTTCCCGGCCGTACCCGGGGGCTGTAGGCCGCCACCACCGTGGCCCCGCCGACCCGGGTGGCGTCCACGAACACCTTGCCGCCCCGGTCCTCCTTCATGAACGCGGTGGTGGCGATCTTGGGATCGAGCCGCTCGGCCCGGCTCGCGATGGCGCGGGTGGCCGCGGCCGCGTCCTCGATGGCCACGCGGGCGTCGATGGGGACGAAGATGTGGAGCCCCTTGGCCCCACTGGTCTTGACCGCTCCCGCCAGCCCCAGCTCGTCCAGCGCCCGGCGGACCAGGTGGGCGACCTCCACCACGTGCCCGAAGCCGGATCCCTCGGGCGGGTCGAGGTCGAGCACGAGGTGCGTCATGTGGTCGAGCCGGTCGGCCAGCACCAGCGTCGGGTGGTACTCGACGGCCCGCTGGTTGGCGAACCACAGCAGCGTGCGCCGGTCGTTGCACACCGCGTAGGACACGTCCCGCTTGGACGCCTCGGCCCACAGCTGCACCGTCGGCACCCAGTCCGGCGTGTACTTGGGGACGTTCTTCTGCATGAACGCCTCCTGCCCCCGGTGCACCCGGATCACCGACAGGGGCCGATCCCGCAGTCCCGGCAGGATCCGCTCGCTCACCCGGTCCAGGTAGTCCACGAGGTCCCGCTTGGTAGCCCCTGCCTCGTCGAACAGCGGCTGGTCGAGGTTGGTCAGCGGGACCCCGTCCCGCTCCTCCTTCTCGCTCATCCCCCCAGGCTCCCACCCCGGCGACCCCATCTGCGTGCCGGGAGGTTGTACAGGAGCGTACAAGAACGTACAATTCGTGCCGATGGTTTCGGTGACCGCAAGCGAAGCCCGCGCCACGCTGCCCCAACTCCTCAATCGGGTCGAGGCTGGTGAGGAGATCATCCTCACGCGCCACGGACGCCAGATCGCGGTCATCCTGCGCCCGGATGCCCTCCGCGTTCGCCGGGGCGGCCCGGCCCTTGAAGCAGCCGCCGGGATCCGCGACAGGCTCGAAGCCGCACGCCGTGCACCCCTCCCGGACCAAGGCCTGACACGGCGCCGAGCCGATTCGCTGATCGAGGAGATCCGATCGGGTCGCAACAGCCGCTGATGGACGCGTTCGATGCCGACGTCCTCATCTACGCAGCGACATCCGCACACCCGCTTGGATCACGCGTCGCCGCGCTGTTCCCTCCCGGAGGTGACAGCGAGACCGCCGGAATCGGCTCCGTGTTGCTGCTTCCCGAGCTACTCACACGCCCGACCCGAGACGACTCCCAGGACGAGCTCGCGGCACTCTACGGGCTGCTCTCCCGCCTCGACCTCCGACCAGTCGACCCTCTCGTGGCTGAGCTCGCGGTCGTCCTCGGGGCGGCCTACCGACTCAAGGCCGCGGACGCCGTCCACCTCGCCACTGCCGTCAACGCCGGGGCCGACCGCTTCATCACCAACAACGCCCGGGACTTCAAGCGCGATGTCGACGAGATCGATGTCACCTATCCCGACGATCTGCCCGCTCCCCCGTCTCGCAGGTCGTACCGGTAGACGTTGCTCTCGCGGGCGACGAAGCCGAGCTGCTGGTAGAGGCGGTTGGCGGCTTCGCGGGAGGGACGGGACGTCAGGTCCACCGTCTTGCAGCCCAGCTCGCGGGCACGGTCGACCATGGCCATGGTCAGCGCCGTGCCCACGCCGCGGCGCCGGCCGGCCTCGTCCACCGTGACATCCTCGATGAACGCCCGCTTGCCGGTGGGGATGCGGAACGCGACCAGCGTCGACATCCCCAGGATGGTGCCGTCGTCGTCCAGGGCGATGAACAGGTCGGTGGCGGGCGACGCCACCACCTCCCCCAGCTCCTCGATGGAGGGAGGCGGGGACGACGACGAGAGCTGCGGCACCAGTCGCTCGACGGCGTCCACGATGGCGGGGGTCAGGGTGGTGGCGATCTCGACTTTCACGCCGCGCACCGTACCGCCGCGGGGACGGGAGGTCAGACTCGCCCGGTCACCCCGGATCGGGGACCGGCTGGGGCGGCGGCGGGCCGACGTAACGGGCCGACGGGCGGATGATCCGGTTGTCGGCCGCCTGCTCCAGGATGTTGGCGCACCAGCCGATGACCCGGCTCGACGCGAACGTCGGGGTGAACAGGTCGCGGGGCAGGCCGGTGTGCTCCATGACCACGCCCGCGTAGAACTCGACGTTGGCGTACAGGTTCCGGCCGGGCTTGAGCTCGTTCAGCACGTCGACCACGGTCTGCTCGACCTGCTTGGCGAAGTCGACCTTCTCGGCGTGGATGCGCTCGGCCACGTCCCGGAGGAAGAGCGAGCGGGGGTCGTCGGTCTTGTAGACCCGATGGCCGAACCCCATGATCTTCTCGCCCTGGGTCACCTGCTCGACGAGGTACGGCCGGGCGTTCTCCGGCGTGCCGATGGCGTCGAGCAGGTCGAGCGCCCGGGCCGGGGCGCCGCCGTGCAGCGGGCCGGACAGCGCCGCGATCCCGCCGGTGACCGCGGCGGCGAGGTCGGCCCCGGTCGAGGTGATCACCCGGGACGTGAACGTCGAGGCGTTGAAACCGTGGTCGATGGTGAGCATCTGGTACTGCTCGACCGCCCGGGCGGGCTCGTCGTCTGGCCGCTCGCCGGTCAGCATCCACAGGTAGTTGGCGCCGTAGCCCAGCTCGGGATCCGGGTCGATGGGCTCCTGGCCCTGCTCCAGGCGGTGCAGCGCCATGATCAGCGTGGGCACCGCGGCGCACACGACCAGGGCGTTGGACCGCAGCTCGGCCGGCGGGATGTCGAGCCAGGGCTGGAACCCCTGGCTGTGGCCCACCAGCGAGACCGCGCTGCGCAGCCGGTCCATGAGCGGCCCGCCCGAGCGGGCCACGTCGGGGAGCAGCCGCCGCACCGCCTCGGGCACCTGCCGCAGCGCCCGCACCTCGGCCGCGAACGCGTCGCTCTCGGCGCGGGTCGGCAGGTGGCCCTCGAACAGCAGGAACCAGACATCCTCCAGCGACCGCTTGGCGGCCAGCTCGACGGCCGAGTACTGGCGGTAGTGGTAGAAGCCCTCCAGGCCCCGGACGTCGCCCACCTTGGTCTCGGCCACGATCACGCCTTCGAGCCCGGGAGGCGCCTCGATCTGGCCCGGGTGGACCACGGGTTGGATGGCGGCCACCCGCATCAGGTCGCGGAGCGACACGATGCCCACCAGCTCGCTGCCCTCCACCACCGGGATGTGGCGGTAACCGTGAGCGCCGAGCGACGCGAACGCCTCCTGCACCGACAGGCCCGGCTCGACGCAGTCGGGATCGGGGGTCATCCACTCGGCCACCTTGGTGCCCTCGGCCGACGGCCCGGCGGCCGCCAGGCGCACCACATCTCGCTCGGTCAGGATGCCGACCGGGCGGATGCCGTCGACCACGACGACAGACCCGACCGTGCGATCGTTCATGCGGGTGGCGGCCTCGGCCACGGTCTCGTCCGGCAGTGCGACGACCACCGGTGAGCTCATCACCTCGGCCACCGTGCGTACGGTGTGGGGGGTCACGCGCTTCACCGTAGATCGGGCGGCGGCGAGGCGAAACGTCCGGCATGCGATTCACATGACCAGCGGTGCCACCCTGACCGCTCAGCGCTGTTGGATTCCGTTCACACGCGTGTGACGGACTGATCACATGCTGGTCGATTGCGTGTCACAGCGCCGCCGTAGCGTGAGGGCCGTGGAGCTGCCCGCCGCCATCACGACGTGGACCGGTGCCGGCGCGGCCAAGAACGCCCGGCGTTCGCTCGACGAGTGGACGCGGGCTCAGGACGAGGTGGCGGAGCTGCTCGCCCGGCTCGCGGCGCAACGCGGCGCCGAGCAGTCCGCCGGCGGCGAAGCCACCTCCTCAGCCGCCTGACCCCGCCCGTCCCCTCCGGGCGGGGTTCAGGCCGGCCGACGGGTTCCCGTTCGGCCTCTTACGATGGACCCGGTGGAGCACGTGAAGTGGCGTTCCCGTCCCGTCCTCGACCGGCCCGTCCTCATCGCGGCGTTCGAGGGCTGGAACGACGCCGGCGACGCCGCCAGCGGTGCGGTCCGCTACCTGATCGACCGCTACGACGGCGAGCTGGTGGCCGAGATCGACCCCGAGGAGTTCTTCGACTTCACCTCCACCCGGCCCCAGGCCGAGATCGACGACGACGGGGTGCGCCACATCGTCTGGCCCAGCTCCTCGATCTTCTCCGCCACCCTGCCCGGCGACGCGGGCGACGCCCTCCTGCTCATCGGCACCGAGCCCCAGCTCCGCTGGCGCACGTTCTGCGCCCAGGTCACCGGGGTCGCCCAGCAGCTGGGCTGCCGCCTCGTCGTCATCCTCGGGGCGCTGGTGGCCGAGGTGCCCCACAGCCGGCCGGTCCCGGTCGTGGGCACCGTGAGCGACCCCGCGCTGCAGGCCGAGCTCGGCCTGCGCCCCTCGAGCTACCAGGGCCCGACCGGGGTGGTGGGCGTGCTCTCCGCGGCCTGTCGTGAGGCCGGGCTTCCCGCCGCCTCGCTGTGGGCCGCCGTCCCCACTTACGTGCCCACCGCCCCCTCGCCCAAGGCCGTGCTGGCGCTGCTGGAGCAAACCTCCGAGGTGCTCGGCATGTGGGTGCCGACCACCGACCTCGAGATCGCCGCCGCGGCCTACGAGCGCCAGGTCACCGAGCTGGTGCAGGAGGACGACGAGACGTCCGACTACGTGGCCCAGCTCGAACGCCGCCACGACGCCGACGACGAGGAGACCACCGGCCGCTCGCTGGTCGAGGAGGTCGAGCGCTACCTGCGCGATCGCAAGGAGTGACGCGCCCACGGCTGCGTCTGCTCCCAGACGCGGGCCAGGCGCAGCGGGATCTCGTCGTGATGGCGGCGGGCCATGATCTGCAGGCCCACCGGCAGGCCCTCCGAGTTGAGCCCGGCGGGGACGGACACGGCCGGGTTCCAGCAGAGGTTGGCCAGCATGGTGAACGGCGTGGCCGAGGCACCCAGCGGGCGGGCCGGCCGGCCGTCGATGGTGTCCGGCGGTGGCCCCTCGGCCGGGAACGCCACCACCGCGCTGGTCGGGCTGATCAGCAGGTCGACCTCGCTCATCAGGGCCGCCACCTCGAGCTCCAGCCGATGGCGCCGCGCCTCGGTCTTCGCCACGCGGGGCACGGCCATGCGTTCGGTCTGCTCCAGCACCGACCGGCTGAAGCGGGTCAGATCGTCGGCCACGCCCGGCCACATGCCCTCGTCGAGCGAGTGCCACAACCCGGTGGGGCCCGCCCCCAGCCACGCCTTCACCGGATCGGACAGGCTGACAGGCTCGTCGTCCAGCACGAGGCCCGCGGCCTCGGCCAGGCGCCGAGCGGCCTTCTCGGTGAGGTCCCGAACCTCGGGATCGCACAGGGCGAAGCCCATGTCGGGCGTCCAGCGGGCCCGGAAGCCCTCGACCGGTAGGGTCTGGGCCGCCGACTCGTAGCTGACCAGCGAGCGGGGCAGCGAGGTGCGGTCGCGGTCGTCGGGACCGGAGGTCACGTCCAGGTGACGGGCGGCGTCGGCCACCGTGGTGGTGAGCAGGCCGTAGACCGCGGTCTGGGAGCTGCGCGGGTTGGGGTCGGGGATGCGCCCGAAGCTGGGCTTGAAGCCGACCAGCCCACAGAAGCCGGCGGGGATGCGGGTGGAGCCGCCGCCGTCGCTGCCGGTGGCCGCCGGGACCAGGCCCGCAGCCACGGCCGCCGCGCTACCGCCGCTGGACCCGCCGGGCGTGCGGGTCGGGTCCCAGGGATTGCGGGCGACGCCCCACGCCTTGGTCTTGGTGAAGTTGAGGGTGCCGAACTCGGGCGCCGCGGTCTTGCCGACGGGGACCGCCCCCGCGGCCCGGAGCCGGGCCACGTGGATCGAGTCCTCCGCCACCGGGCCCCGCCCCACGAAGGGCAGCGACCCGTAGCTGGTGGGCAAGCCCGCGCAGTCCTCCAGGTCCTTGACTCCGATGGGCACGCCGGCGAAGGGTCCCGGGTCGTGACCCGCCGCCACCGCCGCGTCGACGGCCTCGGCGGCGGCCCGGGCCAGCCCCTCGTCCACGTGGACGAAGGCGCCCAGCTCGTCGTTGCCCGCGGCGATGGCCGCCAGCGCCTCGTCGAGCACCTCCACGGCCCGGCGCTCGTTGCGCCGCACGGACTCCGCGATCTCGATCGCCGACTGCTCCATCACGCCCATCCCCTCAACGAGATCTTCCGATCGAGGTCCCCCAGGTCTTCTGGCATGTCGAGCATAGACCTGCACAGACAGTGCAGAATCTTGCCCGTGCGCCGCCTGCCCCGCCTGCTCCGGGAGCCCATGTGGGTGCTCGGGCTCGTCGTGCTCATGGACGAGATCGACAAGAACATCGTCCGGGGGCTCATCGACCCGCTGAAGTCCGACTTCGGGGTGGGCGACTTCGCCATCGGCGTGCTGCTGTCGATGCAGCTGCTCTTCAACGGCATCATCACCGTCCCGGCCGGCTACCTGGCCGACCGCTGGAACCGCACCAAGGCGATCGGCACCACCGTCGTCGCCTGGTCGGCGCTGAGCGCGGCGGGGGCCGGGGCGCAGAGCTTCGGGATGTTGGTGGGCCTGCGCTCGCTGCTCGGCTTCGGCCAGGCGGTGAGCGAGCCGTCGTCGGCCAGCCTGCTGGGCGACTACTACCCGCCGGAGCGGCGGGGCAAGGCGTTCTCCATCCAGCTGGTCATGCTGTTCGTGGGGACCGGCGTCGGCGTGGCGCTGGGCGGCTGGCTGGGCATCGCCTTCGGCTGGCGCTGGGCGCTCCTGGTCTCGGCGTTGCCGGGCCTCCTGGTCGCCCTGGTCGTGTACCGGCTGATGGAGCCGAAGCGGGGCACGGCCGACCTCATGGCAGCCCTGGGTGGCGGGGAGATCCAGCACAGCGACGGCGAGAAGGTCCACCTGTTCGAGCACGGGTTCCGGCAGTTCCTGGTGGACATGATCGACGGCCTGCGGGCCGACATGCGCACCGTGCTGCGCATCCGCACCATGCGCTACGCCCTGGTGGGCGTAGCCGCGCTGCTGTTCACCGTGACGGCCATCTCGTCATGGCTGGCGCAGTACTACATCCGCCACCTGCACGTGGCCGAGGGCGACGGCGAGGCGTGGTTCATGGCGCTGGCCATCCTCGCCGGCGTGCCCGGCATCATCATCGGGGGCCGGGTGGCCGACCGCTGGGCGCCCCGCATCCAGGGCGGGCGCCTCGCCCTGCCCGCGGTGTTCCTGTTCGTGGGCACCACGTTCTTCACGGCGTCGTTCCTCATCCGCCCGGCCGCCTACAGCCTGCCCGCCATCCTGGCCGCCTTCGGGCTGCAGCTGGCCGGCCTGTTCGTCGACTCGATGGCCATCCCCAGCCTGCGGGCCGGCCTCACCGACGCGCTGCCGGCCCACCTGCGGGGCACGGGCTTCGGCGCCTTCAACCTGGTCGCGGTGGTGGCGGGACAGGCCGCGGCCCCGTTCGTGGTGGCCGGCGTGTCCAGCCTCTACGGCGAGAACCTCCGCATCGCCCTGCTGGTGGTCTCGCCGCTCTCGTACCTGGGCGCCGCGGTGCTGTTCCGGGCCCGCAAGTTCCTCGACGACGACATGCAGAAGATCCTCGTGGCCGTCCTCACCGCCCTCCAGGAGGAGCACGACCGCACCGTCGCCCAAGCCCAGGCAAAGGCCGGGACCGGCGCCGACGCCGACTCCGAGGAAGAGCTGGCCGGCTAGGGGTCGGCCGCCGCGGGCTCCGGCCGCCCGGGGTCGACCCGGTCGTCGTTGCGGGCCTCGGCGAGGACGTTGATGAGCACGGCGCTGACCGGGACGGCGAGCACTGCACCGAAGGCGCCGAACAGCGTGCTACCCGCCACGATGGCGCCCAGGATGACGAGCGGGTGGAGCTCCAGCGAGCGGCCGAACACGATGGGGGCCAGCAGGTCGTTGTCGAACTGCTGGACCAGCACCGCCACGACGAGCACGATCACGGCCTCGCTGAAGCCGGCGGTGACCAGCGTGACCAGGACGGCTACCGCCCCGGCGACGACCGCGCCGGCGAAGGGCACGAAGGCGGCGAAGAAGGTGATCACGGCCACCGGCACCGCCAGCGCGCCGCCCACCAGCCAGACGGTGGTGCCGATGATGAAGCCTTCGATCAGGCCGAGGAGGGCCGAGCCTCGCAGGTAGCCGCCCAGCGTCCGCCAGGCCCGGGCCGCCAGGCGGCGGGTCAGCGGGCGGCGCTCCTCGGGGAAGTGCCCGACCATCCACTCGCAGAAGCGGTCGCCGTCCTTGAGCAGGAAGAACGTGGAGACCAGCGCCAGCACCAGGCCGGTGATCACCTCGAACACCACCACGGTGCCCGAGACCACCGCGCCGCTCTGGCGTTCCAGCGTGTCCCGCGCCCGGTCGGCGGCCTCGTCGCGGAAGTCGTTGATGTCCTGGCGGGACACGTCGAACGGGCTGTCGTCCACCAGCCAGTCCTCGACGTCGTCGACCGCGTTCTCCAGCGTCGGGCCCAGGTCGTTGAACTCGTTGACCATGGCCGGCACCAGCAGCGACACGATCCCGGCCATGATCAGGAGGAAGCCGAACAGGGTCACGAACGCCACCAGCCCCCGCCGCATCCCCCGGCGGCGCAGCGCGGCGGCCACCGGATCGAGCGCCCGGCCCAGCAGCACGGCGATGGCCGCGGTCAGCACCAGCACCCACAGCGCGTTGAGCAGCTTCAGCAACGCCCACCCGACGATGCCGATGCCGATCAGCTTCCAGGCATACGTGCCGAGGCGGGACACCGTCGGGTTGATGCGGGTTGTGACCTCGTCCAGGGTCGTGTCCTCGGATCGGGGCACGGGGCCTCCTCGTCGGTCTGCCATCCTCAGGCCGTCGGGATCTGGCTCACGACCAGGTCCGTGAAGCGCTCCGCGCCGGCGGCGGTCAAGTGGTACCCGTCTTCGCGGGTCAGGCCGCTCTCGCTGGTCACCAGCGACCACCAGTCCACCAGCCGGGTGTTGCCGGGGTGGCGGGCCACGGCGGCGTCCAGCGCGTTGTTGACCTCACCCTCCCAGCGCCGCGGGACCATCACGTTGACCAGCATCACCTGACGGTCCGGCCCGATGGCGGCCAACACGTCCTCGATCTGGGCCTCGGTGAACGGCCCGTTGTTGCCCAGGTGGAGCAGCACCACCTGCCCGAGCAGGCCCTGGGCGTCGAGGGCGCGCACGACGTCGCCGGCCTCGTCCATCTGCCGGCCGATGACGGCATCCACCGTGATGCCGCCGCCCAGGCGGGCCGACAGGGCGGGGCCCGCGCCGACCAGCACGGAGTCCCCGACGGCGGTGAACCCGCCGGGCACGCCCGGGGGCGGGGTCGGGGCCGCGGGGGCGGGAGCGGTCGTGGTCGGCGCCACCGCGGGGGCTGTCGTGGTCGGGGCGGCCGTGGTGGTGGGCGAGGCGGGCGCGGTGATCAGGACCCGCTCGGGCTGCGCGGCCTCGGGGCCCTCCGCCGTCATCACGTCGTGACCGACGCTCACCACCAGAGCGAGGCCCACCACCACGGTCACGGCCGTCGCCAGGGCGGCCAGTGACCGTCCCTCCACCGCCCGCGCCACCCGCATGAGCGCGTCACGCCCGGCGTCGCCGAAGCCGCGGTGACGCACCGGTTGCTCGATCCAGCGGTACGACGCAGCCGCGAGGCCAAGGACCAGCGCCACCTGCGCCGCGACCTTGAGCGGCGATTCGGGCTGCTGGCCGGGGGCGACCGCCGTGAACACGATCACCGGCCAGTGGATGAGGTAGATGCCGTAGGACCGCTGCCCCACCCAGCGCAGCGGCGACGCGGCCAGCAGGCGGGCGGTGCGGGTGGGCGCCGGGTAGACCACCACCGCGATCAGCGCCAGGGTGGCCAGTTGCACGGCGGTGAGGCCGCCGCGGAAGGCGGCGCCGTCGCGGTCGGTGAGGCCGAAGGCGTACCAGCCCACGACCAGGGCGGCGGCCACCGCCACGGCGTCGAGGGCGGCCACGAACACGCGCCCGGTGTGGGCCCGCAGCCGGTTGGGCGTCCAGAACAGCCCGAGGGCGACGCCGGCCAGCAGCCCCGCGGCCCGGGTGTCGGTCCCGAAGTAGAGGCGGGTGGGGTCGCCGCCGCCCGCCAGCGCGAAGCGCAGGACGGTGGCGGCGACGGCGCCGGCCAGGGCGAGGGCCACCGCGTGCTTGCGTCCGGTACGCACCAGCACCAGCCCACACAGCAGCGGGAACACCAGGTAGAACTGCTCCTCGATCGACAGCGACCACAGGTGCTCGAGCGCGGAGGGCCCACCGGCCGCCTCGAAGTACGACTTGTGGTCGACGATGAGCCGCCAGTTCAGGTGGTAGCCGACCGCGGCCACAGCCTGGTCCCGCAGCTCGGCGAGGCGCTCGGGCTGGGCCACGCTGGCCCACGCCAGCGTCCCCGCCACCACGACGCCCACCGCCGGCAGCAGGCGCCGGGCCCGCCGCACCCAGAAGTCACGCAGGGCGATGCGGTCGGTGCGCTGGTGCTCGTTGACCAGCAGGGCGCACACCAGCCACCCCGACAGCACGAAGAACAGCTCGACCCCGATGTAGCCGCCCGCGGCCCGGGAGTAGCCGAGGTGGTAGGCGAGGACCAGCCCGACGGCCACCGCCCGCAGGCCGTCGAGGCCCGGCAGGTAGCCCAGCTTGCGGGTCTGCCACGAGGGCTTCCGCCGCACCACCACCTCGGGGGACGCCTCGACGGGCGCGGGCGAGCCCCGCAGCACGCCCTCGACGTCGTCGATCAGGCGGGTCAGGCCGGCTGCGGTCGTCTGGTCCGGGGCTGGGCCTTCGCTGGTGGAATCGGTGTCGGTGTCGGTCGTGTCGTCGGCTCCCACGGTCCCCAGCTCTCGTTCTCAGCAATCGAACGATGCCAGATCCAGCGAGGTCGTGGTTTGATCCCCGGTCGGGGCCGGCGTACTGCTGGTGGTCGAGGTCGGGGCCGGGAGCGTCGCCGCGGTGGTGGTCGAGGTCGAGGGGGCGGCCTGGTCGCGGACGCCCTGCCAGTCGGAGCCGGTCACGAGCTCGATGCCGGTGGCGCCCGCCGTGGGCTCGAGGCGGGCGCCGCTCACCAGCCAGCGCGCCACCAGCTCGGCGGCGGCCGACTGGTCCGGCGGGTAGCGGACCACCGTGCCGTCCGCGCCCCCGCCGAGCTCGTCGCCCGACACGGTGGCGTTGAACCCGACCGCCTGCAGGGCGGCGGTGGCCTCGGCCCCCTGCCGGCTGGCCCCGGTCCCGTTGCGCACCGTGAGCCGCACTGCCGCCGGCGGCAGCTCGGCGGTCGCGCCGCCGCGGAAGATGGACAGCGTGGCCTCGGTCTCCGGGCCCTCGTTCAGCCGGAGGATGGCGGCCCCGTTGACCGTGTCGGGGGTGCCGGACACGGCGTAGGTGAGCAGGCTGTCGGGGTTGAAGGAGCGGAACTTCCGGCCCAGGTCGAAGATGTCGCCCGCGGTCAGCTCGCTGTCCACGGTCACGCCGGAGAGGCCGACGTCGATGAGCTGGTCGAGCGTGCCGGGGTTGCGGGCGCCACGGTCGATGGCCCGGCTCAGCGCCCGGCGGATGAAGTCCTGCTGGCGGGCGATGCGCCCGAGGTCCGAGCGGGCGTCCTCGACCCAGCGGCCGTCGATCAGCTCCTGGTAGTGGCGGGAGCGGACGTACGCCAGCGCCTCGTCGGCATTGAGCATGTGGCAGCCCGGGTCGGGGAAGTCGAGTCCGGTCTGAGCATCACGCGCGGGCCGGGGGATGTAGACGGGCACGCCGTCGATGGCGTCCACCAGCCCCCGGAACGAGGCGAAGTCGACCTGCACATAGTGGTTGATGGGGATGCCGAAGGTCTCGCCGATGGTCTTGATGAGGAGGGGCGCACCCCCCTGCTCGACCGCGATGTTGATGCGGCGCGAGGTCCCGGTTCCGGGGATGGGGACGAACAGGTCGCGGGGCAGCGACAGCAGCGCGGCCCGCTCCGACTCGGGGTCGATGCGCAGGATCATGATCGTGTCCGAGTGCAACGTGACGTCCCGCCCGATGCGTACCGGGTCGTTGCCCGGCAGGCCCGCGGCGCTGTCGATGCCCACGATCAGGTAGTTCTCGGGCCCGCCGCTCTGGGTGGGCTCGTCGAGGATCCCGCCCAGCTCGACCCGCGGCAGCCGCTCGGCCTTGCGCAGCACATAGCCGAGCCCCGCGGCACTGGCCATCAGGCCGAGCGTCGACAGGCAGCCGGCGGCGATGGCCAGCCGTTGACCCCAGGTGCGGCGGGGCCGCTCGTTGCTCTCGCGGTTGGGCCGCACCCAGCGGATCGTATCGAGGGTCGTCCGCGACACCGCCTCGGGTGCCGGCGGTTCAACGCCCGTCCACTACTTTGAACCACGATTCGCGCAACGGAGGGCACCAGGGAGGGAACGGCGCGTGAGGTTGAGGGAAACCGCCGAGGAGCAGGAGTTCCGAAGCGAGCTGCGAGCGTGGCTGACCGCCACCCTGCCGAAGTTGCCCGCGCCGCCCCCCTTCGAGGACTGGGCGGCCAAGCGGGCCTACGACACCGGCTGGCAGCGCCGCCTCCACGATGCCGGCTACGCGGGCATCTCCTGGCCGCAGGAGTACGGCGGCCGTGGCGCCACCCCGTCCGAGGAGCTCATCTTCCTGGAGGAGACCGAGCGGGCCGGCGCGCCCTACGTCGGCTGCTGCTTCGTGTCCACGCTGCACGCCGGTCCCACCATCGGGGCCGAGGGCACGCCCGCCCAGCGAGCCCGCTACCTGCCGCCGATCCTGCGGGGCGACCACGTGTGGTGCCAGGGGTTCTCCGAGCCCGAGGCGGGGTCGGACCTCGCCTCGCTGCGCACGAGGGCCGTGCGCGACGGCGACCACTACGTGGTGACCGGCCAGAAGATCTGGACCTCGCACGCCCAGGTCGCGGATTACTGCGAGCTCCTGGCCCGCACCGACCCCGACGCGCCAAGGCATCGCGGCATCACCTGGATGGTCATGGCGATGGACTCGCCCGGGATCGAGGTCCGGCCCATGCGCACGCTCACCGGCGAGAGCGAGTTCAGCGAGATGTTCCTGGACGAGGTGCGCATCCCGGTCGAGAACGTGGTCGGCGCGGAGAACGACGGCTGGCGGGTCGCCATGGTCACGTTCGGCTTCGAGAGGGGGACAGCCTTCGTGAGCGAGCTGCTGGGCTCCATGCGGCTGCTGGCCGATCTCGTCGACATCGCCCGCAAGACGCCGCTCGGCAATGCCACCGCCTGGGACGACGCCGGCATCCGCCGCGAGCTGACCGTGCTGCGGGCCGAGCTGGACGCCGAGTGGGCCCTGACCAAGCGCAGCGTCTCGCGGGCTGCCCGCTACGGCAACCCGGGGGTGGGCGGATCGGTGTTCAAGCTGGCCTACCACGAGACCCGCGAGCGCATGGGCGAGGTGGCCCTGCGGCTGCTGGGCCGGGCCCGGCTCGCGCTCGACGACCCCACCGGCGTGTCCGCCCGCCAGCTCGACCACGTCGCCCAGACCCTGTACGCCCTGTCGCTGTCGATCGCGGCCGGGACGGCCCAGATCCAGCGCAACATCGTGGGCGAGCGCCTCCTGGGCCTGCCCAAGGAGCGCTGATGGACCTCGAACCGACCGACGACCAGGCCGCGCTGACCGCCGAGCTGGCCCGGTTCCTCGCCGACCGGGTCACCCCCGAGGTCCGGCGGTCGGCGACCGACCAGCCCGGGGCCGTCGACCGGGACCTGTGGCAGGCCCTGGGCGAGCTGGGCACGTTCGGGCTCGTCGTCCCCGAGGATCGGGGCGGCGTGGGCCTGGGGATGGTCGAGGCGACGCTCGTGTTCGAGGAGCTCGGCCGGGCCGCGGTGCCTGGCCCGCTGGTGGGAACGTTCCTGGCTGCCGGCCTGGACCTCGCGGTGTCGCCCCGGGCCGCCGCGGGCGAGGCGGTCGTCGGGCTGGTGCCTGCGGGTCAGCCGGCGTTCGTCGAGCACCGGGCCGGGCTGGATGCGCTGCTGGTGGTGGCGTCCGAGGGCGTCACGCTGGCAGGCCCGCCGGACGAGGCCGCCTGCCGCCCGGTCGCGCGCCCGCTCGATCCGCTGACCCCGGTGGACGTGGTGGACGCCCTACCCGACGGCGAGCCGGTCGGTGGGCCCGACCTGGCCGGCCGGCTGGGGCGAGACGCGGCCCTGCTGGCGGCCGCCCTCCAGGTGGGCCTGGCCGGCGGCGCGCTGGCCATGGCCACCGACTACGCCCAGGGGCGGGTGCAGTTCGGCCGCCCGATCGGCAGCTTCCAGGCGCTCAAGCACCTGCTGGCCGACGCCCAGGTGGCGGTCGAAGTCGCCCGGGCCGCGGTCGCCGCTGCCGGGGTCGAGATCGACGAGGACGGGGATGCCGGTCGGGCCGTCGACGCCGCCCGCATCGTCGCCTCTCGCGCCGCGGAGCGGGCCACCCGCACCTGCATCCAGGTCCATGGCGGCATCGGCTTCACCTGGGAGCTCGACGCCCACCTGTTCCTCAAGCGCGCGCTCGTCCTCGACGTCGGAGTGGGCTCGGCCGAGGAGGCCATCGCGTCTTTCGCCGCGTCGCTCTGACACGAGGGTTACCCTGACCGCCAACTTTGCCCAGGGGGTGGCCATGAGGACGAAGTTGACAGCCGTCGTTGCCGCGGGCGTGATGGTCGGAGCACTGGGGGCAGTGCCCGCCACCGCCGCGCCTACCCGGGGGGCGTCTCCGCCCCCGCCCGCCCCGGCGGTCGCCGGGAGCGACCACCTGGACGTGTTCCAAGGGACCATCGACCTGGGCGAGCTCGGGACGCTACGCGCCGCGGGCGTCGACCCCCACGAGATGAGCGTGAAGCGCACCACCGGCACGCAAGCCGACGTCGAGGTCGTGCTCAGCGCCGAGCAGGCGGCCGAGCTCAACGACGCGGGCGTCGAGCTGGCGCCGAAGCTCATCGACGGCCAGACCGTGGCCGAGGCGGCCACGCTCCAGGCCGAGGCCGGCTTCACCGTGTTCCGGCAGTACGGCGGCGAGGGCGGCCTCAAGGAGGAGTACGAGCAGATCGCGGCGGACAACCCCGGCATCACCAAGCTGGTGGTGATAGGCCAGACGGTCCAGGGCCAGGACATCATCGCCCTGAAGGTGTCCAACAAGGCATCGGAGAAGCGCGACGGGTCCAAGCCCGGCACGCTGTTCGTCAGCGCCCAGCACGCCCGGGAGTGGATCACGCCGGAGATGAACCGGCGGCTGGCCCACTACGTCGTCGACAACTACCGCACCGACCAGCAGATCAAGCGGCTGGTGAACACCACGGAGCTGTGGTTCGTGCCGGTGGCCAACCCGGACGGCTACGACTTCACCTTCCAGCCGGACCAGCGGCTGTGGCGCAAGAACCTGGCCGACAACAACCACGACGGCCTGATCACCGGCGTCGACGGCGTCGATCCCAACCGCAACTACGCCACCAAGTGGGGCTACGACAACGAGGGCTCGTCCGAGATCTTCACCAGCGAGACCTACCGCGGCCCCTCGCCCCAGTCCGAGCCCGAGACCCGGGCCCTCGACGGCCTGATGCGGCGGGTTGGCTTCGAGTTCCTCATCAACTACCACTCGGCCGCCCAGCTGCTGCTGTACGGCACCGGCTGGCAGGTGTCCACACCTACGCCCGACGATGCCATCTACGAGACCATCGCGGGCGACGACGCCAACCCGGCGGTGCCGGGCTACGACCCCGACATCTCGGCCGAGCTGTACACCACCAACGGCGAGACCACCGAGCACATCCAGCACACCTACGGCACCCTCGCGCTGACGCCCGAGATGTCGACGTGCACCGCGGCTGCGGAGTCCGACCCCGACGACGACGTCGACCCCGAGGACTGCGGCAGCGACTTCGAGTTCCCCGACAACGAAGCGCTGGTCCAGGCGGAGTTCGAGAAGAACATCCCCTTCGCCATCGCCACCGCCCTGTCGGCGCCGGATCCCGACAACCCGGTCTCGGTGGTGGGCCGCACGGTGCCGGACTTCGTCATCGACCCGTTCGACGTGTCCTACGGCGATCCGCAGCCAGTGGCCGTCATCGCCCGGCGCGACCAGTCGGGTCGGGCGATGAAGTACCGGATCAACGGCGGCCGGGTCAAGACGGTGGCCGTGAGCGAGTTCACCGGGGGTGAGCGCTACGGCGGCGACAACGACCGCTACTACGCCGAGTTCCGCGGCACCGTGACGGGGGCCTCACCGGGCGACCAGGTCGAGGTGTGGTTCAGCGCCAAGAACGGCCACCGCCAGGTCGAGAGCGAGCACTTCACCTACACGCTGGCGTCCGACAGCGGTGCGGAGGCGCTGATCATCGCCAACGAGGACTACACGGGCGTCAACCCGACCTACCCGGCCGGGACCAACGCGCCCAAGTACACCGACGAGTACGAGGCCGCCCTCGACGCCAGCGGCGTGAGCCACGCCACCTGGGACGTCGACGCCCTGGGCGTGCCTCACCACCTCGGCGTGCTCAGCCACTTCGGCGCCGTGGTGTGGGAGCTCGGCGACAACCGCCTCACCCAGGACCCGGAGGACGAGATCACCGACACCTTCCTGTTCGGGCCGTTGCCCGACCTGGCGGTGGCGGAACGCCAGCAGTTCCTCACCCTGTCCGTCCGGGACTACCTGAACGAGGGCGGCAAGCTGGTCCACACCGGCGAGACGGCTCAGTACTTCGGGCTGCTCGGCGGCTCGATCGGCGGCATCTACTACGGGCTCGACGGGGCGCCGACCGAGGACTGCGTGGTGACGTCGGACTTCTTCAGCGACTGCCTGCTGCTGGCCGACGACTTCGCGCAGTACTACCTGGGCGCCTTCGCCCGCACCACGCTG
>Ga0111539_10002877_pt1 | contig 22849 bp, 19 predicted proteins | sample RhiMethybrSRZTD1_FD_79667 | JGI IMG/M metagenome (GOLD analysis project Ga0111539, IMG submission 79667) | Populus rhizosphere microbial communities from Tennessee, USA - Rhizosphere MetaG P. TD hybrid SRZTD1 (version 2) (version 2) | ecosystem: Host-associated > Plants > Roots > Rhizosphere >...
GCGACGACGCCCTGGTGGACGCCGCCCTTTGCTTGCCTGGTGAGCACGTCGTTGGTGACCCGTTCCGGCGTAATCCCGTGAGTGGACGCGAACGCCAACAGCTCACGCATGCGTTCATCGTCACGCTTGGCGATCCGCAACGCCTTCACGCGTCCGGCACGAAGCGCCTCGAGCACTGGGTTGATGCCGTAGACGATCATCGCGCCACGCCAAGCGCTGACGCGAACGCGGCAGCACGCTCGTGCGCACTGGGAATGCTCAGAATCCCGGACGAGTCGTCTAGTCTGGCCCCCCGCTCGATGGCCGGAACAGCAAGATCGAGCTCGAGCCCTTCGGCTTCTCCGGTCAAGGCCAGCCGGATCGGATGAAAGAGCGCCTTGCCCTTCTGCCCCGTCTTCTCCCGGACGCGCGTCGCGGCGGCGCGGAAGGCCTCGCGATCGAGTAGCGGCCCACAGGTCGCGAGGTCGACGGCGAGCGCCTCGATGACCGTGCGCGCGCTGCTGGCCTCGTCACGGATCTGCGTCGTCTCCAGTGCCCGTTCCGCGGAGTAGTCGAAGAGAAACGCCAGCCGCTTCGGCACCTGCTCGAGTCGATCGACGGACGCCGCCGCCAGCGGGGCGATCTGCGTGAGGAATTCGAGGTCAGCTGACGTCGCGGTCGAGATCCATCCGGCCTGCTGGAGATACGGCAGTGACAGCTCCGCGAGCCGGCGATGATCGGCGGTCTTCAGGTAATGCCGATTCACCCAGGCCAGCTTCTCCGGGTCGAACACGCCCGCGCTATGCCCGACGTTCTCGAGCCGGAACCGCCTGGCCAACTCGTCGAGCGGCAGCAGCTCCTCACCTTCACCGGGCGACCACCCGATCAACGCGAGGTAATTGGTGAGCGCTTCGGGAAGATAGCCCCGGTCGCGAAACTCCTTCACCGACGTTGCACCGTGCCGCTTGGACAGCGGCGCGTGATCCGGCCCGAGTACATACGGGACGTGCGCGAAGATCGGTGGCGTCCAGCCGAACGCCCGATACAGCAGCACCTGCCGTGGCGTGTTAGAGATGTGATCCTCTCCGCGCACGATGTGCGTGATGTTCATCAGCGCATCGTCAATGACAACGGCAAAGTTGTAAGCCGGCACACCGTTCGATCGCAGCAACACGAAGTCGCCGATGACGTCTATGTCGAACGACAGTGGACCGCGGACGATGTCGTCGAACGTGACGCTGTCGATGTCTGGCACTCGAAAGCGAATCACCGCGGCTTCCCCGTTCTCGATTCGCTTCCGCGCATCCTCGCGCGAGACGGCACGGCACCGGCCCGTGTACTTCGGCGGCTTGCCCGCCTTCAACGCGTCCTGCCGATCGGTTTCGAGCTGTTCGGCGGAGCAAAAGCAGTGATAGGCCTTGCCCGACGACAGCAGCTCGATCGCGTGAGCGCGGTAGACGTGCAGGCGCTCTGTCTGACGGTACGGCCCGTGCTCTCCGCCTGCCTCGACACCCTCGGTCCACTCGAGTCCGAGCCAGTGGAGGTCGTCGAGGATCGCCTGCTCCGATTCGCGCGACGATCGCTCGACGTCGGTATCCTCGATACGGACGATGAACGTACCGCCCTGCCCGCGCGCCATCAGCCAGTTGAAGAGTGCCGTCCGCGCGTTGCCCACGTGCAACTGGCCGGTCGGACTTGGAGCGAATCGCAATCTCATCGCCGACTCAATAACGCAACCGCATGGACCGCGATCGACTCACCAGCGCCCATCGAGTCCACGCCTTCGTTGGTCTTCCCTTTCACGCTGACCTGCGACGCGTCGCAGCCGAGCGCGCCCGCCACGTTGCCGCGAATCGCCTCGGCATGCGGCGCGAGCTTCGGCTTCTGGGCAATGACGACGACGTCGACGTTGACGATCGCGTAGCCCGCCTCACGCACAATGGCCGAGGCACGACGCAGCAGCTCGATGCTGTCCGCGTTCTTCCACGCCGCGTCGGTGTCCGGGAAGTGACGGCCGATATCGCCAGCACCAGCGGCGCCCAGCACCGCATCCGTGACCGCGTGACAGATCACGTCGCCGTCGGAATGCGCCTCGAGCCCTTTTTCGAATGGGATGCGCACGCCGCCAAGGATGAGCGGCCGCCCCGGCACGAGCCGGTGCAGGTCATATCCGTTGCCAATACGCAGCGCGGGCGCCTGCGCCGAACCCGTGGTGAGATGCTCCGCCATCATCAGATCGTCCGGCGTCGTGATTTTGAGATTTCGCGGGTCGCCGTCCACGACGCGAACCGTGTGACCTGCCCGCTCAGCGAGCATGGCTTCATCAGTGGCCTCACCAACGAGACGCAGCGCGTCGCGCAGCACCGGGACGCGAAACGCCTGCGGCGTCTGTGCAAGATAGATGCGCTCGCGCGGTAACGTCGCGGTGATCGTGCCGGCGCCGTTGGTTTGCTTGACCGTGTCGTGGGCGCGCAGGGCCGCAATCGCGGCTCCGGTTTCAGACGCCGCCGCCACGGTGCGACGGATCAAATCGGCGCTCACCAGCGGCCGTGCGGCATCGTGAATGACCACAATCTCGGCCCGCTCCGAGACGCGCGCGAACGCGTTGGCGACAGAGGTGCGACGCTCATCGCCGCCGCTGACGACGGTCACCGGCTTGCCGCGCTGCTCGAGATAGGACGGCGGCGCTGCGGCCAGGTCAGCGGGCAGCGCGACGACGATCTCCGAGATCACGTCGCACGCCACGAAGGCATCCACGCTCCTCGCCAGGATCGGCCGTCCGCCGAGCGTCAGCAGCTGCTTGGGAGAGGATCCGCCAAAGCGCAGGCCGCGCCCGCCCGCAGCAATGATGGCTGAGACGAACACAACACCTCAGTCTACTCGCCTGACGCCGACTTGGACTTCAGCTTAGTTAAGACTGCGCGTGCCAGCTGGACCCGCGCCTGAGGAGGCACGTCGACGAACTTCACCGCATACCCGAAGTCGGGCCTCGAATAGACCGACTCGGCCAACAGGCTGACCGTGCCTTCTTCCGGTAGATCGATCTCGATCGTCATCCGGCGGCCGGCCGGCACCTCGTGGAACGACTCGATCAAGCATCCGGTGATGCTGAGGTCGTGAACGGTCAGATCGAAATCGAGCGCGCCCTTCCACCGGCCCTGAAATGGCCCGTTGATGCGCGGCGCTCGTTTCGCCTTCTTCCCAGGTGAATCGCCGAGGCCGGACACGATGACTTTAGATTGTAGACCGTGCGGCCTCACGACAGCCGGTGAATTCCACCATGCGGCTCGAGGTGGCATCGAGCACCTTATCGAGTCGCTGCCGGTCGACGTCACGCGGCGCGAACACGACCAGCAAGGCCTGCGTCGTGGCCCTCGTCACCATCGTTCGCGCCGAGTCCGAGCTCGGGTTGCCGAATGGGCCAATGCGATCGGCCAGCGCAATCCGGCCGTCCACATGCACTGCATCCTTCCGGATACCCGGATAGGACTCGCCCGCCAGGCCCATGCGGAGCTCGACATCGCCGTCAATGTGCGCCGCGTCGTAGAGGCCGTACGGCAGCTGAAACTCGAGCGAGCACCAGTTACAGACGTCCACCATCGAGTTGATCCGCGGCAGCGAATCGCCCTTGCGGACGCGCCGCAAGAGCGCCTCAGACGATGGGCGCGTCTTGGTCGGATCGAGACCGACGCGTTTGTACATCGTGCGGACGGCGGTGATTTCGGCAGGCGGGTGTACGCGCACCGCGGCTTCGGCCGTCGCCAGTGGCGCATCAAGACGCTCGTCGCGCTCGACGACGGTCGCACCATCGAGCCAGAGCACACCGGGACGGACGATGGAGCTGAGCTCAGGCGCGAGCGTGAACTGCATCGACGTCGGGCGGTGCCGATCCGAGATCGGACTCGGCGTCTGGCGCGATGATCCGTCGCACACGCTCGCCGAATTCCCTCGCGTCCGCACCGGCCATGCCGCTCGTATCGATCGGCTCGTGAACCACCAGCCTGACCTCGCCGGGATAGGTCGTGAGCCGGCCTTTCAACATCACATGACGGCTGCCGATGACCGAGAGCGGCACGACGGGCAGCCCGGCTTCGAGCGCGACATAGAAGCTGCCGCCCTTGAACCGGGCGACGCGGCCATCACGACTACGCGTCCCTTCTGGAAACACAATGAGCGACAGCCCCTTCGACGTGAGCCGCTCCGCCCAGTGAATCACGCGGGTCGAATCCGGACGCTTGCGGTCCACGAGCATGTGGCCGGTGCGGCGAAGATGCCAACCCATGAACGGGATATTCCCGAGCGACTCCTTGGCGATGATGCGCAGCTGATACGGCAAGGACCAGAAGAGAATCGGAATGTCGAAGATGCTCTGATGGTTGGCGACGAACACGTAGGTGCGCCCCGGCTCCAGCTTTTCGAGTCCGCGTGCGGCGACGCGCACGCCGGATGTGGTCAGAATCAGGCGCGACCACGTGCGCGCGCACCAGTGCGCGAAATATCCGTGGCGATCGACGAAACTCGAGACGAGCGACAGCGTGCCGAGCGCGATGGTGTATACCGCAATGCACGGGATCAGAAAGAAGACCGTGCGCCACCAGTGAAACGGACGCATCGGGTGCTACTTGCCCGCGGCGGCAGCCGGTGGGTTCACCGCGGGACGTGATCCGGTGGCCGGCGCCGCCGGCGCTGGAGCTGACTGCGAGGTGGCGGACGGCTCGATGAAGCGGCCGAAGATCATCTTCCCCGCGGTCGTCTGCAACACGCTCGTCACGACCACGTCGATGGTCTTGCCGATCATCCTGCGCGCGTTATCCACGACGACCATCGTCCCGTCGTCGAGATAGGCAACGCCCTGGTTGTATTCCTTCCCTTCCTTGAGGATGAACACCTTCATGATCTCGCCAGGCAGCACAACCGGCTTGAGCGAATTGGCGAGCTCGTTGATGTTCAGCACTTCGACGCCGCGCAGCTGCGCGACTTTGTTCAGGTTGAAATCGTTGGTGACGATTTTGCCCTGCAGCGCCCGCGCCAGCTCGATCAGCTTGAGATCGACTTCGCGCACTTCAGGGAAGTCCATGTCGGAGATGGTGACCTCGACGCCAGCCATCTTCTGAACCTTCTGCAGAATGTCGAGTCCGCGCCGGCCGCGATTGCGCTTCATCGAGTCCGACGAGTCGGCGACGAGCTGCAGTTCCTTCAGGACGAACTGCGGGATCACGATGGTGCCGTCCATGAAACCGGTTTCGCAGATGTCGGCGATGCGGCCGTCGATGATCACGCTCGTGTCGAGTATCTTGTAGCGCTTCCGCGGACCGGCCGAACGGAACAGCGAGATGAGGTTCTGCGGTTCGAGCCATTCGCCGCGGCGAGCCCCGAGTACCAGGCCCAGATAGGGCAGCGCGAGCAGAATGAAACTGTGGAGGAAGACTACCCGCTCGTTGCCGAGATTCGCCCAATAGAGCGCGGCGCCGATTGTGCGCGCCGCCAGCAGACCGATCGCGCCGCCGAGCAGCGCGCCGATCAGGTGCGTGACCGACGTCGTCTTCAGCCTCAGCTCGAGGACGACGATCAGCAGGCCGAGGACGATTCCGAACGCGACGTTGAGAAGGGCGGAGTTAGGGCCGAGGGGCTCGAGCTGAGACGCCGAATAACCAACCGCCGCTACGAACAGAACACGGGCCAGTGCGAACCACGCCATCGCGTACTCCCAGGGGCAGGTAATGAGAGGGACGTGTATGAATCAGTGAACCTTAGAACTGCCGAGCGCGAAAATCAAGCCGCCTTCGCCCTCGGGCTTCGGCGGCCAAGGCTACATCAGCTGATCCAGCGCTTCCCCCACGGTCCGCACGCCAACCAGCTCTATTTTGCCGTCTCCCGAGCCTTCGAGATTGGCCGAGGGCAACACGATCCGCGTGAATCCCATTTGCGCAGCCTCGCGCACGCGCAGCCCGGCTTGCGGAATACCCCTGATCTCCCCGCTTAAACCGACCTCTCCGCAGAGCGCGGTGGACGGCGACACGCCACGATTGCGCACGCTGGAGGCCACCGCAGCCACGACGCTCAGGTCGGCCGCCGGTTCGTCGATGGTCATCCCCCCGGCGATGTTCACGTAGACATCGTCGCCGGCGAGGCTCAAGCCGGCCCGCTTCTCCAGCACAGCGAGTAACAGCGACAAACGGTTTTGGTCAATCCCGATCGCCATCCGCCGCGCGTTGCCGTATGAACTGGTGCTGACCAGCGCCTGCACCTCGACCAGGATCGGCCGCGATCCCTCAACGCAGCACAGCACGGCGGATCCGGGCGTGCCCGACGCGCGCTCGGACAGAAACAGCTTCGAAGGATTCGGCACAGCGCGGAGCCCTGTGCCCGTCATCTCGAATACCCCCAGCTCGCTCACGGCACCGAAGCGATTCTTCACGGCGCGGACGACGCGATGCGCATGATGGCGCTCGCCTTCGAAGTAGAGCACCGTGTCCACGACGTGCTCGAGCACTTTGGGCCCGGCTAGGTTGCCGTCCTTCGTCACGTGGCCGACGAGCACGGTCGGAACGTTCTGCCCTTTCGCGGCAAAGAGAAACTGCGTCGCGGCCTCGCGCACCTGACCGATGCTGCCCGGTGCCGACTGGAACTTGCTCGACCAGACGGTTTGAACCGAGTCAACGATCACCAGCGCTGGCTTGAGACGTGCGACTTCTTCGAGAATCCGCTCGATGCAGGTTTCGGAGAGGAGATACAACGGTGCCTCGCCAACACCGAGGCGATCACCACGGCTCTTGATCTGATGCTCCGACTCTTCGCCGGAGGCGTAGAGCACGGGACCGATCTCGCGCGCAAAGTGTGCGGCCGCCTGCAGGAGCAGCGTGCTCTTCCCGATGCCTGGCTCGCCGCCCAGCAGCACCAGCGAGCCGGGCACGACGCCACCGCCGAGCACACGATCGAACTCGTCGATCCCGGTCGAGAGGCGTACGCCCTGCGACGTCTCAACCTCTGCGTACAACTTGGCGGACGATGTTGTCGAGAACTGCGCGTATCGGCTGCTGCCGCCGGCGGCGGGAGCCGCATCAGCGACGCGCTCCTCGACGAGCGAGTTCCACGCGCCGCACTCGTTGCAGCGTCCCATCCACTTGGGCGATTGGGCGCCACACTCCTGGCAAACGAACACAGCCTTCGGCGGCTTCATGACTCTGGGCTCTGGGCTTTGGGCTTTGGGCTCTAGGCTTTGGGCCTAGTCGTATTGTCTTTCAACCCGCGTGCCGAGGCGACAGACAATCTCCCAGGGAATCGTGCCGATTGCGGCTGCCACTTCGCGCGCGTCGATCTGCTGCCAGCTCTCGCTGCCCTGACGTCCGAGGAGCACCACTTCATCGCCCGGCTGGATATCACCGAGCGTTGTCACGTCCACGGTGATCATGTCCATCGACACCGCGCCGACGATGGGCGCACGCTGACCGCGGATCAAGACGTGACCGCGGCCGCACAAACGTGTGTCGAGGCCGTCCGCGTAGCCGGCGGGAATCACGGCGACGGTCTGCGGCGCATCGGCCTGATAGCGCCAGCCATAGCCAACGCCCTCGCCCGGACGCAGGCCTTTGACGGCAACGACACGGCTCGTCAACGACATCACCGGCGTGAGCTGAATCGTCGAGGCGAGCGGCGGCGGGACGATCCCGTAGAGGAGAAGCCCGGGACGGACGGCGTCGTACCAGACCCGGGAGTCACGTAAGAGTGCGGCACTGTTACAGGCGTGGCGCATCACGCCGGATCCGGGATTCGGGATCAGGGATTCGACGACGCCCCAAGCTCTTTCGAATCGTTCGCGCTGATCGTTGAAGACCGGACTCTCCGGCACGTCGGCCGTCGCGAAGTGCGTGTAGACAGCCTCGAGCCGGAGGTTCGGGCTCGAGAGCAGATCGGGCAACGTCCGCCGGAGATTGTCGTGGCGGAAGCCGAGGCGGTTCATCCCGGTATCGATCTTCAGGTGATAGCCGATCGTCGTCTTGTGACGTGCGGCGGCCGCTTGCACGGCGCGCGCCGCGCCCGGGGTCGAGATGGTCGGCGTCAGCGCAAACTCGAACAGCCCATCGAGATCGCTGACGCTCAGCGCGCCGAAGACGAGAATCGGCACACGCACGCCTGCCTGACGAATGACGATCCCTTCTTCGATGTCGGCGCAGGCGAGCATCGTCGCCCCGGCCTGCTCGAGTGCGAGCCCGACGCGTGCCGAACCGTGCCCGTATGCGTTGGCTTTGACGACGGCGATGATGCGGGTCCCGCCGACACATTCCTGAATCGCGCGGAAGTTTGCCTGCAGCGCCACGAGGTCAACGTGCGCAACGGTGCTTCTGATCATTGATGATTCAATGATCTTTGATTGTGGAATGGTTTTGGACTGTCGATTCTCGATTGGTGATTCACAGATCGGACTTTGCTCTCAATCAGCAATGCTTTACGCGCCTTGAGCCAGATTCGCGAATCTGGTCTGCTCTCTGAGGAACGCGAGGCGCACGACACCGGTCGGACCGTTGCGCTGCTTGGCGAGGATCAACTCCGCGGTGCCCGCGTCGGGACTGTTCGGATCCTTGTTGTAGACATCGTCGCGGTAGATCAACACGACGACGTCGGCATCCTGTTCGAGGGCGCCCGACTCGCGCAGGTCCGACAGCTGGGGACGATGGTCGGATCGCGCCTCCGGCGCGCGGCTCAACTGCGACAGGACGACGATCGGGACGTTGAGTTCCTTGGCCAGCCCTTTGAGCGATCGCGAGATCGACGCCAGTTCCAGCGTGCGGTTCTCGAAGCGACCGCGTCCGCTCATCAACTGGATGTAGTCCACGACGAGCAGGCTCAGCCCATGCTCGGCCTGCAGCCGCCGCGACTTGGCGCGCATCTCGAGCACACCGATGTTGGCCGAGTCGTCGATGTACAGCTTCATCGCACTGAGCGTCTCGAGCGCATGCGAGATGCGGCCGTAGTCCTTGCCACCGATCGCGCCGCTCAACAGACGATGTCCATCCACCTGCGCTTCCGCAGTGAGCAGGCGCAGGAAGAGGGACTCTTTCGACATTTCCAGGCTGAAGAAGCCGACCGCGTGCTCTGGCTGTGTGGCGACGTATTGGGCGATGTTGAGCACGAGGCTCGTCTTCCCCATCGACGGCCGTGCCGCGACGATCACCAGATCACCGCCCTGCAGGCCGCGCGTCATCTCGTCGAGATCGACAAAGCCGGTCGGCACGCCGGTGATCAGCCGCTTCTGCTCGAACAGCTGCTCGATCTTCGGAAAGCTTTCCTTCACCAGCTCGCGCATCGGCACGAAGCCGGCCTTCAGACGGTCGTCGGCAACGGCGAAGATCGCCGACTCGGCTTCGTCCAGGACGATGTCGGATTCCTGATCGGCCTCGTAGGCGTTGGTGAGGATCTTGTTGGCGGCGTAGATCAGATTGCGGAGAGTGCTCTTCTCCTTGACGATCTTCGCGTAGTACTCGACGTTGGTGGCACGCGGGACGCCATCGGCGAGCGAGGCGATATAGGCAGGACCGCCGACGTCATCGAGCTGCCCCGACCTGGCGAGCTCCTCTTTCAGCGTGATGAAGTCGATCGCATCGTGGCGCTCATTGAGCGCGACCATCTTGTCGAAGATGCGGCGGTGCGCGTCGCGATAGAAATCGTTGCTGTCGATAACCTGCGCGGCGAGGTTGAACGCGTCGTTGTGGACCAGGATCGCGCCGAGGACTGAGCGTTCGGCTTCGAGATTGTGCGGGAGCGTACGCTCCGCGGCAGCAACGGCAGTCTCGGGCATTGGGGAGGACGTAACCGTACTACGGTCGCTGGTCTTTGGGCCAACCCCCAACGAATGGCGGATCCAGACCAACGACGGCGGGTCCACAAAGCAGGACCCGCCCTACACGGACAACTACATACTCGCGAGCGTCTTCGAGATCGCGTCGTAATCGGGTTCGTTGCGTGCGTCCTCCAGCACTTCGCGATGCCGCACGACGCCACCCTTATCGATCACGAACACCGACCGCTTGGCGATGTTTTTGAGCCCGATCATGTCGGGATTGACCACGCCGTACTTCGCGATCACCTCTTTGTTGAAGTCGCTGAGCAGCGGGAAGTTCAATTTGTTCTCGTCGCCCCACGCCTTCAACGCGAAGAACGTGTCGACACTGACTCCCAGGACTTTCGCCTTGACGCTGTTCATCGAGCTGGCCGAATCGCGGAACGTGCACATCTCTTTCTGGCACGTGCCGCTGAATGCCGCCGGGAAGAACGCCAGGACGACCGGACCGGCCTTGAGTTGCTCACTGAGCGTGACCGCCTCGCGATCCTGATTGGGCAGCGTGAAATCGGGCGCCTTGGCGCCTACCTCTACGGACATCGACGCGTCTCCTTGATGGTTTTCAAACCACGGTCAAACCACTGATTGTAGTATGTGCCTGCCCGCCGGGGCGCGCAGCGCGACGGCGGATCCGCCTCTGGAGGGGGAATGCACTCGTCTATGGCAGCCACAGGCGTTGCCGCCGCCGTTCCGTGGTACCGGACCGTCACGCGAGAGCAGTGGCGCGTCCTGCTGGCCGCGAAGTTCGGCTGGATGCTCGACGCCATGGATTTCATGCTCTACACCATGGCCGTCGGACAGCTGCGTTCCTACTTCGGCTTCGGTGACGACACGGCGGGCATGCTCGGCACGGCCACGCTGGTGATGTCGGGCGTCGGCGGCGCGATCTTCGGGTACGTCGCCGACCGGTTCGGCCGCACCCGCGCGCTGATGGGCACTATCCTCATCTTCTCGCTCGCCTCGCTCGGCGCCGCCACGTCGCAAACGGTGATGCAGCTGCTCATCTGGCGCTCGATCCTCGGCATCGGCATGGGCGGCGAATGGGCATCGGGCGCCGTCCTGGTCAGCGAGACGTGGCCGGCGCACCTGCGAAACAAGGCGATCAGCATCATGCAGTCGGGCTGGGCCCTCGGCTACATGATGGCGTCCATCGCTGCGGCACTCATCCTCGGTGCGCCGTCGCTCGGCGCCGACGCGTGGCGCTGGCTCTTTGTCGTCGGCGTTGCGCCGGCGCTCTTCACGCTGTGGATCCGCCGCTACGTGCACGAACCAGAGACGTGGACGAGGAAGCCGAAGACCACGGGGGGACGCAGTCCGTTCGCGGTCGTCTTCGGCCCCTCCCTCATCAAGCGCACGCTGCTCATCATCGCGCTCGGCTCCGCGGTGCAGTTCGCCAACTGGGGACTGTTCTTCTGGCTGCCGGCGTTTCTCGCCAGGCCCGTCGCGCAAGGCGGCGCCGGCATGGGCGTCGTCGGATCGCTGCCGTGGATTATCCCGGTGCAGCTCGGCGCGTACGCCGGCTACCTGACGTTCGGCTTCATCGCCGACCGGATCGGACGACGACGGGCGTTCGTGCTGTATATGATCGCCGCCGCGATCCTGGTGCCGCTCTACGGTCAAATGGCGCGCAGTCCGTTCATCCTGCTCGCGCTGGGACCGCTGATTGGCTACTTCGGCTACGGCTACTTCAGCATGTTCGGCGGCTTCGTCGCCGAGTTGTACCCGGCCAGCGTGCGGGCGACGGGGCAAGGCACGAGCTACAACATCGGACGAATGGCTGGCGCGATCGCGCCGTACACGATTGGGTTGATCGCGACGCTGCCCGGTATCGGCATCGGGCTCGCACTCAGCGTCACGTCGGCGTTCTTCCTGCTCGCTGCCGCACTGGTCTTCACGCTGCCCGATCGCAGCGGCGAAGCGCTCGATGACTAACGGAGACAAGGGATGACTCAAGCCACGGTTCGCACGTCTACCGCACCGACGACCGCCGCATCGACCTGGCAGATGTGGGTGCCGTGCGTCGGCATGGCGCTCTGCTCGTGGTTGTCCTTCGTCGATCGTCAGGTGCTGAACATCCTGTCGCCGACGATCATCAAGGACACCGGCCTGACGGCGGCCGACTTCACCAACGCGACGTCCTTCTTCTTCCTCACCTACACGCTCGGCAATCCGGTGTGGGGATCGGTGCTCGACAAGATCGGCCTGCGAGTCGGCATGCTGATGGCCGTTGGCGTGTGGACGGCGGCGAGCATGTCGCACGCGGCCATGGCCAGCTTCGCGGGATTCGCGCTCGCTCGTGCCGTGCTGGGCATTGGCGAAGGCGGCACGTTCCCCGGCGGACTACGAACGGCCGTTGAAACGCTGCCGGCGAACATGCGAGCCCGGGGCATCGCGTTGTCCTTCAGCGGCGGCACGATCGGCGCGGTCATGATGCCGCTCCTGCTTGGACCTCTCGCAATCAAGTACGGCTGGAAGTACGCCTTCATGGCCACCGGTGTGCTCGGCCTGCTGTGGATGGTCATCTGGGCGGTGATTGCGCGTCCGCCGTTCCTGCCGGCATCTACGCACACGACACCGAAGATGACGTTCCCCAACCTGCGCGAACGTCGCGTCTGGGCGTTGATGTTCAGCTACGCGCTGCCGGCGATATCGCCAGGGCCAGTGCTCACGATCCTGGCGATCTACCTGACGCAGCGCCTGAAGCTTACGCAGGGCGACATCAACAACCTGGTCTGGATTCCGCCGCTCACCTGGGGCATCGGCTACTTCTTCTGGGGATGGGCCGCCGATCGTTACGCCGCCAACAACCCGCGGCCGGTCGGCATGTTCACACTGCTGACGATCGTCTCGCTCACGCTCGGTCTGGTGACGATGACCACGTCAGCGACGCTCGCGATCGGATTGATCTCACTGTCCACCTTCATTGGCGGTGGATTCCAGATGGTCGCGTTGAAGGTCGGCTCCTACGCGTTCCCGCGCGAGCAGTCGGCCATGATGTCGGGCATCGCATCCGGCTCGTGGTCGCTCGTGAACTTCATCCTGCTGCAGGCGATCGGGCCGCGATCGAGCCTGATGGACAACCAGCAGTGGGGAGCGATCTTCTGGATCATCGCGCTGCTCCCAGTCGTTGGCATCGCGGTGTGGCTGTTTCTCAGCCGCGATCAGACGACCGTGGCCCGCGCGTAACGTAGGGCACGTCCTTTGGACGTGCCAGGCCGGTCCAAAGGACCGGCCCTACGAGATACCGCCTAAACAGAGGTACTTAATCTCGAGGTACTCGTCGATCCCGTACTTCGATCCCTCGCGGCCCAACCCGGACTCCTTTACACCGCCAAACGGCGCGACCTCGGTCGAGATCAGTCCAGTGTTGATGCCCACCATCCCTGACTCGAGCGCCTCGGCGACGCGCCACACGCGGCCGATGTCGCGGCCGTAGAAGTACGCGGCAAGACCGAACTCCGTATCGTTGGCCATCGCGACAGCTTCTTCCTCGGTCTTGAATCGGAAGAGCGGTGCCACGGGGCCAAACGTTTCCTCACGCGCCACCATCATCGACGAGGTCACATCGACCAGCACGGTCGGCTGAAAGAACCGGCCGCCGCGCTCGTGACGCTGACCGCCGACGACGACCTTCGCGCCCTTCGTGGTCGCATCCTGGATGTGCTCTTCGACCTTGAGCACGGCCTTGTCGTCGATGAGCGGTCCCTGCGTCGCGCCCGGCTCGAGGCCGTTCATCGGCGACAGCTTGCCGACCGCGGCCGACAGTTTCTGCGCGAACGCGTCGTAGACGCTGTCCTGCACGTAGATGCGATTGACGCAGACGCAGGTCTGCCCGGTATTCCGATACTTCGAGGCCATCGCCCCCTCGACCGCCGCATCGATATCGGCATCGTCGAAGACGATGAACGGCGCGTTGCCGCCGAGCTCGAGCGAAACCTTCTTGACCGTGCGCGAGCACTGCTCCATCAGGAGCTTGCCAACCTCGGTCGATCCGGTGAATGACACCTTCTTCACGATCGGATTCGAGGTCATTTCGCCGCCGATCTCAGAAGCCGATCCGGTGATCACGTTGAGCACGCCCTTCGGCACGCCGGCGCGCTCGGCAAGTTCGGCCAGCGCCAGTGCCGAGAACGGCGTCTGCGATGCGGGCTTCAAGACGACGGTGCAGCCAGAGGCGAGCGCGGGACCGGCCTTGCGCGTAATCATCGCCAGCGGAAAATTCCACGGCGTGATGCAGGCGACGACGCCAATCGGCTGCTTGATGACGATGATGCGCTTGTCGGCCTGGTGGCCGGGGATGGTGTCACCGTAGACGCGCTTGGCTTCCTCGGCGAACCACTCGAGGAACGAAGCGGCGTAGACCACCTCACCCTTCGACTCGGTGAGCGGCTTGCCCTGCTCGATGGTCATCAGCCGCGCCAGATCCTCCTGGTTTTCGAGCATCAGCTCGTACCAGCGGCGCACGATCGCGGCGCGCTCCTTCGCGGTCTTCTTGCGCCAGGCCGGCAGCGCCTTCTCCGCGGCCTCGATCGCCGTCCGCGTCTCGGCCGTGCCACCCTTCGGCACCGTGCCGATGACCTCGCCGGTCGCCGGGTTGTCGACGTTGATCGTACCACCCGACTTCGCGTTCACCCACACGCCGTCGATGTAGTTGGATTGACGGAACAGCTTCGAGTCTTTCAGAGAAACGCCGGTGGGGACTGCAGATGTTGTCGCCATTGTGGTACCTACCGATTCCGGCGGGTCCAAAAGGACCCGCCCTACACAGCTATCGTGCCCACTTGTCGACTTCGTTCAATGAAAGAACGACGTCATTCAAGAACGCCGCAGCGCGTGCACCATCGACCACGCGATGGTCCGACGACAGCGTCACGTTCAGCGTCGGACGCACGCCGATCATGCCGTTCGCAGCCACGACTCGATCGGCGATCGCGCCGACGGCGAGAATCCCGGCCTGCGGCGGCACGATGATCGCCGTGAAGGCGTCGACGTTGAACATCCCGAGATTGCTGATCGTGAATGTGGCCCCGGTGATGTCGGCCGGCTGCAGCCGGTTCGCACGGGCACGCTCGGCCAGTTCCTTCCGCTGCTTCGCGATGTCACCGAGACCGATGCGATCCGTGTCGCGGATGACGGCCGTGACCACCGCGTTCTCCACCGCCATCGCGAGCGCGACATTCACGTGACTGTTCAACGTGATCTTGTCGTTGGCCCAGCTGCCGTTCATCCGTGGATGGAGATGCAGCGCACGGGCCACCGCGGCGACGATGAAATCCGTGTGCGTGACCTTCACGCCATGCGACTTCTCGATGATCGGAATCCATCGCGCGCGGGTCGCATTGAGTGCCGTGGCATCCACTTCGCGTGTCACGAAGAAATGCGGCACGGTCGTCCAGCTCTGCGTCGTCCGCTCGGCCATGATGCGGCCGATGGAGCTCACGGCCTCCGGAGGGCCCGCCTGAGCCGGCGAAGCCGGCGAAGGCGGTCTCGCCGTAGTTGACGCCTTCATGATGTCTTCGGCGAGGATCTCGCCGCCAGGTCCCGATCCGCGTAGCGTCGCGATGTCCACGCCATGTTCCCGCGCGAGACGACGGGCCTTCGGTGAGATCCTGGCGCCCGCAGCCGAGACGGGCTCAGGCGCGGCGGGAGCGGCCGCGGCCGCTGCTGCGGCCGGCGCTGAATCCATCTTGCGGCCGGTCTGCGCCGCGGCAACGTTGGCCGGCGGCTGCTCGCCGGGCTTCAGGAGCCACGCGATCGTGTGGCCGACAGGAACGACGTCGCCCTCTTTTGCGGTGACACCGCCAAGTATCCCGTCACCCTGCGCTTCGATCTCGACCACCGCCTTGTCGGTCTCGACCTCGAGCAGCATCTCGCCCTTCTTGACCTGATCTCCCGCCTTCTTCTTCCACGAGACCAGCTTGCCCGTTTCCTGCGCCATCTCCAGCGCAGGCATCACCACACTAATGGCCATTAGCGACCGGCTCCGACTTTTTCACCCTTCGGGGCTTCAGCCTTCGCCGCCGCGGCAACCATCTTCGCGACCTCCGGATTCGGCGGTGCCTCGGTCTCACGCACGAGCGGCAACTGGCCGCCGACGGTGACGAACGGTGCACCGGCGACGAGCAACTCCTCAGCCGGGAAGCGCGTGATCACTTCGTGTCCCGTTGCGGTGACGACGATCTCTTCTTCGATGCGCGCGGCGCTGGTGCCGTCCTTGGTGGGCCAGAAGGTCTCGAGCGCGAACACCATGCCTGGCTTGATCTCGTGCGGATGCTCGAGCGAGACGAGCCGGCTGATCATCGGCTTCTCCCAGATGGCCAGGCCGATGCCGTGTCCCATCTGCAGCGCGAACGCGGCCTCCTCGTCGGGGAAGCCGAACTCCGTGGCCTTCGGCCACACCGAGGCGACTTCCGCCGTGGACCGGCCCGGACGAATCAACTCGATCGACGCGTCCAGATAGTCGCGGCATCGCTTGTAGGCATCCACGAGCTGGTGCGACGCGGAGCTGATCGCGAAGCATCGGTAGTAGCACGTGCGATAGCCCATGTACGAGTGCAGGATGTCGTAGAACACCGGATCGCCAGGGCGCATCATGCGATCCGAGAACACGTGCGGATGCGGGCTCGCACGCTCGGCCGAGATCGCGTTGACGCCCTCGACGTACTCCGAGCCCGACTCGTAGAGCACCTTCGCGACCAGCGCCACCGCATCGTTCTCACGCATGCCGGGCTTCATCGCCCGATACAGCTCGTAGTAGGCGGCATCCACCATCGCCGCCGAATGCGTGAGCAACGAGATCTCGTCGACCGTCTTGATCTCGCGGGCGTCCGACATCAGCTGCTGGCCGTCAACGATGTTCAGCCCTTCCTTCTGCAACGCGAACAGGATCGGTGGCTCGACGACGTCCACGCCGACGGGCTCTTTGTGGAGGTTGCGCTTCTCGAGCTCGACCTTGATCTTGCGCGCCACTTCTTCAGAACGGCCCATCTCGGGCGACATCGCACCGCGCATCAGCGGGATGCCGGCGCGCGAACGCTCGCCCAGCCAGTCGCAGTTCAACTGGTGATGCCGCGCGGCGGATCCGAAGTCCCAGAGGATCGGCTCGTCGCCCTGCGGCAGCAGCGTGAAGCGGCTGATCTTGTCCTGCGCCCACGTGCCGATGTGCGTGGCCGTGATGTAGCGGACGTTGTTCATGTCGAAGCAGAGCACCGAGCCCAGCTCTGACTTCGCCAGCATGTCCTTGATGCGGGCGAGACGCTCACGACGCAGGCGATCGAAGTCGATGCGCCGCTCCCAATCCACCGCCATCGTGCCGTAAGTCTTAATCGCCACAACTAGCCCCCTTCGAACATCCTTCACAGCCCCACGAATCGCGGAGACGCGGAAACGCGGAGCACCAAAACCCTAAAACACCTCCGCGTCTCCGGGCCTCTGCGGTCCGTCTGGCGGGTGTGAGGCCTTCCCTAGCGATTGCACATTTGCCGTGCGAGCTCGAACACCTGCTGGTCGCTCGGCACCGTCACGTCCTCGAGCGGCGGCGAGAACGGAATCGGCACGTGCATCGCGCCCATTCGCCGAACCGGGCCGTCGAGGTCGTAGAACGCCTGCTCCTGGATCGTCGATGCGATCTCGCCGGTGACGCCGTAACGGCCGTAGCCCTCGTCGATAACGATGCAGCGGGAGGTCTTCTTGACGGACTCGACGAGTGTCTTCTCGTCGAGCGGCCACGTCGTGCGCGGGTCCACGACCTCCGCACTCACGCCAATCTCCTCGAGCATCGATGCCGCACGCAGCGCGGTCTGCACCATGCTGCTCAACGCGACGAGCGTGATGTCCGAGCCTTCTCGCTTCACGTCGGCGACGCCGAGCGGAATCACGTAGTCCTCGTCGGGGACCGGACCCTTCACCTTCTTGTAGCTGATCTTGTGCTCGAAGATGACGACCGGGTTGTCGTCGCGAATAGCGGCCTTGAACAAGCCCTTGGCGTCGTACGCCGTCGACGGCACCACGACTTTCAGGCCCGGAATGTGACTGCACCACGCATGCAGCGACTGCGAGTGCTGCGCCGCCGACCGGCGTGTCGCGCCCATGGTCGCGCGGATGACGATGGGCACCTTCCACTTGCCGCCGGACATGTAGTGGATCTTGGCGGCCTGGTTCGCGACCTGGTCCATGATGATGCCCAGGAAATCGCCGAACATGATGTCGACAATCGGCCGCATGCCGGTCATCGCGGCGCCGACGCCAAGACCGGTGAAGCCGGCTTCCGAGATCGGCGTGTCGATGATGCGGTCCTTGCCGAACTCGTCGACGAGGCCGGTGAGGACCTTGAACGTCGTGCCGGCTTCGGCCACGTCCTCACCCATGAGGACGACACGGGGATCGCGGCGCATTTCCTCGGCAATCGCTTCCTTGATCGCGTCGCCGAACGTCAGCTCGCGTACTGCAGTTGCTGTCTCAGGCATAGATGTCCTGGTCCACTTTGCTCGGGTCCGGGTACGCCGCGTTCACGGCAAAGTCCACCGCACCGTCCATTTCCTTGATCAGCTCTTCCTGAATCTTGTCGAGCGTTGCGCGATCGGCGACGCCGTTGGCCATCAGCCATTCGCCGTGCAGCGTGATCGGGTCGCGCTGCGTGACCCAGTCCTGCTCCTCCGCCTTCGGACGGTAGTACGCGCGCGCGACATCGCCGACGTGGTGGCCGTGATAGCGATACGTAATGCACTGGAGGAACGCCGGCCCCTCGAGCCCGCGGGCCCGTGCGATGTACTTCGAGACCACTGAGTGGACCTCGCGGACGTTCTGGCCGTCGATCGTTTCAGTGGCGATGCCGAACGCCTCGGCGCGCTTGGTGACCTCGCCCGCAGTCGATTCAGAGAAGTGCGTGTATTCGTTGTAGCCGTTGTTCTCGCAGACGTAGATGACGGGCAGCTTCCAGAGTTGTGCGAGGTTCATCGACTCGTACAGAAGTCCCTGCCCGAGCGCGCCCTCACCGAAGAAGCAGACCGCGACGCGGCCGTTCTTCAGGTACTTCGAGGCATACGCCGCGCCGGTCGCGATGCCGGCGCTGCCGCCGACGATCGCATTCGCACCCAGGTTGCCGGTTGCCGGGTCGGCAATGTGCATCGAGCCGCCCTTGCCCTTGCAGTAGCCGATCTCCTTGCCGAGCAACTCCGCGAACATCAGCTTTGGATCGGCGCCCTTTGCCAGGCAGTGGCCGTGACCGCGGTGCGTGCTGGTGATGTAGTCGTCGTTATTCAGCGCTTCGCACACGCCAACGGCAATCGCCTCTTCCCCGATGTAGAGATGCGCGAGGCCCGGCATCAGCGCACGCGTGTAGAGATCGTTGACGCGCTCCTCGAACAGGCGAATCGCCACCATCTGACGATAGAGCGTGAGGAGTTTGTCCTTGCCGATCTCGAGGCCGGCTCTCTGTTCCTGTAGGGCAGGTCCTTTCGGACCTGCCGTGCCGATCGTGCTCATGCGGGTACTCCTGACATCTTGGCCAGCACCTGGAAAATCGCGGCGAAGTCCTTCTCGGTGAGCCCCATCCCGCGCGCGGCGGTGAGGAACTCGTTGGCAACGGACGTCGTCGGCAGCGGCACGGCCAGACGGCGCCCCATTTCGAGCGCCAGCGACGTGTCCTTCTGCATCATCTTCATGTCGAACCAAGCCTCATCCGGCATCTGCAGCACCATCGGGCCGCGGTACTGCACCATCGGCGAGGCGATGACGCTGTTGGTCAGGACTTCGACCGCCGTCTTGCGCGGAATACCGGACTTCTCGGCCAGCAGGACGGCTTCCGAGAACGCCAGCATCTGAACCACGAGGCTCAGGTTGGTGGCGATCTTCATCGAGACGGCCAGGCCGTTGTCGCCGACGTGCGTGGCTTTCATCCCGATGTCGAGCAGCAGCGGCTTGACCTTCTCGAAGGTGTCGACGCGGCCCCCAACCATCATCGTGAGCTTGCCCTGCTCGAGCGTGATGACGCTGCCCGATACCGGCGAGTCCACCATGTCGGCGCCTTGCGCACGGACCTTCTCGGCGAGCGCGCGGCTCGCTGCCGGGCTCACCGTACTCATGTCGATGAGGGTCTTGCCGGGACCGAGCCCGGCGACCATGCCGTCCGGTCCGTAGGCGATCGACTCCAGCGCCGCCGAATCGGTGACCATGCTGAAGACGACGTCGGACGACTCGGCGACGGCGCGGGGCGTGTCCGCCCACTTCATGCCTTTATCGATCAGCCACTGTGCTTTGGACTTGGTGCGGTTGGTGCCGGTGACCGTGTGTCCCTTGGCCATCAGGCGATCGGTCATCCGTCCGCCCATGACACCGAGGCCCACGTATCCGAGGTTTGCCATAATGCGGTCGCGCGCTCACTGTTGCGACGGGATCGATCCCGTCAACATGTTGTAGGGGCCGCCTTTCCGCCTTCGCAAAAACGCAACGGCGGACCAGCCGTCGCTTGTGGTGAAGGCTGGTAGATGGCCTCGTTCCTGGACGAAACAGCTAACAAGTATCCCTTGGGACCAAAGGCTGACGCAAGATGCCGCAGACACAGGAAATGCCCGCCCGATCGACGCTTGCCGCGCTCGGGCTGCGACTCTCGGACTGGTTCGAGCGCTGGTTCCCTGATGCCTTCGCGCTGGCGCTGACCGCCGTCGCGATCGTCTTCGCGGCCAGCGTCGCCATGGGCAGTTCTGTGGCGCAAACCGCGCAATGGTTCGGCGCCGGCTTCTGGGATCTCGTCGCCTTCACGATGCAGATGTCGATGATCATCATCACCGGCTACGCCGTGGCGACGGCGCCGCCGGTCTACGCGGTGGTCCGCAAAATTGCCGAGATCCCGACCAACGGCCGCAACGCCGCCGCGTTCGTCGGGTTGTTCTCGATGCTGGCGTCGCTCATCTCCTGGAGCTTCAGCCTGATCTTCAGCGGGCTGCTGGCGCGCGAAGTGGCGCGCCGCGTGAAGGGATCCGACTACCGCGCGATCGGTGCCGCTGCGTATCTGGGCATCGGCAGCGTCTGGGCGCTCGGGCTGTCTTCGTCAGCAGCACTGATCATGGCTGCGCCCGCATCCCTGCCCGACCCGATCGAGAAGATCAGCGGAGTCATCCCGCTCAGCCAGACGCTCGGACTTTGGCAGAGCATGCTCGTCGCCGGTGCGATTATCGTCGTGTCGATGGCGGTGTGTTACTACTCGGCGCCCTCGGACGCGGACGCGCGGGGCATGGCCGAGATGGGCGTCACCTATCAACCGGCGACGCAGATGATCGGCAAGCGGGAAACGCCGGGCGAGTGGCTCGAGTACAGCCCGCTCCTTACGCTCGTCATCTGCGCGCTCGGGTTGCTATATCTGATTCGCGAGGTCGCGACCGCCGGTCCATCGATCGTCCTCGAACTGAATCACTATGTGTTCCTGTTCCTGATTGTCGGCCTGCTCCTTCATTGGCGTCCGCGATCGTTCGTGCAGGCGATTACGGCGGCGGTCGTACCGGTCGGCGGGGTGCTGATCCAGTATCCGCTCTACGCGGGCATCGTGCGGATGATGACCGAGTCCGGCATCGCCACGCAGATGTCGCACTTCTTCGTCGCGGTCTCGACTCAGCACACTTACCCGGTCATGATCGGGATCTACTCCGCCTTCCTCGGCTTGTTCATTCCATCGGCCGGCGGCAAATGGTTGATCGAAGCGCCGTACATGCTGGACGCGGCGAAGACGCTGCAGGTGCATCTCGGTTGGGTGGTGCAGACCTACAACGCCACCGAGGCGCTCGCCAATCTCATTCACCCGTTCTGGATGCTGCCACTTGTCGGCATCCTCGGTCTCAAAGCGCGCGACATCGTCGGTTACTCGATGCTGCAGTTCGTCGTCCACGTGCCGCTGGTGCTGTTCCTCGTCTGGGCGTTGAACTACACGCTGCAATACGTACCGCCGCTCCTGCCGTAGATCCTAGTCCCAGAGAATCTTGCGTCTCGGTCGGCTCATCGGATTAGTCCTCCGCGTCTTGGCTGTATGAACATCACACAGGCACCTAAGGTTCGGTAAACAGATTGGCGGGTCCCTGGAGAAGGAATTGACCGCCGCCCTCACTGACCGAGATGTCGGACTCACCCCAGACGATGTTGACACTCCACACGATGTTGTCGCCCCACACGAGGTTGTCGCCCCAGACGATGTTGACGCTCCACACGATGTTCTCGCCCCAGACGATGTTGTCTCCCCAAACGATGTTGTCCCCCCACACGATGTTGTCACCCCACACGAGGTTGTCGCCCCACACGAGGTTGTCACCCCAGACGACGTTGTCGTACGCGTGCAGGTGATAGGAGAGGCTGTCGCCCCATACGATGTTGTCACCCCAGATGACGTTCTGCGCCCAGGGCACGACGAGACCGGCGTAGGTCGTGGAGGGGACAACCAGCGAGGTCAGCCAGTACTGATTCAACGGCGCTGAGGGGTTGATCGCTCGCGTGAGCGTGATCGCGCCATTCGAGTTCAACTCTCCGGCCCCCTGGGTCATGCGGTCGTACGGGACCTGCTGTGCGTTTCGCAGTGTCGTGGCCGAGTACTGAAGAATCGCCTTTACGAGGTTGGGCGTCAGCTTCTTCGGACTCGCGGCATCGATCATTCTCGACACGACGCCGGACGTCACCGCAGCGGCCATGCTGGTCCCGGTCAGCGAGATCGGCTGGGACACGGTGTTTCCGGTCCCAATTCTCAGCGTCGGATTCTGCGCGTTGAGTTTGCTGCCTACTCCAACGACCTGGACGATCTTGTGGCCCGGGGCCACCAGATCGGGTTTGGCGTAGCGGTCGTTCCACGTCGGACCTCGAGAGCTGTAGGCTCCGACCACGTCGTCTGAGCGTCCCGGGGTGCCCATCGTCTGCGACGCCCCCACCGTGATCGCGGAGCGTGCGTTACCAGGTGACGAGATGCCACCGTAACCCGGAAGTCCCGTGGCCGGGTTGATGCCGACGTTTCCAGCTGAGACCACGACGACGATACCGGCCGCCGAGGCATGTTCGACC
>Ga0111539_10002879_pt1 | contig 22846 bp, 18 predicted proteins | sample RhiMethybrSRZTD1_FD_79667 | JGI IMG/M metagenome (GOLD analysis project Ga0111539, IMG submission 79667) | Populus rhizosphere microbial communities from Tennessee, USA - Rhizosphere MetaG P. TD hybrid SRZTD1 (version 2) (version 2) | ecosystem: Host-associated > Plants > Roots > Rhizosphere >...
CAACTGCAGCAGCTGATTCGCGCCGGCTATCGCAACCTGGTGGTCGATCTGGCCGATGTCGAGGCGATCGACAGCGCCGGGATTCGCGCCCTCGTTCGCGCACATACTAGTTCGCGGCGCGTGGATGGGACACTGCGGCTCGCCGGAGCGCAGCGCAGGGTGTCCGAGGTCATCGAGCTTTCACATCTCGGCGGCATTTTCCAGAAATACGAGTCGGTCGATGCGGCGAAGATCGCCGCATGGCCGTGGGAGGCGATCAGGGCCGCCGCCGGTGGTACGGCGTTGTGTGCGGTCCTGGTGTGGGCCGGGCTGCGCTGGCCGGTTGAGCTCTCAGGATTTGGCCAGGCCGTGACCACGGCGATTACCGGCGGGACGACGGACCCACCAGTCTTCACGACCGTTCAGCCATTCATCGAGTTGAGCAAGCTGGTCGCCGCGGCGCTGATCGGCATTCTCGTCACGGCCGTGCACCAGCCGTCCTCGCGCGATCGTGGCAACAGCAGATCGATGGAGCAGGCGCAGATGCTGTTATGCGTGTCTGGTGCGCTGATGATGGTCATCATCGGCAACTCATTGGCGCGCGCCTTCGGCATCGCCGGAGCGGCGAGCATCATCCGGTTCCGGACTCCGGTGGACGATCCCAAGGACGTGACCATTCTGTTCCTGCTGATGGGGCTGGGCATGTCCGCCGGTCTCGGTGCGTTTGCGGTAGCCGGTCTCGGCACGGCGTTCCTCTGCCTGACGCTGGTCGCCCTCGATGTGATGGCCAAGCAGCAGACGCGGTTGATGTCGGTCGAGATCGTCGCCGACGGCCGCACGTTCCCCTCGACGCGCGTCGAGGAGATCTTTGCCCGCAACCAGATCGTCTTCGAGCCGCGCGAGATCGCCCAGGCTGACGAGGTGACGGTGAAGTATCACACCTGGCTCGATCCGCAAATGTCGCTCGACGATCTCAGCGCACAGTTGATGCGCGACGTCTCGGGATTGACCTCGGTGTCGTGGGAACATCCCAAGCGCGTATGACGGCCGAACGGAGTCGCCCGGTTCGCGATGCCATCGTGACGGCACCTGGCGATCGCCGCGAGGTTGTCGTCACCGCCATTCGGCAGGCGCGTGAGCGGCTCGCCCTGTCTCTGTATCGCTGCAACGACCGGGCGATCTTCGACGCGTTGACGGAGGCGCGCGCGCGCGGTGTGCAGGTGGACGTCCTGGTGACGTCGCGATCCGGTGGCGGCAAGAAGCGGTTGCGCAAACTGTGGCAGGCGCTCGAGGCCACTGGCGTCTCGCTGCATGCCCATGCCGATCCGGTCGTCAAGTATCACGCCAAGTATCTCGTCGCCGACGACGGCCCCGCGCTTGTCGCATCGCTGAACTTCACGCGCAAATGCTTCGCAAAGACGATCGATGCGATCGTCGTCACCCACGATCCCGATGTGGTGAGCGGTCTGCGCAGCTTACTCGCCGCAGACTGCGGACATGAACCCATGCCCGAACAGTTGTCACCGCGGCTGATCGTCGGTCCCGAACGTGCCCGACGGCAATTCACGTCGATCCTCGCGCAGGCCTCGTCGAGTGTTCGGATGATCGACCGGAAAGCCTCTGACCCGGCGTTGATGGCGCTGCTCCAGACGCGCTCATCAGAAGGAGTGCGTGTGGAGTTGTATGACGCCAAACGTCTGTGCGGTTTGCGATCGCACGGCAAGATCATGCTGGTCGACGATCGTCTCGCCGTGATCGGCGGACTGTCGCTCAATCCGATGAGCCTCGATTTCCGCCGCGAGGTGGCCCTGACCGTGACGGACCCGGCCGCGGTCGCCGAGGTCGCTAGCCTGTTCGCGATCGTCGCGTCGAGCCAGGCCGCCAAAGTACCGCCGCCGATCACGAGGGGAGACGCCGCATGCTGAACGGCGTGTTGGCCGGGCTCCTGACGCTGCTGCCCCCGGGACTCCAGTCAAAACCGGCGCCGCCCTCGTCACCGACCCGTGTCACGCAGCAGGCACCGGCGTCGGACGTCGAGTTTCGCTGGCGCGATCATCCGCAGATACGCAGCGGCCGTCTGTTCCGCCTCGACTTTCTCGCGAAGTTTCAGTGGGACGCTCGCCATCCCGGCGACGATCCGCCCGACTTCGATGATTTCGAGATTCATCGCGCGCGCATCGGGATTGAGGGCGAGTTCTTCAACCGAGTGCAGTTCGCCATCGAGCGTGAGCTGACGGAGCGCGAAGTGGAGAATCCGAATCCGGACGTGAACGAGAAATCCGCATGGAAGGACGTCTATGTGGATGCCAACATCAGTGATGCCGTGCAGGTCCGGGCGGGGAAGTTCAAGATCCCGTTCGGGCTCGAGCAGTTGACTGGAATCTCCAACCTCGACTTCGTCTATCGCTCGCTAAGCGCAAGCTATCTGGCGCCGGCCAGGGACATCGGGGTTGCGCTGCATGGCCGGTTCTTCGATCGAGGGCTCAACTACTGGGCCGGCTGGTTTCGTCACGACGGCGACAATGCGCGGTCCTCGACGATGGACGGCGCCGGCGACACGCTGGCGGTGCGTGTGACCGGAACGCCATTTCGCTCGGTCCGGGGGCTGTCGAAAACCGAAATCAGCGGCGCGTTTACGGTGAGCGCCCTGGACAATGAATCCGCATCGCCCAACGGACTGCGCGGACGCACCGTCATGTCGCAGTTCGTGTTCTACCAGCCGGTGTTCGTAAAAGGCCTCCGCCAACGTTATGAAGTTGACGGGGATTGGTCAGCCGGGCCCGTCGGGGCAAGGGCGGAATACACACACGTCCTTGACTCGCGGGAGGGGCAGGGGCTGGCCGACCAGGATCTGTCGGACGCACGAGGGCGCGGATGGTACTTCTCAGGCACCTGGGTGATGACTGGCGAAGAAAAAGAGAGGCCGGTCGAGCCGAAGCGGCGGTTTGGGGCCGTGGAGGCGGTGGCTCGCTACGAGCGTCTCTGGTTCGACAGCGCTGGCGGCGAGGGGCCGCTGCTGCGCAATCCGCGGGCGAACAACATGCTGCCGAGCGGGGAGCATGTGCTGAGCTTAGGACTAAACTGGTACATCACCCGATGGGTCAAGCTGCAGTTCCAGACGATCCGGGAAGAACCTCAGGACCCCGAGCGCACTCCGGTGGCGCCGGGCGAGGCCTTCTGGAGTCCCGTCTTCCGGTTCCAGGTCGGCATCTAGGGCGACGTAGGCGTCGCCTCTGCGAGGGCTCGGTCATGTCTCGATGGCGCCACCTGCTGCACCTCGCGCTCGCCGTACTGCTGTTCGTTGCCGCGTCGTCACGAGCGCAGACCCAAGTCGTCCTCGACCCCACTGCGGAGTTCTTCGACGGCTCGGTTCTCCACGAGCTGAGGCTGTGGATCAACACCCGCGACTGGGAGACGCTCAAGACCAACTTCCTGTCCAACGACTACTATCCCGCCGACCTGAAGTGGAACGCGACAACGACGCCCAACATCGGGATTCGGTCGAGAGGCAACGGCAGCAGAAGCGGCTTCAAGCCCGGTCTGCGCGTGGATATCGATCACTACGCGTCGGGTCAGAGGTTCCTCGGCCTGAAGTCGTTCGTGCTGCGTAACAACACGCAGGACCCGTCGCAGATGCACGAGTGGCTCAGCATGCTGTTCTTCCGGCGCATGGGCCTGCCGGCGTCGCGCGAAGCCTTCGCTCGTCTCTTCGTCAACGACCAATATGCCGGCCTGTACACCATCGTCGAGTCGGTGGACAAATCATTCCTGACCCGCCAGTTCGGCGAGGACAGCGGCTACCTCTTCGACTACGAGTACCCGGCCGCTGCCGCGCCGTACTACTTCGAGGACCGCGGCCGCAACCCGGCGAGCTATGTGCCGCTGCCGTTCAAGCCCGAGACGAACGAGAACAACTCGCGCCCCGAGGTCATCGCCGATATGGTGCAGGCGATCAACGCGTCGAGCAGTGCGGTGTTTCGGAGTGCGGTCGCCGAGTTCATCGACCTCGGACAGTTCATCAGGCACGTCGCGACGGAAGTGTTTCTCGCCGACCAGGACGGCATCGTCGGCGAGTGGGGCATGAACAACTTCTTCATGTATCGCCCCCAGTTCTCGAATCTGTTCAGATTGATCGTGTGGGACAAGAGTCAGGCCTTCGTCATGGGACAGGCGTATCCCATTTGGCACAACATCACCGACGTCCCCGACGCGAACCGCAACCGGCTGATGAATCGTGCGCTCGAGTACCCGGATCTCCGGGCGCTGTATCTCGACACGCTGCTCGAGGCCGGACGCGCGGCGAGTGAGGTGCCGGTCGCCACGTTGCCCGGCGACACACGCGGATGGCTCGAGCGCGAAATCGATCGCGCGTACGCGCTCATCGCACCCTCAGTGCTCGCTGACACGCTCAAGCCGTACACCAACGACGAGTTCGTCGCCTCAGTCGAGGCGCTTCGCGTCTTCGCGCGCGAACGTACCCCGTTCGTCAACGCCGACGTCGCTGCCTCGCGATAGATCGGACTCTAGGCTCTGGGCTTTAGGCTTTAGGCTCTGGGCTTTAGGCTGAGGCCCAAAGCCCAAAGCCCAAAGCCCAAAGCCTAAGCGCCCGAAGGGCGCTTGGCGTTCGTGCGCAAGTGGCGTCGCGTCCGGTCCATCAGCTCGAGTCGTGTCAGGCCGCCCAGACGCGTCTCGAGATGCTGCCAGGCGAATTCAACGAAGCCCTGGCGCTGTGCGATCGGTCTGGCCGGCGCCGGGTCGATCGCGTGGTGCTCGGTGGCGGGCGGCGCGAATCGAAAGATGTCGGCGAGCCAATGCGGATCGAGTCCTGCCGCTTGTCCGAGCGCGATCGGCGTCGCGACATACGGCGCCGCGATCACCAGACGCCCTTCGTCCAGCGCTGGGCCGATCTCCCACCTGAGTCTGAACGCCAGGTCAGCGGCATAGAGCAGCAGGAGCGTGCGCACTGACGGGATGCCCGCGTTCGAATCGGCGACCGTTAATTCGTCAAAGATACCTGACGCTCCCCACGAACTGATCCCGGCGCGATGCTTGCGATTGGCAGCAGCCACGCTGCGAGCGGTGTCCCTGAGTGCGTGTGCATTCACGCCGTCGATCGAGATCAGCCTGGCCCCGTTCGTCGTCACACGCGAGCGCCTCTCATCGCCAGCCATTCGACGACGGCATCGAGATTCCAGTCGGACCAGGGACGCTGTTCGCCTTCGTGGAACAACCGGCGGATCTCCTGGTGTTGATCGTGAATCGACCGCTCCGCATCGACGGTGATGAAACGGAAAATGAGCGCGAGTGACTCGTATTCGCGGATGACCCGAGTGATGAACCGCTCGTAGCTCGCCGCTGGCTCGTCGATGTCGGTCACATCCTGGCCGGCCTCGTAGAACGTTGGTGCGCGCGTGGTGGCGATGCGTTCTTGCGACGTGCGTGCCGACACGGAGAAATAGAAGACGAGGTCTGGCCAGACCAGCGGTTGGTAGAGCTTGAGGACTTGATCGAAATCCAGCCCGCGCGCGACGTCGCGGGCAAGGCCGGTGAAGAGGAACCGGTCGGCGATGACGAGCTTGCCCTCCCACAACGCGGGCAGGACGACGCTCTCGATACGGTGTCTGAAATCGGCGGCGTGGAGGAGCGAGAATTCCAACGGGCTGAGGACCCGAATGGTCTTGCGGCTCTTGATAATCGGTCGAATCAGGTCGGACGAGTTCCACTTGGTGGTGACGACGTCGTAGCCGCCGGCTTTGAGCCAGGTTTTGAACAGCTTTCGCTGGGTAGTTTTCCCCGATCCGTCAGGTCCTTCGAAGGCGACAAGCAGGCCCCGCCGCCGGGACCGATCCTCAAAATGGGAGCGTGCCAAACGGCGCAATTTCTGGTCGAGAGAGGAGGAGGACACTGTGTGTCGTGAGGACGGCAAATAATATCAACTCTCCTCGAGCAAACCTCCCTCAAAAGCGCGATACTTAGTCGGATCCCCGCCTGATGCGACGCCTTCTGATCGTGCTCGTCTGCGTAGCCTGTGGATACTGCGGAAGCCAGTCGCCGACAGGGCCGACGCCTGGTCCGCCGCCGACCAACCCGCCGCCCTCGCAGCCGCCGGCGGGTCCGCAGACCTTCGTCGGCGCCGGCGACATCGCCATGTGCGATCGCAACTCTTTGGCGACAGCGGCACTCCTCGATTCGTTCCCCGGAGCGTATGTCTTCACGCTGGGCGACAACGCGTATTTCCAGGGGACGCGACAGCAGTATCGCGATTGCTATGACAACACGTGGGGCCGGCACAAGGGCCGGACGTTCCCGGTGCCGGGCAACCACGAATACGAGTCGGCCGGTGCGTTGCCGTACTTCGAATACTTCGGTGAAGTGGCGAGCGGGCCGACAGGGCAGGGCTACTACAGTTTCGAGGTCGGCGACTGGCACGCGATCGCCCTCAACAGCAACATTTCAGTGAGCGCCGGATCAGGGCAAGCCGCCTGGCTCCGGAACGATCTGATGACGAGCCGCGCGCGCTGCACGATCGCCTACTGGCATCATCCGCTCTTCACGTCGGGACCTGACGGCGACATGCCATCGTTGCGCGAGTTCTGGCGGATTCTTTACGACGCCGGCGTCGAGATCGTCATGAACGCGCACGAGCACATGTACGAGCGTTTCGCGGCGCAGGACCCGGATGGCAACCCCGATCCAGTGCGAGGGATTCGTCAGTTCACCGCCGGCACCGGCGGCGCGTTTCTTTATCAGCCGACGACACTGCACCCGAACAGCCAGGTCCGCATCAGCGGGTTCGGCGTGTTGAAGCTGACGCTGTCGTCAGATCGCTATCAGTGGGAGTTCGTGCCCGTCGCGGGCGCGACCGACGGCGGCTCGGGCACGTGTCACTAATCCTTAGTCCACCCGAAAACTGATCGGCTCGGATGATTCGCTCGTGCCGCACCAGTTGTGGGCGTGAACGCGCGCGAAATGGATGCCCCGCGGGAGATCGCCGATCGAGTGATGCGTCTCTGACGTGTTCGTCAGCGCGGTTTCTGAGCTGCCCGGCGTCCGGCCGATAAGCACCACGTAATCCGACGCGTCTCCAACCGCGGACCACGAGAGATTGACGGTGTCGCCGGTCATGTCCGCGGACAGATTGTCGGGGGCTTCCGGCACGGCGCAACTCGAAGGCACCGACGGAGTCGCGACCGCAAGCGGCGATGGACTGGTGAGCTCATTGCTGCCATTGGCACATCCGGCGACGCACGCGGCTGCGGCCACGGCGATCCACATCTTCACTGCGCGCATCACTGCCACACATCTCCTTCATGCAAATGCCCACACGGACATCCGGCCAACGGTTGTTGGCGAGCATCAGAGGGGCAAGTCGCATGCCTGCCCGGATGCAGGCGTGTGCACGCCCTGCTCAGCCGTAAGCGCCATCGAGTGAGCACTTACGGCGGCTCTCTGAAATGTAGTGACCTCAGAAGCCTGATCGTTATTCCCGCCACGTTCCGATTTGAAACGTCAGAGCGCGGATCCGTAATTGACCCGGTGTTCGAGAGGGTGAGAGGATGCCCACGGTTTCACGAGGTGAAGATGCGTGCACTGACGTCCATCGCGATCGTTGCGTTCTTGGGATTGCCGCTCGTGGCAGGGACGATCCCCGTTGGCAAACCCGAGGAGGTCGGTCTCTCCTCGGAGCGGCTGAAGCGCATCGGCGAAGCCGTTCAGCGTCACATCGACGCGGCAAATGTCGCTGGTGCGGTGACGCTCGTCGCCCGCAGGGGGCGCATCGCGCACTTCGAAGCCCGCGGCATGATGGACCTCGAGTCGAAGAAGCCGATGGCGAAGGACGGGCTGTTTCGGCTGGCGTCGATGTCGAAGCCGATTACGGGCGTCGCGATCATGATGCTCGTCGAAGAGGGCAAGGTCCGGTTGAACGATCCGGTTTCGCGATTCATCCCGGAGTTCAAAGGACTCGATAAGGTCGCGGTTGCGAAGCCGGCTGCGCCGCCGGCCTCCGCCGGCGCGCCTCCCGCGGAAGGCGCTGAAGCCGCGTACGATCTGATACCGGCGACGCGACCCATTACCATTGCCGATCTTCTCAAGCACGGCTCGGGTCTGGTCAGCGGCGGACCTGGTGCCTCCGCGGCCGCGCGCATCGCGCCCCGAACGCCGACCGACACACTGGCCACCTACATTCCCAAGCTCGCTGCGGTGCCCCTCGATTTTCAGCCCGGCACCTTGTGGCGATACAGCGGACAGGCGGGCTTCGACGTCCTCAGCCGCGTCGTCGAAGTCGTGTCCGGTCAGACCTTCGATGCGTTCCTCAGGCAACGGTTGTTCGATCCCCTCGGGATGAAGGACACAGGCTTCTTTCCGGGGCCCGGCAAGGACTCACGCCTGGTCACGATCTATCAGCTGACGCCGACAGGTCTGCGGCCCGGTAATCAGACCGTCTCGAACGTGTACTTCTCAGGCGCTGGTGGCTTGATGAGTACGGCCGAGGACTATCTGCAGTTTGCGCAGATGATGCTCAACGAAGGGCAGTTGAACGGCCGCCGATTCCTCGGTCCACGCACGATGCAGTTGATGGTGAGCAATCACACCGGCGACATGGTCAACGGACAGTTCGGTCGTCCCGCGCACGGCATGGGATTCGGATTGAGCATGCAGGTCGTGCAGGATCCTGTTGCGGCCAATCTGCGTGTATCGAAGGGCGCGTACGGGTGGGCCGGCGGCACCGGCGTGAGCTTCTGGGTCGAGCCGGCGGAGCAGATCGTCTCGATCTATTTCATCCAGGGCGGCTCCGGCGGCGCACTCCGTCAGGATTTTGAGAACGCTGTCTATCAATCGATTGTGACGCCATGAAAATACAGACCGTCGTTGCCACGCTCCTCGCGGTCCTGATCGGTGCCGCGGCCTCGCATGCACAGGGGCACGCCGTTCGTGTCTTGATCTCAAATGGGTTCAGGGCCGTGTTCGATGAGCTCGTCCCAGCCTGCGAACGTTCGATCGGTCACAGTGTGACCGCCCAGTCGGGCACATCCACATCGCTCATCGAGAAGGTGAACGCGGGTGAGCCGTTCGACGTCGCGATCATGACGACCGAAGCGATGGAGAGCCTGGCCAAGGCTGGCAAGGTCGCGACGCGTACGCCGCTCGGCCGATCCGGCATCGGCATCGGCAGCCGCACCGGTGGCAGGAAGCCCGACATCGGAAACGCCGAGGCGCTGAAAAAGACGTTCCTCGCCGCGAAGTCGATCACCTATGCCGGCGATGGCGCGAGCCGGCCGCACATCGATCGCATGATGGTGACGCTCGGCATCGCCGAGGTCATGACCAAGAAGACGCTCCTCGAGCAAGGCTCGGTCCGAGCCGCCGCCAAAGTCGCCAGCGGTGATGCGGAGTTGCTCATCACGCTGGTCAGCGAGATTCTCCCAGCGCCCGGCGTCGAGCTCGTGGGTCCGCTGCCGATGCAGTTCCAGAATTACGTCTCGTTCGCCGGCGCCGCGGGCGTGAAGTCCGACAACGCGGCGGCGGGGAAGTCGCTGATCTCCTGCCTCTCAGGTCCAAGCGTCGCCGCGACGCTGAAGGCCAAGGGGATGGAGAAGGGCTCCTAGAGTCGAACCTTCAGCTCCCCCTGATTGTCTAGTCGCGACCATAGCCTCGCCCGTTGGCTGACGCGTCACGGATCGCGCAGAACGAACTCGCGGCGATGAATCGCTGCGCCCGATTTCCAACTGCCGATGCCTCGGCGTGCTCCGACGGCCACCGGTCGAGGATATGGCCGCGACGACCTTGGCCAAGCGTGTCAGCAACGCGCGTCATCCGACTGTCGCTACTACCAACGACTAGCCACGAACCTACGGTTCGTGATTATCTCTCCTGATCACCCTCGGCAGGTGCGTTGCCCCGGCCGCCAGCCGGTGCGCCCGCACCGCCGGCACCGGCACCGCGACCGCGCCCACCACCGCCACCCGCGGCCTGTGGATTGCCGTCCTGCACCGGCCGCCGCGCGCGCGTGATCCCTTTCTTCAGGTCTTCTTCGAGCGCGCGGTCTTCGGCGCGTTCGGCGCTCAGCGACTGCATGAGCGCGAGGTTGCCCTCATGACACTCGTACGGAAGCAGGATGTTGCCCTCGAGCGGCGTCAGCGGCAGCGAGATCGTCCACGGGCTCGCGTAGGTGATCGGGTCGTCGATCGTGATCTGGTACTGCACGACGTCCTCGGCGACGCGCTTGAAGCGCTCGGTAATCTTCATCTGGTCGCTGTGGCGAAGGCCGTTGCCGTTCAGGCCGATGCTGGTCTTGTCGGTCAGGTTCGTTGTTTCCACGACGAGCTCGTCACCGACCCAGCGCGCCCGTGAGTCGCCAAGGTACTGTCGAATCGACTGGTTCACATGCGGCCGGCCATCCGTGTAGAGGATGCGCGTGTCGTGGATCATCTCGTAGCTGATCGCCACCATGCCCGGCGCCTGCACGATGCGGTTGCCGTTGCCATAGACGACGCGCAGGACCGAGCCGACGATGCCGCGAGTGATGCAGCGATCGTAAAGCGTGAAATCCTCAGGTGTGTTGAACGGACCGTCTCCGAATGTGCCGCGGTCACGCGATGCCCGGCGCTTCTCGGCCGCGGGCGTGATCGCCGGCTGCCGGCCGTCGGCCGGGTCGACGATGAGCGAGGTCTGGCGGAACGCGCGTCGTGCGTAGTCGCCGCGAAACGTGCCGATGGCGTTCAGCGCATTCTGGATGCCTGCCTGCGTCTGCTTCTGACGCGCCGCCCACAGTTCCTCGCTCTGGTAAAGGCCGCTGATGTTCTGCGGTCGCTGCATCGGGATCCCCTGCGTGTCGTCGCTCGACCACACGCCTTGCAGATCCGGGTCGCCCCACGGTGTTTTCGGTGCCGTGTATGGCTTGTCGGGTGCGGTGCCGTTGTAGGCCGTAATCGCCAGCGGCGGAGCCGACGCTCCCTGGCCCAAGAGAGGTACGGTCCCCATCGATGCGATGGCAATCACCGTCGCGATCCCAATAGCTATGAGTGCACGTTTCGTCATCACCTGCTCCTGATTAGGAACCACCAACCACAAACCACGAACCACGAACTAGTTCGCGTCCTCAGGATCCGCGCCTCGACCTCGGCCGCCAGCTGCGGGTGCACCGGCGCCAGCGGCGCGGCCGCGATTGCCACCGCCACCGACGCCGCTTTCTTGCACGCCTCGACGCGGCCGCTTGATGCCTTTGGCGAGGTCTTCGGAGAGCGCGCGATCCTCAGCGCGCTCTGCGCTGAGCGCGTTCCGCACGGCGAGGTTGCCTTCGTGACACTCGTAAGGCAACAGCACACCACCCGACAGTGGTGTCAGCGGCATCGACATGGTAAACGGCCGCGCGTACGTCACGGGGTCGTCAATCGTGAACTGATACTGGACGACATCGTCGGCCACGCGCCTGAACTGCTCCGTGATCTTCATCTTGTCGCTGTGGCGCAAGCCGTTCCCGTTTCCCCCGATGCTAGTTCTGTCGGTGAGGTTGGTGGTCTCGACGACGAGCAGATCGCCGTCCCAATGTGCCCGCGAGTCGCCAAGATACTGACGAAGCGACTGGCCGATGTGCGGACGGCCGTCGGTATAGATGATGCGCGTGTCATGAATCATTTCGTAGCTGAAGGCGACGACGCCCGGACTCTGCACGATGCGGTTGCCGTTGCCGTAGATGACGCGCAGCACTGAGCCGACGATGCCGCGGGTGATGCAGCGATCATAGAGGGTGAAGTCTTCAAACGTGTTGAATGGACCGTTACCGAAGGTGCCGCGGTCGCGAGACGCGCGCCGCTTTTCGGCCTGTGGCGTGGTCTCGGGCATCCGGCCATCCGGCGGATCGATGATGAGCGACGTCTGACGGAACGCGCGTGTGGCGAAGTCGTTGCGGAACGAGCCGACCGCGTTCTGGCCACGCTGGACGCCGACATCGACCTGCTTCTTGCGTGCGGCGAACTCCTGGTCGGTCTGATAGAGACGCATGCCGAGCTCTTCAGTGCGCTCGCGCGGGATGCCGGCGGTATCGTCGCTGCTCCACACGCCCTGCAAGTCAGGCTCGCCCCACGGCGTTTTCGGCGTCACATAGTGCGTCGGCGAGCCGCCGTTGTAGGCGGTGATCACGAGCGACGGGACCTTGTGGGTTTGCGTGGAGACCCGAAGGCTGGCCAATGCCACGAACGCTATGGTTGTGGTCGTGCCGAGCAGCGAAAGAGTGCGCGTCGGGGTCATGAACACGGCTCCGTTCGCGGAACAGGATGAGACGGGACTCGTTATGTATTGAATGCCTGGGCATTATACGGTGTGAGTGCGGGCGTTCGTTTCGCCAGGAACTCGAGGCAGCAGGCTTAGTTTTCGCTCGGCCGTTGAACGTATTCGACCACCAGTACCTCGATGGGAGCCCGCGCTGGCTCCAGCTTGAGCCCGAGCTGTTCACGGAGAGCCGTTGGCAAACTCACGCTGTCGATATCAGCACGGTCGGGGGAGGTCAGTATGTCTTGTGTCCATGTGAGCTCGATGTCGAATTGACCTGAGAGGCCGGTTCTATCGATCACCGGGCGATCCAGACCGTTGTCAAACCAGACGGTTGACCATTGCATCGCCACAGCACGCAGTGAGCCACGTCCCGGACTGACGAAACAGGGCGACTGCCCGGTGGCTCGGCGTTGATCACAGTCGATCGTCACCGGGCGGAGGCCAGGCCCCAGCTTGCCGTCGTCTCGTGCCTTCAGCAGGACATAGACGGGCATTTCGCGCATCGCCCTGCGCAGGCGAAGCGATAGACGATCAGCGAGGAATGTCTGCAGCATCGTGTAGTTGTCGCGCACGGTCCGCCCTTGTGCGACGGCGACGACGTCGAAGCGGTCCCGATCGATCCAATCTGGACCATCGACCACTTCGTAGGGCCGTGCAAAGTGCGCGAACGTGATAAGGCGGCGCACGGTCACGTTTCGCACGGTGAAGTAGCCGGGGTTGTTCCGCTCCACCAACGTGTACGGCCGGTCAAAGGATGTGGGCCGGATTGAAGCCGCCTCGAAGGCGAGAGCAGAGGGAGCCGACTGTGGCGGTTCGGCGAAGATCGTCACGACCGTGAACAGGACGATGGCCAGGATCAGATGCCGCACACGTCCTCCGGCGCGAACAGCATAGCGCCCACTAACCGTCAAGCAGAAGCGAACTTACGGTAACATTTGCTACCTGCGGCTTCGTTTCACCCGACCACAAGGACCACTTCACATGCGCAGACTTGGCGGATCCCTGTTGATCGTCACCCTGGCTCTCATCACGCTGACGGCTCAGTCGAGCTCGAACGGCAGTCGAGGTGCCAAGCCCTATACCACCTGGACAGCCTATCAAGGTGGCGCGCACTCATCGCAGTACTCCGCACTTGACCAGATCAACAAGTCCAATGTCTCGCAACTGGAGGTCGCGTGGACCTATCCGGTGGCCGGAAATATCACGTTCAATCCCATCGTCGTGGACAACGTGATGTACGTGCAGGGCACCGGCAACTCCATCGTCGCCCTCGATGCGGCGACGGGCAAGGAGCTGTGGAGCCACGCGAATCAGGGCGCGATTGGCGCGCGCGGCCTCAACTACTGGGAGAGCAAGGACCGCAAGGATCGCCGGCTGGTGTATCTGAATGCCGGGAACCTGACCGCGATCAACGCCCAGACTGGTGACACGATCACCACGTTCGGCAAGAACGGCCGCGTGGATCTGCGCGTCGCACTGTGGCGCGAGGCGCGGAACCCGCTGCAGACGAGCAACCCCGGACGGATTTTCGAGAACCTCTTCATCATCTCGCTGCCCGCGCAGGGCGCTGGTTACGATTCGACGCCCGCCGACGTGCAGGCCTACGACGTGGTCACCGGCAAGATCGCCTGGGTGTTCCACAGCATTCCGCAGCCTGGTGAGTTCGGTTACGACACGTGGCCGGAGGGTGCGTATAAGAAGGCCGGCGGCGTTCACAACTGGAGCGAGTTCACGATCGACGAGCAGAACGGCATCGCGTTCATTCCGTTCGGCACGGCGCGCTTCGATTTCTATGGCGGCGATCGGGCTGGCAACAATCTCTTCGCGAACAGCCTCGTCGCGCTCGATGCGAGGACCGGCAAACGCCTCTGGCATTACCAGCTCGTGCATCACGATCTGTGGGACTACGACCTGCCGCAGGCGCCGAAGCTGCTCACGCTGAAACAAAACGGCCGCAACATCGACGTCGTCGCGCAGGCTTCGAAGTTCGGATTCATCTACGTCTTCGAGCGAAAGACCGGAAAGCCGGTGTTCCCGATCGAAGAGCGTCCGGTGCCGCAAAGCGATGTGCCTGGCGAGGTGTCATCGCCGACGCAGCCCTTCCCGATGAAGGTTCCGCCGTTCGCGCGGCAGTCGTTCACCGAGAAGGACATCAATCCGCATCTTCCCGAGGCGGAGAAAGAGCGGCTTCGTCAACTGCTGAAGAGCGTCCGCAACGAAGGGCTGTTCACCCCGCCTAGTCTCGAAGGATCGATCGAACTGCCCGGTCATAACGGCGGCGCGAACTGGGGCAGCACTGCGGTTGACCCGACGAAGGGCGAACTCTACGTCGTGGCGAAGAACATGCCGACGTTGATGCGGCTGGTGTTGAGCAACGAAGAGCCGACCGCGGGCGGTGCGCTCGGTGGCGGCGGACAGAGCCCGATCACCACCGCGGCGCAGAAGGCGCAGCTGATGTCAGAGGCCAAAGCGGCTGCGGCAAAAGGCCCCGTGCGTTACACGTCGCCGTACGACTTCATGCAGAGCCCGACCAACGGCATGACGGCGATTGGTCCTCCGTGGTCAGAGATCACGGCGTACGACTTGAACACCGGCGAGATCAAATGGCGCATTCCCGATGGCGGCGTCACGGCGCCGGCTGAGGCAAACATTCCGGCGAACACCGGCGCACACATGCCGCGAGGCGGACCGCTCGTCACGGCTGGTGGATTGCTCTTCGTGGCGACCGCCTCCGACCGCACCGTTCGTGCCTACGATCGCGAGACGGGCAAGGTCGTGTGGAGCAAGGATCTGCCGACCGGATCCGAAGGCGTACCAGCGACCTATGAGGTGTCTGGACGTCAGTTCATCGTGTTCCCGGTGGCTGCCGGTGCAGGACTCTTCCCGGCGCGCTTCGGTGGCCCCGCACCCGCGCGCGGCGCAGGTGCCGCGGCGCCCGCGGCTGCGCCGGGCGGGCCCGAAGGTCAGGCCGCGCGTGCTGGCGGCGGTGGTGGTCGTGGACGCGGCGGCCCACCGCCGGCGCCGGGTGCGTATATCGCGTACGCGCTGCCGCGGAAATAAGCATTCGCATTTTGACTTGTAGGCAAGGACAGCAAGGATGAAACACGTCGGAATCACGGTGGCGGTCGTCGCGGCAGTGACGCTCGGGTTGGCAACGCGGGCCGGGCTTGCTCAGCGCAATGCGGCCGATGTTCCGCCTGGCGATTGGCGAACGATCAATCGCGATCTCGCGGCGAATCGCTACTCGCCGCTGAAGCAGATCAACACGAGCAACGTGTCATCGCTCAAGGAAGCCTGGACGACGCGCCTGGGCGGTGGCGCGACGTCGGTGCCGCTCGTCATCAACGGCGTGATGTACGTCTCGAGCGGGACTCGCGTCGTGGCGCTCGACGGCGATACGGGCAAGGAGATCTGGGCGCACACACTGCAGTCCGTTGCTCCCGCTCCTGCGGCGCCGCCGACTGACGCACAGGCTCCGGCGGCTCCAGGCGGCGGTCGCGGCCGCGGCGGTGCACCTGCGGGGCCAACCGCCTCGGCGCGTGGCGTCGGCTACTGGCCTGGCGACGGCACGCTCGCGCCGCGCATCTTGTTCATGAGCGGGAATCGGTTGATCGCCGTCGATGCCGCGACCGGTGCGCTCATTGATACGTTCGGCGAGAAGGGCGCGGTCACCGTTGGTGTCCCGTACGGTGGCACGCCGACGATCTATCGCAACGTCGCCATCATCGGTGCGGCGACCGGGGAAGTACCGCAGGGGCCACCTGGGAATCCGCGTGCGTTCGACGTCGTCAGCGGCAAGAAGCTGTGGGAGTTCTGGACTGTTCCCAGGCCGGGGGAGAAGTACAACGACACCTGGGGCGACGGGTGGAAGGATCGTTCGGGTGCGAACATGTGGGGATTCTTCGCACCTATCGACGTCGAGCGCGGCATCGTCTATTTGCCGATCGCGGGACCGGCAACGAACTACTACGGCGGCGATCGCCCGGGCAACAACGCGTTCGCGAACTCAATCGTTGCGGTTGATGCGCAAACCGGGAAGTACCTCTGGCACTTCCAGACCGTGCATCACGATATCTGGGACATCGACATGCCGACGGCGGGTGCGCTGTTCGACTTCGTCCAGAACGGACGACGGACGCCGGCGATTGCGCAGGTCGGGAAATCGAGTTGGGTGTTCGTGCTCGATCGTGTCACCGGCAAGCCGCTGATTCCTGTCGAAGAGCGGCCGGTGCCCAAAGGTGATGTGCCGACCGAGTGGTATTCGCCGACGCAGCCGTTTCCGGTCAGGCCCGGCCCACTGAGCCGCGTGAGCTTCAACAAAGACACCGATCTCGTGCGACCGGATGACACCAGCCCCGAGCATGTCGCCGCGTGCGTGGCGATGATGGAGAAGGCTGGCGGCTATTACAACGCCGGCGCGTTCACGCCGTTCCTGTTCAAAGAGAAGGACGCGCCGCCGAAGTCGACGATTCAGTTCCCGGGTGGCACGGGTGGTGTGAACTGGGGCGGCATGGCGATGGACCCGACGAGCGGCGTCTTCTTTGTCAACGCGCAGAACACATCGCTGGTGGGATGGACGGAGCGCAAGCCGCCCGGCGTGACGTATAGCTTCGAAGCGCCGAACTCGAATCACCCGTACGATCGCGCGAGCGTCAACGGCGTCGGCCCGTTCTTCACGTTCTCGGCGCCGCTCAGCGGCAAGTACACCGAACCGCGGACGCCCGGCGGCGCTCCCGCACCCGTCGGTCCATCGCTGCCGTGTCAGCGTCCGCCGTGGTCGAAGCTGATCGCTGTCAATGCGAACACCGGTCAGATCGTGTGGGAGACCCCGCTCGGCCTCAACGAGGCTCTGCCGCCTGGCAAACAGTTGGTCGGTAACAGCGGCAGTGCCGGGCCAACGGTCACTGCCGGTGGTCTCGTGTTCGTTGGGGCAACCAACGACGGCCGCTTCCGCGCCTTCGACGCGAAGACGGGGAAGGAAGCATGGGTGATGAAGCTGCCGCCCGGCGCCAATGGCGCTTCACCGAACGCGAATGCCAACCCGATGAGTTATCAGGGCAAGAGCGGCAAACAGCTCGTGGCGGTGGTCGCAGGCACGACGCTCGTAGCATATGCGCTGCCGTAATCGGTTGGTGGTTAGTGGATCGTGGTAGGGCCGGTCCTTTTGGACCGGCCAAATCTTGCAATTGACACGCTCTCTCACACGCGCGCTCGTCACTGAAGGAGCGCGCCAGCTTGCAGCACGCGACTCGGATCTCGCGCGCATCCATGCGCGTCTCGGCGATCCGCCGATCTGGGGTCGCCGGCCAGGATTCCCGGCACTGGTCAAGATCATTCTCGAGCAGCAGGTCTCGCTGCGATCGGCGGCCGCCATGTACCGCCGCATCGATCAGCATGTCGGTGGTATGTCTGCGGAGCGTGTCGATGGGATCGGCGTCGCGGGACTGCGTCAGATTGGGGTCACGCGTCAGAAAGCCGCGTACTGCCACGGGCTCGCTCGCCGCGTGCTGGAAGGCACGCTCGATCTCGGCGCCGTGGCTCGTGCCTCCGACGACGACGGGCGGCGGATGCTGCTCGCCGTGCCCGGTCTCGGCCCGTGGAGCGTCGATATCTACTTCCTGATGGCGCTACGACGTCCGGACGTATGGCCACGCGGAGATCTCGCGCTGGCCAGTGCGCTGCGGGACGTCAAACGTCTTCGCACGTTGCCATCGCACGACGAACAGCAGAAACTCTCGCAGGCGTGGGAACCGTGGCGATCGGTCGCGGCCCGAATACTCTGGGCGCACTACCTCGAGCAGCGGAGAGTCCCAATTTGAGTGTCCGAGCTCGAGGTACTGTCGCCCCAATTGCAGAGGAGAGTTGATGCCGTCACATTGCCCAGGTGTTCGCCGTCTCCGTTACCTCAGTGCCCTGCTCGCGCTGTGTCTTGCGCTATGCAGTTCCCTCGCGCTGGCACAGAACAGCGGGACAATTCGCGGTGAAGTACGCGACCCCGATGCTCGCGTGATGCCGAACGCCCAGGTCGAGTTGAGGAATAGCGCGACGGGTGCGACGCTTCGCACGCGGACCTCTGCAGCGGGTCAATACTCGTTTGTGTCCCTGCCGACCGGCACCTACGACGTGCTGATGCCTCCAGATGGCTTTACCCTCGCACCGTTTGCGCGAGCGGGCGTGCGCGTCGAACCAGGGCAGACTGTTGCTGTTGATATCCGATTGCAATGGGGAGGTAATCTCGGCACTCCCGGTGACGATCAATCGCGCTTTTACCTTGGGCTCGCCGATCCACCGTCGGGGCCCTCGCCTCGCACACGTCAAGGAAAACCTGACTTTACCGGCGTGTGGATCGGCACATTGTCGGAACGAGTCCTGGGGAGCGATGGGAAGCCTGAGGAGCCCGTGCTACTGCCGTGGGCGGAAGCGTTGGTGAAAGAGAGAATCGGGAACGAATTAAAAGATCATCCAAACGGTTTCTGTCTTCCGGGCTTCGTGATCCCCGGTGGTCCGTTGATCTTCCAGATCATCCAAACTGACGCGGCTGTGGTCACGCTGTTTGAAAATGTGCCGAACTACCGGCAGGTGTATCTCGATGGCCGTCCGCATCCGAAGGAGCCGAATCCGTCGTGGACGGGGCATTCCGTAGGGCGGTGGGAAGGAAATGCGCTCGTCATCGACACGGTTGGCTTCAACGACAAGAGCTGGGTCGAGATTTTCCCGCACACGGAAAAGCTGCACGTGGTTGAGCGTTACACGCGACCGGACCGTGGGCATCTGCGTATCGATGTGACGATGGAGGATCCGGGAACCTTCGTGCGGCCATGGCGAACCCACGCGACGTGGACGCTGGCACCCGGTCACGAAGTGTTTGAATACGTGTGCGCGGAGAACAACCGAATGATGCTGCGCAGTGGCGGAAACTGAGGTGACTCGTGTGTGCAGTTTCTTTCTGTAGCTCGGCGAAGAAGACTGAGAGGGCAATCGACAATCAAAGATCGCTAATCACTAATGCTCTGTCTCAACTGAGCCCACGCCAATCTGGCCTCTTCGACCGACCCTTCGTCCTCAATCGTCGTGATGTCTCCCGGATCCTTGTCGAGGATCACCGCCTTCAGCACGCGACGCATGATCTTTCCGCTGCGCGTCTTCGGCAACATCCGGACAAAGTTCAGATCGCCAATCACCGCGACGGGACCGAGCTCGCGACGCACGGTGTCGAGCAGTTCCTTGCGCAGTTCCGGTGTGACGTCGTGGCCGAACTTGAGGAGCACGAACGCGGCGATGACCTCGCCACGCATCTCGTCGGGGCGGCCGACGACGCCGCATTCGGCGACGGCAGGATGCTTGAGAAACGCGCTCTCGACCTCGATGGTGCCCAGCCGGTGCGCGGCGATCTTGATCACTTCGTCGGCGCGGCCGGCAAACCAGAAGTAGCCGTCGGCGTCTACGTGCGCGGAATCCCCGGAGTAGTAGACGTTCGGGATGCGCTGCCAGTAATCGGTGGCGTAGCGCTCGGGTTCTCCCCAAAGGCCTGGTGTCATGCCAGGGAAGGGCCGCTTCAGCACCATGATGCCCTTTTCGCCGGTGCCAACCGGTTCGCCGTCGAGCGTGACGACGGCAGCGTCGATGCCGGGCAAGGGCAGCGTTGCTGAACCCGGCTTGGTCGGCAGCAGTTCGATGCCGTACGGGTTGCCGAAGACCGGGCCGCCGGTTTCTGTCTGCCACATGTTGTCGATCACCGGAGCCTGGCCCCGCAGCGCGGTGTTCTGCAGCCAGTCCCATACATGCGGATTCAGTACTTCGCCGGCGCACACCACGCGCTCGAGGCGTTCATGATTGACGTCGCCGAGCGTGCCCTCGCCGTAGCGCATCAACATGCGAACCGCGGTGGGCGAGGTAAAGATGCCAGTCACGCCAGACTCTTCGACCGCGACTCGCCAGTTGGCGTCGGCGTGTGGATGGTCGAGCGCACCCTCGAATGCAACCGTGGTGCAGCCCACCAGGAGCGGTGCATACACCATGTAGCTGTGCCCGACGATCCAGCCGATGTCAGAAGTCGCCCACCACACATCGGTGGGCTTCAAGCCGAAGCACCAGCGACCCATGCTGACGATATGGACCTGGTAACCGCCGTGCGTGTGAATGGCCAGTTTGGGCCGGGCCGTGGTGCCCGAGGTCGCGAGGATGAACGCCGCCTCGTTCGATTCCATCGCCTCGTGTGCGCCCGACTGTCCCTGTCCACGCGCGAGAAATGCGTCCCACGTCATGTCGCGCGGCGCGGCGAGCGCAGCCGGCACCGTGCCACGCTGCAGGACGATGACATGCTCGACTACGTGGGGGACCAGTCCGAGCGCCTCGTTCACGATCGACGTGAGATCGAATTCCTTGCCTTTGCGATACGTGACGTTGGCCGTGAACACGAGCCGCGAGCCGCTGGCCTGAATGCGTTCGCCGAGCGCGCGCGCACCGAAGCCGGCGAAGACGACCGAGTGGATTGCGCCGATGCGGACCGTCGCGAGCATCAGCACGATCGCTTCCGGAGACGTCGGCATGTAGATCGTCAGCCGATCGCCTTTGCGGAGGCCCAGACCGCGTAGTGCCGCCGCCGCGCGCGTGACGTGCTCGAGCAATTCAGCGTACGTAAAGGACTGCCGCTCGCCGCGTTCGTTGAAGTAGATCAGCGCTGTGTGCGCACCGCGGCCGTTGGTGACGTGGTGATCGAGCGCGTTATACGCGAGGTTGGTTTGTGCGCCGATGAACCAGCGGAATGTCGGGAAGGTCCATTCGAATGCACGGTCCCACTTCTTGAACCACGGCACGGCGTCGGCCGCGCGGGCCCAAAAGCCTTCGGGATCGCGAAGCCCATCATCGAGCAATTGCCGAACGGCTGGCGTCGCCATCAGAGACGGAATGATAATCAATATTTGATGTCGAGCTTCAGAGCGTTCCGGATTACGAACACCGAAGGCAAGATCAGCGCAGCCATAGTTGACACCACGCTCGACGAGCTTACTTCGGGCGACGTAGTCATCAGGGCGGAATACTCGAGCGTGAATTACAAGGACGCGCTCGCCGCGACCGGCACCGGCAAGATCCTCAAGCGCTTTCCGCTCATCGGTGGCATCGACGTCGCCGGCGTGGTCACCTCGAGCACCGATCGCCGTTTCCGCGAAGGCGACCGTGTGCTCGTCACCGGCTACGACTTCGGTGTGGGACAGGACGGCGGCTACGGCGCCTTCGTGCGAGTGCCCGCCGATTGGGTCGTTCGCATTCCCGACGGACTCACGTCGCGCGACGCGATGATTCTCGGCACCGCCGGCTTTACCGCGGGTCTTTCCATCCTCCGTCTCGAGCGCAATGGTCTCGCGCCGGGCCAGGGCCCCATCGCCGTCACGGGTGCAACCGGCGGTGTGGGCAGCATCGCGATCGCTGCGCTGGCGCGGCTCGGATATGAGGTCACCGCGATCAGCGGCAAGGACGATGCCCGCGACTATTTGACATCGCTCGGTGCGCGCGAAATCCTTTCGCGGACGACGCTGACGATGGGCACGCGCCCGCTCGAAGCCGCGCGATGGGCCGGGGCGATCGACGCGGTGGGCGGCGACATGCTCGCCTGGCTGACGCGCACGACCAACTACTGGGGCAGTATTGCCAGCACCGGACTGACCGGTGGCGTCGAGTTGCGTACCACGGTAATGCCTTTCATCCTTCGCGGCGTATCTCTCATAGGCATCGACTCGGCGATGTGCCCGATGCCGATTCGCTTAGAGGTGTGGCGTCGGCTGACGACCGACATGAAACCCGCAGGTCTGAACGCGATCGCGCACGAAATCACACTAGACGGCCTGCCTGCCGCCTTCGAGACGCTGCTCGCCGGGAAGGCACGTGGCCGTTTCGTGGTGAACCTGAGAGGCTAGGGAAACGATTCATGCTCGATGCGTCCATTGTCGGAAGTCTGCCGAAGCCTGCGTGGCTCGCGGCGCCGAACATGCTGAAAGCGCCGTGGCGGCTGGCGGGGACTGAACTGCAGGAAGCGCAGAACGACGCCGTGCGTCTGGCCATTCGCGAGCAGGAAGACGCCGGCCTTGCCATCGTGACCGACGGCGAGCTGCGACGGCGGCATTACATCTGGGGATTTCTCGACGGGCTCACTGGCGTAGACACCGAACGGCTGGCGCAGCGGCGATCGCGCGGCGGCCGCTACTCCGAGACAACGGAAGTGGCGCGCATCGTCGGACCGGTGGAGCGTACGCGGCCGGTGTTTCTCGATGCCTGCCGCTTCGCGCGCGATCTGACAACGCGGAAGCTCAAAGTCACGCTGCCGGGCCCGATGACGATCGTGGACAGCGTCGCCGACGAACATTACGGCGCCGATCGCAAGACGCTGGCGATGCGCTTCGCCCGTGCGCTCAATGCCGAAGCGCGGGACCTCGCCGCGGCTGGTGCCGACATCGTGCAGTTCGACGAGCCGTGCTTCAACATCTATATCGACGAAGTCGAGGCATGGGGCATCGATGCGTTGGAGCAGTGCATGGATGGTGTGTCCGCTCGCAAGGCGGTGCACATCTGCTACGGCTACGGCACGCCGGCGGTACTG
>Ga0111539_10002885_pt1 | contig 22827 bp, 15 predicted proteins | sample RhiMethybrSRZTD1_FD_79667 | JGI IMG/M metagenome (GOLD analysis project Ga0111539, IMG submission 79667) | Populus rhizosphere microbial communities from Tennessee, USA - Rhizosphere MetaG P. TD hybrid SRZTD1 (version 2) (version 2) | ecosystem: Host-associated > Plants > Roots > Rhizosphere >...
AGACCGTCCGGCTCGACGCAGACCTGGTGATCCCCGCGGGAACGACTGCGCGCGTGGGGCCGGGAGTCACGTTCAACGCCGCGCCCAACGTCACCATCCAGGTTCAGGGCACTCTGTCCGTCACGGCTTCCGTAGCCTCGCCGAGCCGCTTTCTGGGCACCGCGGCCGGTCCGAACTCTTGGAAGGGCATCGTGGTTGCTGCGGGCGGGGATCTCCAGATGCAGCATGCCCAGGTCGGCGGCGCCACCCTCGGCATCCACACGCTCAAGGGCTCCACGTACGACATCGATTACGTGACCTTCGATACCAGCTTCAAGGGCGCGGTGCTGGAGTCCGACGGCAAAATAAACCACAGCCGGTTCCTCGCCACGGTGCCGCCGACGATCTCGGTCGCGGCCGATGTCACCATCGACGACCCGAACGGCACGCTGACGATCATCGCGGCTTCGGCCACGGTCACCAACTCCGAGTTCATCGGCGCCTCGATGTTCACGGATCTGGTCCGTGTCGGTGGAGATTCCGCACCGCTCTTCGACCACAACGCATTCAAGGCCGCGCATTGTGGGTTCCACATCTTCGGCGCCACCACCCGCTTCACGACGATCACGAACTCGGTGATCGAGGGCATGAGTTACGGCGTCATGGCCTTCACGACGAAGCCGAACTTCAAGAACAACGTCTTCAAAGGCAACGCGAACGACGCCGGCTTCTGCTTCGGCGCGACCGCCGCCACCAAGCCCATCTTCGACGGCAACTACTATGCCTCGGGCGGCGCAGTCTTCGACGCGAGCTGCGTCCAGGCTGGGACGACCGCAACCAACACCGCCAGCGCGGCGATCCCCGGGGCGGGTCCCGTGGGACTTTAAACGGCCCTGGTTACGACCGCTCGCTCCACGTCGCGCTGGGCGCAAATCGCGCTCGGCGCGGCCGCATGCTGGACGTGCGCCGGCCCCGCGCTCGCGCACTTCCCGGTCTCCCGTGCCGTCGCGGTGGCGCCGAGCGGGGCGGTAGCCATTGCCTTGCCCGGTTTCGGCATCGCGATGCGGAGTGCTGCCGGTGAGCCGTTCGCGTATGTCTGCGACGCGCTGCTCGGAGTGACGCCGTCGGAAGGGGCCCCGGCCATGTCGTTCGCCGCGAACGGCTCGCTTCTCGTCGGCTCGGTCTCGGGCCTCCGGAGCGTCGACACCCGAGGATGTCCTCGTGCCGACTTCGGCGGCGAGCTCCGGCAGCAGCCGCTCGCGCGCCTGTCGGTGCACGGAGCCCTGCCGAACTTCGTCTACGCGGTGACGGATGCGACCATCCCGCGCGTCTGGCAGAGCAGCGACGGGGGGGAGACATGGAAGCAAGGCGCGGCCCTCACCGCCCTGGATCCAGTGACGGCGCTGGTCCTCGATCCGTCCGAAGCGGACACCGTTTACGTCAGCCAGGCGACGCCCGGGAACGGCAGCTTGCTGCACGTGTCGACGGACGGCGGAGCATCATTCTCGACCGTTACCCAGAAGCCGGGCCTCGCCCTGCTCGACGTCGAACCAGCAGGAGACGCAGGCGTCGCCCGCTGGTGGGCGGTGGGTCGCAGCGCGAACGCGATGGCAAACCAGGGCTTCTCCCTCTTCGGCGCCGCGAGCCCCACCGGGCCCTGGCAGGCCGTCTCGGAAGTGAGATTTTTCGGCGGCTTCGCGCGCGACCCTGGCGGCGCACTGTGGATCGGTGACGAAGCCGGCGGTGTCTTCCGATCCACCGACGGCGGCGGCTCTTTCACCAACGTCTCGCCGGCGACCGCCGTCTCCTGTCTCCAATTCGCGCACGGTGCACTCTGGAGCTGCACACCAGGACTCGCCGAGCAGACCACCCTCGCCACCTGGAGCGACGAGCGACAGGCGTTCGACGGCGTCACGAGGCTGGCCGATGTCACGCGCATGGTGGACTGCGGTCCGGAGCTGGACGTGGCAACGAAATGCGCCGCGGCCTGGGTCGAATGGCAGCGCGACATCCTGCTGTTGCCGCCGACTCCCACGAACCCCGATGGCGGTACGCGCGATGGCGGTACGGGCGGCGCGCCTCCGATCGTGCCAGAGCCCGATGCTGGCGAGCCTCCGGGCGCGTCCACGTCGGTGGGAGCCAGCGAATCGAGCGGATCGGGTTGTGCGATCGCGGCGCGGAACGGCGCGACGATCACGGGCGCGTTCGTGGTCGGTGTGTTCTGGCTTGCAGCGAGGGCGGCTCGGCGTCAGCCGCGCCGGCGACGCCGGCGGCGACCGAGCGCCATCATCAGCAGCGCCGTGACCGCGGAGACGCCGCCGACGCCCGGACCGCCGACGCGGCAGCCGCAGCCCGAGTCTTCGTCGACCGCGGCGGGGCTGCTGCCGCCCGCGCCCCGAGCTGTTGTGCCGCCCGTGCCGGCGATCGCGCCGCCCGTACCCGCGGAAGCGTCACCTGGGCCGCTGCCGCCTGCCGCGCCTGTCGTGCCGCCGCTCCCAGCCGCGCCGCCTCGCCCTCCGCTGCCGACCGCGCCGCCGGTGCCTGCGGCGCCATCCGTGCCTGCCGCGCCATCCGTGCCTGCGGCGCCATCCGTGCCTGCCGCGCCGCCGGTGCCTGCCGCGCCGCCGGTGCCTGCCGCGCCGCCGGTGCCTGCCGCGCCGCCGGTGCCTGCCGTACCGCCGGTGCCTGCCGTACCGCCGGTGCCCGTCGTGTTGCACGCCTTGGGGATCAAGCGGGCGATGGAGTTCGCCTGGTTCTTCACCAGGTAAAGCGCGTCGTTTGCCCCTTGGCGAATCGACACCAGGTTTGGCACCGTCGCGAACTGCGTCGACGACCCCGTGGTACCGGTCCGACCGGCATTGACCTGGATGGTCCACACCCGCCCGGAACCGTTGTCTCCGAAAAAGTACAGGGTCTGATTGTTGGTAGCCGTCGCCCAGCCACACCCCGACGGGATGAGCCCACCGATGACGCAGTTGTTCCCACTCGAGTGACCGTAGTCGGTGGCGGGCGGGACGCACGCCGTGCTCGGTGTGAACGTGTTGTTGCAGTCCATGGGCGCGAACTGCGTGTAGTTCGCCGTCCCCTCGTGGAACGGGTAACCGTAGTGCCGCCCGCCAGGACCGACGGAGATCTCCTCGCGCGTCACCTCGCCGACGTCGCCCACCCACATGAGGTCGGTCATGGGATCGACCCACAGGCGCCACGGGTTGCGGAACCCCCAAGCGTAGATGCGCTTGTCGGGCGTCGCGTTGTTCACGAACGAGCTGCCGACGGGATCGTCCATGTCCGAGCAGCCGGTCACCTGAGTCAGGCTGGACAGCGGGTTGTCCGTCGGAATCGTACCGTCGAGATTCACGCGCAGGATCTTCCCGTTCGGCACGTTGAGGCAGCTCGAGTACTTGTTACGTGGCGGGGTTGCGTTCTGCCCCGTGTCGCCGACGCCGATGTAGAGCTGGTTCTTGTGAATCACCATGCCGCCGCCGTCGTGATTCGCCGGTCCGTGCAACCCGCCGCTGACGACGGGCGTGGGATTGATCGTCAGCGTGTTGTCGTCGTTGAGGACGGCCTTGCGGACCCGATGCTTGTTGTTGTTGTCGGGACCGTCCGACGCGTAGAAGTAGAGCGTATGGTTGGTGGCGAACCCGGGGTCCGTCACGACGCCGAGGAGCCCCTTCTCGCTGCTCGAATCCACCGAGAACGCGCCATTCCTACGCACCAGCGTTCCGCTCGCCGTCCGGATCACCACGCCGCCGCCCTTGAGGGTGATCACCGCGCGTCCGTCGGGCGTGAAGGCGATGTCAGTAGGCTCGCTGATGCCGGTGACGTACGAGGAGTCGAGATTGAAGTTGTCAGCCGGCATCCCCGGCGACAGCTGCGCCGACGCGCGGGTCGCCACAAGACCTGACAGGGCACCCATGACCGGCAAGGCCGTGCGCAGGACGCGAAACCTCGCTCGCCTCGTCGCGGGCCGGCGGTCGATGTGGCTGGGGGAACGAAGGCCATCGGGGCTCATGGGGCACCTCCGGAGAGAAACCGGGAGCTTATCAGAAGATGGTCCGTCAAAAGCTGCCGTGCTTCTCCGCAGCCAACGCTTTGAGTGCACCCCACGGCAGTAGCAGTCTTTTTTGGGAAGCTCACTAGCTTGCCGAAGCGGATCGAAGATGTGCATCGAACCTGCCAAGCTCGTCGCAGTCGTGCGCGCGCCAGTTAGTGCGCGGGTTCACGTCGAAAGCGTGTGTTTCGTACACCAGCGACAGCGATTACCCCCGTTGTCCTGCGCCGCGGTGCGGGTATCGTTCGCAACCTCGCGGCTTTCTTGGTGGGCCATTCAGCACTCGAACCTGAAGCCAACGGATCAAGAGTCGCCGACTCGTACGAACCGATTCCGCAACTTGGCGAAACCCCTTGCGCGCGCCAAGACGACCGGCGACGTGGACGCTCGGCTTCGGGGCAATCAGAGGGCGGTCGTGGGCCAATTACAGACGAGGACGCGCCGGTCGATCCGATCGAGGCGGCGCTCGCGAATGCACCGGCACAGGCGACCAAGCCGGAAACGCTCGCCGCAGTCACGACCGCAGCTCCCGCAATCGCTGCGCTGCCACGACCGGCAGTAAAGCCGCCATCGACTACGAATGCGACCGCCGCCCCGGTGCCGCGCGCCCATCCGCCGGGACTTGCCGAAGCGGCTAAATCGGCGCTCTTCGGAACCGAGGACACGATTCCCGTGACGGTGCGTGTTTCGCCGCCCAACGCCGTCGTTTTCAAGAACGGTCAGCGCTTCGGAACCGGGACGGTGACGGTAAACGTGGTTCGAGGGACCAGGACGACACTCGTCGCTCACCTCGCTGGATACCTGCCTCGCACTATCGTCGTCGACGGCACGTACAAGCCGATCAGTGACGTCGACCCGCTCTGACGGTTACTGACCGCTTCGGCGCCTCACGGCAGCGCTCGGCAGTGCTCGTTGGTCTCCTGCGGTCCGCCCGTGTGGGTCACGTCCACCTCCGGATAGGTGCGACCGAAGACGTTGCGCAAGAACGCGGCGCTGGACGGCTGGCAGCGCAGGTAGCCGTCGAGGAAAGCGTGCAAGCCGAGCTTGGCGAGATCGCGCTGGCGCGCCGCCAGCAGTTGATCGCCCTCGATCACCGACAGATCGCAACCACGGCAGGGGCCGCCTACGGGGATGAGGCCGGTCGAGCAGATCACGGCGTCCTTCGGGATGCCGAATCCCTCCAGGTCGCTGCCTCTGTCCAGAAAGCCGGCATGCGATCCGTCGGCGACTTCGACGAGAAAGCGTGGGGGCGGGTTGTTTTCGAACGCCGGGACCATGTTCAGCTCGAACAGCGTGATCGCGTCTTCGAGCCCGCCCATGACGAAGGTCGGCTTGTCGAGCGGAGGAAACGTGATTCCGAGCTGAACTAGCGGGCAATACGCCGGGGCAAACACGGACACGATATCGAACAGAGGATGTGCACCCGCGAGCAGCGCCGTGGCGCCGCCCAGCGAATACCCACTGAGCGCGACCAGGTCCGGGTCGAGCTGCGCCGCGAAGGGCGCCGCCACTCCGGGCAGGTTCTGCCCTACGAAAATAACGTCACCTGGTTGATTGAGAACGTCGTTCGGCGTTGGCCCGCCTGGTGCATTTCTATTGCTGAGCGGAAAGTCGACCGAAGCGACGGTGTACCCGTGGCTCGCCAAGAATACCGCCGCGTAACGAATCTCCAGTCGTGTGCTGCCAAGCCCGTGTCCGTGCACGACGAGTGGCGATCCGTCCGGCAGGTCGGCCGCCGCGACATCGCGACCTTCGGTGACACCGACGGCCGCGGGATACCAAACCTCGACGATCAGCGTCCGGCCACTGGACCCGCCGAAAGAGCCATTGGGCGGAGTATTGCGCGAGGCATCGAACAGCGTGACGGTCGTTACGCCGGACCCGTGGGGTCCCGGGTCCAACCGCTTGCCGCTGTCTGCGCGTGCGAGCCTCGGCAGACTGGCCAGCGCAATAACCAGCAAAATGAACAACTTTTGCAGGAACCAACGAGTCGTGACCATGCTGACCTTCCTTTCTGGTCGGTCGCGATTCTTTGTCTTTCTGCGCTGCGTGTCGATACGCATGTCGCGCCACAGCCCTGACAGTGATGCCGCCCGAGGGAACTCTTTCTTGACGCGCGCCAAGGCGTCTAATCGCGAAGCTGAGCGGATCCGTTCGACCGGCGTGATCTCCGTGACTCCCGGCTCAAGCTCCTCGCGCGCCCGCCCACACGCGCCTGTGCGCGAAGCAAACCCTATGCCCCGATCGCAGAACGGTCCCTCCAGTTACCCAAACGCGAGAATGGCGAATCGCCTGACTCGACTGAGCTGGCACCCTTGTTTCGCGAAGACCTGGCAAACGCTGGCGTGACGCGGGAAGAGCTTTTCAGGGCCGGGCAAAATCGGCGACCGATTCGCGCTCACGACCTACGGGAACCTTCGTCACGCTGGCGCTTGCTAATGGGCGAACGGAAACGTGGGTAGCCGATCGCACAGGACATCGGTCGAGCCAAACGATCAATCGCTATCGCCGGCAAGCGCGCCAGGCTGGCGAGCTCGGTCTTGGCTGGCTCGCTCCGCTCGACGAATCGATCCCAGAGCTCGCGAGGGCGATCGCGCAAGCACGCGCGGAGTCAGAGCGTGCCGCTAGCGTTCGGGGCAATGATTGCCCTCTTATTACCCCGGTTGCCCCGCGCCGCGGTGCGGGTATCGTTCGCAACCTCGCGGCCTTCTTGGTGGGCCATTCAGGACTCGAACCTGAAGCCAACGGATTAAGAGTCCGCTGCTCTACCAATTGAGCTAATGGCCCGGGGCGGCCGCTCTTACCATGGCGGGGAGGCACGTCAAGAGCGGGCTGCTCAGTTCGCGTACTTCACGCTGCAGCCGTAGGCCTCGGTTTCGGCGGTGGCCACCGGGCGGCCCGCCGAAAGGTCGGCGAGTGCGGCCTCGACGTAGTTGACCAGCTTGCCGTCCTTGGGGGTTTCTCCCTCGCCGTCGGGTGAGTTGTCGATCGCGCCCCGGTAGACGAGCACGCCGCGGGCGTCGATCACGAACAGATGGGGCGTGCGCTTGGCGTCGTAGCGCTTGCCGACCTCGCCGCTCGGATCGAGCAGGATCGGGTGCGTGAGCCCGTAGCGCTGCTTGCCTTCCCGGTTCTTCTCGACGCCGAAGCCCTGTTTACCGGCGGCGTTCGAGTTGATCGCGAGCCAGACCACGCCGTTCGCCGTCTGGCGATGGGCGGTATCGACCAGCGATCCCTTGGTGTGCGACGCTCGTACGAACGGGCACTCGGGATTGAACCACTCGAGCACCACCGTCTTGCCGCGCAGTGCGCTCAGCTTGACGCGGTGGCCGTCGAGGTCCGGCAAATCGAAGTCGGGTGCCGGGGCACCGACCTTCGCGAGTTGCTCGGACGACGTCGTGACATTTTCGTTCGCGCTAGTGATCGCCTCGGATTTCGGTGTGGCTTTGCGGCAACCCGCGCCGAGACACGCCGCCAAAATTGCGACGATCGCGAGCTTCCCTGGGCGTCGAGGACCATGGCTTGCGAACCGTGTTGCGGGACCCATAGAGCAAGGGTTAGCGTCGCCCATTCGAAACGCCATGCTTTCTTCGTTCAGGCGTGCTGCGGCGGTCGCAACCGCGCTGGCTTGGGCGTTTTTTGGAGATCCGGGGGCGGTCAGCGCGCAAACGCCCGCTCCCACTTCAGCTCCTCGTCCCACCGCAGCGCCCGCGGAGCCAACCAAGCCCGCGGAGGCGCCGAGCACGCCGATCGCGGCGGACACGAAGCGGAAGCTGCCGGACTACAGCGGGCGCGGAGACGAGCCGACCACCGCGGGCGACGTCTTGATCTGGGTGCCGCGCGTCGTGCTCTCGCCGCTTTACCTGGTGAGCGAGTTCGTGCTGCGGCGGCCGCTCGGGTGGCTGGTGTCGACCGCGGAGCGCGAGAACATCCCGACCCTGCTCGTCGACTTCTTCACGTTCGGTCCCGATCGACAGGCCGGGATCATTCCGACCGCGCTGATCGACTTCGGCTTTCAGCCCAGTATCGGGGTCTATTTCTACTGGAACCAGTTCCTGTTCGAGCAGAACAAGCTCCGCGCGCGGGCGGCCTTCGGCGGCGAAGACTGGGTTCTGCTGAATCTCGCCGACCGGATCGAAGTGCTGCCCGGTCACGATCTCGGCGTGCGCGGGGAATTTTTGAGCCGGCCGGATCAGCTGTTTTTCGGCTTTGGACCGAGCTCCGAGAGCAACCAGGGGCTCGGGGGCGGCCCGCGTTTTCGAAAGCGCAGTCTCGAAGGCGGGTTCCGCTACGACGCGCTGCTCTGGCGCTCGAGCAGCTTTCATTCCTTCGTATCGGTGCGTGACGTGAACTTCAACGCCTTCGTCGGCTGCTGCGGCGATCCGACGGTCGCCGACGCGATCGGCGCGGGGCAGTATCCGGAGCCGCCGGGGCTTTCGGACGGCTACTTCATCATGACGGAGGGCATCGAGGCGGCCTGGGATACGCGCCACCCGTTCGATCAAACGCCGCAACGCGATACCGACGGATCGAACCCGCCGGGCAGCGGCGTGCGCGTGGCGGGGCGCGTCGAGCACGCCGCCGGGCTCGACGAGCGGCGTCCCTTCACCGGAGCGCCCGAGCAGCGCTACGAATGGATCCGCTACGGCGGCGCGATCGGCGGGTATCTCGACCTGAACCAGGCCGAACGCGTGGTCGGCCTCACTGTTTATGGCGAGTTCGTCGATCCGCTGCGCGAAGGCGGCCAGATCCCTTTCACCGAACAGATAACGCTGGGCGGCGCACGGCCGATGCGGGCCTTCCTCAACGGGCGACTAGTGGATCGGAGCGCCGCCGTCGCGCAGCTGAGCTACTCGTGGCCGATCTGGGTCTGGCTCGAGGGGACCTTTCACTACGCCGTGGGCAACGTGTTCGGCGAGCACCTGTCGGGCTTCGAGACGCGGCTCCTGAGGAATTCGGTCGCGCTCGGCCTGCGCTCGAACACGACGCGCGATCACCCGTTCGAGATCCTGCTCGGCGTCGGCACGAAGACGTTCGAGGACGGTTCCGAGATCGACAGCCTGCGCATTCAATTCGGAGCGACCAGTGGTTTCTGAAGCGATGCAAGAGACGCGCGGCGGACGCAAGGGGCCGCTCGAGCGCTTTCTGAGTCTGTTCGCAGACGTGCGGCCGGGCGAGGGCACGACCGCGCTGCTTCTGACCCTGAACGTGTTCTTGCTGCTGGTCTCCTACTACTTGCTCAAGGTGGTGCGCGAGCCGCTGATCCTGCTCGGCGGCGCGTTCGGACTGAAAGGTGCGACGCTGAAGGCGGCGGCCGCGGCAGCTCAGGCGCTGCTCTTGCTCGTCGTGGTGCCCGCGTACGGATTGCTCGCGAACCGGGTCAACCGCGTGCGGCTGATCACCACGGTCTCGGCGATTTTCATCGGCTGCTTGATAGCGTTCTACGCGTCCGCGCATCTCGAGCTGCCGGTGGGGCTCGTGTTTTTCATCTGGATCGGCATCTTCAACCTGATGATCGTCGCGCAATTCTGGTCGTTCGCGAACGACGTCTACACCGAGGAAGAAGGCAAGCGGCTGTTCGCGATCGTCGCGTTCGGCGGCACCTCGGGAGCGATCGTCGGTTCGTGGCTCGGCGGCGAGCTGTTCAAGGTGATCGCTCCCTACGAGATCATGCTGGTCTCGGCCGCGCTGCTCGCGGCGTGCGTCGCGCTGACGAACGTGATCAATCGCCGCACCGACCAGGCCGACCGATCGGGAAAGCCGAAACGCGAGCAATCACTGAGCAAGCGCGGCGGCTTTCTGCTCGTGTTCCAGAAGCGCTATCTGCTTTTGATCGCGTTCATGATTCTCGTCTACAACACGGTGAACACGAACGGCGAGTTCATCCTCGGCGACATCGTTTCCGGGGAGGCCGAGAAGCGCGCCGCAGCCGAGGTTTCGGCACAGCTAGCCGATCCGGAGCGCGCGAAGGCGATCAAGGACGCAGCGGGAAAGCTGATCGGCGGATTTTACGGCTCGTTCTTCACGTACGTGAACGTCTTGACCGCCGTGATCCAGCTGTTTGTGGTGTCGCGCGTCTTCAAGTGGTTCGGCGTGCGCGCGGCGCTGTTCGTGTTGCCCGTGGTCGCGCTCGGAAGCTACGGCGCGATCCTGCTCGCACCGGCCCTGGGCGTGGTTCGGATCGGCAAGATCCTCGAGAACGGCACCGACTATTCGCTGCAGAACACGGCGCGCCAGGCGCTGTTCTTGCCGACTAACCGCGACGAGAAGTACAAAGCCAAGGCCGCGATCGATACCTTCTTCGTGCGCTTCGGCGACGTCGCGTCGTTCGGAGTCGTCTACGCGATCACGAGCGTGCTTCAGGCGGGCGCCACGGGCGTCGCCACGGTCAACGTGGTCTTGGTGTTGATCTGGCTGATCCTCGCCGTCGGAATCGCCGTGGAGCACAGGAAGCTCTCTCCCAACGCAAAGACCGAGCCGACCTGAGACGGCTGGGGAAAACCTCAGGGGGGACTTGCCCGCAGGGCCTGCTCGAGCCCCATGCGCTTCTATAGGCGGCCTGGCAAAGCGGTTGGGGCCGGGGCCCCAACCGACAAGCGAGCCTGAGGCCCGACGGCCGAAGTGAAAGAAAGGGAATAGCTCTGTCGGGGGGCGGGTTGTTCGATCAAGAGCAAAGGAGGTGATCGTCCCCGGGAATTCGATCGATTCGACGTCGTTGCAGAGGAGGCGGTGCTGCTCCGTGCGTCCCTCCCGAGCCACCCCAACAAGCCAAGCAAACTGCTCGCCTCACCAGCGGGCACCGCAAGCAAGCGCGCGCGGTTAGACGAGCGCCACCCCCAGCAACAATCAAGGCGTCGATCGCCCCCCGGTTTCGACCGGGGGGCTCTTTTTTTGTCCCCAGGCCGGCGTCATTCCCAGGCGATGCCCATCCGCCGTACGCGAGCCTTGTGATCGACCTGGTCGGCGAAAAAGAGCTCGTTTCCGAGCAGCACCGGTGACCCCGCTTGGGAGGCCGGTCCGGACAGGCTCAGCAGGCGGGCAGGGCGCGGGGCCGCGCCGGCTTTCCATTCGAATGCGGCAAGCTCGGTATTGCCGCCCACGTCGCTGCTGACGACCGCGCGGCACCGCCCAGCGGCGCAATCGAAGGCGACCCCGCTCGGCGCGCCGGCCGTTGCGACCAGCGCGGGCGCGCCCGCGGCGTGCCCCTGTGCGTCGAGCGCAACGACGCGAACGCCGCTGCCCTCGCTCGGCAGCGAGCCCTCGGGAGGCGCGTCCACCCAGGCCAGGATGGTTTCCGTGCCGAGCGCCGCGAGCACCGGCGAATGCGAATGCACCGGAGTCGCGGCCACGCGCTCCTCGGCCGAAAGCGGCGCCGCATCTGCTGGCCGCAGGCGCGCCGTATAGATGTCGGCCCACCCTTGAGTTTCGGAGTTGCGGGAGTCCGCCCACGCGGCGAGCACGTGATCACTTTTCGCGAGCAGCGCGAGACCCGACGCTGCACCGCGTATCTTGGTCACGCGCTGTTCCGGACCGACGCGCTGGAGCAAGCGGTTCACCTTCGCGGCGTACACTTCCGGATCGCCGTCGCGCTCGTCGATCCAGGCCACGACGAAGCCGTCCCCGGTGAACGCGGCCGCGACGTCCGCGATCTCGCCCTTGCGGCGCGTCAGCATGCGTTGCCCGATGCGCTTGCCCGTCGCGTCGACCATCGTGAGAAACACCTGCGGGAACCCCTGATCGATCGCCGACCACACGACGAGCGCCTCGCGGCGTGCGGGTTCACCTGCCGCGATCGCGACTCCGCCCGGCGAGCGGGCACGCTGCGAAAGCGTCTGGACCGCCGCGAGCGGCTCGTTCTCCGTGCCGACGGCGCGGAGAACGAGCTCCGCCTGCAGCGGCTCGAAACGCCCGTCGGGAGCCGGCTTCTTCAAGCGTTCCCAGGGCGTCGCCGGATCGAAATAGGTGAGCCAGCCGACGAGCGTGGTTTCGCCGACGCGAGCGGCCACGACGCTCGACAGCGGATCACTCTGCGCCACCGCGTCCACGAAACGCGCGCGGGGGGCCGGTCCCGGACGCACGCGTTGTGCCGCGGGCTGCCAGTGGTTCGAGCGCGGCGCGAGCTCCACCGTGAACACGGGCGCGGGCGTGGTCGGCAGCGCTGCGAGCACGAAGCAATTCGAGCTGGCGCAGGTCAGACCCCAACCGAGCGTCGCAGCACGGCCCTCCAGCGCGTTCAGGCGCAGCGGCTCGCTGGCGATGACGTCGAGCGTGGGAGCGAGCCCGATATACGTCGGCAGCCGCTCCGGATCCTGACAGGTTTGCCCCTTGGGGCAGGCGGCGGCGAGCGTCAGCCCCGCTAGTCCCGAAGCGCCCGCCCGCAGCTCGGGGATCGTGCCGTCCTCGGCGAGCAGGCTGAGCGTCGCGCGCTCAGCGCCGACCGTGCCGTCGCCTTTCACGGGAGCGATCTCGAGCGAGCGACCGGCCGGCGGCGGCTCGAGCAGGTTCTCCCAGACCAGGTAGGCGTTGCCGGATCCGAACGGCGGGACCAAGCGGACCAGCGCCTGCTCGCCGAAGGGCTCGACCGCCGGCGTCGGCTTTTTGACGATGGCGCCGCTGGTATCGACGGCGGCGATGTAAAGCCTCGGCTCCGGGTTTCTTCGATCCGACCACGCGAGCACGAGCCGTTCGCCCACGCTCGCCACGTCGAGATCGGCTTCGGCGCTGGGCTCGGCGCTGACGACGAGCGTCTTTCCGAGCGGGCGCCCCTCGGCGCCCAAGAGCAAGAGCTGAACACTGCCGCGCGGAGCGCCCACTTTCGGAGGAACGACCGCCGCGAGCGCGGCGCCGTCGCGAGTTCGGGTTGCTTGCCAGGCGCGAGCGCCGGAGAGCAAGACCACGCTCGGCGCTAGCTTCTTGCCGTTGCGATCGAGCATGAGCCCGTACATGTCGGCTTCGGTCTGCTCGCCGCGCCGGCTCGCCCAGAATATGAGCGTGCCCTGCGACGTGCCGACCGCTTCGATCCACTGAATCGGGCTGCTCTGTTCGATCAGAGTGCTCATGGGCGCGCGGAGCTCACCGCGCGGACCGATCAGCAATGCCTCCAGGGTATCGCCGGTCGTCTTGTGCGTGCTGAGCACGACGAAGCCGGACTCTCGCGCGTCAGGCGGGCCCTCGGGCCGCACGGCCACCAGACCGAGCTCACGCGGCGCATCGCCGAGTCGCAGCGGCTTGCCCAGCGGCTTACCCGTCTCGCTCAGGGCGGCGCTGAACCAGGCTCGCTTCTGTTCGTTCTCGAGCGCGGCCCACACTGCAACGGCGGCACCGCGACGATCGCCGACGTAAGGCCCGAACGTGTCCGCCGGCACCTTGATCAATGGCACAGCGGACAACGCTGCAATCGCCCGGTCGTCCTCGTTTTTGCCTGGTGCGGCGGGCGCGCGCGGGCGCGGCGCATCCGCCGGCTGCGGGCGACCGCCTGAGCAGCCGCTGAGCGCAAACAAGAGGAGGAGCGGGACGACGCGCGCCACAACGACCGCGGGAACCTAGCCCGGACTCGCAGGAACCAAAAGGCTCCACTTTCCCGGGGCCCGGTGACGTAAGATGAAATCGATGGCGGCGGCCTGGATTCGATACCGCGGAGTGAGAGTACCGATCCGCCGCCGCACCGTTCTCGGGCGGAGCCCGTACTCGACTCTGGTGGTCGACGGCTCGACGATTTCGCGCCAGCACGCGATCCTCGAGCTCGACGCGCAGGGCCTTTCGGTCTGTGACGCGGGTAGCCGCAACGGAACCCGGGTGAACGGGGTGCTGATCCACGGGACGCAACGTGTCTGGCATGGCGATGTGATCCAGATCGGTCACGAGCAAATCGTGGTCGAGCTCGGCGACCACGAGTCGGGCGCCTGGGATACGCCGCTGTCCGAAAATTTCGTCGAGCTGGTGGCAGCGCTCGCGCCGCACGGAGGGGAAACCGACGGAGGTGACTCGAGCGGCTCGATACCGACGATCGAGATCGCGACGCCCGTGATGCCCGCTCTGCCCGCGCCGCTGGCCGACGAAGTGGAGCGCGTGGAGAACGACTCGGTGCCGGACTCGAGCCACACACCGCGGCAGTAGGTAGCCCGTGACGCTCGCGCAGCGGCTGCTCGTCGCGATCGGGCTCCTGACGACGGCGTCCACCGCGGCCTTCGGCATCGGAGTCCGTGAAGCGTGGCGGCGTACCGAGGAGCGGCACTTTCAGGAGCGCTTCGCGTTCGTGAGCACCCAGCTCAAAAAGGAGCTGGACAGTCAGGTCGGCGACTTGCAAAACGTGCTTTCGGCGCGCTGCCAGCACGATCCGCTGGTCGACAGCATCCTGGTCGATCTGAACGCCGGCAATTTGGATCGCGGCCGCCGCCTCTCGCTGAGTCTGCAAGTTCGCGAGCTGATGAAGGCGCTGGCGCTGGACGAGCTCACGCTGATCACGGGCAGCGGCGAAGTGCTCGGGGCCGGCCACGCCGAGGGGCTGGTGGGGTCGCAGAGCCCCGAGCTCGCGAAAAAGCTCCAACAACCGTCGCAAACCGCCGCGCTGCGCGAGCAGCCTCCGTTGGCGCTCGAAGCCCACTGCTCGCGCTCGAACCGCGACGCGGGGCTCAGCGGCCGGCGCTTGGTCGGACTGGTGGGCGCGCGCCACGTCGGTGCGCTTTTCGACCGCATCGGCAAGAGCCAGGGCGTGGAGCTCGGATTGACGCGCCCGGCCGGGAAGAACGCGCTGCTGGCTACTTTTCAGCTCGACAAGCTCGGCGGCATCACCGTCTACGGATCGCAACCGCGGGTGCCCCTCGAGCAGGCGTTGCGCGCGCTCGACCTCCAGATCCTCGTCACGGCGGCAGGGACGGTCGGCCTGGCGCTCTTGATGGCCTGGCTTTTCAGCCGCCGCCTGGCCCGGCCGATCGTGCGCCTTTCGCACCAGGTCCGGGAGGTCGTTCACGGCGAACCGAAGCCGGTGCGCGGCGGCGGGGGGCGCGAGCTCGAGGAGCTGGCGCAAGCTTTCAACCAGACGATCAACGATCTGACGGCGATGCGCAAACGGCTGGCCGCGACCGAGCGCATCGCGGCTCGCCGCGAAATCGCGCGCCGCGTGGCCCACGAGATCAAAAATCCGCTGGCTCCGATCCGCGCCGCGGTCGAGACCTTGCGCAGGCTGCGCTCGCGCAACGATCCGGCGTTCGACGACTACTTCGACGAGGCCACCCGCACCGTGCTCGACGAGGTGGCGCGCATCAGCAACATCGTCGGCGAGTTCACGCGTTTCGCGCGCTTGCCGCCGCCGCATCCGACCGAGCTCGACGCGGTGGACGTGGTGAAGAAGGTGGTCGCGCTGCACGCGAGCGGCGGCACGCCGATCGAGTATCGCTTCGAGCCTTGCCCGCCGCTCCACGCCGACCGCGACCAGCTCGTCCAGGTGACGACCAACCTGCTCCAGAACGCACTCGACGCCGTCAAGGGCGCGGCCGAGCCCAGGGTGATGGTGAAGGTCGCACCGCGGGGCGCGGAGAGCTTGGAGCTCCTGGTGCGCGACAACGGTCCCGGCGTTTTGCCCGAGATGCGCGCCCGGCTGTTCGAACCCTACAGGACCACGAAGCCCCACGGCACCGGGCTCGGCCTGGCGATCGTCGAGCGCATCGTCGTGGAGCACGGCGGCGAAATCGGCTACCGCGACGCGCCGGGCGGGGGCGCGGAGTTCACGGTCGTGCTGCCGCTCGCGGGCCCCGGGCTTTTGACGGAAGCCCCGACCAGCACGCCGCTAGGACCAGCGTGAGGCCGGTGGAGGCCGGCCCCCGAGCAAATTTCGACACTTACTGAAGTGAGGGGACTTGTTCGCAGTGCACGGGCATTAGTACGCTCCTACGACCCGCTCCGCCTGAACCGCGCCCTCGCCAGCATGAACCTCACTCCCCGCGTCCTGGTCGGCATGTTCGTTCCGGTGCTCGTGGCGCTGTTGGCCGCGGCGTTCGTGCCGGGATTCCTCGCGCCCGCGGCGGTGCTCGGAATCGTCGGTGCGGTCGCGGTGCTGGTCGCGTCGAGCGGCGCGACGGGTGGGGGACCATCGCTCGAACCGCTGCGCACGGCGATCCGCCGCGTCGGCGACGGCAAGCGACCCGAGCTCCCGGCCGGCGCCGGACCCGAGATCAGCCGCGTCTACGACGAGCTCGCCGAGCTCTCCAACACGTTCAGCGAGGTCAAGAGCCAGGGGCGCGAGCGCCAGGGCGAAATCGAAGTCGCGTCGCGCAACGTGACGGATGCCTTGCGCAAGCTCACGGACGGCGTGGCGGGCCAGATCGACGCCAGCGAGCAGACCGCGCGCTACATCAAGGAGATGACCTCGGCCCTGCGCGACATCGCACAGCACGTCGAGGTCTTGGCCGCGAGCGCGGAGGAGTCGAGCTCCTCGATCCTGGAAATGACGGCGACCAACGACGAAGTCGCCGAGAACATCGTCGAGCTCGCCGCCAGCGTGCGCGAAACCGTGGCCTCGATCGAGGAGATGGCGTTCTCGATCAAGGAAGTGGCCAAAAACGTCGATGCGCTCTCGCTGACGGCCGAAGAGACCAGCTCGAGCATGAACGAGATGGACGTCTCGATCGACCAGGTGCAATCGAACGCCAACGAGACGGCGCGCCTGAGCGAAGAGGTGGCCCAGGACGCGGAGCGCGGCGCGGAAGCGATCCTGAAGACGATCGGCGAGATCTACCGCATCAAGGAGAGCAGCCAGGAAGCGGTCGCGGTGATTTCGAACCTCGGTTCGCGCATCGACGCGATCGGTCAGATCCTGAACGTGATCGACGAGGTCGCCGAGCAGACCAACCTCCTGGCGCTGAACGCGGCCATCATCGCGGCCCAGGCCGGCGAGCACGGCAAGGGCTTCGCGGTGGTCGCGGACGAGATCAAGGATCTCGCCGAACGCGCCGGCGCGAGCACCAAGGAAATCGCGGACCTCATCAAGACCATCCAGGCCGAAAGCAAGAACGCGATCCAGGCCGTCGAGCGCGGCGCGCAAAACGTCGACCGCGGCGTCGAGGTCTCGAACGAAGCCGAGCGCGCGCTGAAGAAGATTCTCGAGAGCTCACAGAAGAGCACCAACATGGTGCGCGCGATCGCGCGCGCCACGGTCGAGCAGGCCAAGGGCTCGAAGCAGGTCACCGACGCGATCGGCCGCATCGCCGAAACCGTGCAGCAGATCGCCGCGGCCACGGCGCAGCAGGCGCGCGGCTCCGAGCTGATCATGAAGAGCAGCGAGAAAATGCGGACGATCTCGCAGCAGGTCGAACGCTCGAGCCAGGAGCAAGCCCGCGGCAGCCGTCAGATCAGCCAGACCATCGAGAGCATCAGCAACATGGTCAATCAGCTGAACACGGCGCATCGCTCGCAAACACGCGGCTCCGAGCAAGCGCTGGCGTCCGCGCAGCAGATCGAAGAAGCCTCGCGGCGTCAGGATTCGGCGCTGCGCGACCTGATCACGTTCGCCGAAAAGCTGCGCAAAGCGGCGAGTGCTTAGGTCTGACGCGGGCGGCTGGGCGGCGCGGCCCGCAAGCGCGCGTGCGCGTCCTTGGCCTTGGCTTTGCCCGAAGCCAGACCCTCGGCGAGGCCGTTCATCTGGCGCGTGAACTCGTCCATGGTGGCGAGAGTGCCGTCGCGATCCGGAGAGAACTCGAACACGGTGCGCTTCGGTTTCTTCATGGGGTGCACGGCGATCCTAGCGTCCGAAACGCGCCCATCAATGCGTGCGAACGCGGTTCGAAAAGAACGGACGGCCGGACGCCATCGGCGCGGAAAGTCGCGTCTGTGCACTCGCACTCCGTGACGATCGGCTAACCCCGCGCGCCGGCTGGATCTCCGCTTCGGAGGCCGAATCCGAAGCGTCGGCCGGCCCGCCGATTCCGGGGGCTCGACGCCGGGGTATAACCCGCACGTGCCAGCTTCCCGCCTCGTCGTCGGCATCGATCTCGGAACGACGCACACCGTCGTGGCGTGGGCCGATCCCGAGCGGCCCTCGGAAGTCACGCCGTTCGCGATCCCGCAGCTGGTGTCGGCGTCACAGATCGACGATCGCCCCTTGCTGGCCTCGTTTCTGTACGCACCGGTAGGCAGCGAAGTCACGGACGACAGCTGGGGCGATCAGCCGTGGACGATCGGCGAATACGCACGGCGCCGCGGTCAGGAAGTGCCGAGCCGCCTGGTCGCGTCGGCAAAGAGCTGGCTTTGCCATGGTGCGGTCGATCGCACGGCGCCGATCTTGCCGTGGGGAACCGAAGCCGGAGATGCGCCGCGCTTGTCACCGATCGAAGCCAGTGCGCGGATCCTGAAACACGTGCGGCGCGCCTGGGACGCGGCGCATCCGGCGGCCCCGCTCGCCCAGCAGCAGGTCGTGCTGACCGTTCCGGCCTCCTTCGATCAGGCGGCTCGTGAGCTCACGCTGCGCGCCGCCGCGCTCGCCGGATTGAGCGTGCGTCTCCTGGAGGAGCCGCAAGCGGCGTTCTACGATTTTCTCACTCGCTCCGGCGACGCCGGGCTGAAGGCGGTGCTGGGCGCCGAGAACGATGCGCTGGTGCTGGTCTGCGACGTCGGCGGCGGTACCACGGATCTGACCTTGATCCGCGTCGCCCGCGGCCCGGACGGTGCGCTCGCCGTCGATCGCGTGGCCGTGGGCCGGCACCTCCTGCTCGGCGGCGACAACATGGATCTCGCGCTCGCGCACGGTTGCGAGCAGCGGCTGCTCGACCCGCCCGCGCGGCTCGAACCGCAGCGTTTCGCCGAGCTCACGCTGGCGTGCCGCGCAGCGAAGGAACGGCTGCTCGGCGCGCGAGCTCCCGAATCGGTGCCGGTCACGGTGCTGGGCAGCGGTTCGGCTTTGATCGGCGGCAGCCTGACCACGCGCCTCGAACAGAGCGAGGTCGAACGCGTCGTGCTCGAGGGCTTCTTTCCGCGCGCGTCTCGGGACGCGCCGGTGCAGCGCCGGCGCACCGGCATCGTCGCGTTCGGGTTGCCGTACGAGCAGGATCCGGCAATCACCCGCCATCTCGCCAGCTTCTTCGCGCGTCACGCGCCGGACGCGCGCGGACCGCGCGGTCTGCTCCTGAACGGCGGCGTGTTTCACGCCCCGCGCCTGGCCGAGCGCGTCACCGAAGTGGTGAGCGCCTGGGAAGGTCCGCCGCTCGAGCTCCTGGCAAACCCGGATCCCGATCTGGCGGTGGCGCGCGGCGCGGTCGCTTTCGGCCTGGCGCTGGCGGGGCGCGGGCGGCGCATCGGCGGCGGCGCGGCACACGGCTACTACATCGGAGTCGAGAGCGAGGGCGCCGCGCGATCCGCGCTCTGCGTCGTACCGCGCGGGGCCAAGGAGGGCGAACGTCACGTCGCCGCCGGGCGCACGCTCGCGCTCAGGATCGGGCGCCCCGTACGCTTCGAGCTGTTCGCTTCGGACAGCGGTCCGGTGCACGCGCCCGGCCAGATCGTCGTCCCCGACGACGAGCACTTCGAGCTCTTGCCGCCCGTCGCCACGACGCTCGGCGAGTCAGTGGGCGCGAACCGTGAGAGCGCCGAGATCAACGTCGTGCTCGAGGGCGAGCTCAGCGCGATCGGCACGCTCGACCTCGCGTGCGTCGAGGCGGCCGCCACCGCCCCGCGTCGCTTCGAGCTCGCTTTCGAGCTGCGCGGCACGGAAACCGCCGTCGGGTCGCGGGTCTCGGAGCGGCCGCGCGATTCGACGCGGCCCTTCGGGCGCCGCTTCGACGATGCCTGCGAGGCGATTCAGCGCGTGTTCGGCAAGGGGCGTAGCGACGTCAAGCCGCGCGAGACCCGGGACCTGATGCGCGAGCTCGAGCGGCTGCTCGGCGAACGGCGCGGCTGGAGCGCCGATCTGTGCCGCCAGCTTTTCGACGTGATCGGCCCGAAGCACAAGGCGCGCCGCCGCTCCGCCGATCACGAACGCGTGTACTGGATGCTCGCCGGCTTCTGCTTGCGGCCGGGCTACGGGCACGCGCTCGATCCGCAACGTACCGGCTTGCTCGCGCCGCTGTTCGCCGAGGGCCTCGGCTTCGGCGACGAGAGCCGCGGCTGGCAGCAGTTTTTCATCGCGTGGCGCCGCGTCGCGGGCGGCCTCAAGGAAGACGACCAGCGCGCGATCCGCGATCTCGTCGACCCGTTCGTGGCGTCGCGCGACCAGAACCTGAAAAAGCCGAAGAGCTTCAAGCCGCAGCCGGTGTTCGAGCTGCTCGAGCTCACTTCGTGCCTCGAGCGTTTGCCCCCGGAACGCCGCGCGGCGCTCGGCCGCTGGACGCTCGAGCGCACCTGGACCGATCGCGATCCACGGCTGTGGGCGGTGCTCGGCCGCATCGGCGCGCGGGTCCCGGCGTACGCCAGCCTGCACCACGTGGTCGCGCCGCGCATCGTCGAAGGGTGGCTCGATCACCTCTTGCGCGAAAAATGGCAAGACGTGCCCACCGCGGCGCGCGCCGCGCTTCAGCTCGCGCGCGTCACCGGCGATCGCGCGCGCGACGTGAACGAACCGGTGCGCCGGGAAGTCGCGCGTCACCTGGAACAAGCCGGCGCTCCCGAGTGGGTGCGCGCCGTGCTCGAGCTGGTCCCGGTCGAGGAAACCGAACGCGCCGAATTCTTCGGCGAGGAACTGCCCGTCGGATTGCGCCTGCTGGAATGACCATGAAAAATACCGATAGCTACGAGGCCTGGCTCGTCGATCTCGACGGCACGCTGTATCACCCCGCATTCTTGAAACTCGCGATGGCGGTGGAGCTTCTGGTCAGCGGCTGGGGCGCGCTGGCAACGATTCGCGCTTTCCGCCACGCGCACGAGCAGGTGCGCGCCGACACCAACGAGGTCGGCGACCCGTTCGCTGCGCAGATCGCGCGCGTCGCCGAGGCACGCGGCCAGCCGAAAAGCGACGTCGAGCGCATGATCCGCGAGTGGATGTTCGAGCGCCCGCTCAAATATCTGCGGCCGTTGCGGCGCCGCGCGCTGCTGGAAGAGATCACCCTTTTTCGCAGCGCGGGCGGCAAGACCGCGATCGTCAGTGACTATCCCGCGCGCGAGAAACTGGGCGCGCTCGGCGTGCTCGAGCAGTTCGACACCATCGTCGCTTCGGGAGAGCCCGACGGTCCGCGCCGGCTCAAGCCGCACCCCGAGGGCTACCTGGCGGCGGCCGAGCGCCTCGGCGTTGCCCCCGAGCGCTGTCTGATCGTCGGGGATCGCGACGACGCGGACGGCGCCGCGGCGCGCGCTGCGGGCATGGGCTTCCGGCTGGTGGGGTAAGACCCTCAGCGGCTGGTCACGTATTCGACCGCCGCCGCTTCCTCGTTGAAGATCACCGGCGCGATGCTCGAGTGCGCGCGCACCACGCGGTCGAGCTGGAGCTTTCCGACCGGGCTCACGATCAACACGGCGCAGCGCACGAAGCGCACCGCAAAAGCATCGGTGGTTTCGATCACCAGCTGGTGCAGGCGGGCGTCGATCGAAAACGGGCCGAGCCTCCAGTCGAGTAAGAGTCCCAGCTGCGATGCATCGAGTCGTTCGAGCGCCTCGCCACACGCTTTGAGCGCGTCGTTCGCGTGCTCCAGGGACGCAAAGACGATGGCGCTCCGAACCAGCCGAACGTACCCCGACGCCTGGTAATGCTGGATCGTGAAGTGCTCGGAGCGATGGATGGTGAACATCCCGCGCCGGAAAGTATCATTTTTTCACCGCGCGAGAATCGCGCAGCCGGGTCAGACAGCGGCTTGTGCGGCGCGCTCACTCGAGGCGCCGGGCCGTCCAAGCAGCGCCGCCGCGCACGGCGCGACGATCTCGGCCATCGCCTCTTCGACGACGCGAGCGAGCTCGGCATGCGTCAATCGCCCGTGAGCTCGCAACGTTGCGCGGTCGCCGCGCGCCACGCCGGCCGCATCGATTCGTGGCGGATTCGCCACCGCTTGCGCAAACGCTTGCGCGACCGCGTGTGCCACTTCTGGCCCGCCACGACGGATCGCCCACGCCACGACGCGCCAGCTCAGCTCGGCGTGCCGGGTTTCGTCGCGGGCAATGCGCTCGAGCGCTGCGCGGACCGCGGGGTCCTCGGCGTCGCGCAGCGCGGTCCAGGCGACCATCGCCGCCACGGTTTCACCGACGCAACCTTCGTGCACGGTCCGCACCGCGAGCTCGCTCAGTGAACAGCTCGAAAGCGCCCCCTCGAGCCCGAGCGCGGCGGGGCCGATCGGCTCGCCGGCATACGCGCTCGCGAGCGCGAAGCAGTCGCGGGCGTGCTCGATTTCGTCGAGCGAAGCGCGCTGCGATCCTTCGACCAGATCCGGCGGCGCGCCCAGCGCGAGCAGCTCGAGCGTCAGACGCGCGAAGGCGGCGACCGATGCGTGCTCGAGCCGGGCGTCGGCGAGCCACCCGGCTGCCAGCTGCCGTCGCATGTCGCGTCCGAGCCCGTCGAGCTTCGGCGCGATCGAAGCAGCCCAGTCGTCACGGCGCATGGGATTGGCGGTTCGAGCTTCTCCGTCCACGAGATAAGGCCGTCCGCCGCCGACGCCTTGGCCCCAAGAGCCCATTGAGCCGGCGCTGCCGGCGTCGACGAACCCGGTGCCCGCCGTGCCGCCGGTTCCCGCTGTCGACCAGCACGCGCGATAGCAACACTCGTTCGGTTTGGTACCGATGTAGTGGTAGTAGCTTTGATTGGGTCCGCCGGAGAGCAACGACGGGCAGTTCAGCGGGTGCGATCCATCCGGCCGTGTGCCCCCGTCGGTCGGCCCACCGGCGTCGAA